>Ga0182745_1002859_pt1 | contig 15180 bp, 14 predicted proteins | sample eDN3rd30CKraftBY_FD_128523 | JGI IMG/M metagenome (GOLD analysis project Ga0182745, IMG submission 128523) | Enriched backyard soil microbial communities from Emeryville, California, USA - eDNA 3rd pass 30_C Kraft BY (version 2) (version 2) | ecosystem: Environmental > Terrestrial > Soil >...
GACTTCGTAGTCGATGCCGATCAGCGTCTTCACCAGGACGCCGCCACCGACCATTTGCGCGGTGAGGTAGATGGTGGACACTGTAATGGTGGAAAACGCCGCCAGCAGCTTGGCGGTCTTGTAGTGATTGCGGAACGCCAGGATGTCGCCCAGGGTGTACTTGCCGATGTTGCGGCACGGTTCGGCAATCACCAGCAGCACCGTGATGTACGCCACCAGCCAACCCACGGAGTACATGAACCCATCGTAGCCGTATAGCGAGATCAGGCCGGCGATGCCCAGGAACGACGCCGCCGACAAGTAGTCGCCGGCGATGGCCCAGCCATTCTGCAGGCCGCTCACCGAACGCCCGGCGGCATAGAACTCCTGGGTGCTCTTGACCCGCTTGGCCGCCAGGTAGGTGACGAACATGGTCAAGGCGATGATGGCGGCGAACACACCCAGCGCCAGGCCGCCGAACCGCTCCGGAACCGCGCCTCCCTTGAACATGGCCGAGGCACTGGGGCTGACGAGACAGGCGCCCAGCGCAGTGCCCGCGACCGGCCACCGCATGACAGCGCGCGTAATGCCGTTCATCGCAGTACTCCATTCGCCAGCTGCTGGATATCGGCCGCCATGGCATCGAAGTGCCGGCCGGCATGACGCGAATACACCAAAGCCACCAGCCAGGCGACCACGAACTCGGACAAGGCGAACAACAGCCCGACGTTCACCGGTCCCCAGACCGGCCGCCGGAACAGTTCGGGCCAGTAAGCCGCGCCCACCGGCAACAGAAAGTAATACAGCACCGAGAACGCCATCAGTCCCCACAGGAACCGGCTCTTGCGCCGATGCAATTCCTGAAAACGCGGATGGGCCTCGATGGCGGCCCAATCGACCGCCGCACGATCGGGGCGCTGGCTCGGCTGCGCCTGGGCGGCGCGCGGGACGGATTCGTTCGAGTCTGGCTGCACTGCGATTCCCACCTGAAAGCATCGTTGTTGTATGCGCAGGACGTCCGGCGCCCACTCGCACATCGCATTCGAGTAGACGAGCCCGGAGCCTGCGCACCGGATACTGATGCCATGGAACGCGGCCTGCAAGCACCCTCGAGGGGCTCGACTCTGACATCGAAATCTGGGCCGGCGCCGCAATCTGGGCTAATGTGGTGAGTCCATGACGTTACCCTCGCTTCCCGTCACCCAGGCACTGCCCGAACTGCGGCAGGCGCTGAACACCAGCTCGAACGTGGTCTTGCAGGCACCGCCCGGCGCGGGCAAGTCGACCCTGGTGCCGTTGGCCTTGCTCGACGGCGCGTGGCTGGGCAGGAACAAGATCGTGATGCTGGAACCGCGCCGGCTCGCAGCACGCGCCGTGGCGACCCGGATGGCGCAATTGCTTGGCGAGCCGGTCGGACGCACGGTCGGCTACCGCACCCGGCTCGATACCAGGGTGAGCGCCGGCAGCCGTATCGAAGTGGTCACCGAAGGCATCCTGACCCGCTGGCTGCAACGCGACGCCGCGCTGGAAGGGGTCGGGCTGGTCCTGTTCGACGAATTCCACGAACGCAGCCTGCAGGCCGATCTGGGGCTGGCGCTGAGCCTGGATGCGCAAGGCACCTTGCGCGAGGACCTGAAAATCCTGGTCATGTCCGCGACCCTGGACGGCACGGCCGTGGCGCAACTGCTCGGTGGCGCCCCCATAGTGACCTCGCTGGGCAAAATGTTCGAGGTCCAGACCCATTACCGTGACAAGCCTCAAGGTCGCAACGTCTGGGGCACCGCGCGCGGCGTGGATGAAGACGTGGCCCGAATCGCCGCCAATGTCGTCATGCGCGCCATCGGCGAGCAGCCCGGCGATGTGCTCGTGTTCCTGCCGGGCCAGGGAGAAATCCGGCGGACCGAGCGTTTCCTGACGGAGTCGGCACTGCCGCCTGGCACACGCGTGCTGCCCTTGTATGGCGAGTTGCCCATCGAACAGCAAGACACGGCCCTCCAGCCGAGCGCCGCCGGCGAGCGCAAGATCGTCCTCGCCACCAATCTCGCCGAAACCAGCTTGACCATCGAAGGGGTGCGCATCGTGGTCGACTCGGGCCTGGCACGGCGCTCGCGCTTCGATCCGGCCACTGGCATGAGCCGGCTGGAAACAACCCGCATCTCGCGAGCCTCCGCCGACCAGCGCCGGGGACGCGCCGGCCGGCTGGCCGCGGGTGTGTGTTACCGGCTGTGGTCGGAAGCCGAGCACGCCAGTCTACCGGCACACACCGCGGCGGAAATCGTCGAGGCGGATCTGGCGCCCCTGGCGCTCGAACTGGCGAACTGGGGTTGCGCCGATCCGCAGGCGTTGCGCTGGCTGGACCCGCCGCCAGCGGCCACTTTCGCACAGGCGCGCGCCCTGTTGACTGAACTCGATGCGCTCGATCCCGGCGGGCGCATCAATGCTCACGGGCGCGCACTGGCTCGTTTCAGCGCGCATCCGCGACTGGCCCACATGATCGTACGCGGTGGAGAGCTCGGACTGACGCGCCTGGCGCTGCAGATCGCGGCACTGTTGGGCGAGCGCGATTTGCTGCGCCAGACGGCGGCCAGACCCGACCAGGGCCCGGCCTCGAACTCAAGAACCGTGGATGCGGATTTGCGATCGCGCCTCGATCTGCTTGCGCCGGGAAACGATGGCCGACGGCATCCATTGCCGGCCGGCGTGACTCTGGACAACGGCACGCGACAGCGCGTTCTGCGCAGCATCGAGCAGTTGTCAAGACAAGTGACCACTGTCGACCGCAGCGAGGCGGCCACCGCCGATGACGCCGGACGCTTGCTGGCATTCGCTTATCCAGACCGGATCGCGCAATCCCGCGGCGAAGCCGGACGCTATCTGTTATCGGGCGGCCGCGGCGCCCGCTTGACGGGCGTACAGAACCTTGCCAAGGCCGAGTTCCTGGTAATCGCGGACCTGGATGCCGGCGAACGCGAAGCCTCGATTCGCCTGGCCGCTCCCATCGCCCGGCACAGCCTGGCGACCGAATTCGCGGCACGTATCCAGACCAGAACCCGTATCGAATGGGACTCGCGCACGCAGGCGGTGATCGCACAACGCGAGCGCTGGCTGGGCGCCATCAATTTCGAGGCGCGCAAACTCGACGCCCCGGACAGCGCGCAAGTCACCGCCGCGCTGCTGAGCGGCATCCGGGAACTGGGACTCGCCAGTCTGCCCTGGGAGCGCGAGTCACGATCGCTGCAGGCCCGCATGAACTTCGCGCGGGCCGTGGATACTCGCAACGACGCGACGTGGTCCGACGTCACCGACGACGCTCTGCTCGCCACGCTGGAAACCTGGCTCGCTCCCTGGCTGCACGGCATGACACGGCGCGACCATTGGGCACGCCTGGATTTGCATGCCGCGCTGCTTGGCTTGCTGGACTGGGACCGGCAGCAGCGCCTGAACCAGCTTGCGCCGACGCATCTCGCGGTGCCGAGCGGCTCCCGCATTCCCATCGATTACAGCGGCACCCCCACCGTCTCGGTACGGCTGCAGGAAGTGTTCGGCATGCAGCAAACACCCAGCGTGGGTGATGGCAAAGTGCCGCTCACCCTGCAATTGCTGTCGCCCGCGCAGCGGCCGGTCCAGGTCACCAGGGATCTGGTCAGCTTCTGGGCGCGCGGCTACCCGGAGGTCAGGAAGGAATTGAAAGGGCGCTACCCCAAGCACTACTGGCCCGACGATCCGTTGACCGCCGAAGCTACGGCCCGGGTGCGCAGAAAATAGGCCGGACGCCGGGCGGACGCTGCGACAAGCCCTATTGATCGGCGGCCCGCGTCGTGAGAATTTGTTGGTTCGGCGTGACAGGCATGCCGGTGGAGAGTTGCATGAATGACGACTTGCGCCGCCAGATCGAGGCGCTGCACGAGGAATTGAGCAAGATGGGCTCGGTCGAGCCCCAGTCCCGGCACGCGCTGCTGGCGCTGCTAGGCGATATCACGCGCCTGCTGGAGGACGCTCCGGCAGCAGCCGCTCCATCGGCTGCACTGAGCGGCCGCCTGGACGAGATGGCGGTGCAGTTCGAAGCCGAACACCCGAGCCTGGGCGCCGCGCTGCGGCGAGTGGTGGACGCGCTGGGCAAGGCAGGCATATGACGAGCAACTGGTCGGACGCCATGTACGATGCCAACAATGTTTTCGCGAAAATCCTGCGGGGCGAAATCCCGGCGCACAAAGTGCGCGAGGACCAGCACACCCTGGCGTTCATGGACGTGATGCCGCAATCCGAGGGCCATGCACTGGTGATCCCCAAGACGCCCGCGCGCAATTTCTTCGATATCGAACCCGCGGCGCTGGCGGAGCTCATCAAGGCCACTCAGGTGGTTGCCCGGGCGGTGCGCCAGGCCTTTCAGCCCGAGGGCATGCGCATCATCCAGTTCAACGAACCGGCCGCCGGGCAGACCGTGTTTCACGTGCACTTCCACATCGTGCCCTGTTATGACAGCACGCCGCTGAAAATGCACGCCCGCGAAATGGCGGATCAGGCAGTCCTCGCACAGCACGCCGAACGCGTCAAGCAGGCCCTGGCACAGCTGTAGCGGCGACGGCGCGGCGTCGACATCGCGCCTGGCCCATTCTCTATCGCCGGGTCAAAAGGTTTTGCGCTAGCATGACGCGTCAATTTTGATGCGCCAGCCCTGCTGCGGAGAGCCGCGATGAGCCAGAAGATTTACCCGGTCCCCGAGGATTTCGCCGCCCTCGCCCATCTCAAGCACGCCGATTATCAGCGCTTGTATCAAGAGGCGGCACGGGATCCCGCCGGCTTCTGGGGGCGTATGGGCCGGCGCCTCGACTGGATCCAGCCCTACACCAAGGTCAAGGACACCAGTTTCGAGGCCCAGGACTTCCGCATCCGCTGGTACCACGACGGTAAGCTGAACGTGTCGGCCAATTGCCTGGATCGGCACCTCACCAAGCGCGGCGACAAGATCGCCATCGTCTGGGAGGGCGACGATCCCAGGCTCACCGAACGCATCACTTACCGCCAGTTGCACGAGCGGGTGTGTCAATGCGCCAACGCCCTCAAAGCGCTCGGTGTCGCGAAAGGCGATCGAGTCACCATCTATCTGCCCATGATCCCCGAAGCGGCCGTTGCCATGCTGGCTTGCGCGCGCATCGGTGCGGTTCACTCGGTGGTGTTCGGAGGCTTTTCGGCGGACTCGCTCGCCGGCCGCATCTCCGATTGCGGCTCGGCCGTGGTGATCACCGCCGACGAAGGCATCCGCGGCGGCAAGCGAGTGCCGCTGAAAGCGAACGTGGACCTGGCGTTGGCCGCGCCGGGCACGGACTGTGTCAAACATGTCCTGGTGGTCCAGCGTACCGGTGCGCGCATCGCCATGCAGGCCGGCCGCGATCAGTGGTTCGAAACCGTCACCGCCGGGCAATCGAAGGAATGCGCGCCCGAAGTCGTCGATGCGGAAGACCCCTTGTTCATCCTGTACACCTCGGGTTCGACCGGCAAGCCCAAAGGTGTGCTGCACACCACCGGCGGCTACCTAGTGTATGTATCGCTGACCCACGAACTGACGTTCGACCTGCGCGAAGAGGACATTTTCTGGTGCACCGCCGATGTCGGCTGGGTCACGGGTCACAGCTATGTGGTCTACGGTCCATTGGCCAACGGCGCCACCACCCTGATGTTCGAGGGGGTGCCCAACTATCCCGACAGCGGCCGCTTCTGGCAGACCGTCGACAAGCATCGGGTGAGCATTCTCTACACCGCGCCCACCGCCATTCGCGCCCTCATGCGCGAGGGCGATGAGCCGGTGAAGTTCTGGTCGAGGCGCTCGCTGCGCCTGCTGGGCAGCGTGGGCGAACCCATCAACCCGGAAGCCTGGGAGTGGTATCACCGCGTGGTCGGCGACGGTCGCTGCCCGGTGGTGGACACATGGTGGCAAACCGAGACCGGCGGCACCCTGATCGCACCGCTGCCGGGCGCCATCGACCTGAAGCCGGGCTCGGCCACGCTGCCGTTCTTCGGCGTCAAACCGGCCATCGTCGACAACGAGGGCAAGGTGCTGGAAGGCGTCTGCGAGGGCAACCTGGTCATTACCGACAGCTGGCCAGGCCAGATGCGCACCGTATACGGCGACCACCAGCGCTTCTTCGATACTTATTTCAAAGCCTTTCCCGGCGTCTACTTCACCGGTGACGGTGCACGGCGTGACGAAGACGGCTATTACTGGATCACCGGCCGGGTCGACGACGTGCTCAATGTCGCCGGCCACCGGCTGGGCACGGCGGAAATCGAAAGCGCCCTGGTGGCGCATCCCAAGGTGGCCGAAGCCGCCGCGGTCGGTGTGCCGCATGACATCAAGGGCACGGGCATCTACGTGTACGTCACGTTGAACGCCAGCGAGGAACCGTCCGAAGCGCTGCGGAACGAGTTGCGTGACTGGGTCCGGAAAGAGATCAGCCCGATCGCCACGCCGGATTTCATTCAATGGGCGCCGGGGCTGCCCAAGACCCGTTCCGGCAAGATCATGCGCCGCATCCTGCGCAAGATTGCCGCGAACGAGCACGATCAGCTCGGAGACATTTCCACGCTTGCCGATCCGGGCGTGGTCGAGAACCTGGTGCGCGAGCGCCTGAATCGCCCCCAATCCTGAAATCGCTCCCGAAATCAGACCTGAAATGGCCTGTGCTCCGGCGGTGGCGGCGGATAGCCACCGCCGCCCCGGCGGTCACTGACCCGGCAGCAATCGACCCGCACCGGCCAGGCGTGGCCGGTAGTAGCCGTCATCAAGGGTACGCAGTTCGACCGGGCGGCCGCTCTGGGGAGCATGGATGAAGCGGCCGGCGCCGGTATAGATGGCGACGTGCGAAATGCGCTTGCCACCGATGCGAAAGAACAGCAAGTCGCCCGGCCGCAGTTCATCGAGCTTGACCGGCACCGCCGCCTTGTATTGATCGGCCGCGGTGCGCGGCACGGCGACGCCGATTTCCTCGTGCACGAACTGCACCAGGCCACTGCAATCGAACGCAGCAGGACCACTGCCGCCATACTTATAGGGCGAACCCAGCAAAGCGAGAGCCCGCATCGCAATCTCGTTACCTTCGGAGCCGGCTTCCCCGGCGAGGGGCGGTGTTGGCAATGGCGCATGCACCGGTTCCGGAGACGGCAGGCCGGGAGATTCGAACGGCGGCGCCACCGGAGGTGACGTGGTGGCACACCCCTGCAACAGCAAGCCGCCGGCGGCGAACACCACGCAGGCCCTGTGTAAACGCTGCATCCTGGATGCTGGTGTCGATCCCATCTCGTCTGTTCCATGCCCGCGGTCGAAAGCGGCTGCCGAGGCCGTGCGGAGCATGCCGTAGCTGGCCCGCCCTGCCAAGCGGAACGGCTGTCGTGGATCGCGGACGAGCGCCCGGGTGTTGTACTGTATGCGCCGCCAAGCGGCGGACCTGAGTCCAGCCGCCGTCCCAAGAATTTTTGAGTGAGCTATGCAGAGCAGGACCTGGACCTCGATTGCCGCCATGGTGCTGCTGGCACCGCCATGCACATCGTACGGTGAGGAGCCGGAAACCTTGGCCCGCCAACCCTGGACTTATGTGCGCCAGGAGGCCATTCGCGGCCATGTCGAGTTCCTGGCCAGCGACCTGCTGGAAGGCCGTGCGACCGCTGCCCGCGGCTATGACATCGCAGCCGCTTACACCGCGGCGCAGTTCCGCCAGCTCGGCCTCAAGCCGGCCGGCGCCGAGGCCTCGTATTTCCAGACCGTACCGCTGCTCGAAGCCACTCCGGTGTTGCCGGGATCGTCGGCGGCCTGGGAAGTGAATGGCAAGACACACACGTTCGAGTACGGCACCGAGTATCTGCCCTCGGCCGACTTCGTTTCCGCCAGTTCCACGCTGACGGCACCGTTGACCTTCGTGGGTTTCGGCATCCAGGCGCCCGGCCAGCATCACGATGATTTCGCAAACCTCGACCTGCATGGCCGCATCGCGGTCGTCTTCAGTGGCGCGCCAGCCAAGTTCCCGCACAACCAGCGCGCCTATTACTCATCCAGCTATACCAAGTTTCCAGGGCTGATAGCCCGTGGCGCCGTCGGCGCCATCATCGTCGACTCTCCCGAGGATGCGAAGCTGATGCCTTGGGACCGTTCGGTGGCCATGAGCTGGATCCCGCAAATGCGCTGGCTGAATGACGAGGGCAAGCCGCAAAACGCTTTCGAGCAGCTCAAGCTGCGCTTCCACTTCAACCACGACGCCGCATCGCAACTGTTCGAGGGCGCCCCCCGCAGCTTCCAGGATGCCCTGGATGCCGCCGAAGCCGGCGAAGCCCTGGGCTTCGAGCTGCCGGGGTTGCTGACACTGTCGGCAACCACGGGTTTGCGACGGACTCAGAGCGACAACGTGCTGGCCATGGTGCCGGGCAGCGATCCGCGGGTACGCAATGAATGGGTAGTCGTCACCGCGCACCTGGATCATCTCGGGCGCGGCGCGGCCGTCAACGGAGACTCGATCTACAACGGCGCCCAGGACAACGCGCTGGGTGTTGGCATCGTGCTGGAAATGGCGCGCGCGTTGAGCGCCTCCGGGGTCAAGCCACGCCGCTCGATCGTATTCGCGGCAGTGACCGCCGAAGAGAAGGGCCTGGTGGGCTCTGACTACCTGGTGCAACACATGTCAGACGCCGACATCGTGGCGAATATCAACGTGGATACGCCGATGTTGTTCGCGCCCACGCAGGACTTCGTGGCGTTCGGCGAAGCCCATTCTTCGCTGGGCGCGCTGGCGCGTGTCGCGGCAGCGAATCAAGGCTATCGCCTCAGTCCCGATCCCAATCCCGCCCAAGCGTCATTCGTGCGCAGCGATCAATTCTCGTTCATACGCGCCGGCATTCCGGCCATCGTGCTGACCGGTGGCAACAAGGCACGAGACAAAAGCGTCGACATGGCCCAGCTGCGGCACGATTTCCGTGAGCACAATTATCATCAGCCCAGCGACGACCTGGCCCTGCCGATCGACTACGCCAGCGCAGCCGACCTGGCTCGCATCAATCTGCAGATCGCCGTCGAGGCCGCCAACGAGCCGCGCCGGCCACACTGGCGCTCCGGTGACTTCTTCGGCCAGGCGTTCATGCCGCGAGCCGAAAGCTCGGCCGGCAAACCCGCGCCGCGGCCTTAGCGTGTGAGCCACCGCACAATTCCGCGCGAAATCCGGCATTTTGCGACATTCCCTGAACGCGGTTGACCGGAACAGCCCCTACGCTTGGCGGCCTGTGGTCCGATACAGCTAGCATGAACACCGAATCCTCGAACCGGCTGCGCGTGGGCGACCCGGTACGCCTCAAAGACAGCGACCTCGACCTGCGTGGCGACGTCTGGCACCTGCGCACCGGGCATTATGTGGTCGTGCGCTGGCAGGATGACTGGCAATCCACGCACGCGGAAAGCGCGATCGAGTACGACCATGCCGGCACCCGCGCGGACTGGAGCCGGAACCTCAGCAACGAGCATCGCTGACACTCGTTGTCCCGCATCGCCCGCCAGGCCGTCCGCCCCGCTAATCCACCAGCTGATTGCGCACCGCGTAGGCGGCGATTTCAGCATTGCTGCGCATGCTCAGCTTTTCCAGGATGCGGGCCCGGTAGGTGCTGACCGTTTTGACGCTCAATCCCAGTTCGTTGGCCATCACCGCCGGCGCTATCCCGCGCGCGATGCGGGTGAATACCTGTAGCTCGCGCTCGGATAACCGGTTGTGCAGCGGGCCACCGTCGTCGGCCGCATAGTCCGAAGCCAGCAACTCGGCAACCGCCGGCGTGATGTAGCGTCGTCCGCCGCCCACCGTACGCACCGCCTTGACCAGTTCCTCGGGCACGACCATCTTGGGCACGTAGCCATTGGCGCCGGCACGCATCAGCCGCACCGCGAAACTGCGCTCCGGATGCATGCTCAGCATCAGGATGGCCAGTTCGGGACGTTCCTGGCGCAGCTGCTGCAGCAATTCGACGCCGCTCTGGCCCGGCAGCGTGATATCCAGTACCACCACGTCCACTTTGATGCCGCCGTTCAACATCTCATGGGCTTCCTCCGCCGAACCGGCCTCACCCGCCACCCGCATGTCCGCCTCGTTCGCCAGCATTTCGCGAACCCCGGCCCGCAACAATGCATGGTCGTCGACGATCAGGACCGCGATCGGCTCCGCGGTGCTGGTCTGAGTCTCGGTAGCGACATCGTTTTCTCTGGCATTGAACATCAACGGGCAACCTCGATCGAGAACCTAGGTCCGCCTGTATAACGCGCAAACCCCAGTCTTGTTTCCCTTACATCTGTCTTGTTTCGACGACAAATACCTATCCGCAGCCCGCAGCGCCAAGCCCGCAAGCGGTATACTCCGCGGCTCACCTCGCACGCCAGGAGCGATAGCCAATGACGTCCAGCCGCAAGCCTGATGCCTCAACCGCCGCCAAGTTCTCAGGCGCCACGCTGGCCGCGGCCAGTGCACTGCTGTTCGGTGTCACGCTCCCCCTGAGCACCGCGGTCGCGGCCGACGACGCCAAGGTGAAGTGCGAAGGTGTCAACGCCTGTAAGGGCCAGAGTGCCTGCGCCACCGCCAAGAGCAGCTGCGCCGGCCAGAACGCCTGCAAGGGTCAGGGGTATCTCACCCTGCCCAAGGCACAGTGCGATCAGCTCAAGGCCGAGCAGAAAAAGTAACCACCGCCGCCGCGGCGCGGCATCCGGGACCGGCCCATGCGCAACGCTTCCTTGGGATTCGGACTCGGACTGAGACCGGTTCACTATGAGGCCTTGCTCGGCCCGCATCTCGGCAGCGTGGCCTGGCTCGAAGTCCTGACCGAGAACTATCTGGTTCCCGGCGGTCGTCCGCTGCACTACCTGGAGCGGCTGCGCCCTCATTACCCGTTCGCGTTGCACGGGGTCTCGTTGTCCATCGGCGGCACCGACCCGCTCGACATGGAGTACCTGCGGGCGGTGCGTGCATTGGCACGACGCTTCCAACCGGCATGGATCTCCGATCATCTATGCTGGACCGGTGTCGATGGCCTGCAGTTGCATGATCTGATGCCGCTGCCTTATACCGAGGAAGCTTTGCAGCATGTCGTCGAGCGTGTGATACGGGTGCAGGACGTATTCGGTCAACGCCTGCTGCTGGAGAACGTCTCCAGCTACGTGAGCTACACGCATTCGACCCTGAGCGAATGGGAATTCCTCGCCGAAGTGGCGCGCCGCGCCGACTGCCTGCTGCTGCTGGATCTCAACAATATCTACGTCAGCAGCGTCAACCACGGGTTCGACGCCCAGGCGTATCTGGACGGTGTGCCGGCGGAACGGATACAACAGTTCCATCTGGCCGGCCATAGCCGGCACGGCGACGGCCAGGCGGAATTTCTGATCGATACCCACGATGCGCCGGTTGCCGAACCGGTATGGCAGCTATATGCCACCGCCGTACGGCGCTTCGGCCCGGTGTCGACCATGATCGAACGCGACGACCACATCCCCGACCTGCCGGTGCTGCTGGATGAATTGGCGTACGCGCGCACCATTGCGGCCGACCCCACTTTGCCAGTGGTGCGAACATGAACCTCGCCGAACTGCAGCGCGCCTTCAAGAATCACCTGCTGCATGACGACGATCGCCTGGCGCGCCAAGTAGTATCGTCCGGGGGCCTGCCGCTCGAATTGCGACTGGGAGTGTACGCGGACGCCTACCAAGCTCGTCTCGCGGAAGCGCTGGCCAGCAACTATCCACGCCTGCAGCAGCATCTCGGCGCGCAGCCGTTCAGATCGCTGTCACGAGCCTATCTGGCCGCGCATCCGTCTCATACCGTTTCGGTGCGCTGGTTTGGCGACCGGCTCCCGCACTATCTGGCTCGACAGACCCGATACACCGCGCGGCCCTGGCTCGCGGAATTGGCGCACTGGGAATGGGCTATTGCCGCCGCGTTCGACGCTGCCGACGCGGCACCGCTGTCCCCCGTGACGCTGAGCAAAGTCGCACCGGCCGCGTGGGCCACACTTCGCTTCGGGATTCATCCGTCGGCGCAGCGACTGCAGTTGCAGACCAATGCTCCGGCACTCTTCAAGGCATTGTCGGAGGAGACCGAATGGCCCAGCCCACTAACGCTGGAACAGCCTCAGGACTGGTTGATCTGGCGCCAGGACCTGGCACCCAAGTACCGATCGCTGGCGCCCGACGAAGCCCGTGCCTTCGATCTCATGTGTTCGCACGCCAGTTTCGGCGAAATATGCGAAGCGCTGTGTGAGTGGCATGAGCCGGACCAGGTGCCCGCCCAGGCCGCCTCACTGCTGCAACGCTGGTTATCGGACCAGGTGCTGACACGCATGCTGTGCGACACGGTGGATGCACAGCATGGCGCGAGGGATTAGTCTTATCGGCCCGCTTCTCGAGACAGGCACAACGGCCCCATGAAACTCTATACCTTCTTCCGCAGCTCCGCCGCTTTCCGGGTACGCATCGCACTGAACCTGAAGGGCCTGACCTACGAACCCATTCCCAAAGTATTCGCCAACAACGAGCACCGCGCCGCGGACTACCTGGCGCTCAACCCGCAAGGCTTGATTCCGGCGCTCGCGCTCGACAGTGACGACGGTGAAGTGCTATCACAGTCGCTGGCCATCATGGAATACCTGGACGAAAAGCACCCCACGCCGCCGTTTCTGCCGGCCGACGCGCTGGGACGGGCCCGCGTGCGCTCGATGACATTGGCCATCGTCGCCGACCTGCACCCGCTGAACAACCTGCGGGTACTGAACTATCTGCGCCGCGAATTCAAACAGGACGATCAAGGAGTGGCCGACTGGTACCGCCACTGGGTCACGGCCGGCTTTCAGGGACTGGAACAGCAGGCGCGCCGCCATTCCAAGGCGGGCCGGCACTGCTACGGAGACGCACTGTCGCTGGTCGATATCTGCCTGGTGCCGCAGATGTACAACGCGCGCCGTTTCGAGACCGACCTGAGCCCGTTCCCCACGCTGGTCGCGATCAGCACGCACCTGGAATCGCTGCCGCAATTCGCAGCCGCCCGCCCGGAAGTCCAACCCGACGCGGTGTAGCCAGTGCATTCGCACTGGGGCACATGGGTGAGGCGGTGTCTCTAGCGAAGCACCGCTTCGCCCGCCGAACGGGCGCATCTGGATGTGCGCCCCGGGCTTGCGCGCAGCAGGATAGCGCAGCGCAATGTGCCGCCGCCGCCCGCCGGGGGTTTCCCCCTTCGGGGATTCGGCGGCATCACCGCAACATCACAGGTGGCGAGGGATCGGGGCGGGCAGGAGTCCGCTCCCGAGCGAATCGACTACTAGCTCACTGGCTTGGCGCTGGCCAGCTTGGCTCCGGCTTCGGCCTCCAGCCATTTGCGCACGCGCGTGGCATCGGCGACGCGCGTGTATTTGCCAAACGAGTTCAGCAGCACCATGACGACGGGGCGGTCGTCGATGCGAGCCTGCATTACCAGGCAGCGACCGGCGGCCTGGGTATAGCCGGTCTTCTGTACCAGGATGTCCCAGTCCGGCTTCCTGACCAGGTTGTTGGTATTGCGGAACTCGACGTCGTAGCGCCCCACCTTGACCGAGTGCTCCTGGTCGGTGGAATAGTGCCGGATGCTGGGATGGCTGGCGGCGGCCAGCACCAGCTTGATCAGATCCTGGGGACTGGCCACGTTCAGTTCGGACAGGCCGGTGGGCTCGACGAAATGCGAATGCTGCATGCCCAGCGCCCGCGCCTTGGCGTTCATGGCCCGCACCGCGGCCTCGAGCCCGCCAGGATAGTTGCGGCCCAACGCATGGGCGGCCCGGTTCTCCGACGACATCAGCGCCAAGTGCATGATCTCACCGCGGGTCAGAGTGGTCCCGATGGTCAGGCGCGAATGATCCCCGCCGCTGGCCCGGTCGTCCTTGGTGATTTCGAGCTCTTCGTCCAACGACTGCTGGGCATCGAGCACCACCAGCGCCGTCATCAACTTGGTGATGGAGGCGATGGGCGCCACCACCTCGGCATTCCTGGACAACAGGACCGTCGAGTCGTCGGTGGCCATGACCAGCACCGAGCTGGAACGAATCGCCGGACCGCCCGGCACCACGGGCCGGACCGACGCCTGTCTGCGCACGGCGGACTTGCCGGAGCGGGCCTTGCTGGTCCGCTTCTTGGTGGTCGACGCCTTGGTAGCGGAGCGCTGCTTGGCTGCCGGTGCCTTGGAGCTGACTTGTTTGACGCCAACTGGCTTGGTCACATCCGCGGACGCCGGCTCGGCCGCCCCGGCGAACGCATGCGCGAGCAGCAGAAGAACCGCTCCCAACCATCCCGCGGCACCCCGAACCATACGATGCATACCTCGTCCCGACGTTGCCTGGATTCATTCCGACGCCGCGAAGTATGCCCGCGTTACCGATCGAGGTGCTGAGTTTTTCCTCATTTTAATGGTCCGCGACGCTTCGTCGCGGACCACTAAGTGACGCACGTCACGTCTGTGCTGACTACGAGTCCCAATTACGGGGCGGGCGGAGCAAAATCCGCCGGACTGATCACGTTGGCCTGCACGGTGACATTCTGCGGTGTCAGGAAGGTCAACACCTCATCGCTGGCCGGATCATCGTCACCGCAGGTGAAAGCCACGGTGTATGAACCGGGAGGCAGGAACGCCGCTCGGTATCCATAGGCCGTACTGCCATTCTCGACCGACGCGCTTGCCACTACCAGCGGATCCACATCGGTGTCGCCGCCGGCCTCCTCTATATCATCCGGTACCACGTCGCTGCCGGAGAAGATATAGACGCTCGGCCGGCACTCCGCCGTCACCAACGCGGCGTCCACCGTACCGGCGATCGCACCGACATTGGCGTCATCCACTATCCGCAACGTGGGCCGCATCAGGTATCCCTGGGTGCATGACTCGGTGGAGCCCTGCTGACCCGGCGGCGCGTGAATGGATTTGCGCAGATCGAAGTCGATGGTCAACGCGACGCTGCCGTCGGCCGGCAAGGTGAAGCCGCGATTGAGCTTCAGCCCGGACTCGGCGCCGCTGGGCACACGCAGCTCGCATTCCTCGCCGGTCTGCAGCGTGATGTAGGAATCGCGCACTGCCGGCTGATTGTCGACTATCAGGCGGATCCACTCGTACTTGCCGGCCGGCAATACCACGTCCTCGAGCAGCAGCGCGGCACGGCCCTCCTGGTACTGCAGCA
>Ga0182745_1002863_pt1 | contig 15163 bp, 13 predicted proteins | sample eDN3rd30CKraftBY_FD_128523 | JGI IMG/M metagenome (GOLD analysis project Ga0182745, IMG submission 128523) | Enriched backyard soil microbial communities from Emeryville, California, USA - eDNA 3rd pass 30_C Kraft BY (version 2) (version 2) | ecosystem: Environmental > Terrestrial > Soil >...
CAGGCGTGGGGGTAGGTTTCGCGTTGAGCTCACCGGCCTGAATGGCGGCGAGGTCTTTTTCGAGCTGATGGATGACGGCGTCGTGCTCGCTGGTCCAGGCGGGGAGCTGGTCTTCGGCGAGGAGGGAGATTTGTGAGAGGAGATCGACGGCGTTGAGAAGGATATCGATATGATGGGGGAGGAATTTGATTTTGCCGTTCTGGGCGGCGACGAGGCAGTCTTCCAGGACGTGGGCGACGCGGACCGCCGGTTCGACGCCGACGATGCGCGCGGCCCCCTTGAGGGAGTGGGCCGCGCGCATGAGTGGCTCGAAGACGCTTGCGGACTGGTCGGAGCTTTCGACGTTGAGTAGCCCCTCGGCCAGGAGAGCCGTCTGGCTCTCGGCTTCGAGGCGGAAGAGCTCCATCATCGAGAAGGCGCTGAGGTCGTCGCTCACTTCCCCAGGCTCCGTAACGTGGTGAAGACGCGTTGGTCATCGAGATAGCCGACGCTATGTCCGCGCCAGTTGAACATCGCCTGGCTGTAGCTGGTGGAGGGATTGGCCAGCGTGGCGGGGACGCTCTGGAGCCCCCCTCGAGGCAGCCGGTGGATGCCGGGAACCTCGTCGGCGGGGAACGCCCAGGTCTCGCTATCCTTCCGGATCACGACGAGTCGGGGTTGGGTCGCCAGGGAGCCTTGGTCCGCCTCGGAGGGATTCTCGGGAGGACGGTCGAATGTGGGATCAACTCCGAGAAGCCGGCTCAGAGAGACGCAGATTTGAAGCTGGCCTTGGAGGTTGACCAGTCCTTCGACCAGGCCGTCGGACCGATGTGGAATACGATGAACGGGGCGAAGCGAGGTGACCTCGGCGATCACCCGAGTCCCCAGGGCGAGCCACTCGCCATGGAGCCGAAAGAGCAAGATGCTCACGGCGTCGCGCTGGCGTGACTCCGTGGCCTCGGCCAGGATGGTGGTCCACTCGGCCAGGTATCCTTCAGGCGCGGGGCGATCGAAGAAACGGCGAGCCGCGTTACTGAAGACCGGGCAGTTCCGACAGTGGGTATGGGTCTCCAACTCCGGGCAGCTCTGGTCGCCGGCGACCCCGATGCGCATCCAGCAGTCGTTGACCTGAGGCAAGAGGTTGGGAGCGGGGGTCGTGGCATGGGATTGGTAGTTCATGACCGTCCTTTCCGCGCGAGGGCGCGTTCGGCTCGACGTCGGTAGCCTTCCGCCACGGCAATCTCTCCTCGGCGCTGGGCGATCAGGGCCAGGGCCAGGAGGGCTTCGTCGTGATGCGAATCGAGGTAAATGGCCTTCTTGAGCGCGGCCTCGGCGGCCAGTCGATCCCCGTCGGCCTGGCGACTCATACCGAGCAGGAAGTAGGCTTCCGCCGATGGGCCCGACTCGCTCAAGGCCCGCTCGCAGAGGGCTGAGGCTTCGGCGTAATCTCCCTGGTCCGCGCGCTCGGCGGCCTGGGCGAGCCAGCTCTTGGGGGCGGAGCCGCTTGCCTCGGTTGGCGCGACCGCCTGACCCTCTCGCGCCAAGGAGGCGACTTCGCGCGGGGGCGTGAGCGAGGTCGAGGGTTTGGTGGGTCTGGGCACCGGTGCTGTTGCTGGTCGAGGGGGGGCCAGGGGTTGAATATTCCCGGGGACGGACCGGGTCCCCATGGCGCTGGGATTGAGGCTTGTTCGAGACTTGGGCTTGCTGTTGGGTTGAGGACGCGCTTCCGCTGGTGCGTTGGGCAGCGCCCGCTGATAGGCGAAGGTTCCCTTTGCTCCCACGGGGGTCAGCCGGACCTCCTTGCTCTCAAGACGCTCGGCATGGCCAAGAAACAGAAAGCCCGACTGGTCGAGGAGGCGGACCAGGTTCTGGCTCGCCTTGGCGCGTGCTTCGGTCGTTAAATAGATGATCAGGTTTCGGCAAAAAATAAAATGATAAGGAGCTTCCTTGGCTAACAACTGGTTATCGATCAGGTTTCCCTGGATGAGGCGGACCTTTGCCTTGATCGTCGGGTCGAGGTGATAGCGTCCCTGGATGAGCTCGAAGTATTGGTCGCGAAACCGAAGGTCCTCTCCTCGGAACGCGTTTTTTCCATAGGTGGCTTGTTTGGCTCGAGCCAGCGCACGCTCACTGATGTCGACGGCATCCACCTGGTAGCGATCGGCCGCGAGTCCCGACGCTTTCAAGGCGATGGCGATGGAGTAAGGTTCTTCCCCTCCGGAGCAGGGGAGGCTCAAAATGCGACACGGGGGGCGTTTGGTATCAAACAGCCAGTGCTTGCATACCTGATCCACCAAGAACTGAAAGGGAAGCTCGTCCCGAAAGAACCAGGTCTCGGGGACGACCACCTCCTCGACAAGGGCCTGAATTTCCTCGGGAGACGTTAGTAGGACCTGCTTGTACGATTCCGGATCAGGGAGGCCCAAGGCGGCCATGCGCACCGCGATCCCTCCCTTGATCAAGCTCGAGCCCACTGTGCTCGAGTCGAGGCCGATCCGTTCTTGGAGCAGCGCCTCGACATGCTTCGTGACGCTCATGAAGCCTCCGAGGCCGGTCCGAAGAGGGAGTCTTGGATTTCTCGGGGAAGGACCTTCCACGCGTTGATGATCTGGACCAACCCCTTGGGGGTGCGCACCACGTCGCCGAGGTAAGGAGCCTGTTTCAGGTTGCCCATGGGCAAGACAATCTGGTCGGCTTCGACGAACAGGACGTCACTGACGTGTTCGGCGACCAGGCCCAGGAGTGGACCGTGCGCCCGGCCCGACTCGCTGGCCAGGATCACCCGTGTGTGGAGCATCTCCGCGCACTCCGTCATGCCGAGCAGGATTCCCAGGTCCACGACGGGAACGGCCTTGCCTCGAAAGTTGAACAGGCCGGCCAGGTAGTTCGGGGCGTGCGGAATCCGCCTGAGGCCCACGCGTGGGACCACCTCGACCACTTGGCTCGCGGCGACGGCATAGAGGTCGTCAGCAACCCGGAAGGTCAGCAACAGCATCGAAGTCGTCTCGAGAGCGGTGAGGAGCGGCCCGTGCCTACCGTGCCTGCCACTTGATTCGAGCGGAACGAATCCCGCTCGACTCATGGGTCACTATCAAAAGGCGAGAGACAGGCTCGCATTCCAGTTTCGTCGAACGCAATGCGTCAATCCACAAGAGAACCCAGGTCTCGGCTCGCTTCCGCTCATGCTTCCGAGCAGGCGGGAGTGGGGTCGTCATGGCCCACGTGGAACCGGGAGACCTCTTCCTTCAACTCGGAGATGGCATTGCGCAGGTGATCGGTTGACTTGTTGAATTCGCGAAGCGAGATCGAGGTTTGCTGCGCTCCATCGCTGAGCCGGACCACCGCTTCTCGAATCTGGTCAGCCCCTTGCGACTGCACGCGCATCCCCTCGGTGACCTGGTCGAACCGGCCGGTGAGCCCTTGCACGTCGGTGATAATCAGGCCGAGTTGTTCGCCGATGTTGGCGACCTCGGTCACCCCTTGACGCACCTGGTCGGTGAATTTATCCATTTCCATCACGCCTGCGGAAACGCTGTACTGCATTTCCTTGACCATGCGTTCGATGTCGAGCGTGGCGACCGCGGTCATATCGGCGAGCCGGCGGATTTCGCGGGCCACCACGAGGAACCCAAGGCCGTACTCGCCCGCCTTTTCCGCTTCGATGGCGGCGTTGATGGAGAGCAGGTTGGTCTGGTCGGCCACCTTGGTAATGGTGGTGACCACCATGTTGATGTTGGCCGCCCGTTCGCTGATGACCGAAAGCTTCGAGCTGATCGAGGCGGTCGAGTCGGCGAGTCCCCGCATCGACTTGCCCATGTTCGCGAGGTTTTCCTGGCCGTCGACGGCCGAGTGGGCCGTTTGGTTGGCCACGTCGTTGACCTCGTTCATGGTGCGAAGCAGTTCCTGACTGGTGGCCGAAATCTGTTTCGCGGCCGCGGCGGCCTCGCTGGTCGAGGCGCCGTACTCGTTGACCGTCTCCTGCTGTTGGCGAGACGTCGCGGCAATCTCGGTGACGGTCGACATCAAGGCGATGCTGGACTTCTGGATCTTCCCGATCAGGCTGCGCAGGTCGAAGGTCATGGTGCGGATCGCGTTGAGAAGCTGGCCCGATTCGCCCTGTGCCTTTCCTTCGATGCGGGCCGTCAGATCTCCCGAGGCAACCCGATGCGCCACCTCGGCGGCCTCGCGAATGGGTCGAGACAGGCTCCGAGCAATCAGGATGGCCACGATCCCAACAGCTAATATCGTCAGGGCGATCAAGATGATCATGACGAGCCGTTGCTGATAGAGCAGCGCGTATGCCTCTCTTGTATCTTGCTTAACCACCATGCCCCACCGGAACGAAGGAAGGTAGGACCAGGCGGCGATCACCTCGGCGCCTCGGTAGTCGTTAACCATGCCATAACCACGGACGCCTTGAACCGCGTGCTGCATTCCCGCCGACTCTTCGCTACTGAGCAAGACCTTTCGGCGAAATGCCGAGGATTTGTCAAAGCGCATGGGGGCGACAAACGTGATTTCATCTCCCCGTCGAACACCAACCAGGGTTTCCCCTGTCTCTCCCAAGCCCGAGTAATCCTCAAAGACCCGGAAGACCTGAGAGTTGCCCAACTCAACGATCGCCACGCCAATGGGCACGCCCCCTCGCAAGACAGGCCCAGCGACGAATGCCGCGGGCTCGGTTCGGCCCGGATAAAATTGGTAATCCGAAAGAACCGCCTGGAGAAGGGTCCGAGCTCGTACGAACACGTCGGCGAACTCCGAGTCTTTCAGCGGGCCGGTCAAGAGGTTATTTCCCACGTCGAAGCCGGGAATGTATGAGACCAGCGGATTCCCTTCCAGGTCGAAGATCGAAATATTGGGATATCCAAAGGCCTCGGCGAACACCTCCAGCTCTTCCCGAAAGCCTTCGGTGGCTTCGATGAAGTCGGGTGTGTCTTGCTTCTTTTCCCTCTGCAACCTTTCAAGCTGCCCCACCCACTCAATCACGGTGGGAGACTGGCCCAGGACGGCCAGATCTCCCCGGCGCTCTCGGATAAAGGTTTCGAGCAGCGCGGTCTTCGCGTCGGAGATGACCATCAGCCGGTCATGAACGGAGATCTCAACCGATCGGCGTGACAGATAAGCGTTGGCGAAGACCAGAATGAGGCTGGGAATCAGCGCGATCCCCAGAAACCAGAGGAGAAGCCGCGTGGCGATCGTGGCACGCGCGAAGGTGAAGCGACGGAGGTTCATGCGTGGTAGGACCTATTGAGATGCCTGGGATCGTTGTCTCTTGGCGCGGCCGGTTCCACTAATCTCGTTGCGATGAATGGGGCCATCGTGGTCGTGGGGGGTTGAGGAATCATCCACCACGACTACACCGTGACGATCGGGGAAGGATGAGACTTCTCTCGATCGCCTGGCTCACCTCGCGATCTTCAAGGTGACTCTGAAGTCGGCTTCGACACGGTGGAACTCCGGTTGGTCCAGCTTCCTCCCCAACCGCGATAGAGTTCCTCCAGGTACTTGTTCCAATCCCCAACCGAGCGGGTTAACGGATAAGGCTCTGGCCGGATGGGCTTGGGAAGTGACCAGACCAGGTCAAACTGGCCATCCGCTCTCGTTCTCCCCATGAAGAAGGGACGCCAGGTGTGACGCGTCTCGGGATCCACGGAGATCACCCCTTCATTCGCGTCGAGACTTTGCCGCAGCAAGGCAGTCATCACTTCACGAGGCAGGGCCGACTTGGCCTCGTCGACGGCCTGCGCCCAAAGCCGAATGCCGTTGTACGCGGCGGCTGTCACGTCGTTCGCGACTCGGTCTTCACCGTACTTCGCTTTGAACTTGCGCACAAAATCTTCGTTTTCCGGCCGATCGATCGACTGAAAATAATTCCAGGCGGAATAGTGCCCGACCACGTCCTTGATTTCCATCTTCTGAAGCTCGTTCTCCGCGATACTAAAGGAGACGACGGGAATCTTGTCAGGTGTGATCCCCTGGTTGCGGAGCCGGCTGTAGAAGGCCAAATTCGTCTCCCCGGCAATCGTGCTGAGTACGACGTCGGGCTGTACCTCCTTGATCTTCGCCACGATCGCGTCGGCCTCGGTCGCGCCAAAGGGGCAGTACTCCTCACCGACCAACTCGCCTCCCATTCCCTTCAGAGCATCCTTGGCGATCGCGTTGACCGTGTGGGGCCAGACGTAGTCGGAGCCGATCAGGAAGAACTTCCGAGCATTCAAGATGTCGAAGCACCACCGAAGCGCGGGTAAGACTTGCTGGTTCGCGCAGGCCCCCGTGTAAACCAGGTTCGGCGAAATCTCCAATCCTTCGTAAGCCATCGGATAAATCATCAGATGATTGGCTTGCTCGATCACGGGCACGACGCTCTTGCGGCTCGCGGAGGTCCAGCAACCAATAATAACATCCACTTTTTCCTGTGTGATCAAGCGATCAGCCTGTTGCGCGAAAATCACGGGGTCGGATTTCCCATCGGCGATCACTGGCGATACCCGGCGACCTAAAAGGCCACCATTCGCGTTAATCTGCTCGATCGCCAGCACCTCGGCCTCGATCATCGCCTTCTCGCTGATCGCCATCGGCCCGGTTTCGGAGTGGAGGATCCCCACCCGGATCGGCTCGAGCCCTGTCCCCGCGAGTGCCCAGGTCAGTCCGCCGACCACCGCTGTGGCTACAACAAGGCCAATCCCCACGATCACCCCGCGTCCCATTGGGATCACCCCTTCTTGTCCGACCCTATCCGCTCCCATGCCTTGAAAGCGGAGATGCTTTAATTGTCCAGTCGCCATCGTCTAAGTGGACAAGTTAAAGGTTCATTGAAGGAGTATAGCCGACAAAATGCGACCTAATCGATATTTCGTGTAAAGCTTGCGTGTTTTGGCTGGATCGCCTGATTGGCCTGGTCGGCAATCATGGTTGGTGGATCCAGAATCGCGGCCTGTCGTTGAGGTGAGTTGTACAGTCGTCGCGTCCGGGCCTGAGTGGGACCATGCGGTTTCAAGATGTGATTAAGGTGAGCGTGGATCAGCCATCACCTCGGAGTGAAACCGCGTAGCACGGCGGACCGGCGATTGGCTATGATGGTCGAAGGGAGCGAGTTTTGGGCGAGTCAATGAGCGGATCCGAGCTGGGGAAGGGGCGAATCGACCGTGGGTTCATCTGCGCTGAAGGTTGCGATCAATGGGGCCTCGGGCCGGATGGGCATTCGGCTCATCCAGTTGATTCAAGAGGATGATGCGCTTTGCCTGGCGGCGGCGACCGATCGGGTCGATCACCCCCGCCTAGGTGAAGATGCCGGTCTCCTCTGCGGGCTCGGAGAGCTTGGGGTGCCTCTTTCGGCGGAGTTGAGTGGCCCCGTGGACGTCGCGATCGATTTCTCACTCCCCGCCGGCGCCTTGCGCATGGCGTCCGCCTGTGCCGAGCAAAAGGTTCCGCTCGTGGTGGGGACCACGGGCTTCGACCCCGAGCAGCGAAAGCAACTGGAAGCCTTGGCCTCGAGGATTCCGCTTTTGATCTCGCCGAACCTGAGCCGGGCGGTCAACCTCCTGATGCGCCTGGCGGGGGAGGCGGCCCGCGCCCTGGGTGACTCGGCCGATATCGAGATTGTCGAGCGACACCATCACTTCAAGAAGGACGCACCGAGTGGAACCGCGCTTCGGCTTGCCGAGATCGTGGGCGACGCGGTCGGTGTCTCTCGGTTCGTCCACGGACGCGAGGGGGTCGTGGGAGAACGGCCACGAGCGGAGATTGGACTCCACGCGCTTCGGACCGGCGATAATCCGGGTGAGCATACCGTCGTATTTGGCTTGATGGGGGAATGTCTGGAGCTTTCGCACCGAGCCTTGAACCGAGACGGATTCGCACTCGGTGCGCTCGACGCGGCGAAGTTCCTGGCCGGCAAGCCAGCTCGGCTCTATACCATGGCCGACCTCCTCGGCTAGGTCAGGTTCACGCACGGGCTCGCGCGTGACTTCTTTAGGACCCGTTCGATTCCCTTCTTCTCAACAGAGGCGTCAACTCTCATGGCTCTATGCGACCAGGGCTATCTGTGCGAAGTCTGTGGGAAGGATGTGGCGGATCTGACCGAGTCCGACCTTTATCTCAGGTATGTGCTGGGCGAAGTGGATCCGGAAACGTTGCATGTGCAGCCGGAACGCCACCTCGTCTGCAACCCGACCCTGTCTCAATTCATCGAGGATGACCGGTTCCCTGGGGTGCGTGTCGAGGGGTACTTCGCCAGGTCGGAGCTGGACGCGGAGTTCGTGGCTCTGGAGGTGGAGCGGGTCACCGCGGGTTATCGCCGGTTACACGACCTGCGGTCGCTCGGGTTGCCGATCGCCGAGTATCCTCTCCCTGAACAATGTGCCCGTTGGCAAGGGCAAGGGGCCGGCTCTCTCATGGAAAGCGGGAACGCCGAGGGTTGTTCCGCCGGACCACTCGGCCCGTCTCTTCGCGTGACCCAGGACTGAAAAGGCCATGGCTCAAGGAAATCACGTCACGTCGACGGGGAACGGCTCCGCTCCCGATGGGCCTCCTCGCCGGATTCTGTTCCTGGATGACGACCCGGAACGGGCGACCCGCTTCCACATGGAAGTACCGCACGCCGTTTGGGTCTCCACCGCCGCGGAGTGCCTGGAGAAGCTCAAGGAGTACTGGGACGAGATCCACCTCGACCACGACCTCGGGGGGGAGATCTTCGTCGACTGTGCCCGGCAAGATTGTGGCATGGAGATCGTTCGAACACTCTCGCTCGAACCCCACCCGCATCTGAAATCGACCTATTTCTACGTGCATAGCCACAACGGCTCGGCGTCGGAGATGATGGTGATGCAGCTTCGAGCGGCGGGCTACCAGGTGGAAGCCCGCCCGTTCGGCCGGGGACCGATTCCTCAAGGGGAGTCCGGGCCTCGCGTTGAGCCGTATTCTCAGGCGCGCCCCCACGAGCAGGGATTCTCAGGCTGGCTCCATGCGATTCGACGATACGTTTTCGGCACATCCAAGCCCTAAACTGGGCCGCTTTGTATCGCTTGGATTGCCATTGAGCTCGGTTGGAATGTATGGTGTTTGACGTGATCACGCCGCTAAAGTTTCACATTGGCGTCTTTTCCACGCCAACCGTGATGGAATGGGATGAGGTGGAATGAGAACGGTTATTACCGGTGGAGCAGGGTTCGTCGGGTCGCATCTCTGCGAGCGGTTCCTGGCGGAAGGGGATGAGGTCATTTGCGTTGATAACCTCCTTACAGGTCATCGGCGGAATATCGTTCATCTCCTGAACAACCCTGCGTTCCAGTTCGTGGAACACAATATCTCCGAGCCGCTTCTGGTGGACGGCCCGGTGGATAACGTACTCCATTTCGCCAGCCCCGCGAGCCCCGCCGACTACCTGGCGCATCCGATTCCCACCTTGAAGGTGGGAGCCCTGGGGACGCACAATGCCCTGGGACTGGCCAAGGCCAAGGACTCGCGCTTCCTTCTGGCCAGCACGTCGGAAGTTTACGGAGACCCCGAAGTCCATCCTCAGCGCGAGGATTACTGGGGGCATGTGAACCCGATCGGACCTCGAGGCTGCTACGACGAGGCCAAGCGATTCGCCGAGGCCATCACCATGGCCTATCATCGCTACCACGGTGTCAAAACCCGGATCGTTCGGATCTTCAATACCTATGGTCCGCGCATGCGGCTCAACGACGGCCGGGTGCTTCCCGCGTTCATGGGGCAAGCGCTTCGCGGAGAGTCGATCACGGTCTTCGGCAAGGGAGACCAGACCCGAAGCTTCTGCTACGTCACCGACCTGGTCGATGGAATCTACCGGCTCCTCCACTCCGATCACTCCGACCCGGTCAACATCGGCAACCCGTCCGAGCTGACGGTTCTCGAGCTCGCTCGGGAGATCATCGCCATGGTTGAAGGGACCAAGAGCGAGGTGGTGTTCAACGAACTGCCTCAGGATGATCCCAAACGTCGGCGGCCCGACATTACCAAGGCTCAAACGATTCTTGGGTGGAACCCCACCATCGACCGGGCCGAGGGACTCGAGCGGACCCTGGAATACTTCCGGACCGTCCTCTGAGATGAACCGAGCCAGGCCGGGCCGTTGGAATTCGATGTGACCCAGCCAGCCTAACGCCAGGACGTGAAAGACCAAACGCCAGCCTCACTTCTCCCGCCACCAGTGGGAGGGGGAGAGCTGGCGTTCCAGGCAACTGGGCTCGATCCGCTCACGGAACCGTCTGGCGTCCAGCGGATAACCCGCCGTCGGACGCAGGCCAGGGATCAGGGCGGTCCAATAAGCGTTAAACACATCCATCCAGCGCTCGCGAACCGCCTTGCTCACGATCGAGGCGAGGGCGACCAGCCCATCGTCGCGGTCGGCCTTCGGAGTCAGGCTCAACTCCACTCGGCGCTCGGGGGACCGAAGGGTGTACCGGCTGAGCTTCGGACCTTCTGGACCGCGGTCGATCCAGGTGCCTTCGAAAAGCGATTGCAGCGGCTCGAAATAGAAGTGTCGGCCGCCGTGCTTATCCCCCCGAACCGAGGTGGGAACGCCGTCTCGCGCTCGACTCCAGACCGAGCGAATGAGTTTGCCGAAGGCTTCAAAATGGACCGAGGCCTTGGAGGAATGCCGTAAGAGACCTTCGTTGAACCGAGCGGGGCCGACGACCACGGTTTCAACGGAGACGAGGCGCCAAAGGGGCCCTTGGCCACCGGACAAGGGGCCGGGACTGGACCAGCTTTGGAAGAGTGCGAGCGACTCGGGGCGGGGCCAGGAGAGGTTGGACCCTTCCACCAGCCAAGGGGTGAGTTCCACGTCCTCTAATGTCCCCGCGCTCAGGGCCTCGAGGACGGCGTCGAAGGTTGAGGGCAAGGCGTAAGAGGGGGGATTGAGGGCTTCGAGCAAGGCCAGGCAGCCCGCTTCGAGTTGGGCATGCCCTCGAGCTTTGTGCTTGAGGATCTCCTTGGAGTCGTCGATCCAGAGCCGGTCCGCGGCCCTGGATGCTTGCGCCCGGCAAACACGAGACTCCAGGTCGGCCCAGAGGTCGGGGGGCGAATTTTCCGCCCCCTCGGCGGTAACCGCTGTCATGACCAGCGGCCCCAGGTTTGGTCCGTAGCCCGCCTCGTCGATTCCCACCCAGCGCATCAACGCCTACCCTCAACCTTTTGGCTCGGGCTCCCTTTTTTTTTGCTCGCGAATTGGCTCTACCGAGTTTAGCCATCGGTCAAGCAACGGACGAGGGAGAATTCCTCACGAGCCGCTCTGGGCCGTGGAGGCGGCGGCGACCTCTGAAGCGGGTTGTCCAGGCGCGGGGGAGGTGGATTCGCCAAGCCGAGTCGGCGTCCCGAGCCAGATCGGAGCAGGGTCCCCCCCCTGGATCTCGGAGGCCAACGAGGCGTAATCCTCGGCCCCTCGGCTGCTCGGAGCGTACTGGAAGATCGATTGGCCGAAGCTCGGGCACTCCGCCAGGCGGATATTGCGCCTGATGCGGGTTCGATAAACCTGGGCGTCGGACCAGGGCATGGGAGCCGAGCGCCGACCTGAGAAGAAGCTGTCGAGGTCTTCAATCACCTCGCCGCCAAGCCGGGTTCCCGCGTCGTAGAGGCAGAGTAAGACTCCCGCGACCTTCAACTCTCGATTCACTCGCTTGGCGACCAGGTTAATGGTTTCAAGCAGCTTCGAGAGCCCGTGCAAGGCCAGGAAGTGGGCCTGCAAGGGGATGAGCACCTCTTTCGCCGCGCAGAGGGCGTTCAGCGTTAGGATGCTCAACGAGGGGGGACAGTCCATCAGGACGTAGTCGAACTCCATGGTGTCGGATTCGAGCTGGTCGCGCAAGATGGTCTCTCTGCCGACCGTATTGATGAGCTCGAGCTCCGCGCCGGCCAGGTCGATGTGGCTTCCGCAGATGTAGAGGTTCGGGGCTACCTCGCGTCGGACCTCTTCCAGCGGCATGCTCTGGGTCAAGACGTCGTAAAGCGAAGGCCCGGAGCGTCCGGGCAGCAGGCCGAGGTGAAGCGTGGCGTGTGCCTGGGGGTCGAGGTCCAGCACCAGGGTCTTGTTTCCCTGCGCGGCGAGGGCGGCGGCCAGGTTGACCGTTGAGGTCGTCTTGCCAACGCCTCCCTTTTGATTGAGTACGGCGATCCGTCGCATGATGGATTCCCTCCTCCTGGGGGACCTTTGTTTCGTTCGCCGCTGGCCCCTACTGCTTCTGGCGCCACGGGCTTGGCGGGAGTTTAGTCGATCGATCCCGAATCAGAAAGGGGGATTGCGGCCAACCCCCCTTCGCCTGGAATTCCTCCCGCCCCAACTTGCGCAGAGCCCCGGTTGTTGCGAGCGAGAGAGGCGCCGGGTCGGGGAGAGGTTTCTCCCACGTTATCGCTAGTTATCGGCCGGAATGCGGCTCAACACCAAAACTCCCTCCTCGCCCCGGTCGGTTCTCGAGGATTTTTCTTTCAAAGCCTGGTTTCGAAGGACCCGCTTCTCTTGGAACCGCCGAGAATCAGGCGGACAGCAACGAAGTTCTCTGGAGGCTGGTCTTCCCACTCCAAAACCCGCCGAGTGAGTCAAGGACCGTTATCAGGCGCCGGTGGCGGTGTAACCGACGTTACCGCGGAGGGCACTTATTGGGCGATTAGTCCGAGGTGGGATAAGGCCAGCGGCAGCCTTCCGAAAAAATGTAGGTGGGCCGCACCGAAGTCGTCCGCGAGCTCCACATGGGGGTGCTCGGGCGTATTCTTGTCCTGCCAGAAATCCGAGCTATTGGTGCTCGTGAATAGGACAGGTCGGCCGAGATTGCCGGCGTGAAGTTGACGCGACAACTCGAGGTAATGCTCCAGATGGATCGAGTCTTTGATTTCTTTGTTGTGAGAGGGTCGCTTCTTCAATTTGACTCGGTGAACCGCACGCATCACGCAATCGGTGTTTTCCATCAAGACCGCCGAACCGCGGATTAGCGACTCCGCCAAGGTTGTCAACTGGTTCACGAGAGCCTCATCGTAATACGCTCGAGCCGCGGTGGGGAGCGGCTGGCCGAGGCGCTCCCAGGCCTTATGCACTTCGACAATCTGCCGATCGAGGGTCTTGAGCCACTTGGTCGCCTCTTCGCGAACTCCGTCCCTACGCTGATGCCACTCCCTGATGGCCAGAGACGTTACGACGAGCTGCACGCGTTCCGGAGCGGTCACGACAATTTCGGCGAGCTTCCGGTTGACCGTGATCAGATCAGTCAAGCCTCGATTGCCGGTGGTGATTACGTCAAGAAAATTGCAGGTATCCAAGCATAAGACCGGTCGTGGATCGGCGAGCAGATCTTCCACGAGTGCCGCGATGCTTTTCATCGCTCGGCACTCTCCTCGTCGTAGACCGAGAGGAGAGAGCGGCCCGACTCGTAACTGTCGATCAGCCAAGCACGTTGGTCTTCGGACCAGCCTTCGGCGGCTAGCCAATCCGCCAGGAGCAGAGTCGACAGCACGGTGTTTTCAAGATGGGTTTGAGCAATAAACCCCTTCCACCGCTGAAGGTCGAGCGGATGTAGCATCCTCTTGTTGGCCAACCGAGAGAACGCACGCAGTCGCTGTAAGGAGTCGACGGATAAGACGTCTTCGAGGGTGGGATCGGCCGGTGCCGCGTAATGGAAAACGTGCCCCTTCAAGCCACGCATCAGCGGCTCGATGAATGAGTTCTCGAAATCGGCGAGAACCTCGTTGTATTGGTCCACGCTCAGGTTCTCATGCGATCTGAGTGCAATCACCGTCGATACGTGGAGCTCACCTGCTCCTCGAGTTCGCAGCCAGACCGCCACCTCTTTCTGGAGCGACTCGTAGTCCTTACTGAAGCAGAAGGCATCCACCTTCTCCGCACGCAGCTTCTGCATCCGTTTTTCGATCTCGCCTCGCCGCACCCACCCATCGGGCGGTGCCGATTCAATGCGTTGAATCAGCTCTTTCAGTTCCGGAGGGGCGCACTTGACGATGAGTTCGTTGTGGGTGGCTGGTGCCTGACTGAGTTCAGCCTGGTCATTTTGCCATTGGGTGGAGAGCCGGTTGAGAATGCTCTGGACCTTCTCCGTATCCGCGCCATGCCCGAGGTCGATAACGGAGAGCTCAGGACGCCCGTCCATCATCACCACGTCCTCGTTGATTTGGAAAAAAACGTGTTCCGCTCGCAGAGCATTCACGACCGGAGCAAGTTGCTCGGTGGTCACCGTGATGTAGGGACCGGACGTGCCGTCGGTGGAAACATAAAGAGGAGCGTCGACGGGGGTCGATCTCATGGCGTTTTTCCGATCTACCAGGAGCCGCCAGTTCAAGTTTTCGCGTGCCAAGGGGGGCCGCCTCGCAAACGGAGCTGACTTTATTCTACTCGGCCCAGACTAGCGGTGTTAAGACGCCCTTGGTTTGCGGTGGTCACCGGTAAAAGAGATCTCTTCTGGGGCGACCTGCCTTGTAAGGGATCGGGCCAGCGAGCATGCCGGTCGGCTTCTATCAGAACGAGGCTGACTGGGTGGCGAGACGTGGATGGCCAAGCTCATACTTCCGTGTTGTTTCGGATTCGCGGCCGCGTGCGAGCGTGGTGCGGAGAGGGACTGGATCAATTCATCGAACAATTCGCGGGCCACGATCGAAACGAGCTATGATACCCATCATCCAGCCAGTTTCCGCTGAGCCATCCCCGCCGGTCCCACGCCAAAGGGGCTGGTTTGCACTCGCGTTCACTATAGGGTTGTCTTGATGCTTCGGCTTAGCCACGTGAAGAAGTCGTTCGAGGAGCCGGGAGGGGGACGACTCCCGATCCTGGACGTTGAGGAGTTTTGCGTCGGGACGGCGGAGCATGTGGTGCTGCTGGGCCGGAGCGGCTGCGGTAAGACAACCCTGCTTCACGTGATCGCGGGCATCAGCACGCCCGACTCGGGGCTGGTCGAGCTCGACGGCCGCGACCTGACGAAGGTGGGGGAGGCGGGCCGTGACCGGGTTCGCGCGGAGTCCATCGGATACATCTTTCAGTCGTTCAACCTGTTGTCTGGGTTTAGCGCACTGGAAAATGTGATGCTGGGAATGGCGTTCGGGCAGGGGCGGCGCGACCCGGCTCGAGCCCGCTCGCTCCTCGAACGCGTGGGACTTGGTCATCGGCATCGGCACCGCCCCGCGCAGCTCTCGATTGGTGAGCAGCAGCGGGTGGCCGTGGCTCGGG
>Ga0182745_1002864_pt1 | contig 15163 bp, 13 predicted proteins | sample eDN3rd30CKraftBY_FD_128523 | JGI IMG/M metagenome (GOLD analysis project Ga0182745, IMG submission 128523) | Enriched backyard soil microbial communities from Emeryville, California, USA - eDNA 3rd pass 30_C Kraft BY (version 2) (version 2) | ecosystem: Environmental > Terrestrial > Soil >...
CAGGTCCTCGGCCCGCTGGTTCATCGGGAACATGATGACTTCGCGGATGTTCTGCTCGTCCGCGAGCAGCATGACGATGCGGTCGATGCCGGCCGCGCAGCCGCCGTGGGGCGGTGCGCCATAGCGGAAGGCCTTGACCATGCCGCCGAACCGCTTCTCGACCTCGTCATGGCCGTAGCCCGCAAGCTCGAAGGCCTTGAACATGATGTCGGGGCGGTGGTTGCGGATCGCGCCCGAGATCAGCTCATAGCCGTTGCAGGCGAGGTCATACTGATAGCCCTTGACCGTCAGCGGATCACCCGACAGCGCCTCGAGCCCGCCCTGCGGCATCGAGAACGGGTTGTGGCTGAAGTCGATCCGGCCGTCATCGCCCTTCTCATACATCGGGAAGTCGACGATCCATGCAAACTTGAACTGCGCCTCGTCGGTCAGGCCCAGCTCGCGGCCGATCTCGTTGCGGGCGCGACCGGCGACCGCCTCGAAATTTTCGGGCTTGCCGCCAAGGAAGAAGGCCGCATCGCCCTCGCCCAGACCCAGCTGGACGCGGATCGCTTCGGTCTTTTCGGCCCCCAGCGCCTTGGCGATCGGGCCGGCGGCCTCGGTCGAGCCGTCCTCGGCCTTGCGCCAGAAGATATAGCCCATGCCCGGCAGGCCTTGCCCCTGGGCGAAGGCGTTCATGCGGTCGGCGAACTTGCGCGAACCGCCGGTCGGCGCGGGAATGGCGCGAACCTCGGTGCCGTCCTGCTCCAGCAGTTTCGCGAAGATCGCGAAGCCCGAGCCGCGGAAATGATCCGAAACGATCTGCATCTCGATCGGGTTGCGCAGGTCCGGCTTGTCGCTGCCGTATTTCAGCATCGATTCAGCGTAAGCGATGCGCGGCCATTCGGTATCGACACGCCGCCCGCCGCCAAACTCCTCGAAGAGGCCCTGAATGACCGGCTGGATGGTCTGGAAGATGTCCTCCTGCTCGACGAACGACATTTCGAGGTCGAGCTGGTAGAAATCGGTGGGCGAGCGGTCGGCGCGCGGATCCTCATCGCGGAAGCAGGGCGCGATCTGGAAATACTTGTCGAAGCCCGCAACCATGATCAGCTGCTTGAACTGCTGGGGCGCCTGCGGCAGCGCATAGAACTTGCCCGGGTGCAGGCGCGACGGCACGAGGAAGTCGCGCGCGCCCTCGGGGCTGGAAGCGGTGATGATCGGGGTCTGGAACTCGGTGAAGCCCTGATCCCACATGCGGTTGCGGATCGAACGGACCACCTTCGAGCGCAGCATGATGTTGTTGTGCAGGCTCTCGCGGCGCAGGTCGAGGAAGCGATAGGTCAGGCGCGTTTCCTCGGGGTATTCCTGCTCGCCGAAGACCGGCAGCGGCAGGTCGTCGGAGGGGCCAAGCACCTCGGTTGCGGTCGCATAGACCTCGATCTCGCCGGTCGGGAGCTTGGGGTTGATCAGCGCCGCGTCGCGCAGCTTGACGCGGCCGTCGATGCGGATGACGGTTTCGGCGCGCAGCTTCTCCAGCGCCGGGAATGCCGGGCTGTCGCTGTCGGCTATGACCTGCGTGATGCCGTAATGGTCGCGCAGATCGATGAACAGCACGCCGCCATGATCTCGGACGCGGTGGACCCAGCCGGACAGACGGATTTCGGCACCGGCATTCGCGGCGGTCAGCTCGCCGCAGGTATGGCTGCGATAGACGCTCATCATCATTTCCCCTTGGTGATAGCGCACGCATGAACCGCGTGTGCCGGGGGAAGTCAAGCATTCAGAACGGACGGACCACATTCCCGGAATAGAAATAGGTCCCCATTCCGACCGCGAAGAGCACGTTCCCGGCCACCGCATGCAGAAGCCAGGCCGAGGGGAATCCGTGTCGCAGATAGGCGCGGGCAAAGAACCAGCCGCCGATGAAGGTCAGGATCGCGACCACCCATGACCAATACATCAGATGCGCGAAGGAAAAGATCGCCGCGTTCAGCGTGATCGCCGCGCGCCCCTCTGGCAGAAGCGCGCCGTAGCGGTGAAAGAACAACGGGCGAAAGATCAACTCCTGCGGCAGGGCCGACAGAATCGGGTAGAAGGTCCAGATCACCAGCAGGAATTCCGGCCGGCTCCGCACCATGTTGAAAAGCGCGCCGGGATGGAACCACCAGAGCAGCGCGACCCCGATCACAAAGCTGGCCAGCGCCATGCCCGCAAGCTCGCGCCAGGGCAGGCGCGACCAGCCCCGGACCAGCCCGCGCCAGTTGAAGCCTCCGGTCAGCCACAGCAAGCCGAGGCCGATGATGCTGAAGACGGCCAGCGCCTCGAACAGCAGATGGCCGGGCATGAACAGCGCGATGCCAAGCGGGGCGCCGATGTAAAGCGCCCCGAACTCGGCCCAGCGCAGGCGGCGCGCTATTGCAGCCGTCGATTTAGCCACAGGCGCCACTGCTGGGGGCTTCCCGCAAAGACGTTCAGATCGACATTCCCGCGGATGCCGGGGACGATCCCGGTGCCGGTATATTGCCAGAAGCTGTAGGGCTGGCCCGGATAGACGATGCGGGGATGGCCCGCGACCGAGCGCAGCCAGAACTCCTCGGGCCAGCTTCCAAGATTGTTGTCGCGATAGAAATCGACCGTGGTGTAGATGATCGGACGCTGCCCGTAATGGCGGTGCAGGATGTCCTTGAAGATCTTGGCCTCGCGCAGGACCTCATTGCTTGGCGGGCGGCGCGGGCAGGTCTTGGAGGCGGTCCATTCCAGATCGATCACCGGCGGCATCGCCCCGCGTTCGCGCGGGACATTGGCGATATACCATGCCGCCTGCTGCGCGCCCGAGCGACAGAAGTAGAAATAATGATAGGCCCCGCGCGGAATCCGCGCCTGCCCGGCCTCGTACCAGTAGCGGCGGAAGTTCGGGTCGGCATGATCGCCCCCTTCGGTCGCCTTGATGAAGGCGAAGCTGATGCCCGATCCCCGCACCCTGCCCCAGTCGATATCGCCCTGATAGCGCGAGATGTCGATGCCATGGACCGGGTGGTCATAGGGATGCCCCCCCACCCAGGCGTGGGGGGCGGAATCCCCGAATTGCGGCCCCTCGCCATAGCCGACCGTCACCGCCGCAGGGCCGCGACGACCGCCCCCGCAGGCCGCGAGGCCGATGACCAGCACCGCGCATAGTATCTTGCCCAGAATATTCATCACTGCCCTCTGCCCCATGCCCGCATTTTTCGGGCTTTGGACCTTTATCGCAAAGGCACAGGGTTCTGTCACGATGGCGTGACAGTCACGATGCTGTCAGGCGATCACGATTGACCTGTTGCAGGACTGTCGCACTGCCCCGTCACTGCCCTTCAGCAAGGAAGTCGGCCAGCAGATCGGACAGCGGGCCGGGCGCCTCCATCGGGATCATGTGGCCGGAGGGTAGGATCTCCAGCCGGGCGCCGGGAATGGCCGACGCCATCTCCTCGGCCTCGGCGATGCTGCGCAGGCGGTCGCGGTCGCCGGCGATCACCAGTGTCGGGCAGGTGATGGTGGATAGCAGGGCCATGTCGCCCTCGCGGCGGAACATGGCCTGCCGGCGAAAGGTCTCGCCCCCAAGCCGGGCACTCATCGCATGGATGCGCCCGATCAGGGCCTCGTCCCCTTCCCGCTCGGGGGCGAGTGATTGCGCGATCGAACGCCGGGCGATGCCGCGAAACGCCGAAGGGTCTGCGGACGAGGCGACCGCCCGCCGCCGCGCTTGAATCTCGTTGTCGCCCCGCGCCGAGGTGGCGATCAGCACGAGACGCGAGACACGACCCGGCGCGACCCGCGCCATCTCGCGCGCGACATAGCCGCCCATCGAGAAGCCGATCAGCCCGAACCGCGCGGGGGCGGCGTCGAGCGTATCGCGCGCCATCCCGGCGATCGTCGTCGCCCTCGCCGGGTCGGCATGGGTCAGCGGACCGAACCGCTCCAGCGTCGGGGCGATGTCGGTCCAGAGGTCGCGGTCCAGCATGAAGCCGGGAACAAGCGTAAGCGCCATCCTCGGATCAATCCGCGTCGGGGATCATCTTGCCCGGATTCATGATGTTCTCGGGGTCGAGCGCCTGCTTGATCGCGGCCATCACCCCAATCGCCTCGCCATGCTGGGCGCGCATCAGGGGACGCTTGCCGACGCCGACGCCATGCTCGCCCGTGATGGTGCCGCCGACGGCCAGCGCGCGTTCGGCCATGCGGGTCGCGACGCGCTTGGCGGCGGCAAGCTCCTCGGCATCGCCCGGCATGATCAGAAGTTGCGAGTGGAAGTTGCCGTCCCCGACATGGCCGACCATCGGGCCCAGCAGACCCTCGGCCGTGATGTCGGCGGCGGCGGCGGCAACCTGCTCGGGCAGTTGCGACATGGGCACGCAGACATCCGTGACCACGGCGGTCGCACCGGGGCGCAGCGCAAGGCAGGCGCGATAGGCGCCGTGACGCATCCGCCACAGCGCCGCGCGTTCCTCGGGCGTGGTGGCCCAGTCGAAGCCCTCGCCGCCGAACTCGGCCGCGAGTTCGCCGAATTTCTGGGCATCCTCCTTGACCGAGGCGGGCGAGCCGGTGAACTCGACCATCAGATGCGGCTGCTCGCGCATGTGGCTGCCGGAGGACTGGTTGAAGGCCCGCGCCGCGTCGCCATCGACGAACTCGATCCGCGCCATGGGAATGCCCGACTGGATCGTCGCGGTCACGCATTCCACGGCCTGCTCCAGCGTCGGGAAGGCGCAGACGGCGGCGGCGACCTCCTCGGGCTGGCCATGCAGGCGCAGCGTCAGTTCGGTGATGATGCCGAGCGTCCCTTCGGAGCCGACGAAAAGCCCGGTCAGATCATAGCCGGCGCTGGATTTCGCGGCGCGCGTCCCGGTGCGGATGACGCGGCCATCGGCCAGCACCACCTCGAGCGCCAGCACATTGTCACGCATCGTGCCATAGCGCACGGCGGTGGTGCCGCTGGCCCGCGTCGCGGCCATGCCGCCAAGGCTCGCGTTCGCGCCGGGATCGACCGGGAAGAACAGGCCGGTCGCGCGCAATTCGGTATTCAGCGCCTCGCGGGTGACGCCGGGCTGAACGCTCGCCTGCAGATCCTCGGCCCGGATATCCAGCACCCGGTCCATCTTCATCAGGTCCATGACGATGCCGCCATGGATGGCCAGCGCATGCCCTTCAAGCGAGGTGCCGGTGCCCCAGCCGATCACCGGAATGCGATGCCGGTGGCAGATCGCCATGATCGCCGAAACCTCGTCGGTCGAGACCGGCCAGACCACGGCATCGGGCGGGGGGGCGCGGTGGAAGGTCTCGGATGCGCCATGCAGGTCGCGATCGGCCTGAGACTGGGAAAAACGCGCGCCAAGAAGCTGGCTCAGCGCCTCTGCGGCCAAGGCGGTTATCGGCATGGTGTTCCCTCCTGATTGCCAGGCGGTTGATAATCCCGCCATCGACCCAAGGGCAAGCGCATGGCTGGCCTGCGGTGCCTTCAGGCCTCGGCCTTGCCAAACATGCCCTTCACCGCGCCGATCATCGGCCCGACGATGTGGTTCGCGACCGGGATCAGCACGAAGCCGAGGATCAGGCCGAAGATCCCGTCAAGAAAGGCCGTCGTGGCCCAGCTTGCCGCGCCCGGCGCCCATGGCAGGGTGTGGGCCGCAACCTCGGCCCGGTCACGGACCCATTCATAGGGCTGGTGGAAGCCGAGATCGTGCAGGCCGTGGACGATGATTTGCCCGCCGACCCAGATCATCGCGGCGGTGCCAACGATGGTCAGCACCTTCATGAAGCCCGGCATGAAACGCACGAGGCCGCGTCCGAATCCGGCCAGCATCCCGCCTCGACGGGCAAGGTGCAGGCCGAAATCATCTGCCTTCACGATCAGCGCGACAAAGCCATAGACCGCGGCTGTGATGCCGACGGCAACGACGGCGAGGATCAGCGCCTCCATCCAGATCGGGTCGCCATCGGGAATGGCTGCAAGCGCGATAGTCATGATCTCGGCCGAGAGGATGAAATCGGTCTTGATCGCGCCCCTGACGCGCTCCTCCTCCAGCCCGGCGGCGCCTTCCTCGGTGGTGCGCAGCTTGGGTTCGTTGACCTTGTGATCACCAAGCGCGTGCAGCACCTTTTCCGCCCCCTCGAAGCACAGATAGGCCCCGCCGATCATCAAAAGCGGCGTGATCGCCCAATCCGCAAAAGCCGAGAGCAGCAAGGCCACCGGCAAAAGGATCACCAGCTTGTTCACGATCGAACCGCGCGCGATCCTGAGGACGATCGGCACCTCGCGCGAGGCGTCGAAGCCGTGGACATATTTCGGCGTGACCGCGGCGTCGTCGATCACCGCGCCTGCCGCCTTGGCCCCGGCCTTGGCCGCCTGCCCCGCGACATCGTCGATCGAGGCCGCGGCGATCTTGGCGATCCCCGCCACGTCATCCAGAAGCGCAAGCAAGCCGCTCATCCGTCATCCCTTCGTCCTGCGGCCCGATCACGGCCCGGTGATCCGATTTCTGGCGAAGGAACGCCAAAGGGGCAAGCCCGGTTCATCCGCGAAAGATTGCGGCCTATCGCGACGCGGCCCCGACCGGGGCGGCGCTGCCTTGGGTATCGGTTGACCCAGCCGGGGGCGCGATCAGCGCAAGCACGACCAGCGCCGCGACAAGGGAATGCAGGATGATTGACTGCGGCTGAACCTTCATAGCCCCGTGTTCTCCGATGGCCGGACGCTTTCAATCGCGCCCGATGCTCCAGTCACGAGGGCCGTGGCGGAAAGGTTGCGCCCGCCTCGAGGGGTTCACGCGGGTGTGAGAGGGGCGATGGCAAAGACCGGCCCGGTGGCCCGACCCGTGGGCGAGCCGCCGGCCGGCTCGTCCGAGAGCGCGATCCGCACGCCCTCGACCATGTCGGTTCCCGACGGCAGGGTCGTGCGCATCGGCCCCTCGCGCGCGACGAGGCCCAGCGAGATCGGGGCCGAGCCGTCGGGCATGAGGAACCAGACCTGCCAGTCGCGCCCCTCGGGGACGGTGCCGTCCATCAGCATCACCTCGACCTCGCGCCCTTCGACGCGGGCATCGACGCGCATCGTGGCATCGGCCGAGACCAGTTCCGCCCGATAGCCCGGCAGGTCGCGGCCGTTCAGGACCGGCATCAGCAATACCAGCGCCAGCGCCAGCACGGCCGCCACGCCCGAGAACAGCGCCCATGGCCGCTGCCACCAGCCGATGCGGCTGTCGATCACCTCGCTCAGCGGCGCATGGACATGGCCAAGATCCTCGCGGATGCGCTGGCGCGCCCGTGCCGGGGGCATGACCGGGGTAAGTTCATCGGCAAGGCCCGCCAGCCGCTCCTGCCAGTCGCGCACGCGCTGCGCAAATGCCGGATCCTCGGCCAGACGGGCGACGCCGCGCTGCGCATCCTCGTCCGAGACGAGGCCAAGCGCCATTTCGGCGGCGAGGACTTCGTCCTCCTCCTCGGGCGTGAGGGGCGGGGGAAGCTCATCGCTCATCGGCTCACGCAGTCCTTCAGCCGCAACAGACCACGGCGCAGCCAGCTGCGCAGGGTATTGACCGGAACCCCCTCGCGCGCGGCCAGCTCGGCATAGGTCAGCCCCTCCAGATAAACCGCCCGGACCGCGCCGGCCTGCGCCTCTCCCAGTTCATCGAGACAGGCGGCAAGCAGGCTTTGCTGCTGCGACCGGATGGTGGAAAGTTCGGGACCGGGATCGGGCGAGGGCACGACCGCCGCCGCCTCGGCCGGGGCGAATCCGGGCCTTGCCTCGCGCGCCCTCAGCCGGTCGATGGCGCGGTTGCGGGCAATGGTGATCAGCCAGGTCATAGGCGAAAGCCCGTTCGCCGAATAGCGCCCGGCGCTGCGCCAGATGTTGATATAGACCTCCTGCAGGGTTTCCTCGGCCTCGGGCCGGTCCCGCAGCAGCGAAATGCAGATCGCGTGCAATTTGGCCGAGGTAGCGTCATAGAGCGCATCGAAGGCCGACCGGTCGCCAAGGGCGACACGCGCGATCATCTCCTCCAATGCGACCCGCCGGGCGTCGTTCAAACCGGTCCGGTCCTTTCGCTGCAACTGATGAAAGCTTAGAAACTGCCCGGGCGGGCGTCAATGAAGCGCGCCGGCGAAGATCCGCCATGCGCGGGAGCTTGCACGCGCTGCCCGAATGCGCAATCAAGGCATGGTTGCGAGAAAAGGGCCTGAGCTATGCTGGACGTGAACGCGAAACCCACCGAAGAAATCGACCTGCGCGAGGTGTTCGGCCTCGAAAGCGACATGAGGGTCAAGGGCTTTGCCGAACGGACCGACCGCGTGCCCGAGCTTGACCCGACCTACAAGTTCGATCCCGACACCACGATGGCGATTCTGGCGGGCTTTGCCTATAACCGCCGGGTGATGATCCAAGGCTATCACGGCACCGGGAAATCCACCCATATCGAGCAGGTGGCGGCGCGGCTGAACTGGCCCTGCGTGCGTGTGAACCTCGACAGCCACGTCAGCCGGATCGACCTGATCGGCAAGGACGCGATCAAGCTCATCGATGGCAAGCAGGTCACGGTTTTCCATGAGGGCATCCTGCCCTGGGCGCTGCGCAATCCGACCGCCATCGTCTTTGACGAATATGACGCCGGCCGCGCCGATGTGATGTTCGTGATCCAGCGCGTGCTGGAGGCCGACGGCAAGCTGACGCTGCTGGACCAGAACGAGGTCATCACGCCGAACCCCTATTTCCGCCTGTTCGCCACCGCGAACACGGTGGGTCTGGGCGACACGACCGGCCTTTACCACGGCACCCAGCAGATCAACCAGGGCCAGATGGACCGCTGGTCGCTGGTCTCGACGCTGAACTATCTCAGCCACGACGCCGAGGCCGCGATCGTTCTGGCCAAGAACCCGACCTACAACACCGAGAAGGGCCGCAAGATCATCAACCAGATGGTGACGCTGGCCGACCTGACCCGGACCGCCTTCATGCAGGGCGACCTCTCGACGGTGATGAGCCCGCGCACGGTGATCACCTGGGCCCAGAACACCCGCATCTTCGGCGACAATGTGGGCTATGCCTTCCGCCTGACCTTCCTGAACAAATGCGACGAGCTGGAACGCCAGACCGTGGCCGAGTTCTATCAGCGCCTGTTTGACGAGGAGCTGCCGGAAAGCGCGGCGGTCAAGGCTGGCTGATGTCACGGCTTGCCACTCTGATCCTGATCCTATCGGCAACGGCAGCCTCGGCCGTCGAGGCGCCCAAGCGCTATGATGTGGGCAACCGCCCGCATCATGACGCGACAGCGGGAAATGCCGTCGTCTGCGCTGCGGTCTGGCAATTCATGGCCGAGAACCGGATCGCGGTCGCGCCCCCGGAATCGGGTGCGTTCTTCGGCGCGGCCGCCCCGGCCCTACCGGCTGCCGCAGGCCGGCTCGACCCGGCCATGACCGTCGAACGGTTCGAGGATGGTGCAGAGACGATCCGTCAGAAGATCGCATCCGAATACGGCAAGAGCCGGGGGAATGCGCAGCAGGAAGCCGCCTTCCAGACGGCGCTCGACAACCAGTATTTCGGCTGCATCGGCATGATCGACGATCTGGTCGGCAAGGGGCTTCTCCAGACGAACTGAGCTGCCCCGACGCAAGCCTCGGCCCCCGACGGCAAACCGGTTCCACGGCATCCGCGGGAGCCGCCGCGCCAGCCGTTGACCGCCGCCATGGCCCGGCATCGTCCCGATCAGACCGGTCAGCCTGCCGACATGCCGCTTCGGCCCGCTGCCCCCCTCGACAGCGGCAGGAATCTGGCTCAGAAACAAGGCATGAAAAAGTCCGACAACCCCGCCGATCCGTTCAAGAGGGCTCTGACCGAGGCGACGCGCGCGCTGGCGGAGGAGCATGAGCTGAACGTGACCTTCTCGGCCGATCCCCCCGGGGTTTCGGGCGATACCATGCGCCTGCCGCAGGTCAGCCGCCGGTTGACCCGGGACGAGGTCTTGCTGGCGCGGGGCACCGCCGATGCGCTGGCGATGAAGCTGCGCCACCACGACGCCGCGACACATGCGAAATACACCCCCGCCGGACCCATGGCCCGCGACCTCTACGAGGCGATGGAGACGGCGCGTTGCGAGGCGCTGGGTGCGCGGGACATGCCGGGCGCGCTCTCGAATATCGACGCGAAGCTGGGACAGGAGGCCGAGCGCAAGGGCTATGGCCAGATCAAGGCCCCGGCCGATGCGCCGCTGGCCGTCGCGGCGGGCTATATCGTGCGGCAGATGGCGACCGGACGCGCCCTGCCCCCTGCCGCCCAGCATGTCGCGGACCTCTGGCGGCCCTTCGTCGAGGCGCAGGCAAGCGCGGATCTCGAGGAGGTGAACACCGTCCTTTCGGATCAGGCGGCCTTCGCGCGGATGGCGCGGCGGGTGATCTCGGACCTCGGCTATGGCGACCAGCTGGGCGAGGACCCGGACGAGCCGCAGGAGGACGAGGCCGAGGACAGCGCCGAGCAGGACGAGGAATCGGGCGACAACCAGTCCCGCGACCAGAACGAGGACGAGGAGGCCGAGGCCGCCCCCGAACGCACGCAGGAGCAGACCCAGGACGAGCGTCAGGCCCAGGTCAGCATGGACGACCAGTCCGACGAGGAAATGGCCGACGAGGCCGAGATGTCCGAGGCAGAAAGCCCGCCCGACATCCCGCCGCCGGTCAGCGACGCAAGCCCCGACTACCGCGTCTATACGCAGGAATTCGACGAGGAGATCCGGGCCGAGGATCTGGCCGAACCAGCTGAGCTGGAGCGGCTGCGCGCCTATCTCGACAAGCAGCTTGAGCCGCTGCGCGGCGCGGTCTCGCGGCTGGCGAACAAGCTGCAGCGCCGCCTGCAGGCGCAGCAGAGCCGGAGCTGGGAGTTCGACAAGGAGGAAGGCGTCCTCGATGCCGGACGCCTTGCCCGCGTCGTCGCGAACCCAACCATGCCGCTCAGCTTCAAGGTCGAGAAGGATACCGAGTTCCGCGATACCGTGGTGACGCTGCTTCTGGACAATTCCGGCTCGATGCGCGGACGCCCGATCAGCATTGCCGCGATCTGCGCCGACGTGCTGGCCCGCACGCTGGAACGGTCGCAGGTGAAGGTCGAGATCCTCGGCTTCACCACCCGCGCGTGGAAAGGCGGCCAGAGCCGCGAGCAATGGCTGGCCAATGGTCGCCCCGCGCATCCCGGTCGCCTGAACGACCTGCGCCACATCATCTACAAGGCGGCGGATGCGCCGTGGCGGCGCGTGCGCCCCAACCTTGGCCTGATGATGAAAGAGGGGTTGCTGAAGGAGAATATCGACGGCGAGGCGCTGGAATGGGCGCATCGGCGGCTGACCCGCCGGCCCGAGGCGCGGCGCATCCTGATGGTCATTTCCGACGGGGCGCCGGTCGATGACTCGACCCTGTCGGTCAACCCCGCCAACTATCTCGAGAAGCACCTGCGCGACGTCATCGCCATGATCGAGAAGCGGCGGCAGGTCGAGTTGCTGGCGATCGGCATCGGCCATGACGTGACCCGCTATTACCAGCGCGCCGTCACCATCACCGATGCCGAGCAGCTTGCCGGCGCGATCACCGAGCAGCTTGCCGCGCTTTTCGAGGCCGACCCGCGCAAGCGCGCCCGCGTGCTTGGCGCCAACGCATTGCGGCGGGCCTGAGAGAGCGGCGACTGCGCGCGAAGCTTGCTTGATTTGATGTCGCGGCCTGTGCGACCACTTCGGCATCCTTGGAGGCGTGTCGTGTTGAAGATTGGCTTTTTCATACCGGAGTTTCCCGGCCAGACGCATATTTTCCTCTGGCGCGAGCGGCAGGCATTGGCCGAGCTGGGGATTGAGGCGGAACTCGTCTCGACCCGGCCGCCGCCGCGTGCGGTCGCCTCGCATAGCTGGACGGCCGAGGCGCAGCGCCAGACCCGCTATCTCATGCCGATTTCGGGCGGCCAGCTTGCCGGCGCTGCGGTCGAGATGATGCGCTCTCCGCTTGGCGCCGCGCGGGCAATCGGCGCGGCGCTTTCGGCCGAGACCAGGGGCGGGGCAAAGCAAAGGCTGCGCATGCTGGCGCTGGTGGCGATGGGCGCGCGGCTGAAGCGCATCGCGCGCGAGGAAGGTTGGGATCACATCCATGTCCATTCCTGCGCCGACAGCGCCAATGTCGCGATGCTGGCCCAGCGCCTCGGCGGTCCCGGCTACAGCCTGACGCTGCACGGCCCGACGCTGGAGGGTTATGGCCCGAACCAGCGCCAGAAATGGCGCCATGCGCGCTTTGCCACCATCATCTCGCGCCTCCTGACCGGCGTGGCCGAGCGCGAGATCGGCCCGGACCTGCCCCCGGTGGTCAATATCGCCCCGATGGGCGTCGACCTCGACCAGATCCGGCGCAGCACGCCCTGGCAGCCCCCTGCCCCCGGCGAGCCGCTGCGCATCTTCAGTTGCGGGCGGCTGAATGCGATCAAGGGCCATGACCACCTGATCGAGACCGTGGCCATGCTGCGCGAACGGGGCATCGACGCGCGGCTGGAGATCGCGGGCGAGGATGAGTTGGGCGGCAGCGGCTATCGCCAGCACCATCTTGAGGGGCTGATCGCACGCATGGGTCTTTCCGATGCCGTCACGCTGCTGGGCGCGATCAGCGAAGGCGCGGTGCGCGAGGGGCTTGAACGGGCGCATGTCTTTGCGCTGGCCAGCCTGAACGAAGGCATCTCGGTCGCCATCATGGAGGCGATGGCGATGGAAATGCCGGTCATCGTCACCGATGTCGGCGGCAATCACGAGCTGATCACCTCGGGCCGCGACGCCGTCCTTGTCCCGCCCGAGCGCCCCGACATCATGGCCGATGAGATCGCGGCGCTTCTGGCCGATCCCGAACGCGCCGGACGGCTGGCCCATGCGTCGCGGGCGCGCGTCGCCGAGGAATTCCATCACCGCCGCAGCGCCGAGGCCGTCGCCGACGGCCTTGCCCGGACCATGCCCGGCGCCGAGGTCCGGCTGCGGCGGGCGAAAACTGCCTGAGAACCAAGACGAAGAGGTTAAGATGTTCCAGAGTTACGAGAGCCATTCCGACCCGGCCCAGCATGTGCCGCGGCTGGCCGCCCTGCGCGGCGAACTGGCGCGGCGCGGACTCGACGGGTTCATCGTGCCGCGCGCGGATGCCCATCAAAGCGAATATGTCGCAGGCCACGACGCGCGGCTGGGCTGGCTGACCGGCTTCAGCGGCAGCGCGGGCTTTGCCATCGTGACGCCGGAACGCGCCGGAGTCTTTGTCGACGGCCGCTATCGCGTTCAGGTCAAGTCGGAAATCGACCTTGGCCATTTCACCCCGGTCGACTGGCCCGAGGTCAAGGCCGCCGAATGGCTGCGCGAGGCGCTGCCCGAGGGTGGCCGCATCGGCTATGACCCCTGGCTGCATACCCGGCGCGAGATCCGCGAGATCGAGAAGGGCCTGCATGGTTCGGGCATCGCGTTGATCCCGGTCGAGACGAACCCGGTCGATGCGATCTGGCCGGACCAGCCCGCCCCGCCGGTGGGTCAGGTCCGGCTCTGGCCCGACGCGCTGGCGGGCGAGACGGCGGGCGAGAAGCGCGCGCGCATCGCCGGTCTGCTGCGCGAGGCCGAGGCGCAGGCCGCCGTGCTGACGCTGCCCGATTCGATCTCGTGGCTTCTGAACATCCGCGGGGCGGATGTGCCGAAGAACCCGGTCGTCCTCTCCTTCGCCATCATCGAGGAGGATGGCCGCGTCGCCGTCTTTGCCGATCCGGCGAAATTCGGACCCGAGGTCAGGACGGCGCTGGGGAATGAGGTGACCTTGCTGCCGCCCGACGCGCTGGTCCCGGCGCTGACCAATCTTGCCGGGCCGGTGATCGTCGATCCGGCGACCGCGCCCGACAAGGTCTTTGCCCTGATCGAAAGCATGGACACCCCGATCCGCGAGGCGCAGGACCCGGTGATCATGCCGAAGGCCCGCAAGAATGCGGCCGAGATCGCGGGGATGCGCGCCGCGCATCTGCGCGACGGGGCAGCGGTCGCGGATCTGCTCTGCTGGCTGGACGGTCGCGCGCCTACCCTTGCGACCGATCCGCTGACCGAGATCGACATCTGCAAGAAGCTCGAGGAGTTGCGCGTCCAGCGCGGCATCATCGATGTCAGCTTCGACACGATCCTCGGCTCGGGCCCGAATGGCGCGATCAACCATTACCACGTCTCGGAGCAGAGCGACCGGCGCATCCTGCCGGGCGACATCGTGCTGATCGATTCGGGCGGGCAATATTCCGACGGGACGACCGACATCACCCGCACGCTGCCGATGGGCGATTTCGACCCGGCGATCCGGCGGCCCTATACCCGCGTCCTGCAAGGCATGATCGCAATGTCGCGGGCGCGCTTTCCCAAGGGCGTCGCCGGGGCTCATCTGGACGCGCTGGCGCGCGCGCCGCTCTGGTCCGAGGGCATGGATTACGACCATGGCACCGGGCATGGCGTGGGCGCGGGACTGTCGGTCCATGAGGGGCCGGTCAGGCTGTCGCGGATCTCGGACATTCCGCTGCAACCGGGCATGATCCTCTCGAACGAGCCGGGCTATTACCGCGAGGGTGAATACGGCATCCGCATCGAGAACCTGATCGTGGTCGAGCCGGCCGAAAGCCCCGACGGGCGCAGCATGCTGGGTTTCGAGACGCTGACCTTCTGCCCGATCGACCGGCGGATGATCGACCCCGCGCTGATGTCGCGAGACGAGATCGCCTGGCTCGACGCCTATCACGCCCAGGTCCGGCGCCTGATCGGCCCGCTGGTCGCGCCCGAGACGCGGGATTGGCTGGAGGCGGCGACCCGGCCGCTTGCTACGACGGCCTGAACCCGGCAGGCGCCGCGCCTGTCGCGGCGTTGCTGTTTGGGTATTTGGAAAACGGTGAAAGGGCGCGCGGTCAGGGGGATCGTGCGCCCTCGGTCATTCGGCTTTCGCATTGGCCTTGTCGGGATGGCGGCGACGCCAGGAGAGCGAGTTCATGAAGGCGACCGCGATGAAGGCGGCGCCAAGGAGACCGGTGATATATTCCGGGATCGGGCGCAGGGTCTGGATGAACATGATGATCGAGAGGACGAAGATCGACCAGAAGGCCCCGTGTTCGAGATAGCGGAACTGGGCCAGCGTGCCCTTTTCGACC
>Ga0182745_1002865_pt1 | contig 15161 bp, 11 predicted proteins | sample eDN3rd30CKraftBY_FD_128523 | JGI IMG/M metagenome (GOLD analysis project Ga0182745, IMG submission 128523) | Enriched backyard soil microbial communities from Emeryville, California, USA - eDNA 3rd pass 30_C Kraft BY (version 2) (version 2) | ecosystem: Environmental > Terrestrial > Soil >...
GCGCGCGCGCTCGAGGCGGCGGCCGATCATCCCTATTGGATCGGGCGGCCGATCGAGGTGCCGGGGTCGCGTCCGCTGCGCTTCGAGGGATCGCCCGACGTCGGCATGACGCTGCGCGACTGGCCGACCAACCATGTCGTCAAATGCCTCGTCTTCTATCATCCGGACGACGATGCCGAGATGCGCGCGCGGCAGGACCGGCAGATAGCGCGGCTGTTCGACGCGTGCCGCCGCACGCGTCACGAATTTCTGCTCGAAATCATCGCCTCGAAACATGGGCCGGTCGACAGCGGCACGATCGCCTCGGTGATCGACCATATCTATTCGCTGGGTATCTATCCCGACTGGTGGAAGCTCGAACCGACGACCGATGCCGCCGCCTGGGCCGCGAGCGAAGCCGCGATCCTGCGCCACGATCCGCTCTGCCGTGGCATCGTTCTGCTCGGCCTGTCGGCGCCGCAGGACGAAGTGCTTGCGGGCATCGTCGCCGCCGCCGCCTTTCCGCTGGTCAAGGGCTTCGCGGTCGGCCGGACGATCTTTCACGACGTCGCACAGCAATGGCTGACCGGCGCGATCGACGACGAGGCGGCGATCGCCGCGCTCGGCGCCAATCTGCGCGTCCTCGCCGATGGCTGGCGTGCGGCGCGCCGTGCTAGGGTGGCGGCATGAGCAAGACGGTAAGATTGACGATGGCGCAGGCGCTGTCGCGCTGGCTCGCCGCGCAGCGGGTCGCGGTCGACGGCGTCGAGATGCCCTATTTTGCGGGCATCTGGGCGATCTTCGGCCACGGCAATGTCGCGGGGATGGGCGAGGCGCTGGCGGGGATGGAGGATGCGCTCCCCACATATCGCGCGCATAACGAGCAGGGCATGGCGCACGCGGCGATCGCCTTTGCCAAGGCGAGCCGCCGTCGCCGCGCGATGGCGTGCACGACCTCGATCGGCCCCGGCGCGACGAATATGGTGACCGCGGCGGCGCTCGCGCACGTCAACCGGCTGCCGGTGCTGTTCCTGCCCGGCGACGTCTATGCCAGCCGCCGCCCCGATCCGGTACTCCAGCAGATCGAGGATTTCGCCGACGCGACGGTCAGCGCCAACGACTGTTTCCGTGCCGTTTCGCGCTATTTCGACCGCATCACGCGGCCCGAACAGATCATCGATGCGCTGCCGCGCGCGATGGGAATGCTCACCGATCCGGCGCTGTGCGGGCCGGTAACGCTCGCGCTCTGTCAAGACGTGCAGGCCGAGGCTTATGACTATCCCGAGAGCTTCTTTGCCCCGCGCCTTTGGCGCCAGCGCCGACCGCGCGCCGACCGTGCGGAATTTGACCGTCTCGTCGAAGCGGTCCGCACCGCGAAGGCGCCGCTGATCGTCGCGGGCGGCGGCGTGCTCTATTCGGCAGCCGAAGCGGTGCTCGCCGATCTCGCGGCCCAGACCGGCATTCCGGTCGCCGAGACGCAGGCGGGAAAGGGCGCGCTCGCCTGGGACCACCGCCAGGCGCTCGGCAGCATCGGCGTCACCGGAACGAGCGCAGCGAACGCCGCCGCCGAAGCCGCCGACCTGATCATCGGCGTCGGGACGCGGCTGCAGGATTTCACCACCGGGTCGCGCACGCTCTTCTCGGGCAAGCGGCTGGTCCAGATCAACATCGCCGCGCCCGATGCGATCAAGCAGGGTGCCGAGGCGGTCGTCGGCGACGCGCGCGAAACGCTCGAAGCCCTGACCGAAGCGCTCGCCGATTGGCAGGTCGAAGCCGCATGGCGCGACGCGAACCGTGCTGCGGTCGCCGAATGGAACGCCGCATGGGATGCCGCGACCGCGCCGGGCACCGCGCTCCCCTCCGACGCGCAGGTGATCGGCGCGGTGTGGCGGCAGGCGGGCGAGGATGCCACTGTTGTGTGCGCCGCGGGCGGGCTGCCCGGTGAACTCCACAAGCTTTGGCGGAGCCACCGTCCGGGCGGCTATCATGTCGAATATGGCTTCTCGTGCATGGGCTATGAGGTCGCGGGCGGGCTGGGGGTCAAGATGGCCGACCCGGCGCGCGACGTCATCGTGATGGTCGGCGACGGCAGTTATCTGATGCTCAACTCCGAACTCGCGACCTCGGTGATGCTCGGCCACAAGATCATAGTCGTGCTGCTCGACAACCGCGGCTACGGCTGCATCAACCGGCTGCAGCAGGGGACGGGCGGGCGCCCGTTCAACAATCTGCTTGCCGACGCGGCGCACGCGGTGCTGCCCGACATTGATTTTGCGGCCCACGCCCGCAGCCTCGGCGCGGCGGCCGAGAAGGTCGGCGGTCTCGCCGACCTCGACGCTGCGCTCGGCCGCGCGAAGGCGTCGGCCAAAAGCTACGTGATCGTCATCGACACCGATCCCGCGATCACGACCGAGGCGGGCGGCCATTGGTGGGACGTCGCCGTCCCCGAAGTGTCGGCGCGCGCCGAAGTGCAGGCCGCGCGCCGCGACTATGAACATCGAATCGACGGAGAGAGGCAATGACGATCCGCTGGGGCGTGAGCCCAATCGCCTGGTGCAACGACGACATGCGCGAACTGGGCGGTGATACGACGCTCGACGAACTGCTCACCGATGTCCGCGACATCGGCTTCGACGGGGTCGAGCTCGGCAATAAATTCCCGCGCGATCCCGAAGTGCTGGCGCCGATCATGGCGGGCTATGGCCTCGACATCGTCGGCGGCTGGTATTCGTCGAATCTTCTGGTCCGCGACGCCGATGCCGAGATTGCGGCGCTGGCGAAGCATCTCGCGCTGCTCGAATATATGGATTCGAGCGTCTTCATCCTCGCCGAGACGTCGAACGCGGTCCACGGCGACCGCTATGGCAGCCGGCTCGACACGCATCCGGTACTGCCCGCCGCCGACTGGAAGCAGTTCGCCGAGCGGTTGAACACAGTCGCGCGCTTCATCAACGACCGCGGCCTCCGCTTCGCCTATCACCATCATCTCGGCACCATCGTCGAGACGAAGGACGAACTCGACCGCTTCTTCGACGCGACCGGCGATCATGTCGGGTTGGTGCTCGATACCGGCCACGCGCTGTTCGGCGGGATTGAGCCGATCGACGTGATCAAGGCGCGCCCCGAGCGCGTCGCGCATGTCCATTGCAAGGATGTACGGACCGCGAAATATGATGCGTTCCTCGCGGACGGAACGAGCTTCCTCAACGGCGTCGTCGGCGGCATGTTCACCGCGCCGGGCGACGGCGACTATGACTATGCGCCCTTCATGCGCGCGCTCGCCGACATGGACTATTCGGGCTGGATCGTGATCGAGGCCGAACAGGATCCGGCGATCGCCAATCCCCGCGAATACAGCCAGCTCGGCCTCGACACGCTGAAGCGGCTCGCGCGCGAGGAGGCGCTGGTCTGATGTCGCTGCTCGTCCGCCCGCACGCCCCCGACGACGATGGCACGCTGCTCGACATCACGCCCGAAAGCGCGGGCTGGAAATATGTCGGTTTCCGCGTCGTCCGGCTGGCGGCGGGTGCGCGCTACAATCATGTCGAGGACGGGCGCGAGGCGTGCCTCGTGATCCTGACCGGAACGGTGTCGGTCGACGCGGGCGGTGAGCATTTCGGCGATATCGGCGGGCGCGAGACGGTGTTCGATGGCGCCGCGACCTCGGTTTATGTCCCCGCCGGTCATCGCTACACGATCGAGGCGGCGTCCGATGCCGAAGTTGCGATCTGCACCGCGCCGGGAACCGGCGCCGGCGCGGTGCGGCTGATCCGTTCGGACGCGGTCGAGGTGCGCGGGCAGGGCACGAACACGCGTCACGTCCGCAATATCCTGTCCGATGCCGACGAGGCCGAAAGCCTGCTCGTCGTCGAGGTGATCACCCCCGGCGGCCACTGGTCGAGCTATCCGCCGCACAAGCACGACCGCGATGCCTTCCCCGAGGAAACCTCCCTCGAGGAGACCTATTACCACCGCCTGTCGCCGCCGCAGGGCTTCGCCTTTCAGCGCGTCTATACCGACGCGCGCGACATCGACGAGACGATGGCGGTCGAGGACGGCGACGTCGTGATGGTGCCGCGCGGTTATCATCCGGTCGGCGCGCCGCACGGATACGACCTTTATTATCTGAACGTGATGGCGGGACCCCGGCGCAACTGGGTGTTCCGCAACGACCCCGCGCACGAGTGGATCGTGCGCCAGTAAGGAAGAGCGATGAGACAGATTGACCCCTTCATCGCCGGCGACGCCGCCGGCGGCGGCTCCGTGCGTGCCCAAAATTCTCGAGGGGGCGAGGTTTTCAACCCGAGCACGGGACAGGTTCAGGCTCGCGTCGCCTTTTCGACCCCCGCCGATCTCGACCGCGCCGTCGCGCTGGCCGCAGCGGCGCAGCCCGGCTGGGCGGCGACCAATCCGCAGCGCCGGTCGCGCGTGATGTTCCGCTTCCGCGAACTGCTCGAGGCGAATATGCAGGAGCTCGCCGAGCTGCTCGCGAGCGAGCATGGCAAGGTCGTCGCCGACGCAAGGGGCGACATCCTGCGCGGGCTGGAGGTGATCGAATTTTCGTGCGGCATCCCGCACGCGCTGAAGGGCGAATATACGCAGGGCGCGGGACCGGGAATCGACGTCTACGCGATGCGGCAGGCACTCGGCGTCGTCGCGGGCATCACGCCGTTCAATTTCCCCGCGATGATCCCGATGTGGATGTTCGGCCCCGCGATCGCGGCAGGCAACGCCTTCATCCTCAAGCCCAGCGAGCGCGATCCGTCGGTGCCGGTGCGGCTCGCCGAGCTGATGCGCGAGGCGGGGCTGCCCGAGGGCATTTTGCAGGTCGTGCATGGCGACAAGGAGATGGTCGATGCGATCCTCGACCATCCGACGATCGCCGCGGTCAGCTTCGTCGGCTCGTCGGATATCGCGCATTATGTCTATGGCCGCGGCACCGCGGCGGGCAAGCGCGTCCAGGCGATGGGCGGTGCGAAGAATCACGGCATCGTCATGCCCGATGCCGATCTCGATCAGGTCGTCAGCGACCTTTGCGGCGCCGCTTTCGGCTCGGCGGGCGAGCGCTGCATGGCGCTGCCCGTCGTCGTGCCGGTGGGCGACAAGACCGCCGATGCGCTGCGCGAACGGCTGATCCCGGCGATCGCCGCGCTCAAGGTCGGGGTGTCGAGCGATCCCGACGCGCATTACGGCCCCGTCGTCAACGCCGCGCACAAGGCGCGCATCGAGCAATGGATCCAGACTGGGGTCGACGAAGGCGCCGAGCTGGTCGTCGACGGCCGCGGGTTGGTCTTGCAGGGGCATGAGCGGGGCTTCTTCGTCGGCCCGACGCTGTTCGACCGGGTGACGACCGATATGCGCGCCTATCGCGAGGAAATCTTCGGCCCGGTGCTGCAGATCGTCCGCGCGCCCGATTTCGAAACGGCGCTGCGCCTGCCGAGCGATCATCAGTACGGCAACGGCGTCGCGATCTTCACGCGCAACGGCCACGCCGCGCGCGAATTCGCGCAGCGCGTCAACGTCGGCATGGTCGGGATCAACGTGCCGATCCCGGTGCCCGTCGCCTATCACAGCTTCGGCGGCTGGAAGCGTTCGGGCTTCGGCGACACCAACCAATATGGGATGGAGGGTGTGCGCTTCTGGACCAAGGTCAAGACGGTAACCCAGCGCTGGCCCGACGGCGGTGCTGCTGACAATGCCTTCCTTATCCCGACATCATGAGGGCGGGAGGCGGCACAGGCCAGTTCCCTTCCCGAAACAGACTTCAAAACGAAACAAATCTTCCATTTATATATAAAATGAAATAGCGTCATGCACCGGACGCCCGAATGACAGAGGCGCCGGTGCGGGAGAGAGGCGATGCTGAGATATTTCGCGACGGGACCGGACCTGCCGGTCAGGACCGACGACGGCGTCGATGGCGCGTTCCGGCGCTATCGGATGCGGATCATCATGGCGATCACGCTCGCTTATGCGGTCAGCTACACGTGCCGGCTCGCGATCAACATCGTCAAGAAGCCGCTGATCGACGCGGGCATTTTTACGCCGCTCGAGCTCGGGATGATCGGTTCGGCGCTCTTCTACACCTATGCTGCGGGCAAGCTGATCAACGGCTTCGTTGCCGACCACAGCAATGTGAAGCGGCTGTTCGCGGCGGGGATGATCCTGTCGGCGCTGTGCAACATCGCGATGGGTTTCTCGACCCTCTTCTGGGCGACTTTGCTCATCTGGGGGCTCAACGGCTGGTTCCAGAGCTATGGCGCGCCGGCGTGCGTCGTCGCGCTGGCGAGCTGGTTCTCGAATCGCGAGCGCGGGCGCTATTACGGCATCTGGTCGACCGCGCATTCGATCGGCGAGGGGCTGACCTTTGCCGCGGTCTCGGCGCTCGTCGCGTTCGGCGGCTGGCGCTGGGGCTTCTGGGGGCCGGGCGTCGCCGCGATCCTCGCCGGGATCGCCGCCTTTTACGCGATGGCCGACCGGCCGCGCGCGCTGGGCCTGCCGACCGTCGCCGACTGGCGGAACGATCATTATGCCCCGCCCGCCGAAGGCGCGCCCGAGCGCGGGGTCTTCGCGACCCAGCTTTCGATCCTCAAGATCCCGGCGGTCTGGATTCTCGCGCTGGCAAGCGCCGCCAACTATGTGACGCGCTACGCGATCAACAGCTGGGGCATCCTTTATCTCCAGGAAGCGCGCGGCTATTCGCTGGCGGAGGCGGGCGCGGTACTGACCGCGAGCACGCTCGCGGGGGTCGCGGGGGCGGTCGCCTTCGGTTTTGTTTCGGACAAATTCTTCGGCGCGCGGCGTCCGCCCGCCAATCTGCTGTTCGGCGTCGTCGAGCTCGTCGGGCTGCTGCTGCTCTTCTTCGGCCCGAACAATCCGGCCGTCGTTCTGGTCGCGGTGATCCTGTTCGGGCTCGGCATGACGGGGCTTGTCACCTCGCTCGGCGGGCTGTTCGCGATCGACATTTGTCCAAAGCGCGTCGCGGGCGCCGCGCTCGGCCTCGTCGGCGTCTTCTCCTATCTCGGCGCGGCGATCCAGGAACAGGTGTCGGGGGCGCTGATCGATGCCAACATGCATATGGCGAACGGCGCGAACGTCTATGATTTCGGGCCGGTGATCTGGTTCTGGATCGGCAGTTCGGTGCTGGCGACGATCCTCGCCACGACGCTCTGGAATACGAAGCTGCGCGACTGAAGGATATGACGATGCATCGCCGCAATCTCCTGCGCGGGGGCGCCGCGCTTGCCTTTCTCGCCGCGCTGCCGCGCCGGCTTTATGCCGCCGCGATCGGCTATCCGCGGCTGCTCGATGGCCCGATGGTCGGTGCGACGACGCCGGAGAGCTTCTCCGTCTGGTCGCGCGCGAGTGGCGCCTTCGGGGTCGCGGTCGAATATGCGACGCGCCGCGACTTCGCCGATGCGAAGACGACCGCACCGGTCGCCGCGACGCAGGAGAATGATCTCTGCACCGCGATCGAAGTGAAGGGGCTTCGGCCCGACACCGATTATTATTACCGCATCAAGGCCGACGGGATCGACGACCGGCACCAGCCGCTCGCCTTTCGCACCCGCACCGCGCCCGACCGCCCGCGCCCGATCCGCATCGCCTTCGGCTCGTGCGCGCGCGTCCAGCTCTATCCCGAACAGCCGGTGTTCGAGGCGGTTGCGGCGATGGAGCCCGACCTCTTCCTGTGGCTCGGCGACAATATCTATGCCGACAGCGACAGCGAGACCGCCTTTTCGGCGCTCTATTCGCGCCAGCGCAATGTGTCGGCGCTCGTCCCGCTGCTCCGTTCGGTGCCGCAGCTCGCGATCTGGGACGATCATGATTTCGGCTATAATGATTCGGACCGCCGCAACGGCGCGAAGGCGATGACGCGCCGCCTGTTCGACCGCTGGTGGGCGAATCCGGGGTCGGGGCTGCCCGATACGCCGGGCGTCTTCTTTCGCCACAGCTTTGGGCCGGTCGACATCTTCATGCTCGACGGGCGTTACCATCGCGACCCGCCGTCGGACCCCGATAGTCCGGCCAAGACGATGCTCGGCGCGGGACAAAAGGCGTGGTTGAAGCGCGAGCTCAAGGCGTCGAAGGCGGTGTTCAAGATCCTTGCGTCGGGCACCGGCTGGACGCTTGCCGAAAAGGACGGCGACAGTTGGGCCGCTTATCTCCACGAGCGGAACGAGATCCTCGATTTTATCCGCGACGAAAGGATCGGCGGTTGCCTCGGTATTTCGGGCGACGTGCACCAGGGCGAACTCAACTGTGTGCCTTGGTCCGAGCAAGGCGGCTATGATTTCTACGATCTGGTGAGCTCGGGTCTCGCCCAATATCTGGCGCCCAAGTTCGTCGATCAGCATCCCGAGGTGCGATTGCGTGCGCCGTGGGTGCGCAGCGCCAATTTCGGCCTGCTCGAATTCAGCTTCGACCCAGAGCCCCGCGTCGAATTGAGCATTCGCGACGTGATCGGGGCTTCGGCGTCGGGCAAACCCATCGTCCTGCGCGCCGCCGATCTCGTCAACGGCAAGCAGAGCTGGCGCGCAGCGATCGACCCGCATGAACTCGAACGCCGCGAGCGCGTGGAGCGCGGCGGCAGCTATTATGGAGGTGAATGAGAATGCGTTTCGAGATGGAGACGATCGCGCGCGACGAGTTCGAGGCGCTGAAGGCGCATCTGCCGTGCGCGACGCGGGAAGGCCTGTTCGAGACATACCGGATCAGCCAGAATAGCTGGTACAAGCTGCGCGACGGTCAGCCGGTCAAGCGCAAGACGATCGAGCGGCTGCGCGAACGCTTTCACCAGGTCGCGGGCGGATGAGTGGCGCCCCTCTCCATATCGCGCTGATCGGCAGCGGCTTCATGGGCCGCGCCCATGCGCTCGCCTTCGCGGCGGCGGACCGGACCTTCGACCTGCCGCGTGCGCCGCGCGTCACGATCCTCGCCGACCGCGATCTGCCGACGGCGGCCGCTGCGGCTGCCTCGCTCGGTATCCCGCAGGCAAGCGGCGACTGGCGCGAGGCGATCGCCGACGCATCGATCGACATGGTCGCGATCGCCACCCCGAACCTGCTACACGCCCCGATCGCGATCGCCGCGCTTCAGGCCGGCAAGGCGGTCTATTGCGAAAAGCCGCTGGCGACGACGATTGCGGAGTCCGAAGCGATGACCGCGGCCGCCGCAGCAACGGGGCGGCCGACCGCGGTCGGCTTCACCTATCTCTACAATCCGATGATCGTCCTCGCGCGCGACCTGATCGCCAGCGGCGAGATCGGCGAGGTGACCGCCTTTCGCGGCATCCATGCCGAGGATTTCATGGCGTCGGCCGACGCGCCGTTCAACTGGCGCTGCGAGCCCGAGCAAGCGGGCGGCGCGCTCGCCGACATCGGCAGCCATATCATCGCGATGGCGCAGCATCTGGTCGGCGACATCGCGTCGGTGTCGGGTCGGCTGCATACCGCTTACCCGACGCGCCGCGACGCAGCGGGCACCGACCGCGCGGTGACGGTCGACGACCAGATGGACGCGGTCGTCGAATTTTCCGGCGGCGCGACAGGCACCCTCGCGGCGAGCTGGATCGCGAGCGGGCACAAGATGGGACTGGCGTTCGAGGTCAGCGGCACGCGCGGTTCGATTGCCTTCACGCAGGAGCGGTTCAACGAGCTGAAACTCTATCGCTCCGGGACGGGGCGCACCAATGGCTTCACGACGATCTGCGCCGGGCCCGAGCATGGCGACTATGGCGCCTTCTGCCCGGCACCGGGCCACCAGATCGGCTATAATGATTTGAAGACGATCGAGGTCAAGGCGGCGGTCGAGGCCGCGGCGGGGCTGCCGTCGGCGGCAAAGAGCTTCGCCGACGCGCTGGCGGTGGAGAAGGTCGCCGACGCGATCCGGCGGTCGCATCGCGAAAGGGTTTGGGTGAAGCTGTAACGGAGAATTGGCGGATTTCGACCGGACTCCGTCATCCCGGCGAAGGCCGGGATCTCGCCGGTGCCTCGTGGCGATAGGGTGAGATCCAGGCCTTCGCCGGGATGACGGGAGTGGTTGGGCATCGTCCGCTAACTACTAAACCGCCTCCAAACCTAAACCCGCGCCAGCGCCGTCAGCAGGTCCTGGTGAATCGCCGGGGTCGAGGCCAGCACCGTCCCGTTCATCAGGTCGAGCGCATTGCCGAGCGTGTCGGTGACGATCCCGCCCGCCTCGCGGACGATCGCGACCCCGGCGGCCATGTCCCACGCGCTGACGCTCTGTTCCCAATAGGCGTCGTGGCGGCCGCAGGCGACCCACGCCATGTCGATCGCCCCGGCGCCGAGGCGGCGGATGCCGGTGACGCGCGGGGTCAGCCGTGCCATCTCGGCGTAAAATTGTTCGTGATCCGGCTTGGTCGCAAACGGAATGCCGACCCCCAGCACCGATTCCTCGATCGTCGTGCGCGGCGAAATCTGGATGCGCTGCTCGTCCAGCCACGCGCCGCTACCGGTCTCGGCCCAGAACAGCTCGTCCATCGCGGGGACATAAGTGACGCCGGCGACGACCGCGCCCAGCCGCGTCAGTGCGATATTGACGGCGAAGAGTGGGGATCCTGTCAGGAAATTGGTTGTACCGTCCAGCGGATCGACCACCCACACATGGTCGGCGTCGCGGCCGGGCGTCAGCCCGCCTTCCTCACCGAGGAAGCCGTAGTCGGGGGCATGGGCCATCAAATGTTCGCGGACGGTCGCCTCGGCCTTCAGGTCGGCCTCGGTGAACATGTCGGCGGCGCCGGCCTTGCTGTGGATCGTGAGCGTCGCGATGCGCTCGCGGTCGGCGATCAATCCTTCGCCCGCTGCGTGAGCGGCGGCGATCATGGCGGAAATAAGGGATGACATCGGCATGGAATGAATATACGTTCTGTTTTATAAGAAAGATAGAAAAATTATTCTGAATTTGAGAGCGGGCCATCGCATCCAGACGGCCGCCGCTTTTCCGGATGAATGAGGGAGGGTTGAGTGAAAACCAGTCTGTTTGCAATCGCCGCCGCGCTGACGGCCGTTCCCGCCGCCGCAGCGGCCCCCGATGACGCCGCGATCCCCGCGGTTGCTGCGACGGCGGAGACGCAGGCGACGCAAGGGTCGGGGGCCGATGGCGCCGCCGTGATCGCCGATCCCGGCGATCCGTCGCGCACGCTGATTCTCGCGGGCGCCGAATCGGCGGGAATCGAAGTTTTCGATTTGAAGGGACAGCGCGTCGCGACGCACAAGGTCGGCAATATCCGCGCGCTCGACCTTCGCGCCGACGCCGCGCCGGGCGGTGCGCCGTTGCTCGCCGCGCTCGACGGCAAGGCGAACGCGCCCAAGCTTTTCCGCGTCGGCGCCGGCGGCGCCCCCACGCCGCTCGCGCTGACCGGAATCAAGCCCGATATGACGGTCGCCGGCCTCTGTTTCTCGCGCAGCCATCGCGACGGCACTCTCTATCTTTTCCTCGTCGGCGACCGGGGCGAGATCGAGCAATGGGGGCTCGCCGCCGACGCCTCGGGCGCGATGAGCGGGCGGATCGCGCGGCGCTGGTCGCTGGGGTCGGAGGTCGGCTATTGCGCCGCCGACGATCGCGGCGCGGTCTATGTCTCGCAGGAAGCCGTCGGCGTCTGGCGCTTCGCCGCCGAGCCCGAGGCAGAGATCAAGCCCGAAATCGTCGACATCGTCCGCCTCGGCCATATCACCGACGAAGCGAAGGGCGTCGCCATCGCCGCCGACGGACGGCTGCTCGTCTCGGACGCCAAGGCCGACCGGCTCAACATCTACGATCCCGCCGACGATCATGCCTATCTCGGCTCGGTCGCGCTCGCGGCGGGCGCCGACAAGGTCGAGGACGCGGGCAGCATCACCATCGCGGGGCCGGTCGTGGTCGTCGCCGACGACGACAATGCGCCCGAACAGCCCAATTTCAAGATCGCGAGCTGGCCGGCGCTGCTCGCCGCGGCGGGGCTTCCCGAACGGCCCGCCGCTCCGGCGCCCGCGACGATGCCGCTAGCGCTCGCCACGGTCGAAACCGCGCCGGTCGAAACCGGGGGGGACGCCGCCGACGATCCGGCGATCTGGATCGATCCCGCCGATCCTGCGCAAAGCGTCATCATCGGAACGCAGAAGCAGTCGGGGCTCTATGTCTATGGCCTCGACGGCAAGGTGCTCCAATATCTGCCCGACGGACGCATGAACAATGTCGACCTGCGCAGCGGTTTCCGTCTCGGCGGACGCGATGTCGCGCTGGTGACGGCAAGCAACCGCACGACGAAGGGCATATCGATCTATGCGCTCGACCCCGCGAAGCGCCGGCTGACCGATGTCGCCGACGGGCTGCAGAATACGGGCTTCGAAGACCCCTATGGCTTGTGCATGTATCGCAGCGCGAAGACGAAAAAGACCTATGTCTTCGTCAACCAGACCGACGGCAAGATGCGCCAGTGGGAACTGGTCGCGACCCCCGCGGGCAAGGTGCGCGCGAAGCTGGTGCGCGACCTGCCCTTCGCGAGCCAGGTCGAAGGCTGTGTCGCCGACGATGAGACGGGGATGCTCTATACCGGCGAGGAGGATGTTGGTATCTGGCGCGAAGGCGCCGAACCGCGCGGCGGCCCCGCTCGCACTATGCTGGCGAAGATCACCGACAATCCGGCGCTCAAGGACGATATGGAGGGCATGGGCCTCTATGCGATGGCGGACGGCAAGGGATATCTGGTCGTCTCGAGCCAGGGCAACGACAGCTATGCGGTCTTCCGCCGCGAAGGCGACAACGCCTATGTCGGCTCGTTCCGCATCGGCGCCGACATGGCGGCGGGGATCGACGGCGTCTCCGAAACCGACGGTCTCGACGTCAGCAGCCTCGCGGCAGGGCCCGATTTCCCGCACGGCCTGATGGTCGCGCAGGACGGCCGCAACGTCTCGCCGCCCGAGAATCAGAATTTCAAGCTGGTGCCGTGGGAACGGGTGGCAAAGGCGCTCGGCCTCGATCTTTGATCGCATCCCGCTGTGCACCTGGTGCGCAGCGGGTCTGCCTCGGCCCGTGGTCGATGTTGTGTCGGAATGGTGACCCCTACGGGAATCGAACCCGTGTTTCAGCCGTGAGAGGGCCGCGTCCTGACCGCTAGACGAAGGGGCCTTATGGTCGGATATCTAGATGGGCGAGCCGACCGCCCGCTTCACCGTGGTGACCCCTACGGGACTCGAACCCGTGTTTTCGCCGTGAAAGGGCGACGTCCTAGACCGCTAGACGAAGGGGCCGTCGATACGGTGAAGCGGCGCCTTAGACGGGCGCTTCCATGCGGTCAAGCGCCGATTGGCGCGGTGCCGCCCACCGGTCCCTAGCCGGCCCACGCCGCGTCCTCGAGATGGAGTTCGGCGGCGGGACGGCTGCCCCAGTCGTCGCGTTTCGCGCGCCCCGCGAGCCACAGCTTGCGCCCGCGCGCATTCAGCAGCGATTGTCCCAATTCGCTCTCGGCGCTGCGGAATGCGATTGCCTTGAAGCGCGCGCCGTCGTCGCCCGCCACGATCAGCCGGACATGGTCGGTGCCGACGATCCCCGATTCGACGATCCGCACCGGCCCCGTCGCGACGCGCGGCGCGGGCCAGCCGGCACCGTAAGGCCCCGCGCTCTCGATCGCGTCGCACCACAGCGGATTGATTCCGCGCGGCGCGAGCACCGCATCGATCAGCAGCGACTTGTCGCCGCTCGCGCGCTCGACGTCGGCGGCGAGCCGGTCATTGAGGAAGGCGCCGAGCGCGTCGACCTGGCCCGCCTCGACGGTCAGTCCCGCCGCCATCGCGTGCCCGCCGCCCGCGACGAGCAGCCCCATCTCCTTCGCGGCGAGGATCGCGGCGCCGAGGTCGACGCCCGAGATCGAGCGCCCCGATCCCTTGCCGACGCCGTCCTCGTCGACCGCGATGACGATCGCGGGGCGATGCAGCTTTTCTTTCAGGCGCCCGGCGACGATCCCGATCACGCCGGGATGCCAGCCTTGCCCGGCGACGATCGCGACAGGTGCGTTGGCGCAGGCGCTGCTCGCTGCGACCGCCTCGTCGAGCACCGCCGCCTCGATCGCGCGGCGCTCTTCATTGAGGCGATTCAGCTCCTGCGCGATCTCGGCGGCTTCCTGCGGATCGCTCGTCGTGAGCAGCCGCACGCCGAGGTCGGACTTGCCGACGCGCCCGCCGGCGTTGATCCGCGGGCCGAGCGCGAAGCCCATGTCGCTCGCACTCGGCGGCCTGGTCAGTCGCGCCGCGTCCATCAGCGCCGCCATGCCGACATTGCCGCGCTTCGCCATCACCTTGAGGCCCTGCGTCACCAGCGCGCGGTTGAAGCCGGTGAGCCGCGCCACATCGGCGACCGTGCCCAGCGCGACGAGGTCGAGCAGTTCGATCAGTGCGGGCTCGGCGCGGCCGCCGAAATGCCCGCGCGCGCGCAATGTGCGGAGCAGCGCGGCGCCGAGCAGGAAGGCGACGCCGACCGCGGCGAGGTTGCCGTGGATCGCGGCTTCGGCGTCCTCGTCGAGTCGGTTCGGGTTCACCACCGCGAAGGCGTCGGGCAGGGTGGTCGCGCACTGGTGGTGGTCGACGATGATCACCTCGACTCCCGCGGCCTTCGCTTCGGCGATCGCGTCGAACGCCTGCGCGCCGCAATCGACCGTGACGACGAGCCGCGACCCCGCCTCGCCGATCTTCACCAGCGCGGCGCCCGACGGGCCGTAGCCCTCCATCAATCGGTCGGGGATATAGGCGCCGACTGGGACATCGAGCGCGCGGAGCAGGCGGACGAGCAGCGCCGCCGAGGTCGCGCCGTCGACGTCGTAATCGCCGAAGATCGTTACCGCTTCGCGCGCTTCGACCGCGTCGGCGAGCCGCGCGGCGGCGGCGTCCATGTCTCGAAACAGCGATGGGTCGGGCATGAAACCGCGCAGGGTCGGCGCGCGCTGGCGTTCCAGATCGTCGCGCTCGACACCGCGCGCGAGCAGAAGCTGCGTGACGAGATCGTCGGGCGCGAGGCTTGTCCCGCCCATCTCTGCACTCGTCCGCCGCCAGTGCCACGGCTGGCCGAGGATCGAGCGCGTGATGCCGAGTGCGGCGGTCATGCGCGCGCTCCCGCGCCGAGAATCCGGGCGCGCAGATCCTTCGCTGTGCCGAGCGGGATCGCCGGAATCTCATGCGCGCCGAGCGCGC
>Ga0182745_1002866_pt1 | contig 15160 bp, 14 predicted proteins | sample eDN3rd30CKraftBY_FD_128523 | JGI IMG/M metagenome (GOLD analysis project Ga0182745, IMG submission 128523) | Enriched backyard soil microbial communities from Emeryville, California, USA - eDNA 3rd pass 30_C Kraft BY (version 2) (version 2) | ecosystem: Environmental > Terrestrial > Soil >...
AGCCGTGGCCGAGCTTAAATTTGTCGAGCCAACCCCGGTGCAGGCCGCGGCCATCCCCCTGGCCCTGCAAGGGCGTGATCTGCGTGTGACTGCGCAGACCGGCAGCGGCAAGACGGCGGCCTTTGTACTGCCACTGCTCAACCGTCTGGTCGACCTCAGCGGTCCGCGTGTCGAGATTCGCGCGTTGATCCTGCTGCCGACCCGTGAACTGGCCCAGCAAACCCTCAAGCAGGTGCAGCTGTTCTCGCAGTTCACCTACATCAAGTCGGGCCTGGTGACTGGCGGCGAAGACTTCAAGGAACAGGCCGCCATGCTGCGCAAGGTGCCCGACGTGCTGATCGGCACCCCGGGTCGCCTGCTCGAGCAACTCAATGCCGGCAACCTCGACCTGTCCCACGTGCAGGTCCTGATTCTGGACGAAGCCGACCGCATGCTCGACATGGGCTTTGCCGAAGACATGGAGCGCCTGTGCAAGGAGTGCGAGAACCGCGAGCAGACCTTGCTGTTCTCGGCCACCACGGGTGGCGCAGCCCTGCGCGACATCATCGGCAAAGTGCTGAAAGACCCTGAGCACCTGATGCTCAACAGTGTCTCGCAACTGGCCGAAGGCACCCGCCAGCAGATCATCACCGCCGACCACGACCAGCATAAAGAGCAGATCGCGCAGTGGTTGCTGGCCAACGAAACCTTCGACAAGGCAATTATCTTCACCAACACCCGCGCCATGGCCGACCGTATCTACGGTCACCTGGTGGCCAAGGATGTGAAGGCTTTCGTGCTGCATGGCGAAAAGGACCAGAAGGACCGCAAGCTGGCCATCGAGCGCTTCAAACAGGGCAGCTCCAAAGTGCTGGTGGCGACCGACGTGGCAGCCCGTGGCCTGGATATCGACGGCCTGGACCTGGTGATCAACTTCGACATGCCACGCAGCGGTGACGAGTACGTCCACCGTGTGGGCCGTACCGGCCGTGCCGGTGGTGAAGGCCTGGCGATCTCGCTGATCACCCACAACGATTGGAACCTGATGTCGAGCATCGAGCGCTACCTCAAGCAGCAGTTCGAACGCCGGGTCATCAAGGAAGTGAAGGGCACCTACAACGGGCCGAAGAAAGTCAAGGCCTCGGGCAAGGCGGCCGGCAGCAAGAAGAAAAAGGTCGAGAAGAAAACTGGCGACAAGAAAGCTGCCGCCAAGCGCAAGCCTACTGCCAAGCCGAAGGCCAACGCGCCCCTGGCCAGTGCTGACGGCCTGGCACCGCTGAAGAAGCGCAAGCCTGCTGCTGAATAAGACTCACGCCGGCCCTTTGCAGAAGCGACGCAAACTCGCATCTGCGAAGGGCGTGCGCAGGCGACGAACGATCACTCCGCCTTTTTCTCTGCCTGCTTCAACTCCTTGATCCGCTGGTCGATCAGCTGACACTTGTCGGGCAAGTCCTTGCTCGCCGTCCCCAGATCCATCCCCTGGAGCTCATCATTGATCTCCTTGGCCTTTTGCGGGTTCTGCTCGGTCAACTGAGTGACCAGCCCGGCCAGCTCCTCACGTTTTTGTGTTGCTTCTTCAGGTGTGCAGGCCCAAGCGGGCAGGGCGCAGAGCAGGGCAGTGGCACAGGCTATGGGCAGTAGCGGTTTCATCCTTTCAACCTCCGGCGGTGGTGATGCCCGGTGGAGGGCTGTGGGGGCAGGGAAGTTCAGGGCTTGCGACCGATGGAAGATTCTTTGGTGGTGGTAGTCCGTTTCTGAAACGCTCCCGTATCTCTCCAGCGCCGTTGAGCAGCACGCTACATCGCTCTAGTCTCGAAGGAAAAGAGGGGGTATTGTATGTACAGCTGTAAATACAGGTCGTCCCATGTTCTTTGAATGGGACGAAGGGAAAAACCAGAGCAATATCCGCAAGCACGGCATCGACTTTGCCGACGTTCCTGACATGTTCAACCATCCCATGCTGATCCGGCGTGATGAGGATGTGGAATGTGCTGAAGAACGTTGGGTCAGCCTAGGATGGCTAAAGGCGCTGATAGGTGTCGTCGTGTACACGGAGAGGCGGGGTGAGGTGATACGCATCATTTCTGCAAGAAAAGCCACCAAACGGGAGGCCAGGTACTATGACCAAATCATCGAGAACTGACTGGAGCCGCCTGGTCCGACAGGACGACAAGGATATCGACACATCAGATATCCCTGAACTGGACCAGGACTTTTTCCGCCAGGCCGAGCTGCGCGTTCCCGCCAAGCAGACGGTGACCATTCGACTGGACTCAGATGTCCTCGCCTGGTTCAAGGAGCAGGGCAGCGGCTACCAGACCCGGATCAATCAGTTGCTGCGCCAGTACATGCAAGCGCAACAACGCCAGCGCTAAGCGCTTCGGAACGCTTGGCAACCCTGGCAGGTCCCAACCTGTGTACCCCTTTCGTCCACAGCAGGAGCCCGTAGCCATGAGCATCACCTACGACTGGGACCTGATCGAACGCTTGCTGCACGAAGTGCAGAACGGCGCCGGTCACAGCTTCACGCCCCGCCCTTATGCCGAACAGCATGCTGCGGCATTGGCCGCCAAGGGTGAGCCGGTGGGTGACGTGGATCACCTGAAAACCCGTGCATGCGAGTATGAAAAGCTGCTATTTGAGCGCGGATTCATTGAATGCCGGCCTGAAGAAGACGGCGGCAATGGCGAAAACTTCGTCCTGACCGAACGCGGCTCGCGCTTGATGAGCCTGATCGACAGCAGCATCCCCGGCTTCGAGCACCCGCGGCAGGTGCTGGATGAGCAGGAGGATGCGCTGGACGAAACGACATTCGATCAGGTATCTGCGAAGGCACAGATTGCTTGAGGTCGTTTTAAGGCTGGCAAGTGCAGCGCTCGAAACCCGATAATCGGTAGCTTCTGAACGCTGCCGAGCCTTGCCCATGCCTACGATCATCCCAGAGGCCCGCTTATGAGCGCGGTCCGCAAGAACCCTGACGCCTTTGCCTTCCAGGTAATGCTGGGGCTTTGCCTGATCTGGGGTTGCCAGCAGGTACTGATCAAGACCGCTGCGGTCGACATTGCCCCGGTGATGCAGGCAGCACTGCGCAATGGCATTGCCGCTGTACTGGTAGGCCTGATGCTGTGCTGGCGGGGAGGCTGGGAGCAGGTCGGCAGCACTTGGCGCGCAGGGGTGGTGGCGGGCGGGCTGTTCGGGGTGGAGTTTCTGTTCATTGCCGAAGGACTGAAACTGACGTCGGCGGCGCACATGTCGGTATTCCTCTACACCGCGCCGGTATTTACCGCCTTGGGCCTGCATTTTCGGCTAGCCAGTGAACGCTTGCGGCTGCTGCAATGGCTGGGCATTCTGCTGGCCTTCGGCGGCATTGCCATGGCCTTTGCCGGTGGCACTTCGTTCGAGGACATGGACAGCCGCACCTTGCTGGGTGATGCCTTTGGCGTGATCGCCGGGCTGGCCTGGGGCGCGACTACGGTGGTGGTGCGTTGCTCACGGCTATCGGAGGCGCCGGCAACCTTGACCCTGTTCTATCAGCTGGCGGTCGGGTTTGCCGGGCTGCTGCTGATTGCCCTGGTCAGCGGGCAGATCGGCGCGGTGTCGCTGACGCCGCTGGCGATGGGCAGCGTGTTGTTCCAGGGGATTGTGGTCTCATTCATCAGCTACCTCACCTGGTTCTGGTTGCTGCGTAAGTACCTGGCGTCGAACCTCGCGGTGTTTTCCTTCATTACCCCGTTATTTGGGGTGACCTTTGGCGTAGTGCTGCTGGATGAGCCGCTCAGTGCGAATTTCGTGGTCGGGGCGTTGATGGTGTTGCTGGGGGTGATCCTGGTAAGTGCCGAGCCTTGGGTGAAACAACAATTGCGGCGGTTGGTAGGGTGATGGATAGCCTGTACCGGCCCCTTCGCGGGCGGCCGGAACAGGCTACATCGACTCAGGATGCAACCTTGGCCTGACAGGCGCTTCCCTGCTGTGCATTACCGGGCAGTTGGACCAACACTCCAGCCACCACCAACCCGCCCGCCGCCAGTATCAATGCGGGTTGCAGCCCGCCGCTGTAATGGCTGCTGAGCGCGGCCAGCAGCGGCCCACTCAACTGCCCCAAGGCAAAGCACGCGGTCAGCAGCCCGGCATTGCGCTGTGTGGCATGTGGCGCCAACTCGCGCGAGCGTTGCATGACCAGTTGCATGCAGGCCAGGAACGGCCCGCCACACAGCGCAACACCCAGCGCCAGCCCGATCCCTCCACCCATCAGGCAGGCCAGCACACCCAGCCCTTGCAGCCACAGGGTGGCAGTCAGCCAGGCTGAAGTGTGGCCACCACGGCGCACGCTCACCAGCAAGACGCCCAGCGCCGCCGCCAGGCCAAACGCCGGCCAGAACAGGTCAGCCAGCCACTGCCCGCGAAACTGCTGATTGGCCATCTGTGACAGAAAGGTGGCCGGCAGGATGTAGCCCATGCCATACAGGCCATACACCAACCCCAGGCGGCCAGTGCCGACACTGCGCGTCGGGCCTTGTCGTACTGGCAACTGAGCCGGTGCCGCTTGTAATGCCCGTGGCAACCACGGCCGCACGGCCAGCAGCATCACCAGGGCAGCCACGGCATAGATCAGCCACAGCGCTGCCGAGTCCAGCCCCTGTACATGTGCGGCCAGTGCCAGTAGCCCGGTCACGGCAATACCCAGGCCAGGCCCGGCGAATACCAGCGCTCCCAGGCGTTGGCGGTTGTGGGCATTGGCTACTTGCTGGCTGAGGCTGGTGATCATCACCAGCACCCAGGCGCTGGCTACGCCGGTGCCAAAGCGCAGCAGCAGGTGGCCCCAGAAGCCGTCGGCAGCCCATGAGGCCAGGGTCAGCAGCACACACAGCCACAGCCCCCCATGCAGGCGCAGGCGTACCTGGCCTGGCGAGCGGGCGAACATGGCGTCCACCGCACCCACGAAGTAGCCAAGGTAATTGGCCGCCGCGACCAGCCCGGCGACTGTCAGGTCGAACTGACCTTCGGCAATCAGTTGCGGCAGTTGCGGGGTGAGGGCGAAACGGCCGATGCCCATGGCCATCATCAGCGCCACGGCGCTGGCGAGCAGTTGAATGAATGGCGACATGACAGGTCTCCTGCGCGGATATAAGCGATGGATGGCAGGTTAGGACGGTTTGCTTTTCAATAAAATTGAATAATGATGATCAAGTTATTCTGTTTTGGAGAATGCTATGGAGTTCAGCCAACTGCGCATCTTTCAGGCCGTGGCCGAGGAAGGCTCGGTTACCCGCGCCGCAGAGCGTCTGCACCGGGTGCCATCAAACCTCTCCACGCGCCTGCGCCAGCTCGAGGAGCAGTTGGGCGTCGAACTGTTCCTGCGCGAACGCCAGCGCCTTCAGTTGTCGCCAGCAGGCAAGGTGCTGCTGGACTATGCCAACCGCATGTCAGCCTTGCGCGACGAAGCGCTGGCCGCCGTGCGTGGCGGTCAGCCGGCTGGTGATTTCGTACTGGGGACCATGTACAGCACGGCGGCGACCCACCTGCCGGGGTTGCTGGCGCGCTATCACCAGGCTTACCCGCAGGTGAACCTGCAAGTGCGTGCAGCACCCAGCGGCGAGTTGCTTGAGGGGCTGCTCAACCACACCCTGGATGCTGCTCTTGTGGACGGGCCACCGAGCCTTGCCGGGCTTGATGGCGTGCCGCTGTGCGATGAGCAACTGGTACTGATCACCAGCCCCGAGCACCTGGCGGTACGCACCGCCAAGGACGTGGCGGGCAAGGCGGTGTTCACCTTCCGCCAGGGCTGCTCGTACCGCATGCGCCTGGAGGCCTGGTATGCCCATGCCCATACGCCGATGGGGCGGGTGATGGAGATCGAGTCATATCAAAGCATGTTGGCCTGTGTGATCGCGGGTGCGGGTGTGGCGATGATGGCCCAGTCGATGCTCGACAGCCTGCCTGGCCGTGACCGGGTGAGGGTGCACCCGCTGCAGGCTCCTTTCGATCAGGCGGTCACCTGGCTGATGTGGCGCCAGGGCATGCGCGGGGCTAATCTGCAGGCATGGATCGACCTGCAACAAAGCGAAACGATTAACCAGTCGTCGGAATGCACCGCCACGGCTTGATCCGCGTCAAAATGGCCCTTATCTGTAGGAACAGAGGAATGCGTAATACAGGACATCGGGCTATGATCTGTATGAAACATCGCAGGATTGATTTGCCGTGAGGCTGACCCGTCAAGGGGGCATTATGAATAAACCACTGTCAAACTGGCTCCACGACCTGGCCGTCGCCTTGGGGCTGATTCCACCACCCTTGCAGCCGGTGCCGATCCCGACTGATGAAGAGCAGCGCAAACGTCAATCGCGTCGGCGCTGATTAACGACAGAGGCCGCTGCACCCGAGTGTGTGCAGCGGCCTTTTTGTGCCTGTTGATTGTCTATTGCCTGTACTGGCCCTTTCGCGGGCAAGCCCGCTCCTACAAGTGAAAGGGCCGGTACAACGGTCAGGCCAGCTTCACCGCCGCCACCGACTTGCGCGACACCAGGCTCACCACTACAAAGCTCACCAGCCCTACTGCCAGGCTGTAGTAGATCGGCGTATTGGCCTCCAGCCCGTCCAGGAACATGAACAGCAGGGCGGTGGCAAAGCCCAGCGACATGCTGGCAATCGCGCCTGCGGTGGTCGCACGCTTCCAGAAGATCGCCCCGATCAGCGGGATCAGCATGCCGCCGACCAGCAGGTTATAAGCCAGGGTCAGGGCGTTGATCACATCATTCACCACCAGCGCGATGCCCAGCACCACCAGGCCGGTGAGCAGGGTGAACAGGCGGCTGGTACCCAGGCTCGACTGCTTGCCGCCACGCAGCTTGGGCAGCAGGTCTTCGGTCACGGTGGTCGAGGCAGCCAGCAGGCCGGCACTGGCGGTGGACATCATCGCCGCCAGGGCCGCGGCCATCAGCAGGCCACGGATGCCATCGGGCAAGGTGGTCTTGATCATCTCGGCAAAGGCGTTGTTCGGGTTGGCCAGGTCGGGCATCAGTACGTGCGCAGCCATGCCGATCGCAGCACAGGCCAGGCCATACAGCACGCAGTACACACCAGCGGTGGTACCGGCACGCTGACAGACCTTTTCGTCACGGGCGGTGAACACCCGTTGCCAGATGTCCTGGCCGATGAGGATGCCGAAGAAGTAGATCAGGAAGTAAGTGATGATGGTGTCCCAGCCAATGGTAGTCAGCTGGAAGCTGGCCGCTGGCAATTTGGCCACCAGGGTGTCCCAGCCACCGGCCTTGTACAGGCACACTGGCAGCAGGATGAACATCAGGCCGACGGTCTTGATCACGAACTGGACGATATCGGTCAGGGTCAGCGACCACATGCCGCCGATGGTCGAGTACAGCACTACCACGCCGCCGCCGAGCATCAGAGAAGCCCAGAACGGCAGGTCCAGCAGCACCTGCAGGACGGTGGCCATGGCCAGGGTCGAGGTGACCCCGATCATCAGCGCGTAAGCCAGCATGATGACGGCGCTCGCCTGGCGTGCGGTGGGGTTGTAGCGTTGCTCCAGCACCTGGGTCACGGTGAAGATGCGCAGGCGCAGCAGCGGTTTGGCGAGGAACAGGTTGATGGCGATGATGCCCAGGCCCAGGGCTGCGCACAGCCAGAAGCCGGAAATGCCGTGGACGTAGCCCAGGCGCACGGTGCCGACGGTGGAAGCGCCACCGAGTACGGTGGTGGCCATGGTGCCCATGTACAGCACCGGGCCGAGGTTGCGCCCGGCTACCAGGTAGTCTTCATGGGTTTTCGCGCGGCGCATGCCATACCAGCCAAGCCCGAGCATGCCGGCGGTATAGATCATTACAACAATGATGTCCAAGGCCATTGGGGTCTCCCGATTATCTTTATTATGGCGAGATCGACCACGCGGGCGGGGTTCATGGCGCCCGGCGGTCCTGTCGTGTGTTGGCGGGCCTCAGTGGCCCTCCCTCATGGCTCCTGCCGGGGTGTAACGGTTTCAGGCTCTGTATGAAAAGCCTAGCGACGCACTACGCCCGGTAGCACGCAGAGCATCTCGAACAGCAGATTGGCACCGAGCAGCGAGGTGTTGCCGGTGGTGTCGTAAGGCGGGGAGACTTCGACAAGGTCACAGCCGATCAGGTCCAGGCCGTGGCAGCCGCGAATGATCTCCATCGCCTGGATGGTGGTCAAGCCGCCGATTTCCGGGGTTCCGGTACCGGGCGCCCAGGCCGGGTCGATGCCATCGATGTCGAAAGACAGGTAAACCGGGCCACCGCCGACTTTTTCCCGCACTTCGGCCATCAGGGGCTCCAGCGACTTGTGCCAGCACTCTTCGGCCTGGACCACGCGGAAGCCCTGGCGACGGCTCCAGTTGAAGTCATCGGCGGTGTAGCCCTGGGCGCGCAGGCCGATCTGCACCACGCGCTCACAGTCCAGCAGGCCTTCTTCCACGGCGCGGCGGAAGGTGGTGCCGTGGGCGATTTTCTCGCCGAACATGTGGTCGTTGACGTCGGCGTGGGCATCGATGTGCACCAGACCGATCTTGCCGTGTTTTTTGTGCAGCGCACGCAGGATCGGCAGGGTGATGGTGTGATCGCCCCCCAGGGTCATGGGAATGACGTTGTGCTCGACGATCTCGTCATACGCTTCTTCAATGATGCGCACGGCGTCCAGCAGATTGAAGGTGTTGATTGCCACATCGCCGATATCGGCGACCGACAGCGAGTCGAACGGGGCGGCACCGGTAGCCATGTTGTACGGGCGGATCATCACCGATTCGGCGCGGATCTGCCGTGGGCCGAAGCGGGTGCCGGAGCGTAGCGAGGTACCGATATCCAGTGGCACGCCGATGAAGGCAGCATCCAGGCCTGCGGCGCTTTGCAGGTGGGGGAGGCGGAGCATGGTGGCGATGCCGCCGAAACGCGGCATTTCGTTGCCGCCCAGTGGTTGGTGGAGAGTCTTGTCCACGGTGGGCCTCATCAGTCGGTCGATTGTTGTGTTTGTTCGAACCTGTGCCGCCGCGCGCCATTCATGTGTGGTTTGCCGGCGGGCAGGGACATTTCGGCAAAGTCTGCTCAAGGTAGTGCCCGGGAAGAATCGCTACCGACAAATACTTAGTTCAGGATTTTCTGAACTAAAGGCGTGTGGAGCAGTTAGACTGCGCGCACATACCCTTGTGGAACCGTTGCACCATGGCCTCGACCTTGCCCGACCTGAAACTGCTGCGCATCTTCATCAGCGTGGTGCGCCACCAGGGCTTTGCCAACGCCCAGCGCGAGCTGAACCTGTCGACCTCGGCCATCAGTACCTACATGAGCCAGCTGGAGGGTGCTTTGGGTATCGTGCTGTGCCACCGTGGTCGGGGCGGCTTCAGCCTTACCAGCAAGGGCGAGCTGTTCCATCAGGAAACCCTGCGCCTGCTGGCCGAGCTGGACGGTTTCGAGCAGTATGCCGCCGCCCTCAAGGGTGAATTGCGTGGCACCCTCAACCTTGGGGTGATCGACTCCACTGTCGGTGACCGCGCCTTGCCGCTTGCCGAAGCCATCGGTGCCTACAGCCAGGAGCACCCAGCGGTGCACCTGCACCTGTCGGTGTCCAGCCCCTACGAGCTGCAACTGGGTGTGCAGGACAACCGCCTGGACCTGGCCATCGGCGCGTTTTCTTCGCGGATGAGCGGCTTGCTCTACCAGCCGTTGTACCGCGAACAGCACTGGCTGTACTGCAGCAGCCGCCACCCGTTGTATGCCGAGCGGCGCATCCCCGAGCAGGTGGTGACCCAGCAGCGCATGGTCGGGCGTGGTTACTGGAGCCAGGCCGAACTGGCCCGGCATGGCTTCAAGCACAGTGCAGCGACGGTTGAAAGCATGGAGGCGCAGCTGATCCTGATCCTTTCCGGGGCCTACATCGGCTACCTGCCCGAGCACTACGCCCAGGCCTGGGTCGACAAAGGTGATTTGCGCGTGCTGTCGCCGTCGACCTTTGGTTACCAGGCCCCGTTCTCGCTGATCATTCGTCGCGGTCGCAGCCGTGAACCGTTGATCCAGACCTTCCGTGACCTGCTGAAAAGCCAGCTCAACGTGGGCTGAGATGCGACGCATTCATGCATTCCGTCGGGAGGGGGTTAAATTCCGGTAAACGCTGGCCGCTAACCTGATAGCGCTCTGCTACATATCAACTTGCGCTGATGATTTCCCCTTATTTCATCCTGCAAGGATCGCCCAAGATGCGCATGAATTTGCCCGTCACTGAGCACGAAAGAACCTTCCCCGGCGATCAACGCCTTATTTCCACGACTGACCTCGGCAGCCGAATCACCTACTGCAACGACGCCTTTGTGGCAATCAGCGGCTTTACCTACGACGAGCTGGTCGGCCAACCGCACAACCTGGTGCGCCACCCGGACATGCCGCCGGCAGTGTTTGGCCACATGTGGGAAACCATCAAACAGGGCAAACCCTGGATGGGCATAGTCAAGAACCGGGCGAAGAACGGCGATTACTACTGGGTAAGCGCCTACGTCACGGCGATATACGAACAGGGCCGGATCAGTGGCTACGAGTCGGTGCGCTCGGTGCCCACGCGCGAGCAGATCCGCCGCGCCGAGGCACTGTATGCGCGCTTGCGCGATGGCCGCGGCCCAGTGCCTTGGGCTGCCCGCCTGGGGCACGGCCTGGGCCATGGCTGGCCGCTGATCGGCGCCGGCCTGCTGTCGGCGGCGGGTTACCTTTGGCTGCCACCCTATGCCGCGCTCGCGGTGCTGATGGCAAGTCTGCTGCTGGCGTGGTACTGGGTCGAGCACCGGCAGAACCAGGCCATTCGCCGCACGTTGGCTGAGCATCCCAAGGCCTTTACCAGTCCGTTGGTGGCGCTGACCTACAGCGACAACCCGGGCCTGCAGGGCCAGCTCGACCTAGCCATCATCAGCGAGGAAGCCCGCCTGCAAACGGCCCTGACCCGGCTGGTGGATGCCGGGGTCGGGGTAAAGTCGCGGGCGGCGCAATCTTCCGACCTGTCCGATGCCCAGGCGCAGATGCTCGACCGGCAGCGCAGCGAGACCGACCAGTCCGCCACAGCTATCGCGCAGATGGCGGCAACCATCCAGCAGGTCACCCACAACGTGCAAAGCACGGCACATGCGGCAGGTGATGCCGACCAGCTGGCGCAGCAGGGCAGCGAGCTGGCCCTGAAGAGCCTGCAAGCCATGGGCAGCATGAGCGATGCGGTCAATGACATTGGTCAGGCGGTCAACGCCTTGGCCGAGCAGACCCAGTCGATTGGCAGCGTGGTCGACGTGATCACTTCGATTGCCGAGCAGACCAACCTGCTGGCGCTTAACGCTGCCATTGAAGCGGCGCGCGCCGGTGAGCAAGGGCGTGGGTTCGCCGTAGTGGCTGATGAGGTGCGGTCGTTGGCGCAGCGTACCCGCGCTTCGACCGAAGAGATTCACCATATCATCGCCTCCTTGAGGGCCGGGGCGGAGCGAGCGGTCAGCACTGCTAGCCGGGGTGAGCAGATTTCCCGGGACAGTGTGCACAGTGTCGAGGCGGTGCAGGCGGCGCTGAGCGGGATTGCCCAGGCGGTCAGCCGCATCACCGGCATGAGCCAGCAGATGGCCACGGCATCGGAGCAGCAGACCCATGTGGCAGAAGACATCAACCAGCAGATCGTGAGGATTGCCCAACTGTGCGACCAGAGTGCCGGGCAAGCCAGGCAAGGCGCGGAAATCAGCCAGGACCTCGAGCGCATGGCGGAGTACCTGCACAGCCTGGCTGAAAGGTTCAACCGCTGAAATTACGGGGCCCGCAAAGCGGGCCCCGGTTATGTGGCAAACTGTCCCCGCCAAGGAGACCGCCATGCCCAGACCCCGCTGCGAGCGCTGCCAGCGCCCGCTCGACCATTGCCTATGCCCATTGATTCCCGCGCTCGATAGCCGTACCCGTGTGGTCCTGCTGCAGCACCCCAGTGAAACTGCCCACGCCCTGAACACGGCGCGTCTGGCTGCCCTTGGCCTGAACAATGCCGAGCTGCGGATTGGGGAGGTATTCGATGACCTGCATGACCTGCTCGCCACCCCCGGATACCACCCGGTGCTGCTGTTCCCGGGCGATGACGCGCAGGAGCTGACAGCGTATGGCGAGGCGGGTGACAAACCTTTGTTGCTGATCGTACCCGACGGCACCTGGCGCAAGGCGCGCAAGCTGCTGTACCTGAACCCGTTGCTGGGGGGGCTGCCACGGGTGACGCTGGGGCAGGTGGCGGCTTCGCGCTATCGGTTGCGCAAAGCGCCGGAGGCGGGTGCAGTGTCGACGATCGAGGCGGTGGTCGGGGCGTTGAACACGTTGGAGCAACCGGCCTGCTTTGACGCACTGCTGGCGCCGTTCGAGGCGTTGATCGAGGGGCAGATCAGGGCCATGGGGGTAGAGACGTTTCAGCGTAATCATGGCCGCGAGTGAGGGTTGGGGCTGCTTTGCAGCCCATTCGCAGCACAAAGCGGCCCCGCTATCTCAAACCCGCTCAACGCATCTCAGGCAGACGCGCCTCTGTGCGTACTTCGGTAGTCGCCAGCGCCTCTGGCGGCAGCGAAATATGCTGTTTGCTCAGCAATTCACCCATGGTCGCCAGTACGCGGTAGCGTGAGAACTCTTCGGTATAACGCACCTCGGTGTAGCGGCGGTCGGCGTTGTACAGCTCGTTTTCACTGTCGAGTACGTCCAGCAGGGTGCGCTGGCCCAGGCCGAACTGGTCCTGGTAGGCCGCACGCACACGCTTGGTGGTCTCGGCGTATTCACGCGCAGTTGGCAGCTGCTTGCTGGCGTTGTTCATGGCGTTCCACGCCAGGCTCAGGTTCTCGGTCAACTCCCGCAGGGCGTTGTTGCGAATGTCCAGTGCCTGGTTGATCTTGTGCGCGTCGGACTGCAGGCGAGCCTTGTCGCTGCCACCGCGGAACAGGTTGTAGTTCATCTCCACGCCAGCTTGCCAGTCGTTGTTGTTGTGGCCTTTCTCGCCGCCGGTGTTGTTGTTGGCACCGGTTGCCAGAATGGCGTCGAAGCGTGGGTAGAAGGTCGACTTGCCCACTTCGTACTGCTTCTCGGCGGCGTTGACGTCAGCCTGGGCAGACTTGATATACGGGTTGTTCTGACGCATGCCATCGCGGGCTTCTTCGAGGGTGCCTGGCACCTCGCCCTTGATGGTCTGCGGGCTTTCCAGCTCGTCCGGGGCACGGCCGATCACACTGAAGAAGTTGGCCTCGGCATCGGCCAGGTCGACTTCGGCGGTGTCCAGGTTGTTTTCTGCCAGGGCGCGACGGGCGCGGGACTGGTCGAGGTCGGCGGTGCTGCCGACGCCGCGCTCGTTGCGCAGGCCAATCTGGTCGTTGACGCGCAGGTGAGCTTGCAGGTTGTTCTTGGCCAAGGTCACCAGTTCACGGCGTTTTAGCACTTCCAGGTAGACCTCGACTGCACGCAGGGCGACATCCTGGGCGACGGCCTGGGTGTAATAGGCGCGGGAGGTAGAGACCGCCTCGGTGCGGCCCACTTCATTCGCGGTGTTGAAGCCGTCGAAGATCATCTGCCGCAGGCGCAGCTCGGACTGGGTGTAGTTGAGGGTTTCCTTGTTGTGATTACCCGCTGCACGGGTAGTGGCGTTGTCCGAGCGCTGGCGGCCGTAACCGGCAACCAGGTCCACGGAAGGGTAGTAGCCACCACGCGCGAACTTCACGTCTTCATCGGCCGACAGCTTGCTGTTACGGTTGGAGCTGACTTGTGGGTGGTAGTCCACGGCGCTTTGGACAGCCTCGGTAATCGACATCGCCTGTACGTTGGCACTCGCCAGGGCCAACAGTAAAGCACTGGTGATGGGGTTCAAAACGCGCATGGTACATCTCCCTGATCCTGGAATTGATCCTGCTGCTCGCCAAAAAAATGACGATAAACTTATCGCGTATAGTGTTGCAGGTTTTTAACAACACAGCTAAGTACATTCAACGCGATAGATAAGAAGATTTATTCATATAAAATTGACATATAAGACTTTTATTGTCTAATAATTTTGCTTGAAGGGGCAGGAAGTGACGGTGCTGAATGCTATGAAAGCCAATGAGCACAAGGCTTGTGCGCAGTTCCAGAACTAATTCAGATAAAGAGGGCGCCCATTAGGCGAAAGCGATATTTGGCGACAAAATATTGTCACTTTGGCCTGTGCAGCGTTTTCAGGCTGAGAATGTACAGGGTGACCAGTACGGCACTGGTCAGCATGAAGGTACGTGCCCAGAATAGCGGGACCAGGTAGCACGACAGGCCAATGCTGGCCCACATCAGGCCGATGGCGTAGACCTTGCCCTTGAGGGGGATGCCTTCACCACTGAGGTAGTCACGGATCCATGGCCCCAGCTTGGGATGATGGACCAGCCAGTGGTGAAAGCGCGGCGAGCTGCGGGCAAAGCAGGCCGCCGCCAAAAGCAGGAAGGGGGTGGTGGGCAATACCGGCAGGAATATCCCCAGCACCCCCAGCGCGACGCTGAGCCAGCCGGTAGCCAGCAGCAGGTAGCGCACAGGTTGCTCAGTGGTGGCGTGGCTTGAGCAGCGCTGGTTTTTCGTCAGGGGCGTGCAGCAGCAGGAATAGAGCGCTCAGTGCTTCGGGGATCTGCACGATCATGTCATCCTGCAGGTTGGCGTTGCTGGCGATGTCGGCGAACTCTGGTTGCTCGTCGAACAAGCCCGAACCCACCATGATCGGCAGCAGCATCTCGCTGACTTCTTCTTCGGCGTTTTCGAACCACGCCTCTTCCCGCAGGAACACGCCTTCCATGAAGCCGATGCACCAGCCGCGCAGGTCTGAATCGTCCGGCTCATCGGTCAGGTCGAGGTCGCATGGCAGGTCGAATTCTTCGTCGCTGGCCAACTGGCGGGCAATGTGCGCCTTGAGCGCTACCAGGGTGGCCTCGATCTCGGTGCGCTGGGCTTCGCTGGCGTAGTGCGGCTCTTCGGCGAACAGGGCGTCGATCCACTCGCGCTCGGGCACGTCCTCGGCGTTGATCGAAAGTGCGGTGAGGTAGCCGTGTGCGGCGACATAGTCCAGCGCTTCTTCGTGCAGCTCGTCGGCGTCGAGGAAGGCTTGCAGGCGGGTCAGTTGCTCGGCGAAGGACATTACAGGGCTACCTTGGGGAATAAACGATAACGAATTC
>Ga0182745_1002869_pt1 | contig 15145 bp, 12 predicted proteins | sample eDN3rd30CKraftBY_FD_128523 | JGI IMG/M metagenome (GOLD analysis project Ga0182745, IMG submission 128523) | Enriched backyard soil microbial communities from Emeryville, California, USA - eDNA 3rd pass 30_C Kraft BY (version 2) (version 2) | ecosystem: Environmental > Terrestrial > Soil >...
GAGCGTGATCCTGCTGGTATTGGCGAACTGGGCTCCTCACATCACTCGGCACGTCCTTTCAAGCGTTCAGCGCGGTTGGCCGCTTCCCCACGACGCACTCGGCCCCATCGACCACCTGGGATGGGCGTTCATGACGTTCGCCGCCTTGATCATGTTGGTTCTCTTACTCGAAAGTTTCCGGGCGCACCCACCCGGCCAAACCATTGTCGCGGTCGCGGGGGCGCTGTTGGCCATCAGTTATCTTGGCGTGCTGGGAACATTCATCATCCAGCATCGCTGGCTCGACGGCCCCTACCACGGGATCTTTCCGCTCGCTTACCTGGTCGCCACGTCAAAGGGTTCGGATACGGGCGCTTACACCGTGGGACGCGTTGCGGGGCGTCACAAGCTCTGGCCGCGAGTCAGCCCGAATAAAACGATCGAAGGGGCGATTGGAGGGGTTGCCTTCGGCATCATCGCCGCTCTCATCACCGCGGCCGTAACCCGTTATGCCTTCGGGACTTTCACCTTTAGTTGGGGACATGCCGCGTTATTCGGGTTCCTGGTCAGCATCACAGCGCAGGTAGGCGACCTGATGGAGTCGCTCATCAAGCGAGACTGCGCTCGCAAAGACGCATCCGCCGTGGTCCCCGGATTCGGCGGGGTTCTCGACGTGATCGACTCCCTCTTATTCGCCGCGCCGGTCTCTTTCGCATTCTGGTTAACGCTGGGAACGTGAGTTCCTCCGGCCGATCGTGAAAACCCGGCAACCAATTTGCATGTCTGACCGTTGGTTTGTTCATTGAAAGAAGATCGTCGAACAATCCCAACGTCGGTGTCCGCACCTAAGCCTCTATTTCTCAAGGATTAAGTTCGCTTCGAGATTCGGCCGTGGGCGAGACATTGCGTTTTTTCCACAAGACGTTACATAATAGACATCGAATGTTGGCGATGGAGGGCTGCGACAGTCAGTTGGAAGTTTCCAACTTGGCTTGCATGCTTCCTGCTGACGAAGGGCGAAGCATGTCGGAAGTCACGATCACTCTGAGCGGACATGACGAAGAACTGGCGGTGGTCGGCAGCCGAGACCAACACCTCAGACAGATCCGTGATGCCTTGGGGGTGAAGATCCTCGCCCGCCACGGTGAGATCCGAATCGAAGGGGATCGCGACCGAGTCGAGACGGCGCGCTCCATTTTCGACGACCTTCGAGCCTTATACAAACGTCGGCGGTCAATCCTGGCCGAGGAAGTCGCCGACGCGATCGAAGCCGCGACGCGGTCGGGTGAGAGTGATCTCGATCGTCTCGATCAGATGGAGATTCGTGAGGGAGGGCGTACGGTCCGGGCTCGTACCCGCGGCCAAGAACGCTATCTCAGAGCCTTAAAGCAAAATGAACTGGTCTTCTGTGTGGGGCCGGCGGGAACCGGAAAAACCTACCTGGCCGTGGCCATGGCGGTCTCCGCGCTCCGCCGAGGACAGATCAAGAAGATCGTCCTCGTCCGCCCTGCCGTCGAAGCGGGCGAACATCTCGGTTTTCTACCGGGCGACCTCGAAGCCAAAATTAACCCGTATCTGAGACCCCTGCTCGACGCCCTCCACGACCTGATGAACTACGACCAGATCCGGCGCTACATGGGGACCGACCTGATCGAGATCGCACCCCTTGCCTACATGCGAGGTCGGACCCTGAATGACGCCGTGATCATCCTGGACGAAGGCCAGAACGCCACGATCCCACAAATGAAGATGTTCTTGACCCGAATGGGACAAAACGCCAGGATCGTGGTCACGGGCGACATCACCCAAGTCGACTTGCCCGCCGAGACGAAAAGTGGGCTGGCCGACGCGGTCGAGCGGTTGAGCACGGTACCGGGGGTCGGCATGGTCTGGCTGGATAAATCGGATATCGTCCGTCACCCGTTGGTGCAGGCGATCGTAAACGCTTATGAGAATACAGAGCCGGTGAAGGACATGGCGGGGATGAGTCGAATCGATCCGACTCCCACTTCATTGCCCGACGCCGGTCAGGTCGCCACGGGATGAGGGCGTGGAGGCGCGAAGGCGATTGCTTTGGAAATCGCCTGGTGCTTCAAAGCCGTGCCGGCGTCGGCATGGCGCATCCCGGCGTGGGATGGGGTTTTCCCATTGACCACGCATGCTTGAGATGCATCCATGAGCTTTGGTAAACGTAGGTCCAAACTTCCTCGGGCCCAACTCCGGCCAACGAACCCGATCGCCCTTCAGCAGGGACGCCTGGCGAAGCAGCGAGATCGTCTGGCCCGCCTCGCCATCGTTGCGCTCGCGGTCATCGCGACCGCGGCCGTTGTTCACGGCTCCGGACCGCCTTTCACTTTCCGAATCGGTCAACGCCCGAGCCGGGAAGTGCGTGTGAACGTCCCCGAATTCAAGCGGCTCAACCAAAAAAAGACGAACACCGAACGCCAAGCCGAGGTGGATCAGGTCCCCCCCTCGATGGTGAACGACCCCGCGCCGATCCAGGATCTGGCCGAACGGCTCGATGACCTGCTGGTCGCCATCGCGAAGGCTCCCACGCTCGAGTCACTTCCTGAGAATCTGCGCACTTCCTGGAGACTACGTAACGAGACCTTCGAAGAGCTCAAGGCCGCGACCGACACGCCGGAACGCCGAGACGCCCTCCACTTGAAGATTGAGAAAGCCTTTGCTCCGCTGGTTCGAGACGGCATGCTAGGATACGACACCTTGCCCAGAACCGAGGAGTCGAGCCTGGTTCTGGCCGTCCGAAGCGTCGGCGAAGATCCCAAGCAGGCGCACCGGGTCCCGCGCGAACGGGTCGTCCCCGAGCGCGTGGCGAAGCAGGATGGCGCGTTCTACAAGGAGTTCGTCGCCACCTTCGGCGACCCCCGAGTCGGCCCCGTCCTCTTCCAACTGATCGCCGAAAAGCTCTCGGGCATGCCCACCTTGACCTACGAGGAGCAATACACGACCTCGTTGCGCGAATCGGCCCGAAACCGAGTCAAGGACGTCTACGACACCTACCACCAAGGGGACGTGCTGGTAGAGCAAGGTCAAAAGATCGAGGAAGAGCAGCTCATCCTCCTCCGCCTTGAGCATGAAACCTCCAACGCCGCCCTTGGGTTCGGGGGTCGAATCCGCCGGATTAGCTCCATGGTCCTGCTGGTGGGGGGGTTGTTCGCCCTCATCGGCTTCTACGTGGTCCACCACGAACCGGCTGTCGCACGCGAGATTCGCCGGGTCGCGGCGCTCTGCGGGCTGATGGTCTGTACCATCGGGCTGGTCCGTCTGCTCGCCATGCAACAGTGGGACGCGGAGCTGATCCCGATCGCCATTGCCTCGATGATCATTGCCATCACCTACAATCCTCACTTCGCGTTGATGATCACCTTCGCCCTCTGCCTTTTGACTTGTCTGGCCCTGGGAACGGGAATCGACCACTTTCTCGTGCTCATGGGGGGGACCGCCGCGGGGGTCCTGACCCTGGACGAGGTACGGACCCGCACGAAGATCATCAAGGTCGGAGCGACCGCGGCCCTCGGTTACTTCGTCCTCACCTGGGCCACCGGCATGTGGCAAAACCAGCCCCTCGGGCTGCTCGCCAGCGATAGCCTCTGGCGCGCGGGTTGGGGCCTGATGGCAGGGTTCTTCCTGGGAGGGAGTCTCCCGTTCGTCGAAAACGCGTTCGGCATCGTCACGGGGATCAGTTTGCTCGAGCTCGGCGATATCACGCACCCCTTGCTCCAGGAGCTCGTTCGACGCGCGCCTGGCACGCACAACCACTCGATCACGGTTGGAGCGATCGCCGAGAGTGCGGCCGAGAGGATCGGGGCGCATGCCTTGCTCGTTCGCATCGGAGCCTATTTCCACGACATCGGCAAGATGCTCAAACCGCACTACTTCGTGGAAAACCAGGCGGGGGCCGCGAACCGGCACGCGAACCTCGCCCCGGCGATGAGCACATTGATCATCATCGGCCATGTGAAAGATGGCGTGGACCTGGGCCGCCAGCACAACCTCCCCGAGCGAATCATCGACCTGATCGAGCAGCACCACGGCACCACCCTGGTCGAATACTTCTATCACGAAGCCAACCGGCGCAATGATGGAAACCCCGACGCGGCGGCCGTGCAGGAGCGCGCGTTCCGCTACCCCGGGCCCAAACCGCAGTCCAAGGAAGCGGGCATCCTGATGGTGGCCGACGCCGTGGAAAGTGCCAGCCGGACGCTCTCTGAACCAACCCCCGGACGGATCGAAGGCCTCGTGCGCGACCTGATCGAAAAACGCCTACGCGACGGCCAATTCGAGGAATGCGGGCTCACCTTGCGCGAAATCGGAGAGATTCGCGAGAGCCTGATCAAGTCGTTAATCGGAATCTACCACGGCCGGGTGAAATACCCCGAACAACGAACCGCCTAATGGGCGGAAGGCAAAAGCGCCTTGAATCACCCTATCGCGATCTCGATCAGTAACACCCAGGGGCACCTGGAGATCGACGTCGAATTCTTGTTGGAATTGGCCCGCGAAGTTTTGCGCGGTGAGAACGTGGAGCATGCCGACGTATCGATCGCGCTGGTGGACGACCCTTCCATTCACGCCCTCAACCGCCGGCATCTCGAGCACGACTGGCCCACCGATGTCATCACCTTCCCGCTGTCCGAGCCGGATGAGCCATGCTTGATTGGAGAGCTCGTGGTCTCGGCCGAGATGGCCAAAACCACCGCCGAGCGAGCGGGAACCAACCCCCGTGACGAACTCGCGCTTTATGTGGTCCATGGTTTGCTTCATCTCTGCGGCTATGACGATCTTGATGACGGCGACCGGGTCTTGATGCGTCGCCGGGAGGATGAAATCCTGCGAGCCGAAGGCCTAACCAACACCTTTACAAAGACCGGTCAGACCATATCGGCGGAAGAAGTCGAAATGGAAGGAGAGAGTGCGCGGTGGGCGGGCTAAACCTAACCTGGACGCTGCTCCTGAGTCTTGTCGTGCTGATCCTCCACCTGGTTTCAGTCACCCTGGCCAGAGCCTTGCGCACCTATTCGACCAGTCAGCTCGAAGACCTTTGCGCCGATCGCGGTTGCGCCGCATTAGCCGACGATGTTGAGGATTATGACGAGCGGACCGAGCGCAGCGCCGAGACCCTGGCGGTGGTAACCGGCCTTTTGCTCGCCGCGTTGCTCGGCTCGGCAAACGTCGAGATCGCCCCCACGATGGAAGTCGAGGCCATGCTCGTCATCGCTCTGCTCGTGGGCGGGGCGGGGTATGTCATGGCGGGAGTGGTGGGACGTGTTTTCGCCGAGCGAGTGCTTCTCAGGCTCTGGCCCTTCGCCGCTTCGTTGCGCGCCGTGATGAGTCCGTTGACCATGGGAGCTCGCGCGGTGGAGTCGCTTGCCTTTCATCTGGCGACCCCAGCCGACAAGGCCCCTCGCCCATCGAGCGTCGAGGTTGAAATTCCGGCCGATAGCGAGCACCACGACGGAAGCGAGCCCGACCTCCCCGAGTCGGCCCATGAGCTGCTTCACAACGTGGTCGAGCTGACCCGCCGCGACGTGTCCGAGATCATGACCACCCGATCTTCGATGGTCACGCTTCCCTCCACCGTCTCGGCCAGCAAGGCCGCCCGGGTCTTTCGCGAGTCGGGCCGAAGCCGAATCCCCATCTTCGGCGAGAGCCGTGACGACATCGTCGGCATCCTCTACGCGAAAGATCTGTTCCCGACCATGACCGACGAGAACGCCACGGGCGAGATCGTCGCGCGCAAGCTCGTTCGCCCGGCCTACTGTGTCCCCGAGACGAAGAATGCGCTGGAATTACTCGAAGAGTTCCGGGCGCGTCGGATCCAGATCGCCATGGTACTCGACGAGTACGGCGGAGTCGCTGGACTCGTCACGCTCGAGGATCTCCTGGAGCAGCTTGTGGGGGCCATCGACGACGAACACGACGAGCCGAGCGTCGTGGAGCATGTGCGCCCGCTGGGCGGATCGCTTTACGAAGCGGACGCAACCGTGACACTCGAGCATTTGAACGAACGCTTTCATCTCCATCTCCCCACCGACGCCGACTTCTTAACACTTGGTGGCCTGGCCTTCCATGCGCTCGGACGACTTCCCGAGCCGGGGGCATCGTTCCGGTTCGACGGGGTGGGGTTCACGGTGACGGAGGTCGCCGACCACTCGATTCGCCGCCTCCGGCTGGATCTTCAACCCGCCGAGGCGGTTGGGAACTAGCGAGCCCGCTCTTACAAGGGAGGGTCCCTCCCCGTTCGGTTCGCGTGAGGAATCTTCTGGTCGGCCTTTGGAACGTGCTGGAGGAGGGAGTCGCTGTCGTGGCCGCCGTTCGAACGCTCGCGTTGATCGTCCGCTCGGTGGACGTGTTCGAGACCAGCTCCGTCCTCACCTTCTTCACACGCGAGCTTGGCAAGGTCTCGGCCCTGGCCAAAGGAGCCCGACGACTGAAATCCCCTCTGCAGGGTGGGCTTGACCTGCTGGGTGTTTCCGATATCGTGTTGCTTCACAAGGCGTCCGATGCGCTCGACCTGGTTACCGAGGCCGCGCCCATGGAACGCTTTGGGTCACTTCGCCGCGATCTGGCGGCCCTGTATGTCGGCTACTACATCGCCGAGCTTCTGTCGGACCTGACCGACTTCCACGATGCACACCCAAGATTGTTCGACGCGGCGATGATCACGTTGCGGCATCTCGGGGACCCGGAGTCGCGATCCCGGCGTCTACTCCGGTTCGAGCTGGCTTGCCTGCGCGAACTCGGACTGATGCCTGCCCTCCAGTCCTGTGCGCACTGTGGCGCGCTGGTGGAGGGGCGAGGGGACGAATTCGCGTTCGGGTTGGCCACGGGCGGAGTCATCTGCCCCACGTGCCGGCCCGGTCAGCCTCACGTGGCGACACTCTCGGGGCGTACCTTGGAAGCGATACGAATTTTATCCAGTCCTGGTGCGGCCTGGCGCGAGCTGGACTCCAGCCCCGCCACGTTGGCCCCGGTCCGGACAACGGTGGGTAATGTGATCAGTCACCTGCTAGGCCGGCGTCCCCGCCTCCTTCCTTTTATCGGAGTCTGAACCCGATGGCTCTGGTGAACCGGACACATTGCCCGCCAACGCTTCGGCTCTTCTGCGTCGCGAGCCTCGTTCTGCTCAGCTCCGCTGGGTGCAAAAGCACCTGGAACACCTGGCAGATCGCCAACGACAAGGCGCTGGCAAAAGGGCCAACCGCCGAGGAATTGGGGGATAGCCGAGGACTCATGGCCCGGTGGATGAGTCCCAAGATCGCGGCCCCGACTTCCAACGCTCCCGGAGAGAAACGATCGCCGATCGTGCTTGGATCCGATGGCTGGAAGCCGATGGAGATCCCGACCAACGAGAAGGCCGAAGCGGATTATCAGGCCGCCGAGCGCCTCTTCCAGCAGGGTCAGCTCGCCGAAGCGCAGGCCGCCTTCAAGCAGATCGTCAAGGACCACAAGGGAACCCCCTGGGGAGAGAAAGGGCAGTTCTTCCTGGCCGAGACTCTCTTTCAGCGCGGTAAGTACATGTACGCGGAAGACGAGTTCCAGGTCCTGATCAATGATTATCCGGGCACGCTGTACCGGAACCAGGCCGCCGCTCGCGAGTTCGCCATCGCCCAGATCTGGCTGTCCCAGGGAGACCCGAAGGCCAAAAAAGACGATCAGCTCGCCTGGACCAGCCACTTCACGGGGGGCCAGCCTCTGATCGATACCCGAGGGCACGCCCTACGCACACTCGAGCACGTCAGGCAGCACGACCCCGACGGTCCCCTCTCCGACGACGCCGTGCTCAAGATGGCCAACATCTACATGGATAACCGTGACTACGAATCAGCAGCCATGCATTTTGATCAGCTCACGGCAGACCATCCCAAGAGCCCATTCGTTCAGGAGGCTCACCTCTCCAGCATCGACGCGCGGCTGAAGAGCTACATCGGTCCCGACTACGACGCCAGCTCCTTGCAGCAAGCCCGAGAGACGATCAAGCAAACCATGGCGGCGTTTCCGGACCGCCCCGAACAAAACGAAAAGCTCTACCACATCCTCGACCTGATCAACGACCAGGAAGCGGAACGGACCTATCGAGAAGGCCTGTTCTATAAACGGACCATGAAGGTAACCTCGGCCGAGTTCATGTTTGGCGAGGTGCGGAGCAAGTGGCCCAAGAGCGAATGGGCCGAGAAAGCCAAGGTTGAACTCGCTTCGATCGCGAAGATGCCACGAACCGAGACCCTGCCCAGCAAGATCATGACGGCCCCTGGCGGCTTCAACTCCTTCGGAAGTGGGAGCGCGGGACCAGGACCAGGAGGCAATGGCGCCATGGGAGGCGGCATGCCGGGAATGGGCATGATGAGCGGCATGGGTGGCATGAACTAAGTGAGCATCTCTTCGTGAGTCTTGCTCGAAATCGGGCCCACAAGGAGGGTCGGCTCTCATGGCCGCGGACAGCCCAATCAATCCATCTCGCCGACATATCCTGAAATATCTGACCTTCTGCCTTTGCGCGGGCCAGGCGGGCTGCGGGTATTCGCTCCGCGCTCCCTACAATACCAACGTCAAAACGGTCTGTGTACCGGTGTTCCGATCCCTCTCGTTCCGGCGCGATATCCAGTACCAGTTGACCGACCTCGTCATCAAGGAAATCGAAAAACGAACCCCCTACAAGGTGGTCGGTAACCGAGAGGAGGCCGACACCATCCTCGAGGGAACGGTTAACTACGCCGACAAGAACATCATCGTTGAGAACCCGAATAACCTCCCGCGCCAGTTGACCGGAACGATCCAGTGCACCGTCAACTGGATCCATAATCCACCGCTCGACTTCGAGGTGAATCGCGAGCCAACTTTGATCGCCGATACGGTCTATTTCGCGCCTGAGCTCGGCGAAACCACCACCTCGGCGTTCTACCGGAGCTGCCAGAACCTGGCCACCCAGATCGTGGATATGATGGAAGAGCCCTGGTCGGCGGGCGAAGGTAAGGATTGATCGCCTCGCATTAATCTGAACGGCCGACCAGGCACCTCAACACCCTAATATCCAAATCTCGCGAGTGCTCTCTAAGATTTCGCTCCTCGGAACGTATACCCTCCTGAACCTTCGCACGTTCAACGGCCCTCCACGCAAGGGCCGAGAGGGGATCTTCCCGTCTTGCCGAGGAGCACGTCCCATGTCTCGAATCCTGGCAGTACCCACATTTCTCCTTGCCGGTCGCCTCTCCCTTTGTGTTTGTGCTTTCGTTGGCAGTGGCGTTGGCCTTGCCGGTTGCGGCAGCAGCCAGCCCGCGCCGGAGGTCAACCCGTCGGAATCAACCGCGTCTACTCCCTCCGCGGACGCCGCCCCTCGCGCCGGTCAGTCCGCTCCCTTGCCCGTTACGGTTCGAGAACGAAGTGATTCCGCCAGAGTGACCCTTACCGAATCCATGGCTCCCTCGAGCCGCGCGGAGCCAAGAGTCTTCGCCACGAGGGGAGGATTGAGCGCCTCGGGGCTTTACGACCAGATGCAAACCCCTGGCTCGGCCCCCGCCTCGACCGAGTCGTACAGCCGGATCGAAGAGAATCGATTCCTCCGCGTTGGGGAACATCCCCTTTCAACGTTCTCAATCGACGTGGACACCGCCAGCTACGCCAACGTCCGAAGGTTCCTGACTCAAGGGGTGCTCCCTCCACCCGACGCCGTCCGTATCGAGGAGTTACTCAACTATTTCCCTTACGGAGACCCCGCGCCGACGGGCGAGGATACTCCGTTCGCGGTTCGTGTTGAAATGGCGGGGTGCCCCTGGAATGCCGAGCATCGCCTCGCTCGAATCGCCTTGAAAGGGCGTGCCATCGCCACGGACCAGCGTCCACTCAGCAACCTCGTCTTCCTGCTCGACGTCTCGGGCTCGATGAACTCCCCGCGGAAGCTTCCCCTCCTGAAAAACGCTCTGCGCAAGATGGTCGAACAACTCGGCGAAAATGACCGCGTCGCGATCGTTGTCTACGCGGGAGCCTCAGGGCTGGTCCTCCCCTCAACTTCCTGCTCAGAGCTGCCAAAAATCCTCTCCGCGCTGGAGGAACTTCAGGCGGGCGGATCCACCAATGGCGGGGCGGGCATCCAGCTCGCCTATGACACGGCGGTCGCCAACTTCATCAAAGGGGGGACCAACCGAGTGATCCTGGCCACCGACGGCGACTTCAACGTGGGCGTCTCGAACGAAGGCGAATTGACCCGCCTCATCGAGCAAAAGGCCAAGAGCGGTGTCTTCCTCACCGTGCTCGGCTTGGGCATGGGGAACTACAAGGATAGCAACCTCGAGAAGCTCGCCGACAAGGGGAACGGCAACTACGCCTATCTGGATTCGTTGAAGGAGGCCGAGAAAGTTCTCGTTGAGGAAATTGGCGGAACCCTCGTCACCATCGCCAAGGATGTGAAAATCCAGGTGGAGTTCAACCCGTCGAAAGTCGGCGCCTACCGACTTATCGGTTACGAGAACCGCATCCTCAACAAGGAAGACTTCAACGACGACCGCAAGGATGCCGGAGAAATTGGCGCGGGGCACCATGTGACCGCCCTGTATGAGATCGTTCCTCCGAGCGAAGAGAAGGTGGAGGCCGCCTCGAAAACCCCCGAAGTCGATCCTCTCAAATATCAGGAAACCTCCTCGACTCAACGACCGAGCGATGAGTTGCTCACGGTGAAGCTCCGCTACAAGCAGCCCGAAGCCGAGACCAGCCAGCTCATCGAGCTCGGCGTGACGGATCAGGACTCCGGCTACGCCAACGCCTCCAGCGACTTCAAGTTCGCCAGCGCGGTCGCGGGGTTCGGCATGCTTCTGCGCAACTCGCCCGAGAAGGGGAGCTTGACCTACGCCGGAATTAAAGAACTGGCCGGATCGGCTCTCGACCAGGACCGATCCGGATATCGGGCGGAATTCCTCGAGCTCGTGGGCAAGGCCGAGCAACTCGCGCAAGTCCGCTGAGACTCGCCTGTCCGACTTGCTCTTCGCGAGAAGATTTACATCCACGAAAGCGAAACGCGCGGAGCCGATTTTCCCATCGCATTTTCTACATAAATAAATAATCGCCAATAACGAATAACCTATCTTATTGTTCAAACAGGCCCCGCCTCTTATGGTTGGGGCCTGTTTGCTTTTTGGAGAAGACTCGCGCTCGCCTCATCTGGATCGGCCGCAAGGAAGGACAATGGCATCCTGTTTGCTAACACCATTGAAATGGGCTTGAGGTTGAATTCTTCAACATGGGAGGTTGATTCCCTTGAGGCGTCACCCATTGCTTCACCAGCTCCGTCTCCTTGCGCTGGCTTGGCTGCCAGGAGTCGGGTTGGCTTGCGTACCAGACAGCGCCGCCCCCCCGCCCGACCCCACGGTGTATGAGGGGAGAGAATCCCCTGGACGAAGGTCGGCCGACCCCTATCCCGACCTGGAGACTTCCCCCCACGATGATGGCCGATTCACCGGTGTCTCGAAGGAGGACAAGCGATTCGCGGAGTTCCTGCGGACAAATTCAGGGGGCATGATCAAGCAAGCTTCTGTCAATGCTCAGGCTAAGGGGCTCATTCGGATCGAGTTGGATTCGAAGGTCTCGCCGGAGGACACCCTCCCCCTGTCCAAGAGCGTTGTGACGGGCGCCCGCAAGGACTTCCCGAACCAGCCTCTGATCGTCGCCGTGTACGACCCGGGTGGCGAGCCGATCTTCCGGGCAATTTATCGCCCCGACCAGGGAATCAAGTACGAGATGGCCCAGGACGGGGCGCGGCAATCTCCACAAGACGCCGGACGCGATACCCGCGCGAGTCGAGAGGACGCCCGCGACCGCGGTCCACGCCAAGAGCGCGTTGAATCGGAACCGGCGTCCTCCGCCGCGTCAAGCCCGGCGTCGGGCCGCGGGGGAGTGACCGAGGCCGATCGCAAGTTCGCCCGCTGGGCCGAGGAGCGAGGCAAAACGTTCCTCCGCTACGTGGAAGCCGACCTCGAACGAAACGGACGCCTTTGGTTCGGCGTCACGCGGGAGACCAAACCCGCCGATGTTCCCGAACTGACCCGTTCCTTGCTCAAGGGCGCGCAAACAGAATTCCCAAAGCGAAACCTGGTCGCCACCGTATTCGACCCAGACGGCGAGAAAATTGGCCGAGCACGCCTGGGCAGCGATGGGAAACTGGAATGGGAACGTTGATTTCCTCCTCCCATCCATCTCAGCCCAGGCGCAATCGCCGAGCCAACAGGCTGCGTCGGAGTCGACCGAAATCGCATCCGCCGGAGTAGGACTACCTGCCGTCATACGGGACCTATTCTTTTCTTTGCTGCTCTGAACATGTCTCAACTTCCATGAGTTAAGGAGCTCATCCATGCCTCAATGGGGCAATCGTGATTATAAGGCCGCCATCTTCGACCAGCTTTCCAAGGGGAGCGGCAAGAGCAACGAGGATGAGGGGGATGAAGACCACTTCGAGCACTTTGACAATTTCTCGACCCGGGCGCCGCGGTCGGAAGTCGAGGCCGGAGTCGGCGAAGCCTTCCATCCCGAACGGCTGGCCGCCGAGGACGTTGAACCTCAGTTTCGCACGGCCGCCTCGAAAATGCATCCGAACGAGCGCGCCGAGATCGCCCAGGACCTCATGGCCGAACTGAACCACCGCGGACTCGCTCCAAGCTGGCTCCAGCGCATGCTCGGGCTCGGCTCCGATGATCCCCGGCAGTCCAGCGCGGACGACGTGGCCAAGCTCACCGAGTATTCCCGGCAGAATCACCCGGAAGTCTTCCGCAAGGTCGTCGCCGACAAGCCCTTCTTCGTGCGGTGGCTCAACAAGCCCCTGGTCGCCGCGCTCGTCGGGGTCATCGCGGGCAAGCTCTTGAATCGTTCCTACGAAGATCGCTAGACAAGGTCAAGGTCCAGGATAGGATCCTCTTCAGCTCTCAACTGGATCCATTCCTCTTAAATTTTAAATTCACCAGGAGCGAATCACATGGAGATTGGCAACATTATTGGATGGGCCGTGTTTGGCCTGGTGGCCGGTGCGCTTGCGAGGCTGCTTCACCCGGGTCGGGACCCCATGAACTGGCTCTGGACCATGCTGCTTGGGGTCGGTGGCGCGCTAACGGGCGGCTTCATCGGCGATGCCATGGGAATCGACACCCGCAACGGTGTCATGCTTTGGGTCTCCGCGATCGCGGGTTCGATCCTCTTGCTCGTCCTCTACTACATGGCGACCGCGCGTCGCGCGCTCGACCGTTCAAGCTCAGGCCCCGCCACGAATCAGGACTACAAGGAGGCCGTCTTCGACGACCTGTCTCGTGGGCCAAACGGCTGAGCCTAATTCGCCAGCTCGTCAAATGCATAATGCTTACAATTACTTGACGCGCCAGCGATTGAATGATGTTTTCATGACATGACTTTATCTAGGATCCGACCGAAGAGATTCACTCGCTCGCGCTTCGGGCTCGTAAAGAAATCACTCGCTGGGGCTACGGGTCTTCTACAAGCCCGAAGCGCCAGCGAGTGAATCGCATTTTCATGATATCACTTGGCGTGCGGCCTGACCGAAGAGATTCACTCGCTCGCGCTTCGGGCTTGTGAAATGCAAACGATCGTGCCGCGGGTCTTATACAAGCCCGAAGCGCAAGCGAGTGAATCGCATTTTCATGCCATAACTTTATGTAGGGCCTGACCGAAGAGATTCACTCGCTCGCGCTTCGGGCTCGTGAAATGCAAGCGATTGTGCCGCGAGATGCAAAAACGGCCAACCAGACGATCATTTCATCATTCGCGGATTTGTCCATTGCCCTGAACGATCCACTTGGTGCTAGTCAGCTCCTGGAGACCGCAGGGGCCTCGGGCGTGATACTTGTCGGTACTGATCCCGATCTCCGCCCCGAGACCAAGCTGGTGCCCGTCGTTGAAGCGGGTGCTGGCGTTGACCATCACGGCCGAGCTATCCACTTCCTCGACGAACCGGCGCGCCGATGCCAGGCTCTGGGTCAAGATCGCCTCGGTATGACCTGAACCGTGACGAGTGATGTGCTCGATCGCCGCGGCGATGGAATCGACCACTCCCACGGTCAGAATCCTTTCCAGATATTCAGTATCCCAGTCGCTCGGCTGCGCGGGGATCATCGACGGCACCACCTGGCGGCTCGGCTCGTCCCCACGCAGCTCGACCCCCTCGGCCTGAAGGGCCGCGACGACTCGGGGGAGAAAGCGCGAGGCGACCTCGCGATGCACCAGCAAGGTCTCGGCGGCGTTGCAAACGCCCGGACGCTGGGCCTTTGAGTTCACCACCACCCGCACGGCCATCTCTTCATCGACGTCGGCATCGACATAGACATGACAGATCCCATCAAAATGTTTGAGTACAGGCATTTCTGCCTCGCTCGCCACGCGTCGAATCAACCCTTCGCCCCCTCGAGGGATGGCCAGGTCGATCAGGTGGGGCAACCTGAGCAGGTGGCCGACCACCGCGCGATCCGTTGTCGGCACGAGTTGAACCGCGTCGGCGGGCAGGCCGGCACCGGTCAACTCGTCGGCCAGAACGCGGTGCAACGCCCGGTTCGAGTGAATCGCCTCTTTCCCCCCGCGCAGAATCGCGGCGTTGCCACTCTTGAGGCAGAGGGCCGCGGCGTCGAGCGTGACGTTCGGGCGGCTCTCGTAAATCATGAAGATCACGCCCAAGGGGACGCGGACCTGGGAGACCTGAAGTCCGTTCGGCCGTCGGCTCGATCGGACGACTTCGCCGATCGGGTCGGGCAAGGCCGCGACCTCGAGCAGACCATTGGCCATGTCGTTGATACGGCCCGGGGTCAGCCGAAGCCGGTCGATCGCCGCGGTGGTCAGTCCGTGCGAAGGGGCTGCTTCCAGGTCGAGCGCGTTGGCTTGAACCACCTCTTCGGCTCGCTCGACCAGGGCGCGTGCCGATCGCTTCAGCCAGTCGTTCTTGGCTCCCGCGGAGGCGGTCATCATCCGACGCGCGGCGTTTCGCGCACGTTCGGCCATGGCGCGGGAGTCCCGCTCGAGTTGATCCACCTCAGACACCTGGCTCATAAAAAATTAGCAGGAAACCCACCTCTTTAGAGGTGGGAGGAATGCGTGTTCCTTCCCGCTCCTCTTGACAAAAAATCAGTTGATATGGATAATCCACCCATCACCCGAAGGCACTCCC
>Ga0182745_1002870_pt1 | contig 15143 bp, 10 predicted proteins | sample eDN3rd30CKraftBY_FD_128523 | JGI IMG/M metagenome (GOLD analysis project Ga0182745, IMG submission 128523) | Enriched backyard soil microbial communities from Emeryville, California, USA - eDNA 3rd pass 30_C Kraft BY (version 2) (version 2) | ecosystem: Environmental > Terrestrial > Soil >...
TGTTCGTTCAGCCAGCTTTCGATGACCATCAGCTCGGTGACCATCACGACGCCCGATACCAAGCGAAATATCACCCACAGCGGCATGTAGTCGACGACCATCTGCGCCAGAATCATGCAGGTCGAGATCGCCGCACAGGCCACAAAGGCCCGGATATGCCCCACCCGAATGATTAATTTATGGCCCAGACGCGCGCCGCACACCAGCCCCAGGTAATACGCGGCGATCAACACGCCGACCCAGACCTCACTGACTGATTGCGCCGTCAGCCGCAACCCCATGTACGTATTGAACAAGCCGCCGCCGATGAGCATCAGCAGCGTCGCCAGATAGAGCGACGAAAAAGAGGAAATCGTGGTTAACATGGGATACAAAAACTGCTGTCACGCCGTCAGGCGCCGTTGCGGGGAGGCACGTTGCTCCCCGCCGTCCATCACAACAAAATGCCTTAAATCTGCGACAACAGCGTAGCGGCGTCGCTGACTTCGAACTTGCCGCCTTCCTCGATGTTCAGTTGCGTCACGACGCCGTCTTTCAACAGGGCCGAGTAACGCTGCGAACGAATGCCCAGGCCACGCGCGTTCAGATCGAGTTCCAGGCCGAGCGCACGCGTCCACTGCGCGGCGCCGTCGGCCATCATGCGGACTTTGCCCGCGACCTGCTGATCGCGGCCCCAGGCGCCCATGACAAACGCGTCATTGACGGCCACGCACCAGATCTCGTCCACGCCCTTGTCTTTGAGGGCTTGAGCCTGTTCGACATAACCCGGCAGATGCTTGGCCGAGCAGGTCGGCGTAAAGGCGCCCGGCACGGCGAACAGTGCAATCGTCTTGCCCTTGACCAGGTCGGCGACCTGAAAGGCATTGGGACCCATCGCGCAGCCGTTGGCTTCGGTCTCGAAAAACTCGGTCAGGGTGCCGTCCGGAACGCGGTCGCCGACTTTGATCGTCATGTGTATCTCCAAGTGAACGCAAGAACGCGGGCGTAAATTGCCCGGCAAACCATCATCATAGTGCCAACCGGGCCCTTGCGTGCGTTGCCCCGACAGCCGCGTCACTGCAACGAGAAATCCACACGCGACGGTTGAGCATCGCCCTCGCCCGCGCCGCCTTCAAGATTCGGCGCCACGATAAAGATACGATCCGCCGGGCCGATTTCCTGCAACTTTTCATACACGGCCTGCGCACGGGCCTGCGCCAGTTTTTCCAGCGACTGCTCGTTGACCGGCGCAGCCTTGCGCAGCAGGTCTTCCATCTGGTCGGGCGGAATCGACTTGGCGAAGCCTATGAAATTGCGGGGTTTTTCTTCGATGTCGGTATCGTCGTAGACCTCTTCGAGATATTCCGCCCGCTCGGCCGCCGACACTTCGACCGTCGACGGGTCCGGCTTTTTACCGTTGCGCGACGTGTCGGCGGCCTTGGCTTTGCGAATCTGACGATCCACCCACGCCTGACGCAGACCTTCTTCGTCGGTCACCGGATCGGCGCGCCCGGCGATGTCCAGCTTCAGGCCGGGCCGATCATTCAGCGCCTTGGCCAGCGTGGTGATGCGCTCATCGGCATCCGCGGCCAACGCCGCGCTGCCCGGCTCGAAATTGATATACGACAACTCCTCGTCGCTGCCGAATGCGGACGCCAGCAACGAGAACGGCGAAGTCACCGCCTTTACCAGCAGATTACCCAGCACCCGCAGAATGATCCCGCCCACCGAAAACTCGGGGTCATCCAACGACCCGGAAATCGGCAGGTTGATGTCGATGTTGCCCTTGCTGTCTTTCAACAACGATACCGCCAGCATCACGGGCAACGTGGTCGCATCCGGGCTGTTCGTCTTGTCGCCGAACGTCAGTTGATTCAAGACGACATGGTTGCTGGCCTGCAACGCACGGTCTTCCAGCTTGTACTGCAGGTCCACCGACAGCTTGCCGCGTTTGATGGGATACCCCACGTACTTCGAGGAATACGTGGTGAAACGGGGCAAATCCACGCCCTTGGCGGAGGTCTTCAGGTCGAGCGAGAGAAACTCGGCAAACGGCTGCACCGTTCCGCTGATCGACAACGGCGCGGTGTCGTAGACCCGGCCCGTGACGTTGACCTTGGCCGGCTTGGGCTCGCGCGACGACACCGCCGACAGACCGCCCTCGATGCGTGACAACTCGGCCGTATAGTTCGGTTTGACGAAATGGTCCGTAAAGGTCATGCGGCCATTTTTCAGCGTGACGCTGTTTAACGCGATATCCGGCAGTTTGCCGGTCTTGGCGGCCTGAGCCTCGCGCGCCGAGCGGCCACGCGTCTGGGTGTCCTGCGTAATGGAGCCGCCGGCCTGCCCGGGTTCGGCCACCAGGTCCATGACATTCAAACGGCCTTCGGCACTGAGCAGAATACGGCCATAAAAATCATCGAGCGTGATGTCGCCCAGGTTCGCGGCAAACTGATCGCCGTTGACCGCGACCTGCATGCCGTTCAACCCCAACAACTTCCAGCGCAAGAAATCGTTGCGATTCACGCGGTCGGCCAAGTTCAGATCAGTGACGTCCACCGCGCCCTGCCAATTCGCTTTCATCGGCGCGTTGTCCGTCGCCGCGGCGAATGTCGCCTCGCCCTTGGCCCCCAAGACCAGGGAACGCACCGTCGCGTTCAGACTCGACGCGCCATACGCCGCCAACGAGGCGACGTCGAAGCTCTGCAGATCGACGTTGGTCTGCAACGCCAGCGGCTGCGTGGCGACGGTGCCTTGCAGCGCGAGGCTGCCATTGCCCTGAATGCCGCTGGCCTGCAATGTGAACGGCGACGGTTTGGCGTCCAAGGCGACGCGATCGGCGGCCAGGCTCAGTTGTTGCACGCGTAGGTCCACGGCGGGATTCTGCGATTCATCGCGCGCGGCCAGATCGGAGACGTCGACCTTCACCGCCGTCGCGGCGACCTGCATGGCGTTGCCTTGCTGTGCCACGCTGACCAGGCCCTGCACGCCAAGGAAACCATCCAACACCTGGATCGGCGACAGGCTGCGCACCGCCGGCGCATATTGCGCCAACCCTAGATGGCCGGCGCGGAAATCGAGCTTCAAGCCCAACGGGCTGAGCATCAGCGGCCCCTTCGCGCGAATCCAGCCGCCATCGCCGGGATTGTCCATGGTCAGCCAGAGATTGACGGGCTGCTTCGCGGGCTGCGGAAACTGCACGTTTTCCACCGTGACCGCGACCCCGGCAAACGTGGTGTCCAGCTTGGTCGCCGCATCCCGCACATGCAACGTGGTGTCGTGAATATTGATCGCATCGACGGCGATCTGCCATTCATCGGGCGCCTTGGCGGGCGCAGCGGCAGGCGACTCGGATGTCTTGTCCGACGCCACAGAGGCGTCGGCGCCATCGGCACTCGCGTTTGGCGTGTCGGGCACAGAAGCGGCAGTCTTGATGCTGGATTCCCCCGCGCCCTGCGGCGCCGCCGGCTTGTCGGCCTCGGCCGAAGTTTTCGCCGACGTCACCGGCGTTTTTGTCGGCGTTGCCGGCATTTTCGTCTGCGTTGCCGGCGCTTTCGTAGGACCGCCCAGCGCCTGCAGTTTGTCGGCCACGCGCAGCCAATTCAATTGCTGATTCGCATCGCGGCTCGTCTGCAGCACCGGCGACCACAGCTCGACCTGGCCGATCGAAAACTGTTTGGCCAGCATATCGAGCTTGATCCGCTGCACATCCAGCGTGCTCCATTGAATCAAGGGCGCGCCCGACGATTCACGCAAATCCAACTGCCGCAGGCCCACGTCGCCGGTGACCAGGATCTTGGCCGCGGCATCGCGCGGCTGCTCGAACACGACTTTCAGATCGGAATCCAACAATGCCCGCTCGACCTTGATCGGCATCTCCATGGGCCAGACGTCCGCCCATTTTTCGAGCTCCAGCCCCTGGAAATCCACATTCAGCGTCGACGAAGGCACCTCTTCGAACGGCCTGGCCACGCCCCGCATCTCGAACGGGCTGCCATTGATGCGCAAGTACACCAGCGGCTCGACGTCGATATCCGTGGCGTAGCCGAACGACGAAATGAACGGCACGCCGAGCTTGATCTCGTCGATCCGCTGTTGACGGCCCGTGACCTTGTCATCCAGCGTGATCGCGCCGTCCTCAAGCACCAGGTTATTCAGCGAAAACCGCGGCAACCCGCCCTCGTCGCTTTCGTCCGGCTCGGGCTGGGCCGCCGCCATGTCGGCCAGTTTTTTCTGGATATCCGAAAAATTGAATGTGGTGGCGTCCTCGCGCACCAAAGCGATCTGCGGCCGCTGGACTCGCACGGCATCGACGACCGGCGCGAACCAGAACAACGACGCCCACGAGGCGCTCGCATCCAGTTGCCCGACTTTCAGCAATGGCGCCGCGCCACCCGGCTGCTCGATCTGCAGATCCTGCGCGCGCACCGTCAGGGTAAAGGGATTGAAACTGATATCGCCGACCTGTACGGGTCGCCCCAGCAGCTGCGCCACATCATCGGTCAGCGCCGAGCGCAATACCTTGGGCACCTGCCAGGCCGCCACCCCAAACAGAATCAGCACGATGGCCACTATCCACAGCAAGATTTTGCCGAGACGCCGAGTGAATCTCAAGCGGGGCATCGTAAGGGCCATGCGTACTCTCCTGGGTCTATACAACGGGACATAGGCAACGGCGATTATCCCCCCGGAGCCATAGCTCGTCTATCATAGGGCGTGGGTAACGAGGCCCCGGCCCAAAACCCGCCTACGTTTTCAATCGTTAACACTTTTTTAGCCATGTCCACTTCATCCCCTACGCTTAGCCATCTGGACGAATCCGGCCAGATCCGCATGGTCGACGTCGGTGCCAAGACCGAAACCGACCGCGTCGCCATTGCAGCCGGCCGCGTACGCATGAACGCGGTGGCCTATGGCCTGCTGACCCAGCCCGGGCAAGGCAAAGGCGAAGTCCTCAACACCGCGCGCGTCGCCGCCGTCCTGGCCGCCAAACGCTGCGCGGAATTGATTCCGCTTTGCCATAGCCTGCCCTTGGCCTTTGTCGGTGTGGAGTTCGCCCTGAACGACGACACCCATACCGTCGACATTCGCGCCACCTGCAGCACGCGATATAAAACCGGCGTCGAAATGGAAGCCATGACCGCCTGCAGCGTTGCCGCGCTCACCATCTACGACATGTGCAAGGCTGCCGACAAAGGCATCGTGATTGAACAAATGCACCTTGAATACAAGGCAGGGGGAAAAAGCGGAGAGTGGCGCGCCGGTGCTTGAGTACATTAAGCGCCTAGCTTCGTCGCCTGAACCCATTCCGTACGCATCGGGTGGCATTCACGGCTGCGGTCAATCGTGTCTCGAACCAAGCATCCCGCGCTCAAGGGTGAACCTATAATCTGCGCCAAATAGCCAGCTCCTCTGCCATGTCGAAGAAAATTCCTCCCATGAATCCTTTGCGTGCGTTCTACGTCGTTGCGCGCACCAAGAGCTTGACCAAGGCGGCCAACGAGCTTCATGTCGGCCAGTCTGCGATCAGCAAGCAGTTGGATGTGCTGGAAAAATACCTGGGAGTGAAATTGTTCCGGCGCGAGCAGCGAGGGATCAGTCTAACGGCGATAGGGCAAGAACTCGGCGAACGGATTATTCCCGCTTTCGAGCAGATCTCCGACGCCACCCACAGCATCATCGAACGCGGATATGACAACAAGATTCGCGTACATACCTATACGACCTTTGCGGCCAAGTGGCTGATTCCCCGGCTGGAGAATTTTCACAAACAATACCCTGAGTGTTCTGTACTGATCACCAACTCGGTCAAGAAGATCGACTTCGAGAAGGATCGCATTGACTTCAGCATTCAGCTCGGCACCGGCAATCAGCCGGATGCCGAAGCCGATCTCATGTTCGACGACATCATCGAACCGGTTTGCAGCAAGGCCTTCCTGCAACAGCACGCTCCGGAAAACAAGTATCCGCAGGCACTCTTGCGTACGCGCTTACTGGTCTCCCATTATCGGCCTAAAGGCGAATGGGCGATGTGGGCCAGGACGCACGGCTATCAGGACGAGATCGCCGACACGCCGCGCATGGACTTCAGCAGCTCCGTGCTGACCTGGCAGGCGGCCACAGACGGACTTGGGGTGGCCATCGGTCAGGCAGCGCTCTTGACTGAGGACATTCAAGAGGGAAACCTAATATTCCCCTTTGATCAGCCGGTGAGAACCGGGCTTTCTTTCTATCTGCTGCGACCCAAGGTCCGCCGGGAAGCCAGGAAAGCAACGCTGTTCCGAGACTGGATGCTTGAGCAGGCAGCGGCGACCCGGCTTCTTTTACCCAACTGCTGACAGCGCTCCACTAACCTCTGTCGGCTTTCATGACCAGGGCATCCACCGCCAGTACGCCCTGTCCTTCTGGCAACACCAACAGCGGATTGACTTCGGCTTCCTGTATCTTGAGCTCGGGTTTGAGGGCCAGCATGGACAAGTTCGAGATAGCGTGCGCCAACGCTTCCAGGTCGCCTTTCGGCTTGCCGCGCAGACCGGTCACGGTTTTCAGCATCTTGACCTCTTGCACCATTTCCCGTGCAGTTTCTACGGAAACCGGGGCCAGGCGTATGCTTCGATCGCGCATGACTTCGGCCCAGATGCCGCCAGCGGCCAGCATGATGATGGGCCCCGCATCCGGATCGACGCGATAGCCGACCAGCACTTCCGTCATGCCTTTCAGCATGGGTTGTATCAGCACTTGATCGCAAGCCGTGTGCGGAGCATGCTGTCGCAGGTTATTGCGCAGCGTGGTCAGAGCTTGCGACAGTTGCGTGGCGTCCTGAATGCCCAGCACAACCCCGCCCACCTCGGTTTTATGCGGTATCTCGGCTGAACAGATCTTGGCGACAACCGGGTAGCCGAACGGCAGTGTCGCGGCGTCGACACTCAAAGGAAAAGTCGCATAGTCAGCATGAGGCACCTGCAAGTCGTCGAGCACTTCATACGCCTGTGCCTCGCTCAACGCATGGGCATCGTCAACCTCGGGCACCTGGACGGCGGCCGATTCCGACAGCGTACGCCGGGCAAATACGGCGGCGATGGCGTCCGCGCAAGTTTCCGGCGTACGAAAACACGGAATGCCCGCCTGCGTCAGCATGCCCAAGGCTTCCGGCGCATCGGGCACCAGCATGGCAGCCAACGGTTTGGCCGCATGAGTGAATTCCAATATGGGCTTGACCGCCAATTCGGGATGCAGACGTGCCGATGAGCCCACCACAACGATGACCATATCGAACTCTGGCGCATCGAGCATAATTTGCAAGGCTTTCTTCATGACCTCGTACTTGGTACCGGCCAGCGTCAGATCCAGAATACGCCCCGCCGAACCGGGAATCTGCGCCTCCTTCAGCTTGCGCTGTGTTTCTTCGGACAGCGCCTGCACGGTTACGTCGCGCATACCCAATTGATCGACGACCATGGCAGCCCCGCCGCCGGTCGTTGCCACCACGCCGATATTCTTTTGGCGCAGCCCTGATCTGGCTACGCCCTGCGCCAACGGCAACACCTCGAACAGCGTCTCCAGCATTTCGACGCGAACCATGCCCAGGTCCTTCAGGAAAGCGTCCGCAATATCGTCCTCGCCCGCCAAGGCGCCTGTGTGCGTAGCCGCCATTTCAGCCGCGGCGCTCGAACGTCCCAGCTTGTAGGCGATGACCGACTTGCCTCGACGGGCAGCTTCCAGCGCAAAGGCCTTGATTTTGTCTCCATGCCGCAAGCTTTCGAGAAACAGCACATAGCCCTCGATCGCAGGATCGTCCAACGTAGATTGGCAAATGTCGCCTACGCATAAATCGACTTCGCTACCGACGGAAACCAATCCGGCGAAACCGACGCCGCGCGCTTTACCCCGAGACACCAGCGCTCCAATCATGCTGCCGCTGTGCGATGCGACGAAGAGTTTGCCTTGAGGAATACCTGGCTCTGCGAAAGCCGCATTGGCGGTCAGGACCAGGCCATTGCCGGGATTTACCACGCCCAGGCTGCTTGGACCCAGAATTCTGATACCGGTAGCAGCAGCGATGTCGCGTAGCTCCTGCTCCCTCCGAATACCCTCTTCACCCGACTCCGAAAAACCCGTCGCCAAAATCGTCACCAGTGTCACGCCAAGCCGCGCGCTTTCCCTTACGGCTGGAATCACCGTTTCGGTGGGCGACAGAATGAATACGTGCTCCGGCACTTCCGGCAACGCGCTCAGGCTGGGCCAGGCTTGCTCGCCTTGCACCTGCGCGCGGTTGGGATTGATGGGATATATCCTTCCGGCATAGCCCGATCTGCGCAAAAACTGCAAGGGCCGGCCGCCCGTCTTGCCTGGATCATCAGACACGCCCAGCAAGGCAATGCTTTGCGGATACAAAAGTGCCCGGCAGATGGACTGTTCGGTACGCTCAACGCTAGACATATGGCCCCTCACAGTCCTGCGGCCTTGGGCGCGCGTTGCGAAAAAGTGCGACCAAAAACGCCTTCGGCGATGCGATTCTTCAAGACCTCTATGGGTCCGCCAGCAATCATCCAGCCGCGTGTGCGCCGGACGCAATACTCGACCAAGGCTTCCTGACTGAAACCCATGCCGCCCATGACTTGCATGGCATCGTTCGATACGTCCCACCCCGCCATATTGCAAGCCAGTTTCGCCATGGCTGTACTTTGCGCGGAGGGCAGTCCGCTCTCGCCTTCCAGCGCGGCCTTGTAAAGCAGCAGTTGCGCCTGCTCGAGCTTCATCCACATATCGGAAAACTTCCACTGCAGGCCCTGGAACTCGCAGAGCTCACGTCCGAACTGCTTGCGTACCGACGCATGCTCTCTGGCCAAATTGAAAGCGTAGCGACCCAGGGCCAGCGCGCGCGAGGCATTGCCCAGACGCTCCACGTTGAATCCTGAAATCTGTTTCTTGAAGCCGCCCGGCCCCAGGAGCAGATTCTCCTTTGGCACCCGACAGTTGTCGAAATACAGTTGACACCACTGTTCGCCATTCATGAAGTTCGATGGCGTCCCCACCTCAAAGCCCGGCGTACCGCGCTCGATCAGTACCGAGCCGATCCCGCCCACACCCGGACCGAACCGGACATAAATGAGGAACAGGTCCGCTTCGGGACTGTGGGTAGAGAAAATCTTGCTGCCGTTGACAATGTAGTGATCGCCATCCAGCTCTGCCGTCGTTTTCAAATCGGTGACGGCGGAGCCGGCGTCGGGTTCCGTCATGCCCAGGGAAATCAGTTTCTTGCCTGCCAGCAGGTCGGGCAAAAACCTGGCCTTTTGCTCTTTGGTGGCGTACTCCACAAACGTGCGGATAGGCCCGAAATTGCCTGCCTGTACGATGTCAGCGCTTTTCGGACATGCCAACGCAACCTGTTGGATCGCCAGTACCGCATGCATCAATGATCCGCCCTGTCCACCGTCCTCTTCCGGAAAAACGATGCCTAACAAACCCTGCTCGGCCAACAGTTGTGCCGTCTCCCAGGGATACTGGCTTGAATGGGCCCGGGCCAGGGCGCCAGGAGCCAGCTTGTCTTGCGCAAATCGCGCAACGCTATCAGAAAACGCTTGATACTCTTCCGAAAGATTGAAATCCATGGGTGATCCGAGAAGTTGTTCTTTAGTGTTGTTATCTTAGGTCTGGTGCGGCGTCGGCAGTTCTGCCAATAAGGCCCCCGCACATGCCAAAAAAACATATCAGGAATAAAAGGAATAGCCCCGCCATTCACGCGGCACGCTATTGGCGACCGCACAACTCATGCAAGTTTGAGTCGGCATTCAAGCGCCACAAGCTCTGGCTGATGAACGCCGCACGCGTCTCGCCCAGCACAGGCTCGACAAGCTCATCGAATTTTTCCTGCAGTTCAGTATCGGTCAGAGGCATATCGGGGTCGCCCTTGCGAGTGGGCTGCACCGCCTGATGGGCCTTTCCGTCGACGGTTTCTATCAGTACCCTGGACGCTCGCTGACCGGGAAAGCTCGAGTCGAAGACCGGATCGACTTCCAGCTCAATCCTGGACATCAGATCACGCAAACCCGCGTCGGCAAGACGCTCGTCGCTGAACGCAGCAAGCCGTACGCTACCGTGCGTCAGGGCCGTGGCGACGACAAAAGGAATGCTGAACCGTGCTTCGGCGGCAGTACGGGGGGTGGGATTTCCCGCCACATCAAGCGCCGGTCCATAGGTCGACACGACGACGCGCCGTATTTGATCGGGTTCAATCGCATGCTGACCCTTTAGCACCAGAGCGCCATCAATCGGCGCAAAGGTATGCCCGCAGCAGGCATGGTTCTTGAACGTCATCGCGCAAATGTTATAGGTATCGTCGATATCGCCAAGCACCGCCTGCCAGTCGGGACCGCTGCTCATGGCACGACCCATGCCGAACTCGCCCTCGAGCACATCCAACGAACCCGTCATACCCTGCGCGGCGCCCATTGCTGCCAACAATCCTGCCTCGGCGGCCCGGCCGGCATGCAATGGCTTGGACATGGAATCCATTTTGAATGCCTGTTGCAGGCCTGCCGCAAAGGTTGCGGCAGTCGCCAGCGCGTGGGCAAACGCCGTCGGCTTCAACCTCAACAACACCGCAGCAGCCGCGGCCGCCCCGAATGCGCCGACCGTTCCGGTGTTGTGCCAGAATTTATAGTGATCACGCCCCAAAGCCTGGCCTATGCGTGTCGATACCTCATAGCCTGCAATCACCGCCCGCAGAAAATCCTCGCCATTCGCGTTCAGCCTCTGCGCCAGGGCCAGAGCGGCCGATATGGTCGGCGCACCGGGATGGTAAATGGCATATTTGTAGATATCGTCCACTTCCGCCGCGTGTGACGCGGTCCCATTGATCAGCGCCGCCGCCCTGGCGTTTGCGCTGCGCCCCAAGGCCAGTCGGGCGCTCCCGGCATCCAGCTCGTCGCCAAGCGACGCCTGCAGCTTGATGGTCACATCCATGACCGAGCCGGGAATGAGCGCGGCATACCAGTCAACAATTGCTCGCCGCGCATGATGAAAGACATGCTCCGGCACAGCTTTGTCGACCAGACCGGCGCCATAGTGTCCAAAGGCTTCACATACGTACATGACCACTCTCTTTTCAATCAATATTTTGCGTGCAACACACCAAGACGGACCACTGCCTGCCCGCTCAAGAAACCCCTTAAGTTTCCTGCGAAATCACCTTGTATATAACCGGGTAATAATTGTCGCCGTAGCCCGCATCAAGCGCTTTCTGCAGCTTCTGGGCTGTTATGGCGGTCAGCTCATTGTCGACTTGAACCGAAGAAGAAAGTGCCAATGCCAGGTTCAGATCCTTCAGCGCGTAGGCAGCAGAAAACATCTTTTCCGGGAACGTATCTTTGGCCAGATACTCTGAGCCGGTCAGCTTCAACGCAAAAGAAGCAGCCGAACCCAGCCCCAGCACCTGGGCAAGCTGCTCTTTCGACACGCCCGATTTTTCGGCTGTGGCAAAGGCTGCTGCCAGGGCATGGACGGTGTTGATCAAGACCATGTTGTTCATGGCCTTGACTACCTGGCCGGCCCCGGTAGGCCCGCAAAGCAGGACATCGCTGCCCATGCAATCCAGATAAGGCCTCAGTTGCTCGAACTGTTCTTGCTCGGCGCCCACCGTTATCAACAAGGTTCCCTCCTGAGCAGCCGCCCGACTTCTGGCCACGGGCGCATCCACCAGCGCGACGCCCTGCTCTGCCAGCCTGGAGGCAAGCCTGCGCGTGCGACCGGTGTCGCTCGTGCTCATATCGACAATGGTCTTGATAGAGCTGGACTCCGCCAACAAGCCCTGCTCCGAACACACCTGTTCAACTTCTTTGATGGACGGTAACGACAAGAAAACGACGTCGGCGCGCAAGGCGATTTCGGACACGCTACTGGCGATTACACCCGAGGACGACAAAGCATACACATTGCGTGCGTCAAGATCGGCGGCCAAAACCGTGCAGCCGGACTTCATGGCCAGGTTTCGGCACATGCCACCGCCCATGGCACCCAGACCGATAAATCCCAAGGTAGGCTTCATGCCAAGCCTCCTTGGCGTACGCACTTCACGCGCAGAAATTCCCGCAAACCCTCTATCCCGCCCTCGGAGCCCAGCCCGCTGTCTTTGTAGCCGCCAAACGGAGTTTCTGGTAAAGACGCCTGCAATTCGTTGATGCACACGACGCCGCTTTGGATGTCGTTGGCAAATCGATGGGCCAGTTTCATGTCATTGGTAAAGGCGTATGCCGCCAGGCCAAACGGCAAAGCATTGGCCTCGGCGACCGCTTCGTCGGCGGTGTCGACCGCAATCATCAACGCGACCGGGCCGAACGGCTCTATCCGGCAGACATCCGCGGTCCTGTCGTGCAGCGCCAATACGGTCGGCTTGTAAAAATAGCCATGCCCATCGATTGCGCTACCGCCAGCGAGCAGCGTGGCGCCGGCTCCGACAGCATTCCGTACCAGGCCCTCAATGGCATCCAGGCGCCGCTGGTTCTTCAACGGGCCCATCTGCGCCTGCGCGTCCAGCGGGTCCATCACGCGCAGCTCATTCGCATGTGACACAAACCGCTCGCAGAACGCATCAAAGATGTCTTTATGAATCAGAAAACGCGTAGGCGATGTGCAGACCTGACCTGCATTGCGGTACTTGGTCGCCACGCAGGACGCCGCCACCTTATCAATATCGATATCATTCCAAATGACGACCGGGGCATGTCCGCCCAGCTCCAGCGTGGCCTTTTTCATATGCAGGGCAGCCTTTGCACCCAGTTGCTTGCCCACCTCGGTTCCGCCAGTGAAGGTAATCATCGATACCAGTGGTGAAACGCAAAGCTGGTCGGCGATAGACGCCGGGTCGCCGAATACCATGTTCACGGTGCCGCGAGGCAAGCCCGCGCGCTCGCCGGCCTGGGCAATCAGCAGAGCAACCCCGATGGTCTCCTCTGACGGCTTCAGCACGATGGTGCACCCGGCTGCCAGCGCCGCGCTGATCTTGCGGGACGGCGTGATGGCAGGCGCATTCCATCCCGAAAATCCCCCGACGACTCCATAAGGCTCGAGTTGAGCCAATTGCTGTATGCCGGGCGCCCTGGCCGGAATTACGCGGCCATAGAGGCGCCGGGCCTCTTCGGCTGCCCACTCGAACATTTCAGCCGCGACATCGACTTCCTTCTGCGATTCGGATATCGGCTTGCCGAGCTCGAGGGTGATCTGACGTGCCAGTTGGTCACGGTCCAGGCGCATTTCCTGAGCCACCTTGCGCAGCAGCGCGGATCGCTGCGTCGCCCCCGTCTGACGCCACGAAGCGAATGCACGATGCGCGCATTCAATGGCTTGCTCGACATCGTCTTGCGAAGCCACCTGATAGCGGCCGAGCTCCTGCCCTGTGGCGGGCGAAATAACGGCCAGCTCACCATCACCGGTGCCGCTACGAAACTCGCCGTCGATATATTGTGCATATTTCATTCGCTGGACTCCAACATTACTCGATCACAATATTTGCTTTCTTGATGATTCCCGCCCAGCGCGAAGACTGGTCTTCGATATGCGTCCTGAACTGTTCGGGCGTACTGGTGAACGGATACTGATCAAGGGTCCGGAGCTGTGCCTTTACCTCTGGATCGGACAGCACATCATTGACCGCGCTATTCAGCGTACTGACCACATTTTCCGGCAAACCGGCCGGGCCCATCAGGCCGTTCCAGGGTTCGGCATCAAAACCGGGGGCCTTGACCTGACCGATGATTTCAATATTCGGCGCCCCCTTGTCAGGCGCAGAGCTCGCGGAAGCGAGAATACGCAGCTTTCCCGCCTCCACCTGCGGAAGCGCGACAATACCTGCCAGCAAGGCGAAATCAACACGCCCCGCAATGAGATCGGGGATGGCTGCCGAATCTCCTTTATAAGGCACATGCAGCGCATTGATTTTTGTTTCATCCTTGAGCCATTCGCCTGCCAGGTGATTGACCGCCCCGGTGCCCGCGGAGGCATAGCTCAAGCGGTTTTTCTCGTCGCGGCCATAGGCAATCAGGTCGTCGAAGGTCTGGAACCGGGAGTTGGCGGGCACTGTCAGGTAGTACGGATAACTCGCAACCAAAGCAACCGGCGTGAAATCCTTCACCGAATCGTATTGAATGCCCTTCTGGACATACGGAATGATCGATAACGTACTGCTGCTTCCCAGCATCAAGGTATAGCCATCGGGCTTCGCTGCCTTCACCAGATTGGCGGCCACCACACCGCTGGCGCCAGCCTTGTTTTCAACCACGAAAGTCTGGCCCAGCTTCTGACCGAGCTTTTCTGCCAGCAACCGGCCGACCGTGTCGGTAGGCCCGCCGGCCGAAAAGCCAATATAGACAGTCACCGGTTTTTCCGGATAGCCGGCTGCGTAAGCGAAGGACGAAACACCTAGAGCCACTGCCCCTAAGCACGCCGTTGCGAGCCCGAGCATGGAACGACGATCAATAGTCATGAGATCTCCTGCTTATCGTTATGTTTCCCGGAGTGCTGAGTCTTATACCGGCGAGGAACGGCTGCAGTCTATCAACCAATCTCCACGCATAGAACTCACTTTTTCTCTGTCAAACATGCGATTTACGACTATCAGAGCACCGTGCTCGAAACTCGCCGAGCCAGCCTTCGGAACATGCCTAAAAAGAATATCGGGTAGAAAAAATGTCCCTCTCTACACTGATTAAACGTCGATACACTTTGTTCATCTCTAGGAGCAAAGCATGAATATCGGATTTATCGGCCTGGGCAGAATGGGCTTCTCACTGGCACGCTCGTTGGTCGGAAAGGGAGAATCAGTTTGCGTGTTCGACTTGAACGCGGAGGCTGCCCAAAAACTCGAAGCGGAAGGCGCCCGACGAGCACGGAGCGTCGCCGATGCCTGCCAAAACGCCGATATTGTGTTCACTATGCTGCCGGGGCCCAAGCAAGTCAAAGAAGTCGCTCTGGGCGCAGGCGGCATTATCGAAAATCTGCCTTCCAGCGCGATCTACATCGACATGAGCACCGTGGATGTCGATACGGTCGATGCGCTGTTCCAGGCGTTCACGGATAAAGGCATCGCATTCGGCGACGCCCCGGTCGGACGCTTGGCCGCTCATGCGGACAAGGGAGAATCTCTGTTCATGCTGGGCATCGACGGCCAA
>Ga0182745_1002871_pt1 | contig 15140 bp, 7 predicted proteins | sample eDN3rd30CKraftBY_FD_128523 | JGI IMG/M metagenome (GOLD analysis project Ga0182745, IMG submission 128523) | Enriched backyard soil microbial communities from Emeryville, California, USA - eDNA 3rd pass 30_C Kraft BY (version 2) (version 2) | ecosystem: Environmental > Terrestrial > Soil >...
CCGTAATGGGGAATTGGACGATTGGCGTGAAAGCCACGAACTTCCCGAGCGAATGCTTTCCGAGCCAAGCCGGAGGGTTGCTTGAACTCAAGGGCTGGCGCACCATCTTATGAGCGCTAGGAACTCTTGTCTTTTAATCCCCTACAAGCCCGAAGCGCCAGCGAGTGAATCCTCTTAACCCAATTCATTCAACAACTCAAATTTACAATATTTATTCACATCTTTTCAATCCTCATCCCACATTGATCCGCGGGAAGACTCTAGCCAAACATCGGCTTCCCTGGGAGCGCGGGCGTCCCGCCCGCTCTTCGTCTTTCCCAATCCCATTGCGGGCGGGACGCCCGCGCTCCCAGGGAAAGTGGAATTGAGGCCTCGCAGTCCGCAACTCAATTCAGGTGTCCCACTCGTGCTTTAGTCTTGATCAAATCCATGCACTCGCTCGCGCTTCGGGCTGGTGGAGAATCGAAGAGATTCACTCGCTTGCGCTTCGGGCTTGTATCAATTCGGTTTGGCCAGTGGCTTTCCGCGCGAGCGTCGGCTTGTGTGGTGAAGGATAACCCACTCGCTTCCTCTCGAATGCCATACCTAAACCCCAAAATCCGGCGATCTTAAACAAGTTAATCTTGCCACTTCATTCTAGTTTTGTAGAATCCAAACCATCAAGCGAACTCAAGCACAATGGTGGAGGACTCGTAACACGATGGCCAGACCCGCGAGCGAGCATCCAACGGATTCGGAGCTGGAGATTCTCAAGATCCTCTGGGACATTGGGCCAACGGAGCTTGGGCCGATCGTCTCGACGCTAAACCAGAGCAGGGGGGTGGCCACGACCACCGTGGCCACCACGCTCAAGGTCATGCTGGAAAAAGGGTGGGTGAGCCGCGAGCAGGGGGAGAGCGGGTACCGGTGGTCGGCCCGAGTGAGCCGGCAGGAGACCACCTCGGGGTTGCTCCGCAAGCTACTCGATCGGGCGTTCGACGGCTCGGCGGGCCGGTTGGTCGCGCGATTGGTCGAGGATGGCGAGCTCAGCGAACGCGATCGGGAGGAGATCAAACGGCTCCTGGAGTCCGCCCCCCCCAAACCGAAGTCGAGGAGGCGTCCATGACGCTCGTCGAAGCCTTGACGACCTCGCCAACCTGGCGACTGGCTGGATGGACCATGCTCCACTTCCTCTGGGTCGGAGGCCTGATCGGAGTGGCTCTGGGCCTGTTACGGTGTGCCCTCCGGACCGCGAACTCGGAGTTTCGCTACGGGGTCGCCGTGCTTGGCCTAGCCAGCCTGGCCCTGTCCCCCGCGATCATCGCCTGGAACCTGGCCTCAAACTCAGGGAGAAACCCCGAACCTTCTCGCCGCGCCGATCCAGCGGCTGCCTTGACTTTGCCAAACGACTTCGTTCTTCCACCTTCGGCGGAGGCCGAGGACTCGATCGCCAGCGCAGTCCAAGCCCCTGAGAGGGCAGACTCCGACTCCCCCTTGCCGGCCCCGGTTCATAATCCGCCCCAGGCTCACGAGTCAACGTCGCGAACCTGGTCCCTGGAATCGCTGGCCAAAGTCTTGCCCGCGCTCTGGCTCGGAGGCGCTCCTTCCACCTTCCTCTTCCTCGCTTTCGGAGTGGCCGGAGCCCAACGACTCCGGCGTCAGACCATTCTCATCTCCCGGGGAGAGCTCCTCGAACGATTTCAACGCCTGGCAAACGAGATGGGCATCAAGCGAACCGTCCGGCTTGGAACGCTCGACCGGCTGAACGGACCCATCCTCATCGGCATTGCCCGACCTCTGATCGTCCTACCCGCGTCGGTTCTCTTAGGCTGGAGCCCCGACCTCATCGAAATGGCCCTTTTACATGAACTTGCGCACGTTCGACGACATGACAACTTCGTTAACTTAATTCAATGCATCATCGAAGCTTTACTCTTCTTCCACCCAGTCGTCTGGTGGGCTTCGCGTTGGGCCCGGCTTGAACGCGAGCTCTGCTGCGACGACCTCGTGATCGCGCGGACGGGGCAACCCAGACGCTATGCCGAGCTCCTCGCCGCGATAGCCATGCCGAACCTTCGCTGGAACGTGCCTCTCGATTCCAAGATCAGCTCCGCGATGGCCGCGCCACCAATCGTCGAACGGATTCGTCACATCTTAATTTGTAAGGAGAACGATTCCATGCGGTCTTCACCTGCATTCCTTACCCTGGCTGGCATCTGCCTCATTGCGCCTGCCGCCCTGATCGCCTCACAAGCCGGATCCTCTGATCAGGAACCTGCAACCGACTCGAAGGAAACTCAGGCCGCATCGAGCCCACAAAACAACCAAAATCAACCGGCCGATCCCCGGCTCGAATCGATCTATCAGCGCGTATTACGCGGGGCCGACGTCTTCAAAAACATGCAAGCGCGAGCCTATACCTACCAGCGCGTCGCCGCCGCCAAGGCCAAGGCGGGGGATCGCGAGGGAGCGAAGCACGACTTCGAGCAGGCCCTCAAGCTCGCCGAGCAAGTCAGGCTGGAAGAATCTTCTCACACCCCCCACCTACTTTTGTGGATCGCACGAACCCAGATGAATGTTGGGCTTCGTCACGAGGCCATTGAGACGTCTCAAGCGGCGTCAAAGTTCATATCAACCCCAACGCACTATCAGTCAAAACAACTCGACTTCATCAAGCAATTGATCAGACTTCAGGTCGACCTTGGTGAGCAAGCCGCGATCAAGGAAACCCTTCAAATCGCGACGCGTCTTCTTCCCGCGCCCACTGACCTCAACACGATTCAACAGCGGAATGATCAACTGATCCAGCTTCAGATCGAAGTGGGAGATCTGAACGAAGGGCTTCGACTCCTGAATGAGACTCCGTTCGTTGGCAACCTGAACATCGAACAGTCCCGTATCCATCGACGAGCCATCCTGTTCAGACTCCTTCGTGAGCTTAAACAGAGCAAGACTGACAACGACACGGCGGAGTCCATTCTCCAGGAAGTCAATACCATGATTAAGGCGAGCCAGCTCGACCGTTCTCGCTCTGGCATTCGCAACCGACTCTCGCCAGGACAAGACCTGGGGGAGCTTGGCTCGGCCTATGCGAGGCTGGGACGATTCGAGGAAGCTCTGAGAACCGCCCGGTCGATCGCTCCGAAACCTCCTGAACCCGCCGACGAACCGGAAAAAGGCTTACCATGGGCCGACTCGGACCGATTTCACAAGATGCAACTCTTTGTTTTGATTGGGAAAGAACAACTCAAGCGCAATGACAAAGACGGCGCCGTTCACTCGGCCGATGAGGCTATTCACGTCTCATCGGAAGTCCAGGATACGAAGTTCCGAATGCATCCCCTGGAGTGTGCGCTGGTGCTCAAGGCCAGGGCGGGGGAGTCCGAACAAGCCCTTCAATTCGCGGCGAAGCTCGACACGCCGTATCGCGATTCCATCATGATCAAAGTCGCGGACATTCAAGAAGAGCAGGGAAACCGCGATCAGGCCCGACGCACTCGCGAAACCATCCTGAAAACGCTCCAGGCTCAACTTGATGCCCTGGTTCCTATAACAGAAGACAACTTCGATTCCATGGAGCCAGAGCACAATAGACTACTGAGCACGATTGGACGGCTTCAAGAGCAGTTGGGAGAACCCGCACTGGCTCTGAAATCCATGCGACGTGCCAGAAGCCGCCTACCAGAATTCAACCCTCTAGGTGACCTCGCCGCGTTAAGAGCGAAAAGGAATGACCTGACTGGGGCCATTGAGGCGGCGGAGGCCTATCAAGGACCCGATGCGCAGGCCAATGCACTGTTACAGGTTCTCGATAACCTCTACAAGCCTCGTTCTACCCAACCATAGAATCAATAAATTCAGTTTTGTTATTTTTCGTAGTTCTTGATTCAGAAGCCTCGCCGACACCCCTGGAGTTGGCGAGGCTTCGGAACAAATCATCTAAATACCAAAGTCCGCTAATTCGTATCAAGACCGGCCCGCTCAACGGTTCGGCTCGAATTCAAGACGGCGGGTTGGTCGGGGTCGAGGAGTTCGAGACGAAGGTTTTTGTAGCGAACTTCGGTCGGGCCCCCCGAGTGGAGCTGGAAGGCGAAGATGCCTTGTCGGGCCCCCTTGGGGTCGTCGAGCTCGGCGCAAGGGTGGCCGTTGATCGCGGTGAGGATCTTCGGACCCACGGCCACGATCTCGTAGGTGTTCCATTCGCCCAGCTTGACGTGGGGCTCGCCCGAGGTTTTCCAGAGCAGCCCACGGCCAAGCTCCTCGTAAATCTTGCCCCACCAACCCTGGCCGATGTCGGCCTGATATCCCTTCACCTCTCCTTCGCCCGCGGGCTGGCTACGGAACTGAACCCCGCTGTTCCCCTGGTTCGCCACCAGCTTGACCTGGAGCGTCAGGCGGAAGTCAGCGCAGGCCAGGTCCGACTGGAGAAACGCATTATGAGCGATCCCCTTCGCCGTCTTCCCCACGATCTCTCCTTGCTCCACCGACCAGAGCGCGGGGTCGCCGCGCCAGCCGGTCAGGTCCCGACCGTTGAACAGGGAGGCCACGTTCTCGGGGGTCGCGAGCATCGGGGTCTGGGTGGGGCTGGCGAGGTAAGCGACCAGGGAGCGGAGCTCGTGGTCACTGAGCTGGGAAACCAGGTCGTCGGGCATCATCGACTGCTCGCTCGGTCGGCGGTCTTCCACCTCGGCCTTCGGCAGGGTGACGGTCTCGTTGGCGGTCACGAGCGTCAAGGCGTCCTTGTCCTCGGCGCGGAGGATTCCAGTTAGAACGCGGCCGTCGGCGGTGGCCACCACATGCGCCAGGTAGTCCTTGCCGATGAGGGCGCTGGGGTCGAGGATGTTGGAGAGGAGATAGTCGAGATCGGCTCGATTCGAGCCGGTCAGGTCTGGCCCCACCTGGCCCCCCGCGCCGAACAGGGTATGGCACTGCTGGCAGGTCTTGGCGAACACAGCGCGCCCAAGGGCCGCCTCGGGAGCCTGTCTCGCCTTCTTCGCCAGGCTCGCCTTGGTCCGGGAGATCAACCTGGCCCGATCCTCGGACGTGTCGCGGACCGCCCCCCAGTGCTTCGCGATCTGAGCATCCACAAGTGAATTCTTGTGGTTCCGAAGCTGGCGGATCAGGTCGGCGGAAAGCTCGGCGGGAGCAATGCGTCCCTTGCCGACCGCCTCGAGCAATGGACGGGCGAACTCCACGCGGGCCGCCAAGGTATTCAGCGCATCACGCTTCTCGGCCGGGCCGAATCGAGCGTATCCCTCCAAAATCACCTGGGGCGTGGCGGGGTCGTCGAACACCGCCAGGGCTCGCAGGGCAGGGCCGCGATAGGTGGGGTCGGCCACCAGGGCGAGCAGCGTGGGGACCGCCTGCTTGTCCTTCGCCTTCACCAGCGCGGCCAGGGCATCTTGCCGCAAGCTCGGCTTCGCCTGGGCATCGGCCAGGGTCTTACGCATCGTCTCGAGAGCCCGAGGATCGCCGAACGTCACCCCCAGCGAGGTGGTGAGCGAGCGCAAGGCCGGGTCGGACGCTTCGGCCAGGCGCGCCGAGGCGCGAGGCCAGGCCTCCGGCATCTCCACCTGCCGACGCCCCTTCAACGCGTCGTTCAGACCTTGCAGCAAGGCACGTTGCGCCTCAACGTGATCCGTCTGCCCCAGGGTCTCCACCAGCAGGGCCACCGACTCGGGCGTCCCGATCGCCCCGATCCGCCGCACCATGAACGGGAGAAGCGTCGGGATCTTTGCCTCCAGGGCCCAACGCAAGGCCCGCGCGGAGTCGACCGAGGCGAGAGGCTCCGCCGCGTACCAGACCATCAAGGGAAGGTTGGGGTCCTGCGCGTCCTCGCTCCACTGCGACAACCCCGCGAGGATCCCCCAGCGATCGGCCAGGGAGATCCTCTGGGCCGCCGAGGCCAGGTAGAGACGAACCACCGGCGAGTCATCCCTCTTCGCGCGCTCGGCCAACCAACCGATCACGTCCCTGGAAGGATTCTCCTCGCAAGCAAGCTGAATGGTCCAGGCCCGGATGTATGGGTCGCGATCGTTTAGCAATCCTTTGATTTGATCGCTGTCGATCCCGCCCACGGCATGCAAGGCCCAGAGACTCCGAAGTCGATGGATCGGATCCTTTCCCGAGTCGAGCCGCGTTTGCAAGGCCTTGCGGACTTCGGGGTTGGCCCCACGTTCCTGGAGTAATCGGCGGGCATGCCGGGCGAAGAAGTCGTTGGGATGATCCTGGAAGGCCACCAGCGCAGCATCAGACTCCCTGGCCAGGTTCACCGTGGCCGGCTGCTTCGCTCCCTGTCCCTGGTACGCGACCTTGAAGATACGCCCGTTCCCCCGGTCGTGGATCGTCAAGTTTCGGTCATGACACTGCTGCTGGTCATACCAGTCAATGAAGTAAACCTGGCCGTCGGGGCCGTACTTCATGCTGATGATCTGAGACCAACGGTCGTTCGCGAGCAGGAAGTCGGGTGCGTGCCGCCCCACGAAGCCCGACCCACTCGGGACCAGGAGATCGCGGTTGATCCGAGCGCCATGAATGTTGTTCATGAAGAGGGAGCCGGCATATTCCTTGGGCCAGGCCCCTCCCAGATAAATCATCGCGCCCGCGTGGGCATGACCACCGCCGGCGTCGCTCGAGCGCCCGTTACCCGAGTGCGGAGTCGCCCCCAGGTAATGGCGGTGATCGGCGATCGTCTTGATGTCGTCATACGTGTATTCATTAAAATGAGGACCGGCCTGGCGGTGGTAGCGGCCCCCTTGAATCATGTGGAAGAGGTGGGGGATGACACAGGCGGTCTCGAACGCCTGGCCGTGAGGGTCGAAGTCCACGCCCCAGGGGTTGCTGGTGCCGTGCGCGAAGACCTCGAACTGGTGCCGGGTCGGATGATAGCGCCAGATGCCGGCGTTAATGGGAACCCGGTCCTGGTCGGGAGTACCCGGCTTACCGACGCGCGAGTGGGTAAAGACGCCGTGGCATCCGTAGAGCCAGCCGTCGGGGCCCCAGTTGAAGGCGTTCAAGGTCTCGTGCGTATCCTGAAATCCCCAGCCGTCGAGTAAGACCTGGGGAGGGCCGTCGGGACGGTCGTCTCCATCCTTGTCGGGGATAAAAAGAAAGTGGGGGGCGGCTCCCACCCAAACGCCACCGAAACCAACCTCCAGCCCGCTGACCAGGTTCAGCTTCTCGGCGAAGACCTTGCGCGTGTCGAACCGGCCGTCGCCGTTGGTATCCTCGAAGATCAGGATGTTGTCGCGGGCCTGGTCGTCCGGCACGCGAATGGGGTACGAGTACGCCTCGGCCACCCAGAGCCGGCCTCGGTCGTCGATGGTGAAGGCGACCGGCTGCTTGACGTCGGGCTCGCCGGCGAAGAGAGTGACCTTGAAGCCTTCGGGGACGGTCATGGCCGCGGCGGCCTCTTCGGGAGAGAGCCCCTCGTGCAGGAACGAGTCGGGGGCGGCGATGACCTTGCGCGGGTCGGCGGCGGGCCGGGTCTCATGGAGCCGGAAGTCATCGAAGTTGAGGTGCCCCCAGCCTCCGCCATGCCGGTCGACCAAGCGAACGAAAACCTCCTGACCGAGCAGGGGCGTCAGGTCGAGCACCACGCGTTTCAGGTCCTCGTTATCATCGCCCGAAACCCGGTGGAGTACCTGGCCGTCCTGCTTGCGTACCAGTTCGACGCAAGTTGTTGGGAACGAGCCACCTCCCACGAGAAAGCTGGCGTAAGGGCGGGTGACCTGGAACGGACTCGAGGTCAGCGTCCCTTGCGGTCGATCGCCGTTGCGCTCGTATCCCCCCACCCAGAACTCCCCCGCATGCCGGCTCTTCATATCCGACCTGCGTTTGGAGACGACGTCCCCTCGGATGGGCTGCCCCTCGAACGCTGGACCCTCAGGGGTCCAGTCCTTGAGCGACCCGGCTTCGAAGTCGAAGTTCAACGGCTTCCCGTCCTGGCCGGTTGGCAAGGTCCCCTTGTCGGCCGCCTCCCCTTTGCCCTTGCCAGGCGCGAAGACGCAGCCAACACCGACGGCCAGCACCAATCCCCACTGCAATGGCCGAAAGCTGAACATCCGGAGTCGCCCCCTCTCCTAAACCCAGAACACGGCAAGCTGGGATACGTGGCTCCCTCGAACCAAGAGAGATCCGCCCGAATCGCCCCGTCGTATCCATTCTCGAAGTTCTCGACGATCATATAGAATCGAGAACAGGCAACGCCACGGTTTTATCCCTCAAGATCGCGTTTCGACTCTTAAGTCACTCGGGAGCGAATGGGCTCACCCAACGAACGCCACTTCATGGTATGATTAATTCACAAATTCTCATCAAATTCACACTCGTCGCGCAACCTCTTTTCGTAGGGTGTGTCAAGCGTCAGCGCAGACGCACCAACACACCGTACCGTCGCCTTCCCCGGTACATCGCCCAGCGCTTGCGCTGATGAATGAACACTCGCTCCAGCTTCTGTGGCTGGTGCGTCTGCGCTGACGCTTGACACACCCTACAAATTCACTAAAAATGCTCAACTACACAGTTGTTCTACACTAAAAATCAGAAATCTCTTTGAACAAAAACAGGGTTGGCCGCCCGAACATGGTCCGAGCGGCCAACCCTTGAAGCGTTTGAACGGCGTCTTGCCTCAACGTCCGGTTAGTCGAGTTCGACGATGGTCATCGCGTTCCAGTCGTTCATGGGGATGACGAGCCGGTTGCGCTTGGAGTCGTAGGTCATTGACGCGGCGCTGGGGATGCCGGAGGCGATCTTCTCGGCCTTCTTGCCGGGACGAATGCGGGCGACGGTCCCCTTGCGCACGCTGCTGACGTACTTCGTGCCGTCAGGCAGGATGGCCAGGCCGTCGTTGCCGTCGTCGGTCGAGTTCTCGGTCTGAAGCAGCTTGCCGTCGGTGGAGTAGGTCTGAACCTCGTCATTACCGATATTCACGACCACGAGGTTCCCCTTCGGGTCGAACGCGATGCCGTTGGGCTGCTTGAGGGGAGAACCTTTGATCAAGATGGACGACTTGCCGTCGGCCTCGATCTTGTAGACGCGCCAGGTGTCGGCGTTCTGGTCCCCGGTCTGGGTGGCGTAGACCGTGCCGTCGTCGGCGACCTCGATGTCGTTGAACCGAGTGGCCCCTTCCACCACGATGTTCCCCAGGGGCTTGCCGGTCTTCAGGTCGAACCAGCGGATGGTGTCGATGTCGGCGACGTAGAGCTTGCCGTTGCTGATGTCGCTACCGAGCGGGTGGTTCAAGGTCAGCCCTTTGCGGTTGACGCCGATCCACTTGAGCGTGTGGGCCGTGCCGTCGGGGTTGACCAGGGCCACGTAGCCGTCGTTGGGGGTCAGGTTCTGCGCGATGCCCGCGTTGACCGCCACGTACAGGTCGCGATCGGCGTCGTAGCAGATACTTTCGCAGAAGCGGAAGCTGCCGTAGGTCTTCGCGTTCTTGGTGAGCTCGAGGGGTTTCCCGGCCTCAAAGCCTTCCGCCGAGGCCTCGGTCTTCTGGGCGCTTGCGATCGAGGCCTGGCCAACGACGGCCGCAATCACGAGCAAGGCGATACGCTGACTCATAAGGTGCTGCTCCACATGTGAAGAGACGATTCTCAACGGCGGCTTGAACAAGGCATGCTTCTCGACCCCGTCCCCCGATCGTGTTGCGCAAACTCCCGCATCCGAGCCGGGCCATGGCGTGCCTCGGAGGGCAGCCTAAACCAATGGACTTCGGCCCACCCGTTCAGGTTAGGGCATTCGATCACGTCAAACCGAAGGAAGGAATCGCGGTGCCGGTCAGTAACCCTTGGGACATAGGACGCCCAAGGGTCGCTGGCGAGCCTCATTCTCGGCGGTCGGACCGCCGCGATCAACAGGGTTGAGTCGGAACCCTCAGGCGAGCCCGAGAATCCGGAGTGAGTCGCGTTCGATCAGCGCCTGGATCGCCTCTTCGTTCAGCCTGGGGAGACCGGTCCCCTGGGTCATGTCGTTCAGCTTGCGCAGTCCCTCGACCGAGGCGTTGACCGTGGTGAACGGATAGTCGCTGCCGAAGAGGAGCTTTTCCCAGACGCCGTACTCCTGAACGAGCATCAGGCTGTGATAGAGCTGGAACGGCCGATAGTGCAAAGCGCTGATGTCCGCATAAACGTTCGGGTGCTTTCGGATCGTCGCGACGCACTCCCCTTCGTAAGGGTGCGAGAGGTGGGCCATGATGATCTTCACTTCGGGGAAACGGATCGCCACGGCGTCGAGATGGCGAGGCAAGGTGCATTCCAGGGGGGCTTGCGAGATAAAGGTCGTCCCCGTGTGCAGCAAGACCGGCAAATTATGCTTGGTGGCATAGCGCCAGAGGGGATCGAGCCTCGACTCATCCGGGCGGAACCCGGCGTACATCGACAGCAACTTGATTCCGCGCAGGCCCAGTTCCTGGTGCCCATGCTCCAACTCGGCTTCCCATCCGTCCTGGGTAGGGTCGACCGAGAGAAACCCGATGAGCGATTCGGCATGGGCCGCCACGTAGTCGGCCACGTACCGGTCGTCCACCCACATTCCGCTCAGCTTCGCCTTTCCCCCGAAGACGATCGCCTTCGAGTCGGGCGGGCAGGTGGCGCGATACTCCTCGTAGCGCACCGTCAGATCCACCTCAACTCCCGCCCTGGCTCGCTTCGCCTGAAAGCGAAACTCATCGTTGAAATGGAGCGGATATTCCCAAATATGGCTATGAACATCAATAATCATGAAAGTTTCCCTCGAGCATCGACCTGGACTGGCCGGGCCACGTCTTGTTCCAGCCACCAGAACCGGTCCTGGAGGTTGACGCAAGGGCAAATGTGGTTGGGAATCACGCTGACCCGCTCGCCGATCTTCGGCCTGTGTTCGCATCCTGTCACATCGACTTGCCCGTGCTCCTCGCTCAGCCGGGTGATCTTGGCGTCGGGATACTCGACAATCAAGCCATGACCGGTGTCTCGGGCCGGGATGCACAGGTCGCTGGTAAACGTCTTCGTTCCCCCGTCGATCACCACCTGGCCGTCCACGGCGTTACTAATCACCGTGCAGACGATCCGGGCCGCGCAATCGTCGAGGGTGCAGTATCCGCCACGCACCGTGTTCATGTCGTTATAGACATAAGTTCCCGGGCGAACCTCGGTCCAGGTCGGGACCAGGTGCGACTGGTACGCGGTGGGGGTGGAGCCTCCCGAGACGATCGAGGCCTTCAGACCGTCCTTGGCCCAGAGGTCGATCGTCTCCTGCAAGAGGGCGGCGATCTTCGAGAGAGGCGCTTCCTGCAGGTCGGCCGGCTCCCAGACCTGGCCCGGGTAGCAGAGGATGCCGTCGAGCCGGACTCCGCTCTTCCGAGCGGCGACGAGCCGGGCGAGCTTCAGCGCGGCGTCCGGGCTGGCGACCCCGGTGCGCCCCATGCCCACGTCCAACTCCACGAGCAAGCCGATGGTGCTTCCCGCACGCTCGGCGGCCGCGGCCAGAGCTTCGAGCGCGTAGCTCGAGTCGATCGCCACGCGAACCGTCTTTGTGAGGGCCAGACGGGCTAATCGATCGCAGCGAGCCGGATCGACCGCCGGGTAGGCCATGAGGATGTCGTCGCAGACCTCGGCCATCTGCTCGGCCTCGCCTACCTTGGCGACCGTCAGACCTGACGCGCCGGCCGCTCGCTGAAGCTGCGCGATGAGCTGGCTTTTATGGGTCTTGGTGTGCGGCCGAAGCTGGATCCCCCGGCTCACGGTGTAGGCGGCCAGCCGCTCAATGTTTCGCCTCGCGATCCCGCCATCGACAACCAGGGCGGGAGTCGGAATCTCGTCATAAGCGACGGTAGACGTATGCATTATTTTGACCGAATCGGTATTTGAATCGCATTGATCATTCTGCCGGTGGCCCTCTTATCGTACGCCCTACCGTAAGGCTTTACATGAGACCACCTCGTTTTTTTGTGAACGTTCACGGCATTGCGCGATCGTCCCAGAGATGACGGCAGGGGCCGTTTCACGATAATGCATTCACCACTCCCCAACGGATTACGCCTTGCCGCCCGTCGCAACTCGGGGTTCTCCGCGTCAACTCGAGGCTCCATCGAGCGAATCTCTTCGCTACCGCCTCGAAGCACCAGCGAGTGAATCTCTTCGCTACCGCCTCGAAGCACCAGCGAGTGAATCTCTCTTTACAAGCCCGAAGCGCAAGCGAGTGAATCGGTTTATTTTGCTTTTTGATGGAATGGTGATGCATTAGTTCATGTGTAAAAAGAGATTCACTCGCTCGCGCTTCGGGCTTGTAAAAAATCGAAGAGATTCACTCGCTCGCGCTTCGGGCTTGTAAAGAAAAATCGTAACCGCATACGACTTACTCGCCGGCCAGACCAATCGCGAAGAGGTCCGCGTCCTTCATCACAAAGCGGAACTTCAGATCCTTCCCCTTCAGCGAGCTCAGGTCGCTCCCCTTCTTCCAGCGCGCGGGGCGTTCGATCTCATTGCCGATCGACTCGACGCTGTCCGCCAGGGTAAAACCCGGAATCGGCTTGCCCGCGTCATCCTGGATCTCAACCCGCACCCCGCCCGCGGCCGACGTGGAGAAGTTCAGCAGGAGCCGATCCCCTTCGAAACGCAACGGCTTCATCACAACCTCCCCCCCTTCGTAAGGAGCGCGGACCGAGGCGAAGCCGTCGAGCCTCAGGCTATAGCGATGCAAATGGGCCGTGGGCTGCGCGTAGTCTTGATTCGTATAGACCGACATTTCCGTCGGACCGGTCTGAACCACGCCGAGGGCGGGGTAGTTGGTCCGCGATACCCAGTTCTGAGCGCCGATGCCCGGCTTGATGAACGCTCCCATGAATGTGCGATCGTAGATATTGCCGCCGCGCGTGGTCATGAAGATCGCGTCGGACGTATCCTTGAAATACTTCGGATTCACGTGGATGGCTTCGGCTTCCTCGTTCGTCAAGACCTGGCGGCCCGGCATGAAGCGCGCGGCGGTGGAGATGGAGATGTGCGGAGCGCGGAAGTAGGGGTGCGTCTGGTTCGTATAGAGATGCTCCAGGGGAGCAGGCTCCCCCCCTCGGGTTTGGTACTCCATCAGCTGGATGTTCGACCAGTTCACGAAGTCGTCGCTCTCCGCGCGGCAGATCCGGCGCAGCTTGTCCTTGAAGACCCGGAAATAAGCCAAGTACTTCCCTTCGGTCTCCGACCAGAACGCCAGGTTCTGCGAGTCGAACATATACGTGTAGGGGACCATGCTCTTGGTCAGCACCGGCTGCTCGCGAAGCTTGGTCCACTTGAGACCGTCGGGCGAGACGAACGCGACCAGGCCGGTTCCCATGGTGCCGCCCAGGGCCTTGTAACGTTGTTCAGGCGAGGCCTTGGGGTTCTTGTCGAGCAACGGGCTGAAGTTGTGAGAGAGGCCGTCAACGCCGAGCACCACGTTATTGTCGCGTTTGCCGTCCAGATCAACCACGCCAACGTTGGGCCGAGACCAGTGGATGCCGTCTTTCGACTCGGCCACGCAGGTCACTTCCCCCTTTCCATCGCTCACCTGCTCACGCTTCCCCCGGTAGTAGAGGCGATAAATCGGCCCGTCCTGAATGACCGTACAATAACCGCTGAAAGGCCCTTCCCAGGGGCGTTCGAATGAAAAGACCGACCCTTCGTCTCGAGGCTCGCTCTGGTGGAGTTGGGCCCCTTTCAAGGACTCGATCAAGCGGCCATCCACGAACGGCTCGATCCGGGTTTTAGGCGGTTTCGTGGATTCCACCGCCTGGCTACTCAATGCGAGCCCAAGGGCCAGGGTCAGAGCACTGGCGAACCGAAGCATGGTAGGCTCCTTCGAGGACAAAAGGGGAGGGTACTTCGGATTGCAGGGCGATCATCCTATATTGGTACGGACAACTGATTCAAGGCCCGAGACCCGGCTGGCCGCCATTTCGAGTCTCTTTCAAACTCCCAAAGTTGAATGTTGGGGAAAAAGGGGGATGCTCATTCCTTGAGAAGCGAGTACGGGGTCCCCTTTTGAGACTCTCGCCTGGGATTGGTCGACCCGGCCACTATTTCGAAAGATCATAAGGATATTTTTGTCATGAACTGGCCTCAATCCGAGGAACTTCTGTCGAACAACGCCCGGCTCGTCCCTGGCGGGCTGGCGTCGTTGAACCGCAAGGCCGACCCCGTCATCGCGTTCGCTCGCGCCAAGGGCTCTCGCCTCTGGGATGTCGAGGGGAACGAGTACATCGACTACCACGCCGGCTTTGCCCCGTACATCCTGGGGCACGGTGACGAGGATCAGATTGCCGCGGTCATCTCGGCGCTTCAAGAGGGGCTGTCGAATTACGGAACCGGCCCCACCCGAGAAGAAGGGGAACTGGCTCGCCTCTTCCTCCAGGCGGTCCCACACGCCGAGCGGGTCCAGTTCTTCAACACCGGCTCGGAAGCGACCGCCCAGGCGATCCGAGTCGCGAGAGCCTGGACTGGTCGTTCGCATGTCATCAAGATGCAAGGGGGCTATAACGGTCATCATAACGCCGTGGCCTTGAACCTGATGAGCACCCGCGAGCAGTTGGGTGGAACTCGCGTTCAAGGCGACGAGTATCCCTCGGCCCCCATCACGGCGGGGATCCCACCGCAAGAGCAGGCCTTGACGCACGCCGTGCCGTTCAACGACCTGGACGCCGTGGAGAAGGTGGCGAGGCAGTCGAACATCGCCGCGCTGATCACCGAGCCAGTCCTTCAGAACATCGGCGTGGTCAAGCCCAAAGCCGGCTACCTGCAAGGGCTTCGCGACCTCGCCGACCGCTTCGGCTTCGTGCTGATTTTCGACGAGGTCAAAACCGGCTTCCGCTCAAGCCTTGGGGGCTACCAACCGCTGGAAGGGGTGACGGCCGACCTATCGACCTATGGAAAGGCCATCGCCAACGGATTTCCCCTGGCCGCGCTCGCGGGCAAGCAGGAGTTGTTGGACCTGGCCACCTCCACCGACCCAGCGAAACGCGTCCTGATCGCCGGCACCTACAACTGCCACCCCGTTCCCGTGGCCGCCGCCATCTCCTGCCTGAAAAAGCTAATCGACCCGAGCAAACGAGTCTATGAAACCCTGGAGAACCTGGCCCAACGGCTCGAGGCGGGCCAGCGCGCCCTGTTCGACCGCTTCGGCGTGCCGGCGATCATCAGCCGGGTCGGAAGCGC
>Ga0182745_1002872_pt1 | contig 15140 bp, 14 predicted proteins | sample eDN3rd30CKraftBY_FD_128523 | JGI IMG/M metagenome (GOLD analysis project Ga0182745, IMG submission 128523) | Enriched backyard soil microbial communities from Emeryville, California, USA - eDNA 3rd pass 30_C Kraft BY (version 2) (version 2) | ecosystem: Environmental > Terrestrial > Soil >...
CAAGGTCGAGCATCGCGGCACGGCATGGCGCGGGCCGGGCTATCGCTACACCACCGTGCAGGTGTGGGATTGCATTGCGGAGTACGAGGGCATCCTCGCGCGCGGCGGCACCTCGGGCGGCGAGGTGCGCATCCTCGGCGAGACGGTGCGCTACGCCTTCGTCTGCGATCCCGACGGCAATCACATCGAGATCAGCCAGCGGGCCAGCCTGACAGGCGGCCGGCTCTGACTAACGCCGCTTCTGGCGCGCCTTGCGTGCAGCGTAGCGCGCGTCGCGAGCGGCCTTCTGCTCCTCCGGCGTGAGCTGGGGCTTGGCCGGCTTGGTCGAAGTAGCGCCGAGCTTGGAGATCGGACGGCCGCCGCGGCGGATGCGCTCGGCTTCCTTGGCGGCAGCCTCGGCGGCGAGTCGCGCCTCCTCGGCCTTGCGCGCGGCTTCGACCTCGCGCTCGAGACGCTGCTTCTCGCGCTCTTCTTCCTTGGCGATGCGGCGTTCGAGCTCGCGCTCCTCGCGCACCCTGGCCGCCTCGATGCGCGCCTGCTGGCGGGCTGCGAACTCCGGATCGTTCGCCGGATCCTTCTGACGCGCCTTCTCGAGCAGCGCCTGCCGGGCCTTGGCCTGGGTCTCCAGGCGGTCGGTAAAAGTGTCGCCTCTGTTCTTCAACGTCGTCCTCTGTCCTCTATTCGGCCGCCTGAGCCGCGGCCTGCTTCCTGGCGCGCTTGCGATCCTCGGGATTGAGGAAACGCTTGCGCAGCCGTATCGATCTGGGGGTGATCTCGACCAGCTCGTCCTCCTCGATGTAGGCGATCGCCTGCTCGAGGCTCATCTTGCGCGGCGGGGTGAGGCGTACTGCCTCGTCCTTGCCGGCGGCGCGGATGTTGGTGAGCTGCTTGCCCTTCAGAACGTTGACTTCGAGATCGTTGCCGCGGCTGTGCTCGCCGATCACCATGCCCTGGTAGACGGGCACGCCGGGCTCGATGAACATCGGGCCGCGGTCCTCGAGGTTCCACATCGCGTAGGCGACCGAGGTCCCCTCCGCGTTGGCGATCATCGCGCCGTCGCGTCGCCCGACAATCGGACCGCGATAGGGACCGTATTCGTGGAACAGGCGGTTCATCACGCCCGTGCCACGCGTGTCGGTCAGGAACTCGCCGTGATAGCCGATCAGGCCGCGCGACGGCGCATAGAAGACGAGGCGGGTCTTGCCGGCGCCAGACGGTCGCATGTCCTGCAGCTCGCCCTTGCGCAGAGAGATCTGCTCGACGACGGGGCCGGTATAGGCATCGTCGACATCGATCACGACTTCCTCGATCGGCTCCAGGCGCTGGCCGGTTTTCGGATCGATCTGGAACAGCACGCGCGGACGGCCGACGGCGAGCTCGAAGCCCTCGCGGCGCATGGTCTCGATCAGCACGCCGAGCTGCAGCTCGCCGCGACCGGCGACCTCGTAGGAGTCGGCGTTCTCGGTGTCGGTGACGCGGATCGCGACATTGCCCTCGGCCTCGCGCATCAGCCGCGCGCGGATCATGCGCGTGGTGACCTTGTCGCCTTCCCTGCCCGCCAGCGGCGAGTCGTTGACCATGAAAGTCATCGCGAGCGTCGGCGGATCGACCGGCTGGGCGGCGATCGGCTCGCTGATCGTCAGGTCGCCGATGGTGTCGGCCACGGTGGCGACCTTCAGGCCGGCGACGGCGACGATGTCGCCCGCCTCGGCCGATTCGAGCGCCACCCTTTCGAGGCCGCGGAAGGCCAGCACGCGGGTGATGCGGGTCTGCTCCAGCTCCTTGCCGTCGCGGCCCAGCGCCTTGATGGTCGTATTGGGCTTGACCGAGCCTGACAGGATGCGGCCGGTCAGGATGCGGCCGAGGAAACTGTCGGCCTCGAGGGTCGTCACCAGCATGCGGAACGCCGGATCGGGATCGACCTTGGGCGGCGGCACATGCCTCAGCACCAGATCGAACAGCGGCTCCATGTCCTTGTGCTCGGCCTCCAGGGAGGGCGCTGCCCAGCCCTGGCGTGCCGAGGCGAACAGCGCCGGGAAGTCGAGCTGCTCGTCACTGGCCTCCAGCGCCGAGAACAGATCGAACACCTCGTCGTGCACCTCGTGGGCGCGCGCGTCGGAGCGGTCGACCTTGTTGATCAGCACGATCGGCTTCAGCCCCAGGCGCAGCGCCTTGCCGAGCACGAACTTGGTCTGCGGCAGCGGCCCTTCGGCCGCGTCGACCAGCAGCACCACGCCGTCGACCATCGACAGGATTCGCTCGACCTCGCCGCCGAAGTCGGCATGGCCCGGCGTGTCGACGATGTTGACGCGCGTGCCTTTCCAGACGACCGAGGTCGCCTTGGCGAGGATGGTGATGCCGCGCTCGCGCTCGAGGTCGTTCGAATCCATGACGCGCTCCGCAACCTGCTGGTTGTCGCGGAAGGTGCCGCTCTGCTTGAGCAGGCAGTCAACCAGCGTCGTCTTGCCATGGTCGACGTGCGCGATGATCGCGACGTTGCGGATGTCCATTTATGGTCCGGAAAGGGGTTGTCGGGCGCGGTATATACGCATGGCTCATGACATCGGCAAGGCGGGTTGAGCGCGCATCCCGCCGCTGCAACAATCCACGCATGCGCAAACGCTCGATCACCATCCACGGGCATCAGACCAGCATCTCGCTGGAGGACGAATTCTGGCAGGAGCTGTCGGCCCTCGCCCAGGCTCGCGAGCTTTCGCTCAACGCGCTGGTGACCGAGATCGACAAGGTCCGGACGTCGCTGCGCGGCGGCGCCAATCTCTCGAGCACGCTCCGGGTCTATGTCCTCCAGCAGGTAAAGCGGAAGATCAGTCGAGCTTGAAGCCTTTGCGGCGCACGAAAGCACCGAAATCGGCGCGCTCCGGCACCGAATATTGCCGGGCCTTGTCCTCCGACCAGCCGTACTCGGCACTCTGCCCGAACGTGTCGGCGTAGCGCTGGGACTTGTAGGGCTGCACCGTCTCGCGCCGCCTGTCATACGCGCCGACCTCTTCACGCAGCCCGGCCTCGTCGTATCGGTCGCGGTGAAGCGTGACGCCGAGGCCGAGCCGCGGGCTCATCACGCCCTCGAACGACGGCCAGCCGGCGCCCAGGGCTGCGACGGGAAAGACATGGTCGGGCAGCGACAGGATGTCCGAGACCTGCTGGGCATGATTGCGGATGGCGCTGATGGGGCAACTACCCAGCCCGACCCGATCGGCCGCCGCCACGAAGGTCGCCAGCACGATGCCGGCATCGACCGAGGCGTTGAAGAACGGGTCGAGATGGTCGTTCACGAACGGCCGCGCGCGCCACTCGAAGAGCAGCCGGTGGCGGCGGTTGTTGGCGCAGAACACCAGGAAAACCGGCGCCGCCTTGACCCAGGGATTGTCCGGCAGCAGAGCCTCGAGCCGCTCGCGCTGGCCCTTGTCGGAGACGATCACGATGTCGGCCTGCTGCAGATCGGACTTGGATGGCGCCGACAAGGCCACGGCACAAAGAGTCTCGAGCAACGCATCGTCGACCGGCCGATCGACGTAGCGCCGGATCACCCGGCGGTTGGCCATGTCGGCCAGCACGTCGACACCCCTCGCACCGTTGGGAAGGTGGGCCTCGGCGAGAGCGGGGGCAGTCCCGAACCGGGCCGTGAGAGCAGCTTTCAGTCGATCGAGCATCAGCGTCCAAAAATGTTGGGAATGGGAATATTGATCGGTGGGCGCTGGCCGCCGCCACCGCTGCCGCCACCCAGGCCCGGAATGATGTTGGGAATAACTTTGGGCACGGTGGTGGTCAGCGTGTTGGCCATGCCCGGAGGATCCTTCGCGCTGCCGCGTACGGCATTGTAGCTCAGGCTCGAGAAAGGTCCACGGGCAGTGGCGATGATGTAGGGCGCCGAACCGTCCTCCGCGATCGTGAAGTTGACCGTGGTATCGGTCGTCGAGGCGCCGAGGTTGGTGCGCGTCACGATATTGGCCGTGGCGCGATTGCCCGACACGATCAGGCTCTTGCCGGTGAGCACGCCGCCCGCGATATCGATGTGACCGGAGAGCGGATTGTCGCGATTGACGAAGCGGTTGAGCACGAGCGAAGCCGCATTCAGCAGGTTGCTGATCCCGATCCCGCCCTTCACGCCGGCGATGCCCAGCGCATTGCCCAGGGCGTTGTCGATCGCGCCGCCGACGGCGCCGGCTGCCGCCGTGCCGAGCGCCGTCAGCGCCTTGTCGGCGCCGACGAAGACATGCCCGCCGAGTTGCGCGCCGCCTGCCATGGAAGCCTTGATCTGCTCCGCGGTCGCGCCGCCGCCGCGCAGCGCGATGCCGGTGGCGCTCAGCCTGCCGTCGATCGTGATCTTCGCCGCGCCACCGTACTGGTTGGTACCGGACAGGCTGCGCAGCATCTCGCCGAGATGGATGTTGGCGGCAGCGCCCCCGAGATCGAAGGCGAGCGCGGGCTTGCTGCCGTTGACGGTGCCGGACAGATCGAGCGTGCCGCCATAGAGTCCTGCCTTGAGATGCTGCAGGGTCAGCACGCCGTCCTTCAAGGTCACGGCGATGTCCGCATTTGAAAGACGCAGCGGTGCGCTGACCAGCGTTCCGGCGCTGAGCCTGAGCGTGGCGTCGAAGGCGCGCATCGCCGACGTATCGATCGCCGACGAGGCAGGCGCCGCGGCCGCCGGCCGGCCGCCGCGCGCGGGCGGCGGCGGCTGAGCCCCACCGCCCAGCCTGTCGAGATCGAGCAGCGTCGTCTTGAGATCGGCGGTGATGCTCGGCCGCGCCGCGAGCCTGGCGTCGACGGTGCCTTCGATGGTCTGTCCGTTGGAAGTCACCTTGCCCTTGTAGCCGATCGACGAGGGCGGACCGCGTGCGGCACCGGGCATGGCGAGCGTGCCGTCGACTTGGGCGCTCTGGCCCTGCGCCGCGACGCGAAGCTCACGAAAGGTCAGCGCCTCCACGGTGCCTGACACGCCGCCGCTCGCCGTCACCGCGCCGAGCTCGGCCGGCGCCACGGCGCCGGCGACCTTCAGCACGCGGCTCATGTCGGGCGCCTCGAAGTTGAAGGCGATATCGGCCCGCGGCAGCGCCGAGTCGTAGTCGGCCACGGTGCCGCGCACGGCCAGCCGCGCACCGCCCAGGTTCGAGACCTTGATGTCGTTGAGCTGGAGCGTACGGCCCTTCATGGCGAGATCGACGTCGATGCCGCCGATCGTCTCCTTGTTGTAGATCGCCCGGCCGATCTTGAGCTTCAGCCCGACGGAGGGCCCGGGCGTCGGCGGCCCGGCCGCCGCGACCGCAGGCGCCGCTGCCGGCGATTTCTTCTGGCCGGCAGCCGGCTTGGCGAGGAAGGAATCGAGATCGATCGTGTCGATCTCAAGCCGCGTCACGATCGACAGCGGCACCGAAAAGGTGACCGCCACGCCCCCGGTACCTTTGACGTCGTCGAGCTCGAAGGCCGCATTGTCGACCTGGACGTTGCCACCGTTGGAGCCCAGCCTGCCCTTCAGGCTGAGCCGCGTCAGCTTGTCGGCCGGCACCGAAGAGACATCGACTTTCAGCCAGTCGAGCGTCTCGCGCAGCTTCGGTCCGACCAGGCTGAAATCGCCGGCGACCGTCGGCCTGGCAGGATCGCCCGACATCGTCGAGCGGGCCTGCAGCACCATTTCGCCCGGCAGGGTCGCGGCGAGCTTCGGCACCGCGACCGTGCCCCCCTTGGCATCGAGCTCGATCGCGACGTTGCGGATCGGACGCTTGTTGTAGACGACCTCCGCAGCCTCGATCGAAATCCGGGCGGTGAGCGCATCGAGAACGCTGGCGCCGCCGCTGGTCGTCGCCGGGGCGGGCGGCGCGGGGCTGCCCGATGCCGCGGGCGACGCGGACGGTGCGGCAAGCTCGGCAAGCGCGCGGTCGAGGTCGATTTTCGGCAGAACCAGCTTGCCCTCGACCGCCAGCGTGGGCTTCAGGCTCACGGCGATCGAGCCCGAACCGACATCGCCCGCCAGCGCCATCTTGAAGTCGCGGGCAGCGAATCCGGTCTGCGACATCTCGATGCCGCCAGCGAAATTGAACGGGTTGGCGAGCAGCCGCGGCATCGCCGGGGCCCGCTCGCCGACGAGGGCCGCGAGCGTCGCGACGAAAGCGCTGAGCGATTGGGCCGACACGTTGGCCGAGCCCGCGATCCTGGCGTCGGGGCCGAGCTCGCTGATCGTGCCGGTGAAGCCGAGCTTGCCGCCGCCCGCTTCGAACGCAAGGCGGGTCGGCAGTCCGTCGCGCACCTTGGCGCCGACGTCGAGATCGACCTTGACCGGCATGCCGTTCACCGTCGCGGCACCGACCATCGAGTAAGGTCCGCTCATCGAGCCGACAGATGCCGTCATCGTCGCGTTCCCGGCGGCGATCGACAGGCCCGTCCGGGAGTCGCTGAAGATCAGCGTGCCTCTTTCGATCGTGAGCTTGCCGAGCGAGAACGGCAGGGGCGAACCGGGCGTCGGCGCGGCAGGCACGGCCTGCGCGGCCGAGGGCGTGAATTCCCAGTTCGGCTTACCCTTGGCATCGATCTCGAGCACGATCCTGGGCTCGACGAGCTCGACCTCGGTCAGCTCGATGTCGCCGCGCAGCAGCGCGAGCACCGAGGGCTTCGCGGTGACCGACTTCACCTCCACCATGGCGGCGTTCCGCGAGCCAGGCGCGTTGAGGAACCGGATGCCGGCGACATTCACGGTCGGCACCGGCAGGAGCGACAGCGCCACCGGACCCTCGATCGCCAGGTCGCGGCCTGTCGCCTTCTTCACCTGGGCGACGATCTGGGGCTTGAAGCCGTCCAGATCGAGGAAGAACGGGGCGATCAGCAATGCCACGATCAACACACCGAGCACACCGCCCACGCTGATCAGCATCTTCTTGCGTCGGGAAGGGATCATCAGCATCTCCCTGGGTCGCTCGCGGAAACAGTAGCGCATCCTCCACGAGCGCGGCATACAGAAATCGGGACAAGCCAATGGCCGAGATCGTCAACCTCAAGCGTGTCCGCAAGGACAAGGCCCGGCGCGAGCACGATCGCGACGCCGAAGCGAACCGCCTGCGCTTCGGTCGCACCAAGGCGCAGAAGGCCGCCGACAGGGATGCGGAGGAACGCGCCCGGCGCGCGGTGGCTGGGCGGAAGCTGGAGGAGTGATTTCTTCCTCCTCTCCCCCGATCGGGGGAGAGGAACATGATCAGCGCTGGCTTGACCGCGTCAATGCGAGCCGGTCGAAGAAATCGCGGGTCGCCTGCACGGCGCCCGGGCCGGCGACCGCGCGCACATTCGTAAGCTCGAGCCGCCGACCGGTCAGTGCGTCGATCAGTGCCGGATCGAGTGCATGGCCGTCGGCGCGGTCGACCAGATCCATCGGCTTGCCGTTCTTCGCCGCCGGACCGAAGCGGTCGCCCCATTGCTTGAGGCCGACGATCACGGTGAACAGCGCCGCGCCCTTGTCGGTCAGGCGATATTCATGGCGCAGCGGCCGCTGGCGATAGGCGGTCTTGCGGAAGATGCCGGCCTCGACCAGCTTCTTCAATCGCGCCGTGAGCACGTTGCGCGCGATGCCGAGATTCTCCTGGAAGTCGTCGAAACGTCGCACCCCGTAGAAGGCATCCCGCACGATCAGCAGCGTCCACGGCTCGCCGACGACGTCGAGGGCCGAAGCGATCGAGCAGTTCATCTGTTCGTACGATGTACGCCGCATGGCCAAAGTATAGGCCCGAGCCGACGCGGCGCAAACCGGCCCAATAGGCCGCTTTTCGGACCAGCCCCGGTCGCGATTGCCGAAGAAATCCAGTTGCGGCTCGTTCGGCAACACACGCAGCTTCATGCCTTGGCGAATAGCGGAACCGGCAAGGCAATGCCCTCGCAGCGCGCGAACTCGCCCGAACGGATAAGGCCAGGCGGCATCAGGCCGCGCAGAGCATGGCGAGGTGAGTCAGGATCATCGCTTCCTCCCGTTTACCCGCAGCATGGCGCAACCCATCGCGGCCGACAGCAGCGCCCCCCAGCACGCCGAGCTGGACAAGCGCGATCCGGCCGGCGCCCGCGAAGATGCCGAGCTGCTTGCCGACGAACAGGCCGACCGCGATGCCGAGCACGACCGGATCGCGCACCATCGCCGCGCTCAGGTTACGAAGATCGAGACCGGAGCCGCGCGGCAGGCAGAAAGCCAGAACGACGCCGGATAGCGTCGCGTGGACACCCGAGTTCAGCACGCGACCCAGAGAACGACGCCGACCAGCAGATACGGCGGAAGGCGACGTATGCGGGCAATGTCGAGGCCGATCAGGGATGCAAGGCCCAGCCAGCGCGAGCGACAGGGCCGATGGTTGGCGGTGCAGAAGAGCGCGATGATGAGGATCGCCGCCAGGTCGTCGACGGATTGCCAGGGTCGGCAGGAAGAGCCTCAGCGCCGGCAGGCACGCGCGAGCCGAGCGCGGAAAGCAGGGCGGCGGCGAAAACGATGTCGGTCGCCGAAGGGATCGCCCAGCCATGTAGCGCGACAACGATCGTTCCAGGTGAAAGCGGCATATCGCCGGCAGCAGGATGCCGCCCAGCGCTTCATGATGAAGCTTTGGAGCCCAGCGACGCGAACGAATCATTGTCTTGCCGGAGCAAGACAGCAAAACGCCCAGGTCTGCCGGCCTGGGCGCGATGCTGTGAAGGCTCGTGTCGGCGACTAGTCCCGGCTCTGGCCCATGAAGCTCATGAGGAACTGGAACAGGTTGACGAAGTCGAGATAGAGGCTAAGCGCGCCGAAGATCGCGACCTTCTCGGCAACGTCGCTGCCCCACGCCTCGGCATACTGTTCCTTGATCTTCTGGGTATCATAGGCGATCAGGCCCGAGAAGATCAGCACGCCGGCGGCGGAGATGATGAAGCTCATCGCGCCGGACGGGAAGAACACGTTCACCAGGCTGGCCAGGATCAGGCCGATCAGGCCCATGAACAGGAACTTGCCGATCGCCGTAAGGTCGCGCTTGGTGGTGTAGCCGTAAAGGCTCAACGCACCGAACGAGGCTGCGGTCACGAAGAAGGTACGCGCGACGGAAGCGCCGGTGTAGCGAAACAGCAGCAGCGACAGGCTGACGCCCATCAATGCCGTGACTGCCCAGTAGACCGCCTGGATCGCACGGACGCTCATGCTGGCGCCGCGGAAGGAGGTCAGCAGCAGCAAGCCGAGCGGCGCGAGGATCGCGATCCAGCCCAGACCGTTCAGCCCGACGACGGCGCCGCGCGGCGAGATCTGGAAGAATATTCCGGCAAGCTCCGGCGAGCTGAACAGGCCGAAGGCCACGATGCCCGACAGGGCCAGGCCCGATGCCATGTAATTGTAGACGCGGATCATATGCGCGCGCAGACCGACATCGAACGATGCCTGATCGGCGATCACGCCACCGCGGCCAAAGGTGTTGAAGTTCTGGTTTGCCATATTCCCTAGCCTCCGAGAGACCTTGTCATCGAGCCCCTTCGCTGCGCAATGTGGGCGTGCATCTCGACTGAATCAAGGACCTAAACGTATTGTATAGACGCATCCAAGCACGGGAAACGTACTTGTTCACTACGTAATTTCACCTATTCGTTACGTAGCAGCGCCAAGGGTCGCTGCCGCAGGGCGGCCAGGGTGCCGGCAAGCCCGAACGCCAGGGTCAGGGCCATGGCGCCGACCGCCACCGCCACGGCGATCGTCGGCAGAAAGGTCCAGCTGAGATTCATGAGATTATGGACCACCAGGTAGGAAGCGGCCGTTCCCACCGCAAGGGACGCCAGGGCCGTCGCGAGGCCCAAGGCGGCGAATTCCCAGGCGAAAATGCCGGCAATTCGCCCCCTCGTGGCACCCAGGACCTTCATGACGACCGCTTCGTGGATGCGCCGCCGCTGGGTCGCCAGCATGGCGCCGGCCAGCACCAGGATGCCGGCCAGGATGCTGAGCAGCCCGATCACCCGGACCGCCAGGCCGATGTTGCCCAGGACTTCCGAAGCGGTCTGGATGGCGTCGCGGATGCGCACCACGGTGACGTTGGGGAAGCGGTCGGTGACGTCCTGGAATATCTTCTCTTCCGCTTCGGGGGTCGCCTTGACCGTGGCCAGGTAGGTGTGCGGCGCCTTGTCGAGCAGACCGGGCGAGAACACGAAGACGAAGTTGATCGACAGCGTCTGCCATTCGATCCGCCGCAGCGAGGCGATTCTGGCCTCTATGTCACGCCCGAGGACGTTGACGGTGATCGTGTCGCCGACGCCGATCCCGAAGGCGTGGGCAAGCTGGGCGTCGAACGAGACGAGCTGCGGCCCGCGATAGTCCGGCGGCCACCACTGGCCGGCGACGAGGCGAGAGCCTTCCGGCTGCGTCGCCGAATAGGTCACCCCGCGATCGCTGTCGACCGCCCACCGCGCGTCGGACGGCACCTTGGCCTGGTCCACCGGTTCGCCGGCGATCCTGACGATGCGACCGCGCAGCGACGGTACCTCCTCGAGCTTGCTCGCCCCCGGCACCGCGCTGATGGTCTTCTCGAACGCGGCGATCTGCGAGCTCTGGATGTCGACGAAGAAGAAGGCCGGCGCGTCCTTCGGGATGCGTTGCGTGATCTGCTCGCGCAGATTGCCCTCGATCAGCGCCGTGGCCACCAGAACGGTGAGGCCGAGGCCGAGCGAGAGCATGACGATCGGCGTCGGCGAGCCGGGCCGATGGAGGTTGGCGAGCGCCAGCCGCAACGCCGCAAACCTGGGCTTGCCGACCCGTGCCGCCGCTCCCATCAGGCCGCGTGCCAGCAGCGGAAAGGCGATGAACGCGCCGATCGCGCCGAGGACGAACCAGCCCGCGGTTCGCCGCTCCGGCGCGACGTAGACGGTGAAGCCCGCCAGCACCACGGCCGCACCGGCGATCATCGCCAGCTCACCGAGCGCCACACGCCGGCTGCCGACGACCGCGCCACGCATCAGTGTCGCCGCCGAAACGGCGCGCGCGCGCAGCAGCGGCAGCAGGGCGAAGAGCAGCGAGACCAACAGGCCGAACGTTCCCGCCGTGATCAGCGGCCGGAGATATACGTCGATGCGCGCCCGCAGCGGCAGGAGATCGGCAATCGCCGACTGCGCCACGAAGGGCAGCGCCGCGCCGACGATCACGCCGATCATGACGCCCAGCAGGGAAAGCGCGCCGATCTGCAGGAAATAGACGGCGAAGACCAGCCGCTCCGGCGCGCCGAGGCACTTCAACGTCGCGATCGTGCGCAGCCGCGCCGTCAGGAAGCTCGAGATGGCGTTGCCGACGCCGACGCCGCCGACCAGCAGCGCCGAAAGCCCGACCAGGCTCAGGAACTGGGTCAGCCTGTTCAGCCAGAACTCGAGGCTCCCGCCGGCCTCGGCCAGGCCCCGGAGTCGCCAGCCCGCCTGCGGGAACTCGGCCTTGATACGATCGATCGTCTGAAGGTCCGAGACGCCCGCTGGCAGGCGCAGGCGATATTGCCAGGTCAGGAGGCTGCCCTGCTGCGCCAGACCCGATTCGGCGATCGCCGCGAGCGGGATCATCAGCCGTGGGCCGAGGCTGGCAAAAGCATTCACGCCGCGATCGGGCTCGCGGACGATGACCGCCCGCAGCTCGACGATCGCGTCTCCGACCTTCAGGCGATCGCCGAGGGCAGCATTCATGCGCTGCAGTCCGGTCTCCTCGACGGCGGCGCCCCACACGCCGTCGCGCCTGGCGAGCGCGTCGGCGAGCGAGCCGCCGCCCTGAAGCTCGACCATGCCGTAGAGCGGATAGGCCGGCTCGAGCGCCTTGAGCTGGATGAGCGCCGGATGGCCCTCGGGCTTCAGCGGCCGCGCCATCGAGCGGCTGTCGATCCAGCGCGTCATCTCGCCCTGCCTGCCGAGCCAGGCGATCTGCTCGGGCGTGGCCTCGCGATAGAGCAGCGACACCGCCACGTCGCCGCCCAGGATCTCGCGGGCGTCGGCGCGCAGGCCCTCTTCGACCGCCCGACTGAACGAGAGGATGGCGGCGATCGCGCCGACCCCCAGCGCCAGGCAGGCGATGAACAGGCGGAACCCGCCCAGCCCGCTGCGCATCTCGCGCCGCGCCAGGGTCAAGGCGAGACGCAAGTTCGTCATCGTCGGCTCGTCATTTTCCTCCCTGCGCGCAGCGCGGGGAGGTGGCCGCGTCTTACGCGGCCGGAGGGGTCATGGGCCACAACACCGGTGCGGCCCATGACGCCTCCGTCGCGGATTACCGCGCCACCTCCCCGGCTTCGCCAGGGCGGAGAGGTGGAACCCGTCATTGCGCGGCCAACGCGTGTGGCGTCCGGCGGTCATCGACCACCAGGCCATCGGCGACGCGCAGGATGCGATCGCAGCGCTCGGCCAGCGCCATGTCGTGGGTGATGAGGATGAGCGTCGCGCCCTCGGACCGCGCCAGCTCGAAAAGGAGATCCATCACCTGCCGGCCGGTAGCGCCGTCGAGGTTGCCGGTCGGCTCGTCGGCCAGCAGGAGCCTGGGGCTGCCGACGAAGGCGCGCGCCACGGCAACTCTCTGCTGCTCGCCGCCGGAAAGCTGCGCCGGATAGTGGCCGAGACGATGGCCGAGCCCGACCCGTTCCAGGGCGCCCTGCGCCGCCCCGAACGCGTCCGGGCGGCCGGCGAATTCCAGCGGCAACGCGACGTTCTCGTGCGCGGTCATGGTCGGGATGAGGTGGAATCCCTGGAAGACGATGCCGAGATGATCGCGCCGCAAGCGGGCACGGGCATCGTCGTCGAGCGGCCCGAGGTCGCGGCCGACCACCTCGACCTTGCCCGAGGTGGCGCGTTCCAGCCCGCCGGCCACCATCATGAGGCTCGACTTGCCGGCGCCCGAGGGGCCGACGACTGCGGCGATCTCGCCGGCCGCAATGTCGAGCGTGATGCCGCGCAGGATATTGACCATGCCGGCATCGCTTGCCATGTCGAGATGGACGTCCGTGAAACGGACGATGGGATGCGGGATTGTCACGGCCATGAGTCTTGCCATTGGATATGGTCGTTTTGCGGCCGGGGTCAATTCGCTGCTCGCGGTTCTTTTGCTCGCCGCGATGGCTGTCCTGCCGGCCCATGCGCAAAGCACGCCCATCAAGATCGCCGTTTTGGGTGACAGCCTGGCGGCGGGCTTCGGGGTGAAGCCGGCGGAATCCTTCCCGGCGCGGCTCGAAGCGGGGCTCAAGGCTCAGGGCCGCAACGTGACCGTCCTCAATCACGGCGTCTCCGGCGACACCACGGCGGGCGGGCTCGACCGGATCGACTGGATGCTGGCCGACAAGCCCGACATCGTGCTGGTCGAGCTGGGCGGCAACGACGCGCTGCGCGGCACCGATCCGGCCGTGACGGAAAAGAACCTCACGGCGATCGTCGAGAAGCTGAAGGCCGCGGGGGTCGCGGTGTGGCTGGCCGGCATGCTGGCGCCGCGCAACCTCGGATCGGACTACGTCACGGCGTTCGATGGCCTGTACAAGCGGATCGCCGAAAAGTATCAGGTGCCGTTCTATCCGTTCATCCTCGACGGCGTTGCCCAGGACCCGGCCTACATCCAGGCTGACGGCATCCATCCCAACCCGAAGGGCGCGCAGGTCGTCGCCGACAGGCTGCTGCCCTTCATAGCCAAGTCCCTCGACGATTATGCCGCGGCTGTTCATCGCCCTGCCCGTCCCTGAAGAGATCGCTGACGAACTCATCACGCTGCAATCGGGCGTGCCCGATGCGCGCTGGGTGCCGACGGAGAATTTCCACGTCACGCTGTGCTTCGCGGGCGAGGTGCAGGGCGGCCTCATGAAGGATCTCGAGGAGGAGCTGTCCGACATCGCCGGTCCGCAGTTTCCTGTCGCCGTGTCCGGCGTCGAGCAGTTCTCGACCGGAAAGCAGCCCAGGGCGCTGGTCGCGTTGGTGGAGAAGAGCGACCGGCTCGACTGGCTGCAGCAGAAAGTGTCGGCCGTGGCGCGCAACTGCGGCATCGAGATCGACCGCCGCAAGTTCCGCCCGCACGTCACCCTGGCGCGCTTTTCCAGCGGCGCGGAGACCGGCCATCACATCGCCCAGTTCATGGCCAGCCATTCGACCTTCCGTGCCGGGCCATGGATCGCCGACCATTTCGCGCTCTATTCCAGCCGGCGCAGCGGCAGCGGATCGGTCTACCGCGAGGAGGCCGCTTACGAGCTGACGTTTTGATCCGGCACGTTTTCGATCATGAAGTTGCGCAACGCCGCCAACCAGACGGCGAAACCCTTTTGTTCGAAATGTTCGATCCAGCGCGTGCGTTCTTCCAGCGCACAGTCGAACATCGCCCGCCATTCGACAAAGGTCTGGCCGGTTTCCGCCACCGGCGTCACGCGGATCGTCGCGACGTAGTTTGGGACCGGCGCGGGGTCGCAGAAGGAATAGGTGTAGGAGCGATCGAGGTCGGAATGCGCCAGGAGCTTCTGGCGAATGGTGCGGCCGGGCTTCGTCACACGACGCACCGCACCGACCTGGTCGTCCCTCTTGTCGTCCTCGATGGTCGTCTCGGTGTCCACACCAGCCCAAGCATAGTGGCCGAACGGCCGAATCGTCGCCCAAACCGCCTCGACCGAATGGTCGAGCACAATGCTGTAGAACGCTTGCGCCATGGCTCGTCTCCCTTGTTGCGAGACGAAGGTGGACGCAGCGGCTGCAGGAAACTATCCGGTTCAAGCCGCCTATTCGGTGGCGCTCCCATCGGAGAGCACCCACAAACTAGCAAGCATGAGCAACCCGGTTTCATCATCGGCGGGTCGGGTGGCGCGCTTCTAGACGAACGTCAGCAGTCTTCGCGGGTTCGCCACAAGGATGGCGTCGATCTCCGCCGCGCTGTAGCCGCGTTTCTTCATCATCGGCACGACGTTGCGGAAGATGTGGCCGTAGCCGTGACCGCCGAAGCTCGCGAGCCGGGTGCGGTAGCAGATGTCGTGGCTGATCACGACCCGGTCGAGATGGCCGTGGTCGATCAGCGCGCGGATCAGCTTGAGCCGCGTCGCGTCGTTCGGCATGTCGATGTCGCTCAGGCCGTAGTAGCTCGACTCCTGGCCGAACAGGTCGAACTCGATCGTGACGCCGCTGTCGGCGAGCTTCAGCAATCGTGCCTCGTCGAAGATCGTGCG
>Ga0182745_1002874_pt1 | contig 15131 bp, 13 predicted proteins | sample eDN3rd30CKraftBY_FD_128523 | JGI IMG/M metagenome (GOLD analysis project Ga0182745, IMG submission 128523) | Enriched backyard soil microbial communities from Emeryville, California, USA - eDNA 3rd pass 30_C Kraft BY (version 2) (version 2) | ecosystem: Environmental > Terrestrial > Soil >...
AGCGGCTCATCGACCTCGGCTACGCGCAGAACATCAAGTCCGCGAAGCGCAAGGTCGAGCGCAGCGACCCGCAGGTGTGGGACGTGCTCGAGGAGATCATCCGCGAGCGCCCCGTCCTGCTCAACCGCGCGCCGACGCTTCACCGCCTCGGCATCCAGGCGTTCGAGCCGCAGCTCGTCGAGGGCAAGGCGATCCAGCTCCACCCGCTGGTGTGCACCGCGTTCAACGCCGACTTCGACGGCGACCAGATGGCGGTCCACCTGCCGCTGTCCGTCGAGGCGCAGGCCGAGGCCCGCATCCTGATGCTCGCGAGCAACAACATCCGGAAGCCGTCCGACGGCCGCCCGGTGGCGCTCCCGACCCAGGACATGATCATCGGGCTCCACCACCTCACGACGGTCAAGGAGGGCTCGGCCGGTGAGGGCCGGGCGTTCACCTCGGTCGCCGAGGCGATCCTCGCGATGGACCAGGGCTCGCTCGACCTGAACGCGGTCGTGAAGCTGCGCCTGGACGGCGAGCTGCGCGAGACGACGCTCGGTCGCGCGATCTTCAACGAGGCGCTGCCGGCCGACTACCCGTACTTCGAGGGCGTCGCCGACAAGTCGTCGGTCGGCCGCATCGTCAACGACCTCGCGGAGCGCTACCCGCAGGTCGAGGTCGCCGCGACGCTCGACCGGGTCAAGGACGCCGGCTTCTCGTGGGCGACCCGATCCGGCGTCACCGTCGCGCTCTCGGACATCATCACCCCGCCGAACAAGCCGCAGATCATCGCCGGCTATGAGAAGCAGGCCGCGAAGGTCCAGGACCAGTTCGACAAGGGTCTGACGACCGACGCCGAGCGTCGCCAGGAGCTCATCGAGATCTGGAACAAGGCGACCGTCGAGGTCGCGGACGCGATGCAGGCGAACTTCCCCGTCGACAACAACATCAACCGCATGGTGTCGTCTGGCGCGCGAGGCAACTGGATGCAGGTCCGCCAGATCGCCGGTATGCGCGGCCTCGTGTCGAACCCGAAGGGCGAGATCATTCCGCGCCCGATCGTCCACTCCTACAAGGAGGGCCTGACGGTCGCGGAGTACTTCATCTCGACCCACGGCGCTCGCAAGGGCCTCGCGGACACGGCGCTGCGCACGGCGGACTCCGGGTACCTCACCCGTCGTCTCGTCGACGTCTCGCAGGACGTCATCATCCGCGAGCCCGACTGCGGCACGAACAAGGGCCTCGAGGTCACGATCGCGCGCCCCGGCACCGACGGCGAGCTCGTCCGGGATGAGAACGTCGAGAACTCGGTGTACTCGCGAATCCTCGCGGAGGCGGTGACCGACGCCAAGGGCAAGGTCGTCGCCGAGGCGGGCAGCGATGTCGGCGACGTCCTCATCGACGCGCTCATCGAGCTCGGCATCGAGACGGTCAAGGTTCGCTCGGTCCTGACCTGCGAGTCCGCGGTCGGCGTCTGCGCGCAGTGCTACGGTCGTTCGCTCGCGACGGGTCACCTCGTCAACATCGGCGAGGCCGTCGGCATCATCGCGGCCCAGTCGATCGGCGAGCCGGGCACGCAGCTCACGATGCGCACCTTCCACACGGGTGGTGTCGCGTCGGCTGACGACATCACGCAGGGCCTGCCCCGCGTGACGGAGCTCTTCGAGGCGCGCACGCCCAAGTCGGTCTCGCCCATCGCCGAGGCGGCGGGCACGATCAAGATCGACGACACGGACGCGCGCGGCCGCAAGATCGTGCTCACGCCGGACAACGGCGACGAGCCGGTCGTCTACACGGTGCTGCGTCGTGCGACGCTGCTCGTCGAGGACGGGCAGCACGTCGAGCTCGGGCAGCAGTTCCACGTCGGCAACCTCGACCCGAAGGAAGTCCTCCGGGTCCGGGGCGTCCGCGCGGTGCAGCAGCACCTCGTCGACGGCGTCCAGGGCGTCTACCGCTCGCAGGGCGTGCCGATCCACGACAAGCACATCGAGGTCATCGTCCGCCAGATGCTCCGCAAGGTCACGGTCGTCGACCACGGCGACACGGGCCTGCTGCCCGGCGAGCTCGTCGACCGCCAGCGCTACACGGAGCTGAACCGCTCGGCGATCACGGACGGCCGCAAGCCGGCGTCCGCCCGCCAGGAGGTCATGGGCATCACGAAGGCGTCGCTCGCGACGGAGTCGTGGCTCTCGGCCGCGTCCTTCCAGGAGACGACCCGCGTCCTCACGCAGGCCGCCATGGAGGGTCGCTCCGACCCGCTCATGGGCCTCAAGGAGAACGTCATCATCGGCAAGCTCATCCCGGCCGGCACGGGGCTCCCGCTCTACCGCCAGGTCGAGGTGCGGGCGACCGACGAGGCGCGCGCCGAGCGCTACCCGAACCGGCTGTTCGCCGACGACGGCGCCTTCGGCGAGTCCGACTACTCCTACGTGGAGTTCGACGACTTCGCCTCGGACGACTTCGGCTCGGGCAGCACCTACAACTGATCCACGTCTCGGCGACGCCCCGGTCCATGCGGACCGGGGCGTCGCCGTCTCCTATATTCGTGGGGCAGGACAGGATGGAGGTCTCATGGCGGGCAAGAGCAGCGCGAGACGCGGCACCGGGTTCTCGCTCACCGAGCTCCTCATCGTCGTCCTCATCGTCATCGTGCTCGCCGGAATCGGCATCGCGGTCACCTTCTCGGCGCAGCAGGGCGTCGCGGACGCCAAGGCGAAGGCGAACGTCGGCGCCGCGGTCGAGGCGATCGGCCGCTTCGCGTTCGCGAACGACGGCGTGCTGCCGACCCAGACCGAGTTCCTCGACGGCAGCGTCGAGTTCCCGAACCTCGCACCGGGCGAGACGGGATACGTCCGCTACTCGCTGAACGAGGACTCGACGCGGTTCTGCGTGCACGCCGAGGGCGACGGCGAGCACGTCTTCGTCGCGGACAACAAGCTCGCGGCCACGCTCGGCACGTGCATCGACGGGGTCGCCGAGGCGGTCGGCCCGACGCCGACGCCGACGCCGGTCGGCGACGTGATCGGCGAACTCTGAGCCCGGCCGCCGCCTGATGGCCGAGATCCTCCAGCTCGTCGCCGCCGGAGTCCTCGCGGCGGCGAGCATCGCGCTCGCGGTCATCGACATCCGGACGAAGCGGCTCCCCGATCGGATCGTGCTCCCGACCCTCGTCGTCCTCGCGGTACTGCTCGCCGCGTCAGCGGCCGTCTCCGGGGACCTGTCCTCGATCCTGCGGGCCCTCGCTGGGGCGGCGGTGCTGTTCCTCCTCTACCTGCTCATCTCGATCGCGTCGGGCGGCGGGATGGGATTCGGCGACGTCAAGCTCGCCGCGGTCCTCGGGCTCGCGACGGCGTGGGTCGGATGGGACGCGCTCGTCGTCGGGACGGCCGCGGCGTTCGTCCTCGGCGGGCTCTTCGGACTCGTGCTCCTCCTGCTGCGCCGGACCGACCGGCGCAGCGCGGTGCCGTTCGGACCGTGGATGCTCGCCGGCGCCTGGATCGGGATCGCCCTCGGTCCGGTCGTCTGGCACTGGTATGCCGCCCTTGCCGGGATCCCGCCGGCGGTGTGACGCCGGGAGTCGGCCATGAACCGGGCGCGGGAATACTGACCTCGATCGGCTCGCGGGCCTAGACTGTGGGCGCAATCCCGCCCATGGAGGTGCACGCATGGTTGACGCCAAGCCCGAGACGCCCGAACCGACCGAACCGACCGAGACGCCCGTCGACGAGGTCGTCGTGGTCGACGAGGTCGTCGAGGTGACCGCCGTCGACGTCGAGGAGAGCGCGCCCGCCGCGCCGCCCCCGCCCCCTCCCGCGCCGCCGGCTCCTCCGGTCGTCGTGGTGGACGAGGTCGTCGAGGTGCCGGATGAGGCGCCCGTCGAGTCGCTCTACACGGCGGCGACCCCGCCCCAGCAGGTCGTCTACGTCCAGGCGCCGGTGCCGCCGCGCGCGGCGGGCAACCGGGGCGTCGGCACGATCTTCGCGGTCCTCGCCGCGATCGTCTACGGCATCCTCCTCTCGGGGGTCACCTGGATCATCCAGTACGCGACCACCGGGGCGACCGGCGTTCCGTTCTTCGCCGTCTGGGACTTCTACGTCCCGATCATCATCTTCGCGATCGCGCTCATCGTGGTCGTGGTCGTCGTCAATCGCGCTGGGTGGGGCGCCTATGTCCTCGGCTCGCTGTTCGTCGGCGCGGCCGTCTACTTCGGGACGATCGGCATCTACCTGCTGTTCAACTGGATCGTCTTCAAGCAGGTCGACTACTTCGACACCTTCGCCGGAGAGGCCTTCCTCATCATCGGGGCGGTGCTCGCGCGCGAGGTCGCGGTGTGGTTCGGCTGGATCATCGCCCGGCGCGGCAAGAAGGTCGCGGCGCGCAACGCGGCGGCCCGTGCGGACTTCGACATCAAGCTCGCCGAGTTCCGCGCCGGCGCGTACTGACCCGCAGCCCTTGAGCGAGGGCGGCGGGTCGAAGGGCCGGAGCCCTCGGCTTGTCCGAGAGGCGCGGGACGGGTAAGCTATCCCACTGGTGTGCTGGTGGTGACCCCGTTCTCGGACGGGACGCGCTGACAGCCCCGAGGGAGCGACGCCCCATGGCCCGCAACCCCCACGGCATATCCGCCAGCACGACATGCCCCTCAGGCAGGTCGGTGGATGAGCGGCTCGAAAGGCTGCGCTGTCACCGTGCAGCAACCAGGAACACGAAGCATTCCGCAGAAAGAAGCACACTGTGCCCACCATTCAGCAGTTGGTTCGCAAGGGCCGCTCGCCGAAGGTCTCCAAGACCAAGGCGCCGGCGCTGCAGTCGAACCCGCAGCAGCGCGGGACCTGCACCCGCGTCTACACGACCACCCCGAAGAAGCCGAACTCGGCACTGCGGAAGGTCGCTCGCGTCAAGCTCTCGAACGGGACCGAGGTCACGGCCTACATCCCCGGCGAGGGCCACAACCTCCAGGAGCACTCGATGGTGCTCGTCCGCGGCGGTCGTGTGAAGGACCTCCCCGGCGTGCGCTACAAGATCGTGCGCGGCGCGCTCGACACCCAGGCCGTCAAGAACCGCAAGCAGGCCCGTAGCCGCTATGGCGCCAAGCTCGACAAGAAGAAGTGATCTGAATGCCTCGTAAGGGACCGGCGCCCAAGCGCCCCGTGATCGCGGACCCGGTGTACAGCTCGCCGGTCGTCTCGCAGCTCGTCAACAAGATCCTCCTCGACGGGAAGAAGGACCTCGCCCAGCGCATCGTCTACGGCGCGCTCGCGACGGTCGAGACCAAGTCGGCCGGCGACCCCGTCGTCGTGCTGAAGAAGGCGCTCGACAACATCCGTCCGACCCTCGAGGTCAAGTCCCGCCGCGTCGGCGGCTCGACCTACCAGGTGCCCGTCGAGGTCAAGCCGCACCGCGCGAACACGCTCGCGCTGCGCTGGCTCGTCTCGTACGCGAAGGGTCGCCGTGAGAAGACGATGACCGAGCGTCTCACCAACGAGATCCTCGACGCGTCGAACGGCCTCGGTGCCGCGGTCAAGCGCCGTGAGGACACCCACAAGATGGCTGAGAGCAACCGCGCGTTCGCTCACTACCGCTGGTAAAACGACTGACCCTACGACTCGCTGCGCTCGCTCAGGGCACCGCACAGACGGACTCTGAGCGAGACCGCAGGCCGAGTCGAAGGACCGCAAGCAACAAGTAAGGAACACAGTGGCACAGGAAGTGCTCACCGACCTCAAGAAGGTCCGCAACATCGGCATCATGGCGCACATCGACGCCGGCAAGACGACGACGACGGAGCGGATCCTCTTCTACACGGGGGTCAACCACAAGATCGGCGAGACGCACGACGGCGCCGCGACCACCGACTGGATGGCGCAGGAGCAGGAGCGCGGCATCACGATCACGTCGGCCGCGGTGACGTGCTTCTGGGGCACCACCCAGATCAACATCATCGACACGCCGGGTCACGTCGACTTCACCGTCGAGGTGGAGCGCTCGCTGCGCGTCCTCGACGGCGCGGTCGCGGTGTTCGACGGCAAGGAAGGCGTGGAGCCGCAGTCGGAGACGGTGTGGCGCCAGGCGGACAAGTACGACGTCCCGCGCATCTGCTTCGTCAACAAGATGGACAAGCTCGGCGCCGACTTCTACTTCACGGTCGACACCATCATCAAGCGCCTCGGCGCGAAGCCGCTCGTGATCCAGCTGCCGATCGGCGCCGAGAGCGCATTCGTCGGGGTCGTCGACCTCGTCGAGATGCGCGCGCTCGTGTGGCCCGGCGACTCCAAGGGCGACGTCACGATGGGGGCGAAGTACGAGGTCGAGGCGATCCCGGCGGATCTCGCCGAGAAGGCCGCCGAGTACCGCGCACTCCTCCTCGAGACGGTCGCCGAGACCGACGAGGTGCTGCTTGAGAAGTTCCTCGAGGACCCCGAGTCGATCACGGTCCCCGAGATCAAGGCGGCGATCCGCAAGCTCACCGTCGCGAGCGAGATCTACCCGGTGCTCTGCGGTTCCGCGTTCAAGAACCGCGGCGTCCAGCCGATGCTCGACGCGGTCGTCGACTACCTGCCGACCCCGCTCGACGTCCCCGCGATCGAGGCGCACGACCCGCGCGACGAGGAGCTCGTCATCGAGCGCCACGCCGACGCGAAGGAGCCGTTCTCGGCGCTCGCGTTCAAGGTCGTCTCGCACCCGTTCTTCGGTCGTCTCACCTACATCCGCGTCTACTCGGGCGCGCTCGAGTCGGGCGCGCAGGTCGTCAACTCGACGAAGGGCAAGAAGGAGCGCATCGGGAAGATCTTCCAGATGCACGCCAACAAGGAGAACCCGGTCGACTCCGTGACCGCCGGCCACATCTACGCGGTCATCGGCCTCAAGGACACGACGACCGGCGACACCCTGTCCGACCCGGACTCGCAGGTCGTCCTCGAGTCGATGACGTTCCCCGAGCCCGTCATCGAGGTCGCGATCGAGCCGAAGACGAAGGCCGACCAGGAGAAGCTCGGCGTCGCCATCCAGAAGCTCGCCGAGGAGGACCCGACGTTCCGCACGGAGCAGAACTCCGAGACGGGCCAGACGGTCATCAAGGGCATGGGCGAGCTGCACCTCGATATCCTCGTGGACCGCATGAAGCGCGAGTTCAACGTCGAGGCGAACGTCGGCAAGCCCCAGGTCGCGTACCGCGAGACCATCCGCCGGGCGGTCGAGAAGTACGACTACACGCACAAGAAGCAGACCGGTGGGTCGGGCCAGTTCGCGAAGGTCCAGGTCACCATCGAGCCGCTCGAGGTGCAGGGCGAGACGGTCTACGAGTTCGTGAACGCCGTGTCCGGTGGTCGCGTGCCGCGCGAGTACATCCCGTCGGTGGACCAGGGCATCCAGTCGGCCATGCAGGTCGGCGTCCTCGCGGGCTACCCGACGGTCGGCATCAAGGCGACCCTGCTCGACGGTCAGGCGCACGACGTCGACTCCTCGGAGATGGCGTTCAAGATCGCCGGCTCGATGGCCTACAAGGAGGCCGCGCGCAAGGCGAACCCCGTGCTGCTCGAGCCGGTCATGGCCGTCGAGGTCCGCACGCCCGAGGAGTACATGGGCGATGTGATCGGCGACCTCAACTCCCGTCGTGGCCAGATCCAGTCGATGGAGGACGCGACCGGGGTCAAGGTCATCCGTGCGCTCGTCCCCCTGTCGGAGATGTTCGGCTACGTCGGCGATCTGCGGTCGAAGACCTCGGGTCGAGCGGTGTACTCGATGCAGTTCGACTCGTATGCCGAGGTTCCGAAGAACGTCGCGGAAGAGATCGTCCAGAAGTCGAAGGGCGAGTGACCCGGCCAGAACACGGCCGGGCGCGAGCTCGCAGCAAAGTCAAGTAGCATAGTCCAGTCCAAATTCGCTCGGACACCCCAGACCCCGAGCACGACGTCCTGAGGAGGACACCAAGTGGCCAAGGCCAAGTTCGAGCGGACCAAGCCGCACGTCAACATCGGAACGATCGGTCACGTCGACCACGGCAAGACCACCCTGAGCGCCGCCATCTCCAAGGTGCTCGCGGACAAGTACCCGTCGTCGGTGAACGTTCCCCGTGACTTCGCGTCGATCGACTCCGCTCCCGAGGAGCGTCAGCGCGGCATCACGATCAACATCTCGCACATCGAGTACGAGACGCCGAAGCGCCACTACGCGCACGTCGACGCCCCCGGTCACGCCGACTACATCAAGAACATGATCACCGGCGCGGCCCAGATGGACGGCGCGATCCTCGTGGTCGCGGCGACCGACGGCCCGATGGCGCAGACCCGCGAGCACGTGCTGCTCGCGAAGCAGGTCGGCGTGCCGTACCTGCTCGTCGCGCTCAACAAGTCCGACGCGGTCGACGACGAGGAGATCCTGGAGCTCGTCGAGCTCGAGGTCCGCGAGCTGCTCGCCAGCCAGGACTTCGACGAGAACGCCCCGGTCGTGCGCGTCTCGGCGCTCAAGGCGCTCGAGGGCGACGAGAAGTGGGTCCAGTCGATCCTCGACCTCATGGAGGCCGTGGACGCGTCGGTTCCGGACCCGGAGCGCGACCGCGACAAGCCGTTCCTCATGCCGATCGAGGACGTGTTCACGATCACCGGTCGTGGCACCGTCGTCACCGGTCGTGCCGAGCGCGGCACGCTCGCGATCAACTCGGAGGTCGAGATCGTCGGCCTGCGTCCGACGCAGAAGACGACCGTCACCGGCATCGAGATGTTCCACAAGCAGCTCGACGAGGCGTGGGCGGGCGAGAACTGTGGTCTCCTCCTGCGCGGCACCAAGCGCGAGGATGTCGAGCGCGGCCAGGTCGTCGTCAAGCCGGGCTCGGTCACGCCGCACACGAACTTCGAGGGCACCGCGTACATCCTCTCCAAGGAGGAGGGCGGGCGTCACAACCCGTTCTACGCGAACTACCGCCCGCAGTTCTACTTCCGCACCACGGACGTCACGGGTGTCATCACCCTTCCGGACGGCAAGGAGCTCGTGCTCCCGGGTGACACGACGGACATGTCCGTCGAGCTCATCCAGCCGATCGCGATGGAAGAGGGCCTCGGCTTCGCGATCCGCGAGGGCGGCCGCACCGTCGGCGCCGGCAAGGTGACGAAGATCCTCAAGTGAGCCAAAGGCTCGTCGCAGAGGGGTCGGATCCGAAAGGATCCGGCCCTTCTCGCATGTTCCTGGCATCCGCGTCGGGGGTGTACGCGATCGAGTTCGCCGTCTTCGGCGCCCTCACGAGCGTCATCCTGCCGATCCGCATCGGTGCGGTCGACCCGGTCGGCAAGGTCGGCAGCCTCGCGCTCGTGCTCGCCGTCTCCGCGGGGGTCACGCTCATCGCCCAGCCGCTGTTCGGCGCGCTGAGCGATCGGACCCGTTCCCGGTTCGGCCGCCGCCTGCCCTGGGTGATCGGCTGCTCGGTCCTCGCCGCGGCGTTCCTCATCGCGTTCGCGGGCTTCGACTCGGTGCTGTGGATCTGCATCGTGTGGAGCGTCGTGCAGTTCTCGCTCAACGGTGTCGACGTCGTGGTCACCGCGAGCATCGTCGATCGCTATCCGGGGACCGGTCGCGGACGCGCCTTCGGCATCGTCGGCGCGGCGACGATCGCGGGCGGCGCGCTCGGCGCGCTCGCCGCGGGCCTCGTCCCCGAGCGCTACGCCGTGCTCTGCCTCATCGGGGGTGTCCTCATCCTCGGCGTCGCCGCCTGGTACGCGGCCGCGAACCGCGAGGCCTCGACGCTCGGCGCGCCGCGGCCCGCGTTCCGCGTGTCGAGGTTCCTCCGCGGGTTCTGGGTCGACCCGCGGCGCTCGCCCGCATTCGCCTGGATGTTCGCCTCGCGCTTCGTCTTCATCCTCGGCAGCCAGGCCGTGTTCGGCTACATCCTCTACATCCTGACCGACCATCTCGGCCTCGAGGAGCGCGCTGCGACGGGACTCGTCGGCCTCTGCGTCGCGATCGGCGGCGCGCTCATGCTCGCCGCGATCCTCGTCGCCGGCTGGGCGTCCGACCGGGTCGGCCGACGCACGCCGTTCCTCCTCGTCGCGTGCGGTGCCGACGCGATCGGGACCACGCTCCTGCTCGTGATGCCGAGCGTGCCGGCGGTCTTCGCCTACACGGTCCTCCATGCGATCGGCACCGGCATCTACATCGTCATCGGGCTCGCGCTGGTCAGCGAGGTCCTCCCCGACCCGGTCGACTCGGCCGCGAAGGACCTCGGGCTCTACAACGTCGCGACCAATGTCGCGCAGCTGTTCGCGCCGCTCGCCGCCGCGGCCCTGATCGGCATGCTCGGCGGCTACGCCGCGCTCCTCGGCGTCTCAGCCGTCCTCATCCTGGCCGCGGGCCTGCTCCTCCTGCCGCTGCGGCGCACGCACTGAGCGCGCGGCTCAGCGTCCCAGGCCGTCGAGGAATCCCTGCCGCTGCCCCTCTGCGATCGCGTCCTCCATCGTGTGCACGTCGAGCTTGCGGTAGAGGCTGCGCATCTGGGTCTTCAGCGTGTTCCGCGACACGTAGAGGGCGTTGGCGATCTCCTCGAGTCGGAGGCCTTCCGCGAGCCGGGCGAGGACCAGCCGCTCCCGCTCGGTGAGCTCGGCGCGCGCGGCCGGCTCCGGGTAGAGCTCGGGGACATCTTTGAGGTCGAGCGGCGCGCCCGCGAGCTCCGCGAGCCGCTCGAGCGAGCTTCTCGGCACCGAACCGAGGACCCGGCGCAGCCCGAACTCCTCGACGAACCCGATCCCCATCCGGAACGCGGTCACCGCGTCGTCCTCGCGCTCGCGGGCCAGCAATGCGGCGGCGCGCACCAGGCAGGCGATCGCGCGCGGGATCGGACCGCCGTGCTCGGCCCAGACGACCGTCCCGGCGATGGTCGACGCGGCCTCGGCCTCGCCGAGATGCAGCAGCTGGGTGGCGCGGGTCGCGAGCACCGCGGGATGGTCGCCCGCGCCGGCGAGCACCGCACCCGCACGGATGGTCGCGCCGGTCGCGAGCAGCAGCTCGGCCTCGGCGACGGCGAGCAGGCGGGCTGATTGCGTGTCCTCGCCCGCGACCGCTGCTCGCGACCGTCGGAGCGCGCGAAGCTGCGTGAGGACCGGCTGCTCGTTGCGCTCGAGGATCGCGAGTCGTGCCCTCGCCAGGAGGTGGAACGCCCAGAACTCGTTGCGGTCGACCGTCTTCGCCGTGATCGCGAGCGGCGCTCGGGCGAGCTGGGGTGCGAGCGACTCGATCGCGACGAGCGCGGTCGCGACGTGCTCGCCGTACATGCCCGACTTGGCGAAGAACCCGCGCAGCGGCGCGAGGGCGGAGGCGCGCTCGAGCCAGAGCCGAGCAGCCGCCAGGTCGCCCGCGACCGCCGCGAGGAGCCCGAGGTCGGCGGCGGAGATCCGCTGCGCGAACTCGCCCTGGCCCTGGGCGGGACTCTCGTACGCGAGTCGGAAGTCGTCGCTCGCCTGCTCGTCGCTGCCCGCGAGGATCGACGTCACGCCCCACTGGAGGTACAGCAGCGGCAGCACATCGCGATTGCGCGCGAGGACGGCCGGATCGGCGTCGGCGATCGCCTCGGCCATCTCGGCGCGGATCGTCATGGCGTGCGCGTAGTCACCCGCGCGACGCGCGCGGCCGAGGCGGCGCCACATCGCGAAGACGATCGCGCGGGTCCCGTCCCCGCCGAGATGCGGTGGTCGACGGGGGCTGAGGTGCTCGAGCGATGGCACGCTCAGCGATGACGTCAACGCGCCAGCCGGCGTCATGGCGAGGGCGATGTCGCGACCGAAGAGGAGGTCCGGCCGATCCGCGATGACCTCCTCCGGCATCCGCAGCGCGGTCTCGCGGACCGCCTCGCTCCGCTCGGTCATGAGCCGGTACCAGTGCGCGTCGAGGATCTCGATCGCGCGCGGCCAGTCCATCGCGGCCACGGCCTGGAGCAGGGCGCCTGCGGGGTCCCCCCGCTCGAGCAGCAGATCGACGGCTCTGCGGCGCAGGCCGAGCACGCGGTCGGGCTCGGTCCGCTCGAGCATCGCGAGCACGACCCGGCGGATCGCCGGTACCACCTGCCAGGTCTGCGTGCCCTCGTGCGACTCGCGGAGCAGGAATCCGGCGTTCTCGAGCCGCACCGAGAGCGCGTCGACGCTCGTCGCCTCCGGACCTCCGAGCTCGGCGATGTCGAGTCCGCTGAATCGCTCGAGCACCGCCCCCTCCTCGAGGAGCGTTCGCGTCGGCGGATCGAGCTCCGATATGCGCTCGTCGACGTACTCCGAGACTCGCGCTGCCGGATCGGTCGTCCCGCCGATCTGCGCGGTGACGATCCGGACGAGGGCCGGCCATCCGGCGGTTGCCGCATGCAGCGCGGCCGCTCGGGCTGCATCCGCACCGTCGTCGATGAGCGCGCCGCATTCCTCCTCGGTGAACGCGAGCGCCCCGGCCTCGATGAGGTCGGCTCCCGCGAGGGCGATCGAGTGGTCGGGGACATGGGTGGGCGACGCGGCGATGAGGATCGTGCGGGTTCCGATCGATCGGCCCATCCGCTCCATGAGCGACCGGTCGAGCACGCCGTCGCCCGAGACCTCGGCCACGAGCAGACGGCGGACGCCGCGCGGTGCGTCGATGAGCGCGTCGAGCTCCGCCCGACCCTGCGGATCGCGGACCCGCAGCCAGTGCCGATCGTCGAACTCGTCGACGCGGGCCGCGGCCCACTGCGCGACGAGCGCCGCCTTGCCGTAGCCGTCGGGCGCGCGCAGGACGGTGAGCCGTGCGCCGTCGTCCAGGAGTGCGAGCAGCCGAGGCCGAGCCAGCAGGCCGGCCGGCGGGCTGAGGAACTCACGGATGCCGGACATACTGGGTCGTATCCTATGGTCGGTCCGGTGAGCGGTCCCGGCCCCGCTCGCGGCGCGACACGCCCGGGTTGCACGCAATGCCGGGATGTGGCAAACTTCTGTGGTTCCAATTTTCGCCAACCGCGTTCGCGCGAGAGGCGGACACTCTCAGGCAGTGCATAACTCGTGAGTGGGGCCCCGGTCACCCGGTGGCAGCCCCAGACCGCAGTTAGGCCGCAGGGAGCGGGCACCGGATTCGCGTCGTAAGACCGCGCGAAGCCAGGGGTCGCGCGACATCACGTGCGTGCAGCACCTCGACATCAGCTTGACATCAAAACAGTGCGCTTGAAGTGTGCCGGCCGCGGATTCGCGTCCGGAGCAGCTATCAGTACGAAAGAGAAAGGCGAGAGCCATGGCGGGACAGAAGATCCGCATCCGGCTGAAGTCGTACGACCACGAGGTCATCGACTCCTCCGCCCGCAAGATCGTCGACACGGTCACCCGTGCCGGCGCGAGCGTGGTCGGCCCGGTGCCACTCCCGACGGAGAAGAACGTCATCGCGGTCATCCGCTCGCCCCACAAGTACAAGGACAGCCGCGAGCACTTCGAGAAGCGCACCCACAAGCGGCTCATCGACATCATCGACCCGACGCCGAAGGCGGTCGACTCGCTCATGCGCCTCGACCTGCCGGCTGACGTCAACATCGAGATCAAGCTCTGACGGCTGAAGGATTCGTAACGCCATGACTGCCACCAAGACGCAGAAGGGCCTGCTGGGCATCAAGCTCGGCATGACCCAGGTCTGGGACGCCTCCGGCAAGCTCGTCCCGGTCACCGCCATCAAGGTCGACGCCAACGTCGTCACCCAGGTCCGCACGCCCGAGCTCGACGGCTACAGCGCCGTCCAGCTCGCCTCCGGCGCGATCGACCCGCGCAAGGTCACGAAGCCCCTCGCGGGCCACTTCGAGAAGGCCGGCGTCACGCCGCGCCGCCACGTCACCGAGATCCGCACTTCGGACGCCGCTGAGTACACCCTCGGCCAGGAGCTCGACGTCACGACGTTCGAGACGGGCCAGCTCGTCGACGTCGTCGGCACGAGCAAGGGCAAGGGCACGGCGGGTGTCATGAAGCGCCACAACTTCAAGGGCGTCTCGGCCTCGCACGGTTCGCACCGCAACCACCGCAAGCCCGGCTCCATCGGCGCCTCGTCGACGCCGTCGCGCGTCTTCAAGGGCATGCGCATGGCCGGCCGGATGGGCAACGAGCGGGTCACCGTCCTCGGCCTCAAGGTCCAGGCGGTCGACGCCGAGCGCGGCGTGCTGCTCGTCAAGGGCGCCATCCCCGGTGCCAAGGGCCGCCTCGTGTTCGTTCGCAACTCCGTGAAGGGGGCCTGAGCATGACCGCCATCGACGTCGTCGACGCCAAGGGCAAGAAGGTCGCGTCCGTCGACCTCCCGGCCGAGGTGTTCGACGTCCAGACGAACGTGCCGCTGATCCACCAGGTCGTCACCGCGCAGCTCGCGGCGGCGCGCCAGGGCACGCACAAGACGAAGAACCGCGGCGAGGTCTCCGGGACCGGCGCCAAGCCGTTCAAGCAGAAGGGCACCGGTCGCTCGCGTCAGGGCTCGGTCCGCGCCCCCGAGCACCGCGGCGGTGGCACGGTCCACGGACCCCAGCCCCGCGACTACTCGCAGCGCACCCCGAAGAAGATGATCTCGGCCGCGCTGAAGGGCTCGCTCTCCGACCGCGCCCGCGCGGGACGGCTCCACGTCGTCGCGTCGTTCGGCATCGACGGCGTCCCGTCGTCGAAGGCTGCGGCCGGCGTGCTCGCCGCCCTCACGTCCGGCAAGAAGGCGCTCGTCGTCCTCACGCGTGACGACGAGATCAGCTACAAGTCGGTGCGCAACCTCCCCGGGCTCCACGTCCTCACGTGGGACCAGCTCAACGCCTATGACGTCCTCGTCGCCGACGAGATCGTCTTCACCCGCCCCGCCTACGACGCGTTCGTCGCGGCGCAGGCCGGCACCACTCAGGAGGTGACCGCGTGAGCATCACCTACAAGGACCCGCGCGACATCATCATCGCCCCGGTCGTCTCGGAGAAGAGCTACGCGCTCATCGACGAGGGCAAGTACTCGTTCATCGTCTCCACCGACGCGAACAAGACGGAGATCAAGCTCGCCATCGAGAAGATCTTCAACGTCAAGGTCGCCGCGGTGAACACGCTGAACCGTCAGGGCAAGACCCGCCGCACCCGCGTCGGCGTCGGCAAGCGCAAGGACACCAAGCGCGCCATCGTCACGCTCAAGTCCGGCTCGATCGACATCTTCACGGCTGTCGGCTGAGGACGGGGG
>Ga0182745_1002876_pt1 | contig 15125 bp, 14 predicted proteins | sample eDN3rd30CKraftBY_FD_128523 | JGI IMG/M metagenome (GOLD analysis project Ga0182745, IMG submission 128523) | Enriched backyard soil microbial communities from Emeryville, California, USA - eDNA 3rd pass 30_C Kraft BY (version 2) (version 2) | ecosystem: Environmental > Terrestrial > Soil >...
CGAAGCCAACACCCTGGGCTCCAAGGCCGGCAGCATGGACGTCACCCGCGCCGCGATGGATCTGAAGCTCTTGATCGAGCAGATGCGCGAGCAGGCGCAGAATATTGAGTGATAGAAACCGGTGTCAACCAAAGTCAATTTTTATAATAAAACTCAATGACATAACGTATTTCCCAGTCAACCAAGGTCAACCTGCACTCACCAGAATCAAGCGCCAAGTGGTGAGTACAATGGTGAGTACAATACTCAATAAGCAGAAATTCTCTGCGGCCAGTGGTGAGTACATTTAGAGGAAGACGTTATGGCAGTACTTACAAGCAAGTCAGTTAGTGCAAAGCTCAAAGGACCACCCGGACATTTTGCTGATGGCAACGGCCTATACCTTGTAGTACCAGCCCGGGGGCGCTCCTATTGGGCGCTGCGCTTCACGACCAACGCTAAGCGCAAGCAAATGACGCTGGGTAACGTGAATGACCTGTCTCTTGCTGATGCACGGCTAGCCGCTGCTTTACAGATGAAGCAGCTTCGTGAGGGTCTGGACCCTCTTGTTGAAAAGAAAAGAGCCAGCTATAGCGACATCAAATGTGTTGATGACCTGTTCAACGACTGGCACGAAGGCAACGTCAAGCGTCTGAAGCACCACCACATCCCCTTTCGGGTCTACACCAAAGAAATTTCACCTGTCATTGGGCAAATGAAGCCAGATGCTGTCACTGGCCGCGACATCAGGCAGGTCTTGAGAAACATAGCGGAAAGCAATAGACCGAGTACCGCCAACGATGCGTTGATGTACTGCAAGCAACTGTTTAACCACGCCGTCAAGCTGGATTTGATTGCCAGCAACCCGGCCAGCGCCTTCGCCGTAGACGATGCAGGCGGCATAGAAAAAAGCAGAGACAGAGCGCTCACCACCGAAGAGCTGGCCTTCATCTTCAAGATATTCCGGGAAGAATCAGATAGCTTCACCCGGGACAACTACTTGGCCTGTGCGCTCTTGGTCTTGCTCGGAGTCAGAAAAGCCGAGCTAACTGAAGCAAGGTGGAGCGAGTTCGATCTGGAGGAAAAGGTTTGGTATCTGCCCCAGGAGCGCAGCAAGTCCCGTGTAGCCATTGACATTCCCCTGCCAGACCTGGCTATCCGATGGCTGAACGAACTCAAGGTACGTTCCTTCGGCTTGCCTTATGTGTTCCCGAATAGGCGTTCGAGCAAGAAGCCCCACATGGGCTCAGACACGTTGAATCGGGCGATATCCAAACTGTTTGGCAGGGAGCCGGGTAAAGCCGTACAGCCTGAGAACAAGATGGGTGATCTTGAACACTTTACTGTCCATGACCTCCGGCGCACGTGCCGCAGCCTGTTGGCCTCTTTAGGAGTGCCTGGCCATGTGGCCGAGCGATGCCTTAACCACACACTGAAGGGTGTGGAGGGCATCTACAACCGTCACGACTACTTCAATGAACGAAGGGAGGCGTTGGAACTACTGGCCAGAAAACTGGCGCCGTTGATGTGAGGTCTGTGCACGCCAATACATGCATGCCCCCTGCCGTCCCGTCGGGTATAGAGGCAGAAATGGTAATGAGACGCATTTATAGTTGGTCGGGTGATAAAGAACTGATTTTCTCGAGCGACAATAATTCCAAACAGCCATGAAACGGGTCAGTTCGGTGACCGAGTTCGTTGACCATGAACGGCGCGCCCGTAACACCGACTACCGACTGGATTCCGCATGGTTCGGCCAGAGCGCGGCTCTGAAGCAGAAGGCACCGCATCGCACCTTGGCGATGCTGACATGAAACTCCCTCTTTCCACCCCACGGCATAAGGCCCGGCGACTTGAATGCGCCGGGCCTTATGCCTTTTATGAGGTGCAAGGGGTAGTGAGTTCGAATCCCACCGTCCCGCCCAATTAAATCAAGGGCTTACAGCTTAACGGCTGTAAGCCCTTGTGCTTTTCTATTCTTCCCGTCCTAGCCCCGTCCTAAATTGCTTGCGTTCATAGCTGGCTCTACCCCATTACTGTAACAAGGAATGCGCCCGAGTCTGGAGGACTAGCCTCTGGTGGTGCTGAGACAACGACGATATTGCCGCCGCAAAGAAACTCGCCAACGATTGAAGAGAGCAAAATGAGTGAAAAATTGACGACCTACGATCCTTCCGCCGCACTGGTAGATGATGACGGAATTGCATTTTTCATGGCTCACTCCTTTGAAACAGGCGATCCAGCCTATATTGCCAAGGCCCTTCGCGTAGTTGCGCGCGCCAAGGGAATGACGGGAATAGCACAAAAAACCGGACTTTCACGCGAACAACTCTATCGGTCATTGAGCGAATGCGGCAATCCAACATTGAAAACGACACTCGCCGTTATGCGGGCACTTGGTATCGATTTGACCGCTAAGCCTCATGCGATGAACTGACGCAAGACTAAGCACCGTCCGATTCGTTGAAGGCGTGCTTCAGATACAGCAGTGAAATCATGATCCGCAGCGGCACCCGGGGCTAGCAGGCATTGCTGCGCGAAGCATGGCGTTGCACCTTCTCGCCAAACAAATCAAGGTCCGGCATGGCTACACTGTCGTGCGCTGAGTATTCCGGTCGATCGTGACCAGTGATTCCGGTGACCGTGACCGGCAGTCCTGAATCGTGACCACCAATTCCGATGATCGTGACCACATTGGCGGTGACGTCCGGCATCAAGCGCGGGAAGCATTGTACGTTCAGCGGTTTTTCGGGCCCACAAGCGTGGCCGTTCGGTTAGGCAATGGGGTTCGCTGCTGGCGTGACGCCGGCAGTCCCCGGGAAGTGTCTCGCCAGCAGCGACTCGCCCTTGAACACCAGGCGGCGGGCCTGCGGCAGCAGGCGATCGAGCATGGCATCGGCCATGGCCGGGTCGCCGATCCAGGCATGCCACTGCTCGACCGATAGCTGGCTGGTCACTAGCGTGGCCCGGGCACCGAGGCGGTCATCGAGAATTTCCATCAGCGCTTCACGCGTGAGCGCGTCCAGCCCCGTCAGCCCTAGATCATCGAGTACCAGCACCTGGATCAGCCCAGCTGTGCCAGCCATTTGCTGTACGAACCCGCCGCCCGCAGGGTGCGCAGATCCTCGGCCAGGCGCGGCACGCGCAGATACCAGGCACTGTGCCCCTGGCGGCAGGCGTACTAGACCAGGGCGCAGGCCAACCAGGTTTTGCCGCAGCCGGTCGCCCCGGTCAAGCGGTGGCATGCGGGCTCCGAAAAAGCCCGACACGCTACCGAGAGCTTGGGGTCAACGCGCTTGCCAGACCTCCCTCTCTGCGTCGGTCACGATCATCGGAATCGGTGGCCACCATCACCGAAACACACAGCCAGTTAATTTCTAATAAAAAACCACTTTCTAACAAATAACTGTCTAATGTACAATTCAAAAATCACATAAAACTGCAGAACATAAACACTCCATCTCATGGCAGTTTCCCCTGTAATCATCACTAGCTGTACTCAGCGCAAGTACCCACCTGGTGGAGTTGACATGTTGCAACTGCCAGCCATGCAGGATGTCGGGCAACTGGCTGCTGCGTGGCGTACACTCGTTGCTTCCGCTTCGCCTACCCTTCCGGCGAGGCTGTTGTATCAAGGGCGCTCAATTGTCGACACATCTTTTGTCGCTGAGCATTTGGGATCGGACTGGTACATTGTGTCAGCTGGCCTAGGTTTAATACGCTCGGATCAGTTGGTGCCTTCTTACAACTGCACTGTCGCAGCAGGTTCGGAACTCCACAGTCGACTCAAGACATCAGGTGGGACCGCGGCAACTTGGTGGAATGAGATTACTGTTGGCTCACCACAACCGTTATCGCGACTGATATCGCGGTCACCGTGTCTACTTGCGCTTCCTAGCACTTACCTGCACATGGTTCATGATGACTTGGCCCAGGTGCCAAATGCCAAAGCAGAGCAACTGAGAATTTTCACCTCACCTGCAGGTGCTGCATTGGTACCCAAGCATCTTGCCAACTGTGTACTGCCATACGACGATAGATTAGAGTCGGTGACCAAGTACGCAGGCACACAGACAGATTTTGCGCAACGCGCCCTGCGGCATTTTGTGGAGGCGCTTGAGGCAGTGCCATTGTCGCTAGACGCGGCACGTGCTGCGGTTTCTGCAGTGCTTGTACCTCAAGCTCGGCGCTCTAAATCGGTGGGACGACGGATGTCGGACGAGGAGATCCGGCAAGTTCTGAAGGCGCAATGGGAGCGCCATGGAGGCAGAAGCACACTATTGCTGCGGTACTTGCGTGATGAAGCCCGGATCTCTTGTGAACAGAAGCGGTTTAGCCGGATCTGGCAAGCGCTGGCGGCGGAACGGCGTGAAGAAAGGTTGCTGCGTCCATGAAGGCACCATCACATCAGCAGACTCTAGTAGTACGTGCACTACACACCACTCAGGGGGCAGGCCTCGATGTTTACGCTTTTTTTATTAAAGGCGGAGACATCGTACGTGTGGCAGATATATCTCGCATCGAACGAGATGCTACAGATGCGCTCAAAGGCTTTCAGCGACCGGAGATCCGCGAACACGTCAAAGGGATCATTGACTATCTCAATCAAGGGGATGTGCTGTTTCCTAACGCCATCATCCTAGCGATGTCGTCTGAGGTAAAGTTCGCCGCCTCACGCGGCACTCGCCCGACTGCGGACGCCAGAGTGTCGGAGAGCGGGACACTTACCCTTCCGATTTACGATGAAGGGCGGCGCGTCGCATGGATTGTGGACGGCCAGCAGAGATCTATCGCGTTAGCCCAAGCGCAGCATAAAGATCTAGCGGTGCCAGTGATCGGCTTCGTGTCCGACAAACTATCGGTTCAACGGGAGCAGTTTATCCTGGTGAATAAAGCAAAACCTCTGCCAACGCGACTCATCAACGAACTTCTGCCGGAAACTGCTGACATCGTGCTACCACGCGACTTGGCCTCTCGAAAAGTGCCGGCAGAACTAGTGAATTTCCTAAACCAAGACCCTGCGTCTCCATTTTACCGACTCGTGAAGCGGGCATCAGACCGAGCAAGCCCAAGCGCGATTGTCACAGACACTGCACTCCTGTCGACGATCAAAAACAGCCTATCTAACCCTTTGGGGGCGTTGACACCGTTCAAGCCCGTGGGGCGCGAAGGCAGTGGCGATGTTGAAGGAATGTACCGTACCCTTAACACGTATTGGTCGGCAGTAAAGGCGGTGTTTCCAGACGGTTGGGGAAAGGATCCAAAACATAGTCGTCTAATGCACTCAGCAGGAATACTCGCAATGGGCGTTCTGATGGACGCCATCTACGCCCGTTTAGCGCCCGATTCGGACGTTAAAGCAGTACAGCGTGAAATTGAGAAAATAGCACCAATGTGCCGATGGACAGGGGGAACGTGGGACACGCTGGGCTTGGCTTGGAACGAAATTCAAAACACGCCCCAACACGTGAAGAAACTTCAGGCCGCACTGGTGCGCGCCTATGCCACCAGCAATCATCAAAAAAAATAGCATGAAGTTCCTCTACTCAGACACCCAAGACTATGTTGACCCAGGGTACGACTTTCAGAATGACCGCAATAGCCCTGGCCGTGAAAGATACTGGTCTGACGTCTACGCCCATGAACTTATGCAGCCAGCACCATATGACGGCCTACTGGTATCCATGAGTGCGGTTAGGCAAGCCTCTGGGGTTGCCTCCTCCAAGGTGCGTTACTCCACTCGCGAGGAGCAGCGTATGCTCCGCGATGGTGCTCGGACGTTCCTTCGCTACGGAGGCCCGAATTTTAAAGACGGAATGTTGATGGGCGACTGCGGTGCCTTCGCATACGTCAACCATCCAGTGCCAGCCTACACTCCAGAAGAGGTGATGGAGTTTTACAGCGAGGCCGGATTTACGCACGGAGTGTCACCAGACCACATCATCTTTGACTGCGACTTAAGCAATCCTTCCGAACTGGCAATGGGTGACGCAGTTCGACAACGATACGCAATTACACTAGCGAATGCCGAGGTGTTCCTGGGGTTGGTGAAGCGCGAAGGCATACCATTCGAACCACTTGGATCCGTACAGGGTTGGTCACCGAAGAGCATGGCTGAGGCCGCCTTCCAACTCGAACGCATGGGTTACCGCTACCTGGCAATTGGTGGATTGGTACCGCTAAAGGTGGATGTGATCAAAGAAGTGCTGTTGGCTATCCGCGAACGGATTCGACCTGACACGAAAATCCATTTGCTTGGTTTCGCAAAGGCGGACAGCATTCATGAGTTTACGGGCTTCGGCATTACTAGTTTTGACTCTACGTCGCCCCTCATCCGTGCATTCAAGGACGAAAAGTCAAACTATTACAGCGAAGGACCGGACGGCAAACTAGCCTACTACACTGCCATACGTATTCCCCAAGCAATCGAAAATCCTCGCCTTATGCAAGGCATCAAGCGAGGCGTATTCAGCGCAGAGGATCTACTTCAACGCGAGCGCAAGGCCCTCCATGAACTGCGCGCGTACGATCAAGGCGCTTCGACTGTGGACGCAACGCTGAATGCTGTCATGGACTATCACCAATTCTTAGTGCGCGGCGACGGCACCAGTCTAGAACGACAAGACAAGGCTTTGCAGAAGACCGCCACGCTTGTTCGGCGTACGCTTGAACACCAACCCTGGAAGCTCTGCAAGTGCGACATATGCCGTACCATCGGCGTTGAGGTGATCATTTTTAGATCAAGCAACCGCAATAAGCGCCGTGGATTCCACAATCTGGGGGTGTACCACCGCCATCTAAATAAAACATTGAGAGAAGCAACGTGACTACCTACCGATTTAACGCCGTACGGGCCAACCAAGCGGCAGGCCATGATGTCTTCGTATTCGCGGCGAATCCTTCAGATGTGTTGTCATTCGCTGAGATCGAACGGGTCTCCCGTGCCGATGACGGGCAACTAAAGGGTTTTCAACGTCACCAGGTAGCTTCACACATCCGCGATATTCGTGACTACCTGTCGCGTGATGATGCAATCTTGCCTAACGCAGTCATCGTAGCGTTTATCGATGGCGTAAAGATCAAGGATCGAACCGATGGCGTGGTGGAAGTCGAAATCTCCGCCCCAGACGGCCAAAAACCCGGCTTTGTGGTTGATGGGCAGCAGAGACTGACAGCATTATCCGGAATAGACAAGCCCAATTTTCAGGTTTTTGTGTCAGCGCTAGTTTGCAAGGACTATAACGAGTTGCGTCAACAGTTTGTACTGATCAATAACACCCGACCTCTGCCCAAAACGCTAATCTACGAACTGCTTCCCAACGTAGAGGGCTTGCCAGAACGATTCACGCAGCGAAAGTTTTCCGCCCGTATCGTCGACTTACTTAACTTTTCTCGCGAAAGTTCGCTGTACGGCGAGATACGCCAACACACCAACCCAAAAGGTGTGATTAGTGACACTGCCATGCAGCGATTAGTTATGAATTCCGCATCGGATGGTGCTATCCGCAGCTTTATACAGTACGAAGATCGTGATGCGCGTGCATTCAATCTCGTCAGCGAGTTCTTCCATGCGATAGCCAAAGTGTACAGGCCGGCTTGGATAGGCATGACGCCGCGATTTTCGAGACTGAGGCACGGTGCGGGTATCGTTGCTATGGGTTTCGTAATGGACCACCTGTACAGCACAGAAGGAGCGACTGAACGACACCAGTTTGAGCCAGCCCTAGGCTTGCTTGAAGAATATACAGCCTGGACCAGTGGACAGTGGCAACTGCAGTCTTGGGACACTCGGCCTTGGAACGGAATACAGAACACTCCAAGTGACATCGACCTGCTGACTCGCTATTTGGTCAGTTCTCTTAAAAAGGCGCTTCGCAAATCGCGCCAAGTCGTTAATGGATAAAGCAATGCAACGCAAAGCATTGGTACTATTTTCCGGTGGACAGGATTCTGCCACTTGCCTGGCGTGGGCACTGCACCACTACACGCACGTCGAGACCATCGGCTTTCATTACGGGCAACGCCACGCCGTGGAAATCGAATGCCGCGAGGTGGTTCTGAAGCGCCTTAGGGAACAGTTCCCCGATTGGTCCGCACGACTAGGACAAGACCATATGCTCGACTTAGCCCTGCTTGGTCAGATTAGCGATACGGCGCTCACGCAAGATCAGGAAATTGCATTCGAAGCATCAGGCCTGCCTTCCACCTTCGTGCCTGGACGCAACCTGCTGTTCTTTACCTTCGCGTCGGCCATTGCTTATCGGCGCGGGCTGACGGCACTGATAGGCGGCATGTGCGAGACCGACTACTCCGGCTACCCGGATTGCCGTGACAACACACTGAAGGCTTTGCAAGTGGCGATGAGTCTGGGCCTGGATGCGCCGATGGTCGTGGAAACGCCGCTGATGTGGCTGGACAAAAAACGGACCTGGGAACTGGCGGAGCAACTGGGCGGCGCTGAATTCGTTGAACTTGTTCGCACCGAAACCCATACCTGTTACCTGGGCGATCGCACACAACTGCATCGCTGGGGCTATGGCTGCGGCCACTGCCCGGCTTGCGAATTGCGGAGCAAAGGCTACGACGCCTACGCGCCGTCGGGGGCCGCATGAGCGTCGCCACACCAGTCCTTCAAACCCTGCATGCCGCGAGCAGTCGCTTTGAGGCCGCTCGTCAAGTTGATATGTTGCCGAAGGACCATCGCTGCAGTCGCATGCACGGTCACGGCTTTATCGCCACGGCCTATGCCGCCGTGCCGGCAGATTGGTCGGCTTATCCGGGCAGCGAGGTACCTGCGCTGCAGCGCGAAATCGATCGCTGCACCGAGATGCTGGACTATGTCGTGCTGAACGAACGGCTAGCACAGCCAACAGACGAAAACCTGGCACGCTGGATTCGCGAGCACCTCGGGGCTCCGGGTGTCGACCGGGTGGCCGTGCAAAGTACGGCACATCAGGGCGTAGAGGTTGACGCACGGGACCACGCGCATGTCTGGCGGCGCTACCGTTTTAAGGCTGCGCACCAACTGCCCCACGTGCCACCTGGACACAAATGTGGACGCCTGCACGGCCATGGCTTCGAAGTTATCGTGCATGCCAACCAGGACCTGGCAGGGGCTGACCTGAGCATAGACTACGACCATCTGGACGCGCTCTGGGCGCCGATAGCGGCGCAACTTAACTACCGTTGCCTCAACGAGATACCCGGGCTTGAGAACCCCACCAGCGAGATGATCTCGTCCTGGATATGGGAAAGACTCAAACCGGCTCTGCCGACGCTGTCTTGGGTGACGGTCTACGAGACGGCGTCCTGCGGCGCCACATTCGACGGATCAATCTACAGAATCTGGAAGGATTTCACCATTGATAGCGCCGTGCGCTACCGTCACGCTCCGGCTAGCGACCCACGGCATGCCATCCATGGACACACCTACACGCTGCGCCTGCACCTGCAGGCACCGCTCGACCAACTGATGGGATGGACAGTCGACTTCGGGGACGTCAAAGCGGTCTTCGATCCGATTTTCAAGTCGATCGACCACCATCCTCTGCACGAAAAAGCCGATTTGGCAGACGGCGACACCAACACCATTGCACGCTGGCTGCATGAGACCACTCGACGCGAGTTGCCCCAACTGGTGCGCGTCGACCTGTTCGAGTCCGAGGGCTGTGGCTCGCTGGTAGGCAATGACTTAAGAGGGCCGGCCTTGCCGGTATGATGCAATGACATATTCCGTCAAAGAAGTGTTCTACACGCTGCAGGGTGAAGGCCTGCAGGCTGGCAAACCCGCCGTATTCTGCCGTTTCGCGGGATGCAACCTGTGGAATGGGCGCGAGGAAGATCGAGAGGCGGCCGTATGCCGCTTCTGCGATACCGATTTCGTGGGCACAGACGGTACCCTCGGAGGCAAGTATGTCACGGCTGATGACCTAGCCAACCTCATCTTGTCACTTTGGCCAGCAACAGACAATCAGCACCGACTGGTTGTCATGACCGGCGGCGAACCCCTGCTGCAACTGGACACCCCTCTGATCGATGCCCTGCATGCACGCGGCTTTCGCATCGCTGTGGAGACCAACGGAACGGTCGCAGCGCCTGAAGGCATCGACTGGATCTGCGTCAGCCCCAAAGCCGGCGCACCTTGGGTGCAGACCCGCGGCCATGAGTTGAAACTGGTGTATCCACAACCGACACTGATGCCGGATGCCCTGCCCTGGCATAAGCTGAGTTTCGAGAATTACCTGTTGCAACCTATGGATGGTCCGGTCGCTGCACAAAATACGGTCGCTGCTATAGACTACTGTCAGGCAAACCCGAAATGGCGCTTGTCTGTACAAACGCACAAAGCGCTGGGGATACGCTAACACCCGCCGAGCTTAAGATGTTCGAGGGCAGCCGACACCAAGCTAGTAGTGCCCACACCTCGATAAGGCCACCTGCGCACCCAAAAAATCACGCGCACAGGCCTACTGACGAAAAGTCCGGACTAGCCGTTTTGGCCGGCGACTGCCAAATCACCCTTACACCCCAATTTCCCCTAGCACGCATTCGAGGATGCTGGCGCTTCCCTTGCCCAAGGGAAGCAGCGTCGGCCGGGAACCCCTTGCCTCCTTCGCTGCAAAATAGGCTTGGTGCTTGCTGCTCTTCCAGGCGAATACGAAGATGTCGGCGTTGGCCGCGAGGCCCTTTAACTTGTCGGTTGCTACGTGGTCGGCATTCAGTTCCACCCTGGCTTTCGGAAACATCTTTCTGAGGAACTGCCGGGCCCTTTGCCCGGCCTGTTCGGTCAGGGTATAGATGCCGATCAATCCGGTGTAGTCGACGCTCTGCGCCAGATCTCCTCCGGCACTATCTCCGCATGGGAACGATTCCAACAACCCGGAGCATCCGTAGTCGAGAGCCAGCAAGGAAAGTAACTCGTACTGTACGGGGCTGAGTCGGTGAGAGCACGAGCGGGCCATTTCTATGACCGCCATGAAAAACCGGAGACGCGACTCCTTGTCCGGAGACGCTTGGAGGGCGAGCATTTCTGCTCCGTTGAGCGCCCAGTCCAGGTTCCCCGGACCGCTGTTCGCGCAAAGTACCTCCGAGTAAGCGTCGACCGCTTCGGCGTACTCATCCCTCGAGGGCGCCAGGCCAACCAGTGCTTGGACTACGGCGGAAGCTAGTTCGAGTTCGTTGGCGGTGACTATGCCGTTCCAGGCGACGATCCGGACCAGCATCGAGTAAATCGGAGCGAAAGCTCGGACCGGTCGTTCAGGCCGGTCCACGAAGAACTCGACCAGGGGAGCGAAAGCATCGCGGAATGCACGCTCGGCGGCCCCTCCTGCGTTTCCGATCCTATCGGCCAATTCGACGCATGCCGTCGGATCAGAGGCATAGGAATCGACGCTCCAGCGAGGAAGGGCCTCTTCCAGGATCTGGAGCGGGTGCCGGCCATAGCTCCCGGATTCGACGTAGGCCACCCACGACAGCCAATCCGCTTCCGGACGAATCATCCTGGTCGGATGGCCGTCGGCGCCCCCTTGGTGCCCGGCGGTATCCGCGCGGAGTTGCTGGAGTCTGGATAGGTCCCTCTTTGTCCATTTCAAGCGTTCTGCCTCGGGCGCGTCATCCACCGCCGCTAGAACCCTGAGGGCTATTTCCGCATCGTCAATTTCTACCGCGCAACGTAGCAGCGCGCCGTACGTCCAAGAATCCGGGAACGCTTCGAAGGAAAGTCGGAGAGCCAACCCGTAGTCCTCGTCAGCCAAAGCCTGACGGGCCAATCCTACAAGGTCGCTCTTAGTCGGTAAATCCGGGGCCGACAGGCGCCCCGACCAACGTTCTACCAGAGTCTTTCCGCTATCCTCCGGGTAAGCGGCAACGATCGCTTGGCAACGCTCCCTGTTAGGCTCGGGTTGCACGAGTTCGTAGAGCATGAAGGCCTTGAGCACGCCAGGGTGCATAACGCCTTTCCGCTCGAGGAAAAGAGGGCCGAATTTGTCGGCGATCTCCTTTCGGAACGCCGACAGGACTACCTCGTCATCGCCGCAATCCTCAATGTCCGCGATATAGGTCGAGTACAGCGCTTCAACCAGGTCCGCTATGGTTTGTGCCGGGAGCGACAGTCCGAGTACCGACTTCACGAGAGGGTAATCGTGCGCCAATTGGAATTGGCGGCCCAAGCCGGCGAGCATCCGGATGTCCAGATACTTTTCCTGTTCGGCGTCGACGCGGCCGCTGCCGACCAATTCCCAGCGCAACCGCACCGCGTCCGGTTCGTTCCCGGCGAGCAAGGCCCGGTCGAACTCGGCGCGTACCTTGCCGAAAGGCCGCTGGGTACGGTCCGGAACATCAGGACGGCGACGCAGCACGCCAAGGTACATCTGGAGCGCGTCGGCTATTGCCGCAGCATCCCCCGCGTTAACTGGTATAAATCGAAAGACGAACCGTCCGAAACGTTCATGCAAGGCCTTCTCGATGTCATCATCCTGGTCAGGCTGTAAAAACTGGCCACGGAAATCGCTGAAACTCGGACCGACGAATGCTGTCAGTTCCTGGGACAAAGCGTTTGCTCCGCTCTCGTCGCACGCCATGGCATACCATTGTTCGGGTCCGTCTGAACCGAATACGGGTAGGACGATGGGCAACCTATCTCCGGAGCCAGAGAACGCGGCAATCCACGGTAGGACTTGCTCCAACCAAACCGGAGGAGCAGTGCGAGCGGTTACGGCTTCCCATGTCAATGCGTTCCGACCCGAGAAGAACCTTTCGAGCCAGGCCGTATCCGCCGAGTTCAGGGCACCGATCATCTCGTTTCCCTGTAACGCGCGAATTCGAGTCGCGTACGACTCAGGTCGGAAGGGTCGATAGAGAACTCCACCCACTCGTCGTTGATGGTCATGCCGTTGTAAGTTAGGTTCATCGATCCCATCAGCAGCCCCCCTGTAAGCAATATGCCCTTCGTGTGTAGTTGGTCGTGGATACGGACGCTCAAGAAGTCTTCCAGGTCGTGTTCGCTGGCCAGGTCGGCAATCTTCGTACGGAACGAGTCGTTACTGCTCTCGTTGCGCGTTACGACGTGCGCTCTCGTGCCGTGGCCCATCAAGGTCACCAGCACGTCCGCGAGACGGATCTCGCGCCGTCCCCACTCCGGGTTGAGGGCATCGAAGCTCCCTGACCTGTTGTCAATCAGCACGACATTGCTGATCCAGGGTGAAACGATCCAGATCTCCCCGCCCGGTTGCAGCAACTCGGCCACGAACATCGTCTGCATCAGTTCCTGGATGGTAGTCACCCCGGTGGTCTGCGTCTTGAAAATGCGCCGGTACAGAACACTCATTGCACAGCCTCCACGAGTTCAAGATCGGCCTCGATGAGGGAGCGCGTCTGGCGGACCCCTTGGAGACGGGCATAAGCGCGCAGGTAACCGGATTCGATGGGGTTCGTCACCAAGGCGTTGAGGGCCGCGGCCAATTTACCGCGCCCGGTTTGCGGACACGTAAGCGTCACTTGGCGGCCAGCCGCCAGTTGCGTGGAAGCATTCTCCAACCACTCTTGGTCCAGCATAGAGACGCAGACTCGGTCGTCGCCTATAGTTTCGGAGACCAACAGGCGCTCGACGATTGGAAGTTCGGCAAAGGGGTTCCTGATCTGCAGGCCGGAACGACGGATCGCTTGACCGCGCGGCCACAAGAGCCCCCCGATAGCGCTGCTACGCCAAGCACTCCTATCACCGGTCGGAGGACCGCCTACGTCGGAAACGACGCGCTCAATCTCGTCAGATTGGCTAAGGTAGTAGGTCATTACACGGGGGTCGACCTCGATCCCAAGGCGCTCTTCCTCATCCTGCCAGTGCCGCATAACCCGGTACAGGTAATTGTCCGTCGCAGGTCCCGACCCAGGACGAAGAACGCGGTTCCCCAGTGCGACCAAGAAGCCGTGGAAAGGTGAAAATCCCTCTAGCTTGAGCGAACGGCGGAGGGACTTGAACGAGCGCGTCATTTCCTCATGGCTTCCGGCAGTCCTAAACCTGCGGACCAATTCGGCGCTTTCCGAAGCGCCGTAATCCTCGTCTTCGGCCAAAACGGTGACGATCTTGCCAAGCTGGTGCTCGATGAGTTCGAACTCGCCCATTCCGAGATTCGAGCGTACCGTGGAGAAAAAACGACGCGGATCTTCCGCGTAACGTCGCATGAACTCCTCGATGAGTCCGTTCCCGCCAGGATGCCGCTCGGTCAACCAGACCTCGACCGGATCGGGCAGCAAGCCCACGGCTTGCCCATCGGGAGTCGGCCCCCGGTCCAAATCGACCGCTAGGTCATCCGGGTCTATTCCTGGACAGAGATCGGTTACCGAACGAAGCAACGCGGCCGCCAGGGTAGAGTGGTAAACCCCCCTTAGCCAGGGCTCCCAATCGGCCCCGACCGGTTCCCAAAGCGTCGCGCCGGAGCCGTGCAATTCTTCGAGCACTGCCGTATCCTGCAGGCAGGCGTCCAGTTCCTGTCGGAGCTTGTCGGTGCCTCCTGGGGATCCGGAATCCTCACGCTCTTCCACGATCTGAGACTGAAAAAGTAGGTCGAGCACATCCTGCAGGGATATGCTGGCCCGACCTTCCCGAATACGTGTGCCGGCGTCGGCCAATCCCACCCCGCAACTCATCGCCTCGTAGGTCAGGGCCGAAAGGTAGATCTGCGCGAGCCATTCACGCATGAATGGGCTCTGGACAGCCGCCAACCGCTCTCCACGCCAAGCAAGGTCAGCGAACCTGGCGGCGCGTAGCGCACGCCATTTCTCGCTTGTCCCAGCATCCTGGGACAAGTGCAAGCAGGAGGGAATCCTTATTTTGAACACGACGCCGTCGGCAGCGAACCTAGCTCCTAGCCCAGCCACCTTGCCATCGGCCCTGAAGGTGGTGTCAGCCCGGACCTTCTCGGCGCCAAGACCGATTTCCGCCGAGGCTCCAGTAGCGAACCGGCGGACCTCGACCGGAGCGTGACGGGTGTGCGTGAAGAAGCCAATACGGGGAACTATTCCGGACCACATGCTACCCTCTGGTGGCGATAGCCAACAGGGCTCTACCGCCGCTACGATTTGACTGTGCCATTTCATGGACGCGTTAGAGGAGTCAGCCACCCCTTTCGGCGGCGCCACAGTCGCCAGGC
>Ga0182745_1002878_pt1 | contig 15115 bp, 14 predicted proteins | sample eDN3rd30CKraftBY_FD_128523 | JGI IMG/M metagenome (GOLD analysis project Ga0182745, IMG submission 128523) | Enriched backyard soil microbial communities from Emeryville, California, USA - eDNA 3rd pass 30_C Kraft BY (version 2) (version 2) | ecosystem: Environmental > Terrestrial > Soil >...
CCATCAAATCCGAACATGGTTAAGACAGGTTGAACGGCGCCGGCGCCAGGCCGGATGGACCAGGCAAAAAAAGCCTGCCCCGATGTGGGACAGGCTTCGCGGAGAACCGGCCGGCAGGAAGCGGCGCGGGTTTACTCGGCGGTCATCTCTTCGAGGACCACCCAGTCGTTGCCCTTGAACTGCTGCAGTTCCAGCCGCTTGAACGGCACGTAATCTTCCGGCGTGGTGTTGTAAGCGCTGCCTGGCAGCAGCGCCGGGCCATGCACCTTCTTCAGATTGGTGGCGACGCGCAGGATATTCTCACGGGTCAGGTTGTCGCCGGCCTCACGCAGGATGTGGGCCATGACGTGGGCGAACGAATAGGTGACGAAACCAATCTCGTTGGTCTTGTCCTCGTTCGGCAGATACTTCGCGAGGAACTCCTTGTAGGCGATGACGTCCGGATCGTTGGCCCAGCGCGGGCTGGTCATCTGCTTGTAGGCGGTGGCGCCGATGATGCCCTGCACCGTGTCAAGGCCGGCGGCTTCAAGGAAAACGCGGCCGGTGGACGGGCTGACCACCAGATGCATCGGCTGCCAGTTCAGTTCGTGCACCTTCTTGAAAATCTGCGGCGTCGCCTTGCCCAGACTGACGTTGAAGAACACGTCGGCGCCGGAATTCTTCGCCGCCAGCACCTGACTGTCCATGGTCGGGTCGGTCAGCTCGTAGGTCACTTCCTTGATGATGTTCTTCGCCTTGTCGCCGAGGCCCTTCCTGAAGCCGGCGACGTAGTCTTTTCCGAAGTCATCGTTCTGGTAAAGGATGGCGATCTTGCCCTCGGGCTTCGTCTTGGCGACGTAGCGGCCGAAAATCTCGCCCTCGGTGCCATAGAGGAAGAACGCGGGCGTGCTCCACGGGAACGCCTTCGGCTGGTTCCATTTGTTGGCGCCGGTGGAAACCAGCAACTGCGGGATCTTCTTGCTGTTAAGGTATTTCTGCACGGCCGACTGGGCGGCGGTGCCGCTGGAGCCGAACAGGGCGAGCACGCCGTCCTGCTCCACAAGCTTGCGGGTCTGCTCCACGGTCTTCGGCGGCGAGAACGAATCGTCCAGCGAGATCAGATTGACCTTGCGGCCATTAATGCCGCCCTGCTCTTCATTGAGCTTGCGGAAATAGGCGACCTCGGTGCGGCCCTGGATGCCATGGGCGGACAGGGGACCGCTGTAGGGCATGGTCTGGCCAAGGCGGATTTCCGTATCCGTGGCGCCCTGATCGTATTTCTTCTCGGCGGCGATAGCGAAAGCCGGCGCACAGGCCAGGGCCGCCGCAACCAGCGTGCAGGTCAAATAACGCGTCACAGTTTCTCTCCCTTACCGACGCTCTGGAGAGCCGCGCCAGCCAGGGGGGACGCCCCGACCGCATCGCCTCCGACGTCTGCTGGAAAAACTCATAACGCGTTCGATCATTTCCGCAAGCCGGCGCGGACGGTCCGGATCGGCGGCCACGCCAGCATGCTGCATGGCGGCGACAATTTGCGCCGGCCTGGGGGGATGGGCGCCCTGGAACAGCCAGGCATGCCATGAACATGGCGCAGCCCCTGACGCGGGGGACGTCACAATGCGTGACCTCTTGAGACTCCCGCGCGGGACCAACATGCCCAGCTTACGCCGCGCCCTTTCCCGCACGCGCCAGAACCTGCTTCTGGACGCCACCGCCGCGCTGGCGATCATGCTCGCCGCGGCCACCGCCAGCGCCCGCCACAGCGGCGTCTACGCCACGGGCCTGTCGGAGGTGCATCGCGACGGCGCCCTGGCCGCGAGCGCCTACGCCACCGGCGGCCTCGACCATCAATCACGCCGTCAACGTCAGCCTGAACGCCGGCGCCCCGCGGCGCGGCGACCCCACGCCGCCAGTCCGGGCTGCGTGCGTCAGTCGCCGCCGAGCAGCGTGCGGATTTCGTCAGGAATGCGCGCCGGTCTGCCGCCGACGATGGCGGCGACGCGCACCTCGGCGGTGAGAATCTCGACGCCGTCGCGCAGGATGCGCTGGTCGATGATCATCGAGGCGCCGCGCATCTCGCGGGTGCGGGTTTCGATGGTCAGCACGTCGTCCATCAGCGCCGGCAGCTTCCAGTCGATGGTCATGCGGCGCACGGCGAAGAACAGGCCGCCCGCCGCCAGCATCACCGACTGGTTGGCGCCAATGGCGCGCAACGACTCCGTGCGCCCGCGCTCCAGGAACCTGAGATAATTGGCGTGGTAAACGATGCCGGAAAAGTCGGTGTCCTCATAATAAACCCGCACCGTCAGCAGATGCCTGCCATCGACGACCACGCCGCACGCCGGCTCCAGCCCGCTGTTTTCTGCAGCCGAATTCATCGGTTCACGCCTCTTCTTCCGATTGATCCCGAAACAGCGCGTATTGGGCGGCGCCGGGGGCCGGTTCCGCAAGCCCCAGATGCCGGAAAGCATGCGGCGTCAACAGGCGACCACGCGGCGTGCGCTGCACGAAGCCCTGCTGGATCAGGTAGGGTTCGATGATTTCCTCGATGGCGTCGCGTGGCTCCGACAGGGCCGCGGCGATGGTTTCCACGCCCACCGGCCCGCCGCCAAACGACAGGGCGATCATCCGGAGATATTTGCGGTCCATCAGGTCGAGGCCAATGGAGTCGACGTCAAGCAGGCTGAGCGCCCGATCGGCGATCTCCCGCGTCACCTTGTCAGCGCCGCCAACCACGGCGAAATCCCGCACCCGCCGCAACAGCCGCCCTGCGATGCGCGGCGTGCCCCGGGCGCGACGGGCGATCTCATTGGCGCCGTCGTCGCTCATGCCAACGCCAATCACCCGGGCGCCGCGTTTCACGATCAGCTCCAGCTCCTGCACGGTGTAGAACTGCAACCGGATCGGAATGCCGAAACGGTCGCGCAGCGGCGTCGTCAGCAGACCCTGCCGCGTCGTGGCGCCCACCAGGGTGAACTTCGGCAGATCGATCTTGACCGAACGCGCCGACGGTCCTTCGCCAATGATCAGGTCGAGCTGGTAGTCCTCCATCGCCGGGTAGAGAATTTCCTCCACCGCCGGATTGAGCCGGTGGATCTCATCGATGAACAGCACGTCGCGTTCTTCAAGATTTGTCAGTTGCGCCGCCAGATCGCCGGCGCGGGCGATCACCGGGCCCGAGGTGGAGCGGAAATTGACCCCCAGTTCGCGCGCGACGATCTGGGCGAGCGTGGTCTTGCCGAGCCCGGGCGGGCCGACGAACAGCACGTGGTCCAGCGCGTCGTTGCGGGTGCGGGCGGCGCGGATGAACACGTCGAGATTGGCCCGGGCCTGGGCCTGGCCGATAAATTCCTCCAGCGCCAGCGGCCGGATCGAGCCCTCGCTGTCTTCATCGCGCGCCTCGGCCGAAACCAGCCGTTCAGGCGCATCCTGGAGGCCGACGTCACGCGCGGCGCCTTTACCTGATGCGCCTTTGCCCCTGGGAGCCCCTGCTCCGCGTGGCGCGCCCCTGCCGCTCCCGCCGCCCGTTCCACTCATTGCTTTTCCACTTCACGGCCGTCGTCCCGCCAGCGTATTCCCGGACGGGTCAACAGTCGCCCCTCACGAAAATGCGTCGCGTCAAACAGGCGTCGTCCCCGGCCAGACAGGACCGGTCAGGCGCCTTGCGCCAGTTGCTTCAGGCCGAGGCGGATCAGCGTGCGCGCCTCCGCCTCCTCTCCGGCGTCACGCATGGCGGCCGCCACCGCGGTCGCCGCCTGGGGCTGGGCATAACCCAGATTGACCAGCGCCGAAACCGCGTCCGCCGCGGCCCCGCGAGCGGCGCCTTCCGTCACATCGGCCGCCAGCCGCGCCGCGCCAGGGTCAACATGGCCAAAGACAGGCGCCTTGTCCTTCAGCTCCGCGACGATGCGCGCAGCCAGCTTGGGACCGACGCCGGGAGCACGGCCAACCGACGCCCTGTCTCCCATGGCCACCGCCGTGGTCAGCGCCGCCGGCTCCAGCACGGAAAGCACGCCGAGCGCCACGCGGGCGCCGACGCCCTGCACGTTCTGCAGCAGACGGAACCACTCCCGCTCCTGATCGGAGCGGAAACCATAGAGGCGGATCATGTCCTCGCGCACATGGGTTTCGATGGAGAGGGTCGCCGCCTCCCCGACCCGCGGCATGGTCTGCAGGGTGCGGGCGGAACAATGCGCCACATAGCCGACGCCCTGCACATCGAGAATGACATGGTCCTCGCCAAAACTGTCGACGACGCCTTTGAGCTTGCCAATCATCGCGCGCTCCCGGCCAGCAGGGCAAAGCGCGCAACCCGTTCCGCCGCGCCGCGGTGCTGGGCGTGGGTGATCGCCACCGCCAGCGCGTCGGCGGCGTCGGCGGTCTCCGGCGTCGCCTTCGGCAACAGCACCCGCACCATGGCCTCCACCTGTTGCTTTTCGGCGTGGCCGACGCCCACCACCGTTTTCTTGACCTTGTTGGCCGAATATTCCGACACCGGCGCGCCATAAAGCGCCGGCGCCAGCAGGGCGACGCCGCGAGCCTGGCCGAGCTTGAGCGTCGACTGGGGATCCTTGTTCACGAAAGTCTCCTCCACCGCCACCTCATCCGGCTCCCACGTGGCCAGCACGTCGGCGAGGCCATCGTGCAGTTCGCGCAGCCGCAACGCCAGCCCGGCGCTGTCGGTGGAGCGCACACAGCCGCAGGCGACAAAGCTCAGGCGCGTGCCGACGGAGGCAATCACGCCCCAGCCGGTGCGGCGCAGGCCTGGATCAATGCCAAGTATGCGAATCGGTGCAGTAGCCATGATCCATTTAGACCGAACAAACTATGAACATCCAGTCAACGCGCAAAAAAAGGGCGGCCCTGGCGGACCACCCTTTCATGTCGCCGCTGGCGCCGGCGGACCGGTCAGTCCTCGCCGGAAATCTTCGCGATCAGCGCGTCGGACAGTTCGAAATTGCCATAGACGTTTTGCACGTCGTCATGACCATCGAGATTGTCGATCAGCCTGAGGATCTTCTCGCCGGCGTCATCGTCCACCGCGACCGTGTTCTGCGGCCGCCAGGTCAGCGCCGCCTTGCGGGCGTCGCCGAATGACGCCTCAAGCGCCTTGGCCACCTCATGCAGGCTCTCCTGCGAGGTGATGATCTCGTGGCCGTCGTCAGAAGACGACACGTCGTCGGCGCCGGCCTCGATGGCGGCTTCCAGCACGGCGTCGGCGTCGCCAACGCCGGCGTCAAATTCGATGACGCCGACGCGGTCGAACATGAAGGACACGGCGCCGGTCTCGGCCAGGCTGCCGCCCGCCTTGGTGAAGATCGAACGGACGTCGGACGCGGTGCGGTTGCGGTTGTCGGTCAGCGCCTCGACGATGACAGCGACGCCGCCCGGAGCGTAGCCCTCGTAGCGGATCTCTTCATAGTTCTCGGAGTCGCCGCCCTGCGCCTTCTTGATGGCGCGCTCGATATTGTCCTTGGGCATGTTCTCGGCGCGGGCGGCCAGCATCGCGGCGCGCAGGCGCGGGTTCATCGCCGGGTCGGGCATGCCGAGCTTGGCGGAAACGGTGATTTCGCGCGCCAGCTTGGAGAACAGCTTGGAGCGCGCCGCATCCGCCTTGCCCTTGCGGTGCATGATGTTTTTGAACTGCGAATGTCCGGCCATGTGACCTCATCATCCCTTCCGGGCCCGGCGCCGCCGGCGGCCCACCTGTCAGCAATACCGTCAGGCGAAGCTGGCGTCGCCAGGCCTGACAAAACCCGTCGAAAACAAAACATTGGCGCAAAACGCCGGCCTGTGACCTGACCGTCTTTCGCTCTCCGGCCTGTCCGGCGGAGGCGGCTTCATGACCGGATCCGGCCCTGGCGCGGACCGCCCGCCGGCAGGCCACAAGTACACGATGGCGCCGCCGCAATAGCGGCGCGCCTGATGGCGTCCTTATAAGACCAGGCGACGCCCGATGAAAAGCGCCCTGTGACGCCCATCGCGCGATCAGCCTGGCGGCGCGCCGTTTCTGCCTCAGGCGAACCCCGCCGCGATGCGCGGAAATTTGAACGTCAGATGATGGAACAACCGGTGGCTCAGGCACTTATGCATGTCAGTATCGCCACGTCTGGACGGCGTCAGCGGCGCGGCTCCCGATGGCTGCGCCAATACTGCAGCCACACGGACGGGCTCCCAGGTCTGGAAAGCCCGACCTGAAAGGCGCCGCATGGACAGTCCGGCCTGGAAACTGGCGATAGCTGAATTGGCAGGACGAGAGGGAGAAGGAAGCGACATGGCCAGAACCGCAACCCCGCGCAGCACCGCGAAGTCCGGCTCACGAGTCACCAGGTCCAGCCCGGTTGCTTCCGGCAAGGCAGCGGCCAAATCAGCCGCGCCATCGAAAGCGTCGTCATTGCCGGCCAGGGACGCGGGCTCCAACCGCCTCGACACCCCATCCGACTTCGCGCCGGAAGCCGTGCTGGCCATCAGCGACGCGCTCAAGGTGGCGTTGGCCGACACCTTCGCGCTCTATGTAAAGACCAAAAATTTCCACTGGCACATGAGCGGCTCGCATTTCCGCGACTACCACCTCATGCTCGACGAGCAGTCGGAACAAATTTACGCCAGCACCGATGAACTGGCCGAGCGCGCCCGCAAGATCGGCGGAACCACCCTGCGCTCCATCGGCCACATCGCCCGCCTGTCCGCCATCAAGGACAACGACGCCGAATATGTCGCGCCCGAAGACATGCTGCGCGAACTGGTCAATGACAACAAGACGCTGATCCGCTCGCTGCGCAAGGCGCATGCGGTCGCTGACGAACACGACGACTGCGCCACCACAAGTCTGCTTGAGAACTTCATTGACACCGCCGAACGCCGCACCTGGTTCCTGTTCGAGGCGGCGCGCACGCCCGATCGCGACGGTCGCTAGAGCGCTTCCGGTGAAAACCAGTTCGCCTGAAATGCTCCATCGCTTTGATTTGACGCATTTTCCTCACGAAAAGCGGGCTCCACTTTTCTCGAAAATGCACGCGCGAAAATGCTCCGGCAAAGTCGGCGCAACGCACGTTGTCCGGCGCGACGCACGTTGCGCCGTCTGGAGCCGTTTCCGGTCGGCCAGATGACCCAGTCCGGCCGGAAGGCGCTCCAACCGGGCCGCCCAACGGCCCGGCTGGTTTTGGCTCACGGCTCCCAGAACGCCGGAACCGCCTCCTCCAGATGCGGCCCCAGCCGCACCGGCGCGACGCGGATCGCCAGGCCGGTCCGCTCATCGGTCTCGACGGCCAGACCACACAGGGTCGCCTCGCCCTCGGCCGGCTCGAATCGGCTGCCTGGCGTTTTCTGCAGGAAGCGGCGCACCGGCTCTTCTTTTTGCATGCCGATGACGCTGTCATAGTCGCCACACATGCCAGCGTCCGACAGATAGGCGGTGCCGCCTGACAGGATGCGGTGATCGGCGGTCGGCGTATGGGTGTGGGTGCCCACCACCAGCGTGGCGCGGCCGTCGACGAAATAGCCGAAAGCCTGCTTCTCGCTTGTCGCCTCGGCGTGGAAGTCGATGATGATGGCGTCGCAGGCCTCGCCCAGCGGGCAGGACGCCAGCTCCCGCTCCGCCACGGCGAACGGATCGTCCAGCGCATCCATGAAGATGCGACCCATCAGGTTCATCACCATGACGCGGTGACCGGAACCGGTTTCGATCATGGTGGCGCCCCGGCCAGGCGTGCCAGGCGGGAAATTGGCCGGGCGCACCATGCGCGGCTGCCGCTCGGCGAACACCAGCGCTTCACGGTTGTCGAAGGCGTGATTCCCCAGGGTCACCACATCGGCGCCGGCGTCGAGCAGGCCGTCGCAGATGGCCTCGGTGATGCCGAAGCCGCCAGCGGAATTTTCGCCATTGACCACCACACAGTCCAGCGACCAGCGCGACCGCAGGCCCGGCAGACGATCAGCCACAACCTGTCGGCCCGTCCGGCCGCAGACATCGCCCAGAAACAGCAAACGCATGACGTCTCCACACCCCTGTTGCATCTGGCCGGAAGTCGCGACAGCGACGCCAGACGCCAGATACCGCCTCTCGTCATGAAGGCGGAACATGCTGCGCGCCTCCATTCCATAACATGCGCGCGCCCCCGGAAAAGCCGGCGGATGCGACAACGCCAGGACCAGCCAGCTCCAGGTTCAGATCAGACCCGCGTCGGCCGGATCAGTTCGCGCTCGGTGACAATCGCGTCCAGTGGCTGGTCGTGGGCCTCGCTGAAGGCGCTGGCGACTTCCTGGGCGGCGAAGGCCAGGGCGACGGCCCGCACGGGGCCCGTGGCGCGCAACCGCTCCAGCGCCCGGTCGAAATGCCCCGCGCCATAGCCCAGCCGCCCGCCGGCCCGATCGAACGCCAGGCAGGGCACCAGCGCCAGCGCGGGCGCGCATTCCGGCGCTTCCCCACTGGGGCCGCGCGTACCGAAGCCGGCGTCGACGAGCGGATCGCCCGGACGCCAGATCCGGAAAACCAGGGTGGGATGAGCAACGACCGGCAGGCTGGTGGCGAAGCCGGCGGCGGCCAGCGCCTGCAACAGCGGCAGCGGATCGATTTCGCTGCGGATGGGCCAGTAAGCGGAAACGACGCCGTCGACGTGGAAATCGCGCGCGTGGGCCATGAAGCGCGCGGCGATGGCGCGCGAGGCGGCGGCGCGTTCGGCTGGGGAGATGGCGTCGCGGATCACCCGCGCCCGTTCGCGCAGCAGCGCCTTCTGCGTGCTGGCGGCGTCCGGGAGCGCTGCGGGTTTTGCTGACTGCTGCGTCATGTGCCTGCGGTCAACCGCCGCGCCGGAACCGGAGCCAGAACGGACGCGCGGAAAAATGTGCGGAGCCACAATGGCCGATGGAGTGCGATCCCGGGAAACCTACAAAGTAGGTGGGCGCCGTATGCCCAGGTCCACGGACCTGGGCAGGTACAGCTCCCTTGGGATCGTTAAGGCCCCGGGGAAATGCTCCTGTCGGGCCTCACAGCCCCGCAACAGCAAAATAGGCCGCGCCCACCGCTTTTTCCAGAGCGTCGCCCCGCCGGCGCCCACAATTCTGCTGACTGCGGCGTCATGGCCCGAAGCGCACGCCCGGTCGTTGGTTCAATCGCCAGGCGGCGTCACCGCAAAAGCCGGGGTCGCCGCCCCCGCGCCGCCGGACACCGACATGGGGTTGAGATCCCGCGCCAGGCTTTCGATTCGCTCACTGACCCGGATCAGCGCCGCCGCTGCCTGGCCTTCGGCGTCGGCGACGCGCTGGTCGCCGCCCGCCAGGGCGGAGCGCACGGCCCGCATTTCCGCATCATGTTCGGAAAGACGCTTGCGAACTTCCTGCAGTTCGTCGAGCACGGTCAGCGCCGCCATCACATGCAGGCGCAAATCGCCGATCTGGCCGAACGCCTGCTGCATGTCGCTGACGCGACGGTCGAATTCCGCCGCCAGCCCGGCGAGGTGATCCTCCTCGCCGTCAGCGCAGGCCATGCGGTAGATCTTGCCCGCGATGGAAACATTAAGTTGCGCCATGATCAGGCCTCCCCGCGTTCATCGGCGGCCAGAACCGCCGTCACCACGCCGATCGCCCTCTCCACCCGCTCTTCCACCTCCGAGGCGGCTGCCTGCAGGCGGGCCAGCCGCGCCATGGCCCCGTCCAGATCAACAGCCAGCCGCGCCCTGTCGTCCTGCATCAGCGACAGTTCGGTCTCGATGTCGATGGTGCGCCGGTCCGCTTCGGCGCGACGGGCAGCCGCCGCTTCCAGCGCCGTCAGCGCCGCATCCAGTCGTTTCAGGGCCTCGTTGAGATTCATGGTCTCCGCGCTTTGCTTCGCCTGCCGCCCGTTTATATCCCCTGAGCCGGCGCGGATGCAAAAGGGATGCGCGGGCGCGCTGCAAATACATTGGCGTCGGCGGCGGGAACCGCCACCGCCCAATCCGTCCGCCAGGCGGAAACCCGCCCCTGCCCGGCGGTCGCGCCAGGTTTTCGCCATGTCCTTGCGTCATGTAGCCAGGAACGCCTGCTTTGCGCGTGATTGATCGGCGCTTACATTGACTCGCGTCCAGCAGGTGCTATCTAGCCCGCGCGCGTCCTGTACGGTTTTCCGCAGGCGGCGCGTCCAGCCAGATCCAGCCGCAACCGGACGTCCAGATGACCCATTCCGTTGAACACCGTCGCCTCGCGAACGCGATCCGCGCGCTCGCCATGGACGCCGTCGACAAGGCGAATTCCGGCCACCCCGGCCTGCCCATGGGCGCCGCCGACATCGCCACGGTGCTGTTCACGCGCTACCTGAAATTTGATCCGAAGGCTCCAAACTGGTCGGATCGCGACCGGTTCGTCCTGTCGGCCGGCCACGGCTCCATGCTGCTGTACGCGCTGCTGTATCTGACCGGCTACGACAGCGTGTCGCTTGAGGACATCAAGAAGTTCCGCCAGCTGCATTCGACGACCCCGGGCCACCCGGAAAACTTCGTCACCGCCGGCGTCGAGACCACCACCGGCCCGCTCGGTCAGGGCATCGCCACCTCGGTCGGCATGGCGCTGGCCGAACGCATGCTGGCCGCCGAGTATGGCGACGACCTCGTCAGCCACCATACCTATGTGCTGGCCTCCGACGGCGACCTGATGGAGGGCGTCAGCCAGGAAGCCATCGCCCTCGCCGGCCATCTCAAGCTGTCGAAGCTGATCGTTTTCCACGACGACAACGGCATCTCCATCGATGGTCCGCTGTCGCTGGCTGATTCCGTCGACCAGGTGAAGCGCTTCGAGGCGGCTGGCTGGAACGCCATGCGCATCGACGGCCACGATCCGGAGGCCATCGCCGCCGCCATCGACCAGGCGCAGAAATCGGACCGCCCCACCCTGATCGCCTGCCGCACGGTGATCGGCTTTGGCTCCCCGAACCGCGCCGGCACCTCAAAGGCCCATGGCGAGCCGCTGGGCGCCGCGGAGCTGGCCGCCGCCAAGGCGCAGCTCGGCTGGGAACACGGCCCGTTCGAGGTTCCCGATGACATCCTGAACGCCTGGCGCGCCGCCGGCGCCCGCAACAGCGCCGTGCACCAGGCCTGGACCGCCCGCTTCGCCGCCCAGCCGGAGACGCGTCGCGCCGAGTTCGAGCGTCGCGTCAACCACATCGTCCCGGCCGGTTTCGACACCGCCGTCGACGGCCTGAAGCGCAGCCTCATCGCCAATCCGCAGACGGTCGCCACCCGCAAGGCCAGCGAGATCGCGCTTGAGGCGATCACGGTCGCGGTTCCCGAGCTGATCCTCGGCTCGGCCGACCTGACGCCGTCCAACAACACCAAGACGAAGAACCTGAAGGAAATCAGCCCCGGCGATTTCGCCGGCCGCTATATCCACTATGGCATCCGCGAGCACGGCATGGCCGCGGCCATGAACGGCATGGCCCTGCACGGCGGCTTCCGCCCGGCCGGCGCCACCTTCTTCGTCTTCACCGACTATTGCCGGCCGTCGATCCGCATCGCCGCCCTGGCGGAAATCCCGGCGATCTACGTCATGACCCATGACTCGATCGGTCTCGGCGAGGACGGCCCGACCCACCAGCCGGTGGAGCACCTGGCTTCGCTGCGGGCCATGCCGAACCTGGCCGTGTTCCGCCCGGCGGATACGGTCGAAACGGCGGAAGCCTGGCAGATCGCCGTCAAGCGCACCAGCGGCCCGACCCTGCTGGCGCTCTCGCGTCAGAACCTGCCGCAGGTGCGTCACGATCACGTGCAGGAAAACCTCTCCGAAGCCGGCGCCTATGAGCTGGCTCCGGCGGAAGGCGGCAAGGCCGAGGCCAGCATCTTCGCTTCCGGCTCGGAAGTCGAACTGGCGATGGCCGCCCGCGAGCAGCTCAAGGCCCAGGGCGTCGCCGCGCGCGTCGTCTCCGTGCCTTCGCTCGACGTCTTCCTTGAGCAGCCTGAGGACGTCCGCAAGGCGGTGATCGGCGACGCGCCGGTGCGCGTGGCGATTGAAGCCGGCGTTCGTTTCGGCTGGGACGCCGTGATCGGCGAAAACGGCGGCTTCGTCGGCATGTCGAGCTTCGGCGCCAGCGCGCCTTACAAGGACGTCTACAAAAACTTCGGCATCACCGCTGAAGCCGTCGTTGACGCCGTGCTGAAGCGCCGCAACGCCTGATCTGACCGGAACGGCCGCTATCTGGCGGCCGTTCTGCTTCCGGCGCCGCCTTTTGAAGGTGTTGTCCGCCGGACGTTCAGGCAAGACATTCCGCGATGGCGCCCTCCACGGCGCCGCGCAGGCAAGGCATTTTCGGGCAGTCAGCCTCAAGAAAATGCATAAAATCAAAGGGATATAGCGAAATCCGGCAGATTGTCCCGGATTTTGCGCCGATCCGCCCGGAGCGCCGCTCCGGAGCGCCCAGAGGACGAGGAGTTTCAAGATGACGGTTCGGGTTGCCATCAACGGGTTCGGACGCATTGGCCGCAACGTGCTGCGCGCCATCGTCGAGTCCGGCCGCACTGACGTCGAGGTCGTGGCCATCAACGACCTGGGCCCGGTCGAGACCAACGCCCACCTGCTGCGCTATGACTCGGTGCACGGCCGTTTCCCCGCCGACGTGAAGGTCGACGGCGACAACATCGTCATCAACGGCAAGGCCATCAAGGTCACCGCCGTGCGCGATCCGGCCGAGCTGCCGCACGCCGCCCTCAACGTCGACATTGCCTTCGAGTGCACCGGCATCTTCACCTCGAAGGACAAGGCTTCGGCGCACCTGAAGGCTGGCGCCAAGCGCGTGCTGGTTTCGGCCCCGGCTGACGGCGCCGACCTCACCGTGGTTTACGGCGTCAACCATGACAAGCTGACGAAGGACCACATCGTCGTTTCGAACGCCTCGTGCACCACCAACTGCCTGGCTCCGGTCGCCAAGGTTCTCAATGACCTCGTTGGCATTGAGAAGGGCTTCATGACCACGATCCACGCCTACACCAACGACCAGCCGTCGCTGGACCAGATGCACAAGGACCTGTACCGCGCCCGCGCGGCGGCCCTGTCGATGATCCCGACCTCCACCGGCGCCGCCAAGGCCGTCGGCCTGGTGCTGCCGGAGCTGAACGGCAAGCTGGACGGCACCTCGGTGCGCGTGCCGACCCCGAACGTTTCGGTCGTCGACTTCAAGTTCATCGCGAAGAAGGCCACCTCGGTCGCCGAGATCAACGACGCCATCAAGGCCGCCGCCAACGGCGCCCTGAAGGGCGTGCTGGCCTACACCGATGAGCCTAACGTTTCCATCGACTTCAACCACCATCCGGCCTCGTCGATCTTCCACCTCGACCAGACCAAGGTGCTGGAAGGCAACCTGGTGCGCGTGATGTCCTGGTACGACAACGAGTGGGGCTTCTCCAACCGCATGTCCGACACCGCTGTTGCCATGGCGAAGCTGATCTGACCAACGTCAAAGCAGTCTGGCGCGACCCCCGGGTTGCGCCAGATGTCTTTCGGGGACGCCGGTTTTTCGCCCGCGATGCGTGAAGCGGTCCGGCGTGGGGGTAACAGCAAGATCGCCAGGAAGCCAGGCAACCAGGTCCCACCGGCCCAGCCTGACCTGCGAAGGCGCTATCTTTTTGAAGCGACGCATTTTCCGGACGCCGGGCGATCCGCTCCGCTGGAAGACGCCTCAACTGGCGCGATCTGATCCGCCGCCGCAAGGAACCCAGGAGACAACCCATGAGCGCCAGTTCCTCCAGCCGCGTTGAACCGGAGGCTCCCTCCTTCCCCGCTTCCGTCACGCCCGCGTCGAAGCCGAAAGCTTCCGCGCAACCAGCCGGCGACGCCGCCGCCCCTTCCGCTGACCAGCTGGCCCGGCTTGAGGACAAGCTCGCCCGCATCGAGGAAAAGCTGGCCCGTTCCGAGGCGCAGGTCCTGCGCATGGAAGACCGCATCGAGCACAACACCGGCGTCACCGGCGTGCTGGCCAGCCAGGAATCGGTCGATCGGGTTTATTCCCGCCTGCGCATGCTGCCCGGCTTCCCTTCGCTGATCGTCGCCGCCATTCTGGCTGGCGTGATCGCCGCGGCCCTCATCGCCCTTGTCCAGCGCTTTGGACTGACAGGATAAGCTCCATGACATTTCGCACGCTCGATGACGCGAACCTCGCCGGAAAGCGCGTTCTGCTGCGCGTCGACCTGAATGTTCCGGTCGAGAACGGCCGCGTCACCGACGCCACCCGCATTGAGCGGATCCTGCCCACGATCCAGGAAATCGTGAAGGCTGGCGGCAAGGTCATCCTGCTCGCGCATTTAGGCCGTCCCAAGGGCCAGCGCAGCGACAAGGACAGCCTGAAGCCGATCGCCGCCGCCCTCGCCAGCCATCTCGGCCAGGACGTCGCCTTCGCTGACGACTGCATCGGCTCCGCCGCGGCTGACGCCGTGGCCCGGCTGGGCGACGGCCAGGTGCTCCTGCTGGAGAACACCCGTTTCCACGCCGGCGAAGAGAAGAACGATCCGGAGTTCGTCAAGGCGCTCGCCGCCAATGGCGACGTTTACGTGAACGACGCGTTTTCCGCCGCCCACCGCGCCCACGCCTCCACCGAGGGCCTTGCCCGCGTGCTGCCCGCCTACGCCGGCCGCACCATGCAGGCCGAACTGGACGCGCTGACAAAGGCGCTTGAGAAGCCGGTTCACCCCATCGTCGCCGTGGTCGGCGGCGCCAAGGTGTCGAGCAAGATTGACCTGCTGGAGAACCTCGTCGGCAAGGTCGACGCGCTGATTATCGGCGGCGGCATGGCCAACACGTTCCTGCTGGCCCAGGGCCTGGCTGTCGGCAAGTCGCTGGCGGAGAAGGATCTGGCCGACACCGCCCTGCGCATTCTCGCCGCGGCGCAGAAAAGCAATTGCGCCATCGTGCTGCCCGTCGACGCCGTGGTGGCGAAGGAATTCGCCGCGGGCGCCCCGTCGCAGACCTATGGCGTTGACGCCATCCCGGCCGACGGCATGATCCTGGACGTCGGCGAGCTGTCCATTGATCGCGTGCGCGCGGTAATCGACGACGCGGCCACCCTGGTGTGGAACGGCCCGTTTGGCGCTTTCGAAATCGCGCCGTTCGATCGCGGCACCGTCGCGGCGGCCCAGCATGCGGCGGCGCGCACCAGGGCCGGCAAGCTGATGTCGGTGGCGGG
>Ga0182745_1002879_pt1 | contig 15111 bp, 12 predicted proteins | sample eDN3rd30CKraftBY_FD_128523 | JGI IMG/M metagenome (GOLD analysis project Ga0182745, IMG submission 128523) | Enriched backyard soil microbial communities from Emeryville, California, USA - eDNA 3rd pass 30_C Kraft BY (version 2) (version 2) | ecosystem: Environmental > Terrestrial > Soil >...
CGCACGCTGACATTGACGTCGGCGCGCATCGAGCCCTCTTCCATATTGCCGTCGCACGAGCCGACATAGCGCAGGATCGAGCGCAGCTTGCGGACATAGGCGCCGGCTTCGGCGGGCGAGCGCATGTCGGGGCGCGAGACGATCTCCATCAGCGCGACGCCCGAGCGGTTGAGGTCAACGTACGACATCGTCGGATGCTGGTCGTGCATCAGCTTGCCGGCGTCCTGCTCGACATGGATGCGCTCGATTCCGATGCGCTTGGCTTCGGGCAGGCCGGCTTTTTCATCGGCCTCGATCGTCAGCGAACCTTCACCGACAAGCGGATGATAAAGCTGAGAAATCTGATAACCCTGCGGCAGGTCGGCATAGAAATAATTCTTGCGGTCGAACCGCGACCATTTGTTGATCTCGGCCTCGATCGCCATCCCCGTGCGCACCGCCTGGCGGATGCACTCGCGGTTCGGCACCGGCAGCATGCCCGGCATCGCGGCGTCGACCAGCGACACCTGCGTGTTCGGCTCGGCCCCGAACGCCGTCGCGGCGCCCGAGAACAGCTTAGCGTTGGAGGTGACCTGCGCATGGACTTCGAGGCCGATCACGACCTCCCACTCGCCGGTTTCGCCCTTGATCGTGTAATTGCTCATTACCCTAAATTCCGTTCGTCCTGAGCTTGTCGAAGGACCGTCCTTCTTCAAGCGTCGGATAAGAAAGTACGGCCCTTCGACAAGCTCAGGGCAAACGGGGAAGGAAAACCTACCACCATTTCTCCGCCCGTGCCGTGAAGCCCGCGCGTTCCTCGATCGCGAGTCCGGCGTTGAGCACGCCTTGCTCGTCGAACGCCTTGCCGATGATCTGCAGGCCCAGCGGCAGCCCTTCGCGGTTCAGCGCCGCGGGGACCGACATCGCGGGCAGCCCCGCGAGGCTCGCGGGCACCGCGAACACGTCGTTGAGGTACATCGCCAGCGGATCGGCGGTCTTTTCGCCGAGGCCGAACGCCGCCGACGGCGCGGTCGGCGCGAGGATCACGTCGCACGACGCAAACGCAGCCTCGAAATCGCGCGCGATCAGCGTCCGCACCTTCTGCGCCTGCGTATAATAGGCGTCGTAGAAACCCGCCGACAGCACATAGGTGCCGATCATGATGCGGCGCTTGACCTCGGGCCCGAAGCCGTCGGCGCGTGTCGCGGCGTACATGTCCTGCAACCCCGCGCCCTGCGGCAGGTCGCGCAAACCGTACCGCACCCCGTCGTAGCGCGCGAGGTTCGACGACGCTTCCGCCGGCGCGATGATATAATAGGCCGGCAGCGCATATTTGGTGTGCGGCAGGCTGATTTGGGCGACCTCGGCCCCCGCATCCTTCAGCATCGCGATACCCGCATCCCACATCGCGTCGATGTCGGGGTCGATGCCCTTCAGCCGATATTCCTTAGGAATGCCGACCGTCTTGCCCTTGAGATCGCTCGACAAAGCCGCTTCCCAATCGGGCACCGGCAAATCGAGGCTCGTCGCATCCTTGGGATCGAAGCCCGCCATATTCTCGAGCATGATCGCGCAGTCGCGAACGTCGCGCGCCATCGGCCCCGCCTGGTCGAGCGAGCTGGCGAACGCGACGATGCCCCAGCGCGAGCAGCGGCCATAGGTCGGCTTGATCCCCGAAATGCCGGTGAACGCCGCGGGCTGGCGGATCGAGCCGCCGGTGTCGGTGCCCGTCGCCGCGGGGCAGAGCCGCGCCGCGATCGCCGACGACGATCCGCCCGACGACCCGCCCGGCGCGAGGGCGGCATTGCCGCCGTCCTTGCGGCGCCACGGCGAAATCACATTGCCGAAATAGCTCGTCTCGTTCGACGACCCCATCGCGAACTGGTCGAGGTTGAGCTTCCCCAGCATCCCCGCGCCCGCGTCCCACAATTTCTGCGACACGGTGGACTCGTAGCGCGGGACGAAACCTTCGAGCATATGGCTCGCGGCGGTGGTCTGGACGCCGTTGGTCGCGAACAGATCCTTCATCCCGATCGGCACGCCCGACAACGGCTTCAACGTGCCCGCGGCGCGGTCGGCGTCGGCCGTCTTCGCCGCCGCCAGCGCCAATTCGGGCGTCTCGACGATGAACGCATTGAGCGCCTTCGCGCCCGCGACATTGGCGTTGAACGCCTCCGCGACCTCGACGGCGCTGAAATCGCCCGCGCGGTGTCCGTCGCGGATCTGCGCGACGGTAAGATTCGTAAGATCGGTCATTATTCGATCACCTTGGGAACGCCGAAAAAGCCGTGCTGCGGCGCAGGGGCGTTCGCGAGAATATCGTCGCGGCGGTTGCCGCCGGTCAGCGGATCGGCGTCGACGACATCGTCGCGCAGCCGCAGCGTGTTCGGGATCACCGCGGTCATCGGCTCGACCCCGGTCACATCGACCTCGCCGAGTTGCTCGACCCAGCCCAATATCCCGTTCAATTCGCCTTCCATCGCGGCGGCCTCCGCATCGCTGATCGCGATGCGCGCCAGCGACGCGATTTTCCTTACCGTTGCCTGATCGATTGCCATTGAGTCCTGCCTTTGCGGGAGAAACTGCGCCGCTAGCACCGCGCTTGCGGCGCTTCAAGGTGGGACCCGAAAACCTATTCGAATGCGTCGCCCACCGGCTTGCCGTCGACGAAGACCTGCCGCCGCGTCACCGGCCGCACCTCGACCGAAGCGGTTGCGAGATCGGCGGAAGGAGCGCGCCTTGCCTGGGCCACGCGCACCGCCCCATAATCCTCCTCCCATTCGCCGCTCTTCGCGTTGCGGGCGAAGAAGCGGACGTCGGAGGTGGAAGAAACCTGCGCGATGCGGCCATCGGCCAGCACATAGGCGACGCACATCGACGCGCGGCACGACGCGCGCCGGTCGAACAGCGCGTAGAGCTCGGCGGGAAGCGTCTGTCCCGCCGGCAGCACGCGCACCCGCTCCTCGATCCGCTTCGCGGCGAAGCGCGCCTCGTCGGGGGTCCGGATGCTGTCGGTCGACAGATCCCAGCGATTCTTCGCCGCCAGCGCCCATTTCGCCAGATTCGCGCGTTCCGCGCGCGGCGACCCGGCCAGTTCCTTCAGCGCCCGCCGCCCGCTCGGCCCGAAATCGAAGGCGAGCGCCGCCCAGTCGAACTTTTCCGCCTTCACCGCCCCGCTTTCCAGCCGCGCGACCTGATCGCGGGTCGAGATCGCCCCGAAATCGAGGATCGGCAGCGCCAGGAACGCCGCGAGCAGCATCAGCCCGATCGCGAGCTTCTGTTGCAAGGGCCGCAGCGCGTCGTCGAAATCCCAGCGCCGCCGCGCGAGCGCGATCACGCCCGCGATTCCATAGGCCAGCGCGATCCCGACCGCGATCACCCCCCAGATGCGCTCGGGCGTCCAGCCATATTGCCCGATCCGCACCTGCATCGACACCGCGGCGATGATCGCGAGCGGCAGCACCGCGACCGCGAGCACCGCCGCCGCCGCGTGCAGCACGCGGTTCGCCGACCGGTCCTCGGCGCCGTTGCCGATCACCGCATTGGCGAGCAGCACCGCGAACGCCGAAATGCCAAGCATCAGCCCCGCGGTCGAGAAACCCGCGTCCCACAATTTCTGTAGCCCCGTCCCGATCAGCGACAGCAGGAACAGGATCAGCGCCGCCGCCAGCACCGGGGCGAGCACCGCGAGCACGATCATCACCAGCCGCTGCAGCGTCGAAACCAGCTTGTCGCGCTCGCGCAGCAGGCCGACCGCGCCGCCGAACGCCGCCCCCGCGAGCATCCAGCCGAACCATTCGCCGCGCAGCAGGTCGCGGATCAGGTCGATGCCGATCAGGTGGAACATCTCGCCGATCAGCATGACGAGCAGGAAGGTCACCCCGACGAAGGCCAGGCTCGCGGCGCCGATCACCGCGTCGGTCCACGCATGGCTGTGCAGCCGCGCATAGGGCATCTGCCACAGCTTCCAGAACCGCGCGTCGGGCGCGACGTCGCGCCGCGTCTGGAACAGCGGTGTCGCGACGAGCACCGCGAGGATGCCCGACCAGAAGGGCCATTCGATCGGCGACCCATTGAGGTTATAGCCCGCCGAATGCCAGGTGATCAGCCCCATCACCGCGCCCCATGCAGCCGCGAAGCCTGCCGCCCAGTGCCAGCGGCGCAGTTCGACCCCCAGCACGAACACCACCGCCGAAATCGCGACGAACGCCGCCAGCGCGTCGCGCCACGCCGCGGCGGGCGCGTCATAGGGCCGGTCGATCAGCAGATGAAATACCAGCCCCGCAACCGCGCAGATCGCCGCCATGATCCACGGCCGCAGCGGCCAGGGCGCGTCATTGTCGTCGAGGCGTGCCGAGACGGGCCGGGGCGACTCGGGGGCGGGCGGAGTTGCGGACGGTTCGGTCATGCCCCACATCTACCCTCTAAATTCGTCATGCTGAACTTGTTTCAGCATCCATGGCCTGCCCCTCGGCCCGCGCTGCATCTCATTCAAGAGTGGGCCATGGACCCTGAAACAAGTTCAGGGTGACGCCGATTTGAACGGCGGCTAGAGACATGCCAGACCCTCTCCCCGCCCCGCATGGAGCCCCGCTTGGCCCGCAAATTCCTCTACCTCATCGCCGCGATCATCCTCCTCGTCCTCGGCGTCGGCATCGCCTATCAGCTCGCGCCCGGCTGGTTCGGCCGCGTCGCCTTCGTGCCGTCGACCGAGTTCGAGCCGCAGGCGGCGATCGCGCCCAACGCCTATGACGATCCGGCGATGTGGCTCGCGCGCCCGGGGCTGGATAGCGATCCAACGGCCTGGCGCCCCGAACTCACCGGAACCTCCGCACCGTCCCCCGACAGCGTCGCCGCTCAATCACGCGATCAGCTGATCCCGCCCGCGAACGCCGCCCAGACGGCAGCGGCTCCCGCGGCCCAAAAGGGCGACGCCGCGGTCTTCTTCGTCCACCCGACGAGCTATTACAGCAAGTCGAGCTGGAACGCCCCGCTCGACGACCGCGATGCCAATTACCGCGCCGACCTCTTCATGCGCGGCATGGCGAGCGCCTTCGCCGACGCGGGCGAGGTCTGGGCGCCGCGCTACCGCCAGGCGACGCTCGGCGCCTTCCTCGCCACCGACCGCGTCACCGCGGGCAAGGCGATCGACGCCGCCTATCGCGACGTCGAGCAGGCGTTCGACGCCTTCCTCGCCGCGCAGCCGAAGGACCGGCCGATCATCCTCGCCGGCCACAGCCAGGGCGCGCTGCATATCGAAACGCTGATCAAGAACCGCATCGCCGGCACCCCGCTCGCGAAGCGCGTCGCCGCCGCCTATGTCGTCGGCTGGCCGATCAGCCGTGACACCGACCTCGCCGCGCTCGGCCTGCCCGCCTGCGAGACGCCCGAACAGGCGAACTGCATCCTCGGCTGGGCGAGCTTCGCCGAGCCCGCCGACACCTCGATGGTCACCGGTGCCTACGACGGCACGATCGGCTACGACGGCCGCCCGCGCCGCGAGACGCGGATGCTCTGCACCAACCCGATCACCGGCATCCCCGACACCGAGGCCCCCGCCGCCGCCAATATCGGCACGCTGAAGCCCGAGGACGGCTTCAAGAAGGGCGAGCTCGTCCCCGGGGTGATCGGTGCCCGGTGCGACGACACGCGCGGTTTCCTGATGATCGGCGATGCCGAGGTCGCAAAGGATTATGCGCCGAGCTACGTCCTTCCCGGCAACAATTACCACGTCTTCGACATCACCCTCTTCTGGGCGAACGTCCGCGCCGACGTGCTGCGCCGGCTCGCGACTTTCGAAGGCAAGCCCTCGCCGGTCCCGCCGCCCGCGGCGCCGGTGGCGACGCCTGAGACGCCTTCTGCCACTCCCAAAACCTGACCCGTCATTGCGAGCGAAGCGAAGCAATCCAGAGCGGGCGGTAACCGCCCTGGATTGCTTCGCTTCGCTCGCCATGGCGCAATTTAGGCGATAAAGACGATCCGATGATCACCACCGCCGCCCCCGACTTCGCCGCCGCACTCCCCGATGGCGGCCGCCTCGCGGGGCTCGATGTCGGTACCAAGACCATCGGCGTCGCGCTCTGCGACGCGGGGTGGAGCTTCGCGACCCCCGACAAGACGATCCTGCGCAGGAAATTCGCCGCCGACCTCGAAGCGCTGCGCCAGCTCGTCGCCGCGCAATCGATCGTCGGCCTCGTCGTCGGCCTGCCGCTCAACATGGATGGCAGCGACAGCCCGCGCACCCAGTCGGTGCGCGCCTTCGCCCGCAACCTCACCCCCCTCGCCCTCCCGGTGCTGCTCTGGGACGAACGCTGGTCGACCGCGGCGGTCGAGCGCGCGATGATCGCCGCCGACGTCAGCCGCGCCAAGCGCGCCGAGCGCGTCGACAGCGCGGCGGCCGCCTTCATCCTGCAAGGCGCGATCGACGCGCTGACCAGATGATCCTCCCTGCGGCCCTTCGGCTGGCCGGCAGGCCGGCCGCTCAGGATAAACTGCCCTTCGGGCAGCCGTGGGGAGGAGGACCGCCGCGAAGCGGTGGTGGAGGAGCCGAGCATATTCTTTCTGCTTCGTCACCCCGGACTTGATCCGGGGTCCCGCTTCTCGACGTTGCTGAGCGGGACCCCGGATCAAGTCCGGGGTGACGAGGAGGATAACCGAACCTTCCAAAGCCAGACGACGTCATCGCCGGGAGGATCATCGCTTGCGATTTTCGCATCTCCCACCTAGACGCTCGGCTTTAATGACAAACGCAACCACCCGACCCGCCAGCGACTATCCGCCCGGCGGCGATGCCTTTCGCCATCGCCATCTGACCGGCATCGCGCAGCTCACCCCGTGGGAAATTTCCTACATCCTCGACGCCGCCGAACAATGGGTCGACCTCAACCGCTCGGGCGCCGCCAAGCATGACGATGCGCTCGCGGGGCTCACCATCATCAACGCCTTTTTCGAAAACTCCACCCGCACGCTCCTGTCGTTCGAGATCGCGGGCAAGCGCCTCGGCGCCGACGTCGTCAACATGCACGCCGCGCAGTCGAGCGTGAAGAAGGGCGAAACGCTGATCGACACCGCGATGACGCTGAACGCGATGCGCGCCGACGCGATCGTCATCCGCCATTCGGCCTCGGGCGCGGTCCAGCTCATCGCCGACAAGGTCGACTGCCCCGTGCTCAACGCGGGCGACGGCCGTCACGAGCATCCGACGCAGGCGCTGCTCGACGCGCTGACCATCCGCCGCCGCCGCGGCAAGGTCGAAGGCCTCACCATCGCGATCTGCGGCGACGTGCTCCACAGCCGCGTCGCGCGCTCGAACATCCTCGCGCTGACCCTGCTCGGCAACGAGGTGCGCGTGGTCGCGCCGCCGACCCTGATCCCGCCCGCGATGGAACGGATGCACGTCGCGACCTTCACCGACATGGACGAGGGGATTGCGGGCGCCGACGTCGTGATGATGCTCCGCCTCCAGAACGAACGGATGGACGGCGCCTATCTTCCCTCGGCGCGCGAATATCACGCGCTCTACGGCCTCACGCCGCAGCGGCTCGAAAAGGCCAAACCCGATGCCATCGTCATGCACCCCGGCCCGATGAACCGGGGGGTGGAGATCGACAGCAGCGTCGCCGACGATCCCGCGCGCTCGACGATCACCGAGCAGGTCGAAATGGGGGTCGCCGTCCGCATGGCGTGCCTCGACATATTGACGCGCCGCAAGCGGGGAGTGCCGGGATGGAACTGAACCCGCTCCTGATCCGAAACGCGCGCCTGCTCGGCGGCGAGAGCGCCAGCCTGCTCGTCGCCCACGGCCGCATCGCCGCGCTGAACCCCGCCGAAACGCCGGAGGGATGCGAGGCCATCGACGCGAAGGGCCAATGGCTCGCCCCCGGCATCATCGATCTCGGCGTGTTCGCGACCGACAAGCCCGCCTTCCACTTCGGTGGCATCACCCGCGCCGCGCTGATGCCCGACAGCGGGCCGCTCGACAATATGGGGCTCGTCGAGCGCGCCGCGAAGGGCGGCAAGCCCGACCTCTGGGTCCACCCGCTCGCCGCCGCGACCAAGGGCCTCGAAGGCCGCGAACTCGCCGAGATCGGCCTGATGAGGGGCGCGGGCGCGCGCGCCGTCGCCACCGGTCGCGCCCGCATCGCCGATTCGGGGGTGATGCGCCGCGTTCTTTCTTACGCTGCCTCGCTCGGCCTCACCGTCATCGCGCACGCCGAGGACGAAGGGCTCACCCACGGCGCGGTCGCGACCGACGGCGAGATGGCGACGCGCCTCGGCCTCGCCTCGGCGCCGCCGATCGCCGAGGCGATGGCGATCGCGCGCGACCTCTGTCTCGTCGAAGAGACCGGCGCGCCGATCCATTTCCGCCAAGTCACCACCGCGCGCGGGCTCGATCTCGTCCGCGAGGCCAAGGCGAAGGGCCTGCCCGTCACTTGCGGCATCACCCCGGCGCATCTCTTCCTCTCCGACACCGCGATCGGCGATTTCCGCACCTTCGCGCGCCTGTCGCCGCCGCTCCGTTCGGAGGACGACCGCCACGCCTGTCTCTCGGGCGTAGCCGACGGCACGATCGACGTCCTCGCCTCGGGCCACGACCCGCGCGGGCCCGAGGACAAGCGCCTCCCCTTCGCCGAGGCGCAGCCCGGCATGGCGGGCGCCGAAACCCTGCTCGCGATGGGCCTCCAGCTCGTCCGCGACGGCCATGTAAGCCCCGCGCGCCTCTTCGACCTTCTTGCCGCCAATCCGGCGAAGCTGCTCGGGCTCGAGGCCGGCCGCCTCGAAGCCGGGCTCGAAGCCGACCTGATCCTGGTCGACGAGGGCACCCCGTGGCAGGTCGATGCGAAGAAGATGGCGGCGTGGGCGGGCAACACCCCGTTCGACGGCATGCCCATGCAGGGCCGCGCCACCGCGATGTGGAAGGGCGGCCAGCGCATCCGCTGATTCCCTCGATGAGCGGTTAGCGGCCGGTTGCGGACATAGGCAGAGAGAAAGCCCCTCCCCTTCAGGGGAGGGGCAACGCAGACTTGGCAGCTTGCTGCCTAGTCGGAGTGGGGTGGGGTCTATCGGCCTTGCGCAAGGCCGATAGACCCCACCCCAACCCCTCCCCTGAAGGGAAGGGGCTTATCGGGACGCACCGCCCCCTCCCCACCCCAAAAGCCGACCTCTCGCCAGCCTTCGCAACCGATACGATCGCCCATCGAAAAGGAAGCCCGCCGGACGAATCCGGCGGGCTTCAAGAAGCACGAATTGGCCTTGTGAGCCTCCCCGTACTTGGGTCGCGTTCAGGGGATGAACCTTCTCCCGCCGTCTTTCGCTACCCAACCGGGTAGGAGCGGCGAATTTTTCCGTCGTTTTGCGGCTTGGCAGCACCGAAGCATCGTCTAAATCAGCAGATGGAAGAGTGCTCAGCCGGGGGACCTGCGTGCCGATCGATCCCGTTCCAAGCCCATCGCCCAGCCGCGCCGACGCGGCCGCCGAATGGGAAATTCTCGACACGCTGATCGGCCATATCTACGACTCGGTCCTCCACCCCGAACGCTGGAACGAAACGCTCGCCCGCATCACCGGCGCGCTCTGCCCGCTGCGCTGGGAATCGGCCTTCATCCTGTGGGAAAGCAACAGCCCGCCGCGCGCGCGCTTCGTCGCCGCCTCGGGGCTCGCGGCGGGGATCCAGGAAATCTACACCGCCGTCTATGCCGGCAGCCACCCCTGGTCGCGCAAGTTCACGCGCTACGCCAACGGCAGCGTCGTCGACAGCTACGACATCATGACGCAGGAGGAATTCTGGGAATCCGAATTCTTCCGCAATTTCCTGCGCCCCTACGGGATCGACCGGCTCGTCGGGGTGCTGCTCGACCGGCGCGGCGGCGAGCGGCTGGGGCTGATGCTGCCGGGGCCGGGCGACCGCGACGTCGCGTCGCTCAAGCGCGGGCTGCGCATCCTCGCCCCGCATATCCAGCGCGCGATGCGGATCAGCGACCGCATCGCCTCGCTCGAACTCGCCGCGGGTGCCGCGCGCGCCGCCGCCGACGCCGCGCCCTTCGCGATCTTCAGCCTCGACGATCAGCTCAATATCCTCGCCGCCAACAGCCGCGCCGCGCGCTACGAGCGGGCGGGCTTCATCACCCTCGCGCAGGACCGCTTCGCCTTCACCCATCCCGCGAGCCACAAGCGGCTCCTCGATCTCACCCGCGAGGATGCGCCGGCGGGGCTCGCCTTTCAGGCCGCGAACGAGGCGGGCGCCGAATGCCCGGTGCTCGCGGCGCGGATCGCGCGCCAGTCGGCGGCGCAGATCGGCGGCGTCGCGCTCGGCGCCTCGCTGATCGTCACCATGGGAAGCGCGCCGGGCGAGGCGCCGGTGGTCGAGATCGACCGCGTCGCGCAATGGTTCGCCCTCACCCCCGCCGAAGCGCGCCTCGCGGTCGCGCTCGCCGCGGGCCAGACGCTCCCCGCCTATGCCGCCGAGCGCGCCGTCAGCCTCAACGCCGCGCGTTTCCTGCTCAAGGGCATTTTCCGCAAGACGGGGGCGAACAGCCAGGCGCAGCTCGTCGCCACCCTCGCGCGTCTGCCGGCGGCGTGAACGGATAGCAGCGAGGGGAGGAAGCCGGTCGGGACCGCGCTTCCTCCCCTCTTGCTGTTCCCGATGGAGCCAGATTCAGCGCGAGGCCATCCGCACCGGGCTTGCCTTCGCCGCCCACTGGATGCTCTCGCCGCCCATCTGGCGGATGAAGCAGCGCTGGCCCTGCGCCTTGAGCTCGCCGCACAGCCTGCTGGCGTCGGCGCGGCTCTTCAGGCCGTTGACCGTCAGGCGGTAATAGGTGCGGCCCTTGACCGTCGCCGAATGGCTCGACGCCGGAAAGGCGGCGAGCTGGCCGTTGCGCTTCTTAAGCACGCCCCATTTTTCCTTGGCGATGCCCAGGCTGTCATAGGCGCCGAGCTGGACCGCCCAGCCCGAGGGATTCTTCGCGTCGAACGCCTGCGGTGCCAGCCGGACCGCAGCCTCGGCGGCCGCGGCCTGCGAAACGGAGGCGCTGTCGCCCGCGACGCGCGGCGCGTGGCGATAGGGCGCGGCGTCCGCGACGATCACCGGCGCCGCGGCGCTCGGCGAGGGCAGCTCGGTCACCGGCACCGCGGCGCCCGCGACGCGCTGCGGCATCGGCAGCTCGACGGTGCGGATCGGCGCGTCGGCGCCGCCCGCGTCGATCGCGACCGGCGGCGGCGGCGCATAGCTGTCGACCGGCGCCGGATCGGCGCTGGCGAGCACCGTGCCATCGGCCGGGGCCGCGGCCATCTGCGTGTCGGCGAAATTGGCGAGCGCGAGGCGCACCGGCATGCCGGCATCGGCCTGCGCCTTGGTGCCGATCAGGCTCGCGACGCGAAGCTGCTGGTCGCCCGCTTCGGCGAGCTTCGCCCATTCGGTCATGCGGGTTTCGACCTTGGCGGGCGACAGATCCTGCGACGCGAGGATGCGCGCCTGCGCCCAGCGGCCCGACAGCGCGAGCGCGAGCGCGAGATTCTGGCGGGTGCGCGCGCCGGCGTCGGGCGCCCGCGCCGCGGCGGTCAGCACATAGATCGCCGACTCGCTGTCGCCGGCGAGCGCGAGCGCGAGGCCCGCGTCGGAGGCGGGGACGACATCGCTGTTCGCCTTGAGCAGCGCGAGCGCGTCGGCGCTGTTGCCGCGCGCGATATGCGCGAGCGTCAGCGCGATGACGGTGTTGCCGTCCTTCGCGCCCAACTCCATCGCCTCGCCCAGCGCCGCCTCGGCCGAGGCGAAGCGGCCGTCGTTCAGATAGGCCTGGCCGAGCAGCGCGCGATAGCCCGCGTCGCGCGGGCTTCCGGCGACGGCGGCTTCGGCGAGGCCGACCGCCTTGCCCGTCTTGCCCTTTTCGAGCGCGGCGCGCGCCTTGTCCGCGGCCTTGGCGGCGGCTTCGGCCTTGGCCCCGACGTTCGACGAAGCGGTCGCGAGCGGGCCCATGCCGCTGCATCCCGTCGCCGTGATCCCCAGAACGAAGCCCGACATGGCGAGTTTCATCAGCATTTTGCGGTTCATGGAAGGTCCCCCCATTTCATCCGGTGCTAGGCCGTCCGGCGCGCGGGGCGCGCCGCCGGCAGGCGGCTCGCCATCGCGTCGATTTCGGGCAGCGACGACAGATATTCATCGAGCAGGTCGGTCAGGATGACCTGCGCGGAGCGATTGGTGACCGCGCTCGCGAGCCGCAGGCGCAGATGGCGCTCGGCATCGAGGCGCAGCGTGAAGGCCGCCTTTTCGCGGGCCCGCAGCGCGCGCGGCGCCTTCGCCTTCGGCGCCGGGCGCTGCTCGACCTTGCGCGCGACCGCGGCGACGCGGTCGATCAGCGATTCCTGCTGGCGCACGATCTCGGGCACTTCGGGAACGAAGGATTCGTCGGGCTCGGCCGCGAACGCCGCTTCAGCGATCGCATGATCGGCGCTTTCGTCGACCGCATGTTCGGCCTCGGGGTTGTGCGCGAGCACCGATCCGGTCAGCAGCGGCTTCAGGTCGACCATGTGCGCCGGTTCGGACGTCTGGTCGGGATCGACGTCATAGCCCATGTCGTTCCAGCCGAGATCGTCGTAGCCGGTGCCGGCGAGCGGCCCGGGGCCGCTGCCGAGCGGCTGGCGACGCATGGCGGGCCGCGCGCCGCCCTTGCGGGCTAGCAGGCCGGCGCTCAGCGATGCGAGGGGTTTGGGTTCGCCCATCGTTCAAGCCCTCCCCTTACTGGCCGGCGATGCGGCGGCCGAAGCCCCCGCCCATCGGACGAACCGCGCCGTAATTGCCCTGCGTGGGCAGCGGCGATGCGAAAACGGTGCGGCGGAAATTCTTCTCCAGCCGGTCGTTCATATAGGTCCAGAGCTGGCGGATTTCGTCGGCCGAACGGCCGTTCGGATCGACCTCCATCACCGTGCGGCCGTCGATCATCGACGCGGCGTAATCGGTACGGTGGTGCAGCGTAACCGGGGCGACGGTGCCGTGCTGCGACAGCGCGACCGCGGCCTCGCTGGTGATCTTCGCCTTGGGCGTCGCGGCGTTGACGACGAACACCAGCGGCTTGCCCGCGCGCTCGCACAGGTCGACCGTGGCGCCGACGGCGCGCAGGTCGTGCGGGCTCGGGCGCGTCGGAACGACGATCAGCTCGGCGACCGAGATGACGCTCTGGATCGCCATGGTGATCGCCGGCGGCGTATCGATCACGGCGAGTTTGAAGCCCTGCTGGCGCAGGATTTCGAGGTCGGAGGCGAGCCGCGCGACGGTGGTCTGGGCGAACGCCGGAAGGTCGGTTTCGCGCTCGTTCCACCAGTCGGCGAGCGAGCCCTGCGGATCGATGTCGATCAGAACGACGGGGCCCGCGCCCGCAAGCTGGGCCTGCACCGCGAGGTGCCCCGACAAGGTCGTCTTGCCCGACCCGCCCTTCTGTGAAGCCAATGCCAAAACGCGCACGACTGTCCCCCTGAATATCCAAAATCGGCCGGAGGAATGACATGCGGGGCGCTAAAATTGGGTTAACGATGATAAAAAGAGGGTGAACGGCCCGTTGGCATATGTGGTAAACAAACAGCTAAGAACGAACTGTGCCATCCCGGATCAAAAGCGGGATTGCCGCGCTCTTCGCTAACGGGGTGTTAGCCATTTGGGGTTAGGCGGCTTTTTCGGGGACTGGTCACTCGACGGGTGACAAAGGTCATTGGAGAATTTCGATGCGCTCATTCCGCACCGCCGTTTCGCTCGCCCTGCCGCTGCTCGCGGCCGCAACGCTCGCGGTTCCGGCCTTCGCCGACGTCAAGGATGGCGTCGATGCCTGGCAAAAGGGCGATTACCAGGGCGCTGTCGCCCAGTGGCGCCCGCTCGCGGTCGCGGGGGATCCCGACGCGCAGTTCAACCTCGGCCAGGCCTACAAGCTCGGCCGCGGCGTCCCCTCCGATCTCGATCAGGCCGAGGCCTGGTATCGCCGCGCCGCGAAACAGGGGCATCTCCAGGCCGAGGATAATCTCGGCCTCGTCCTCTTCACCGCGGGGCGCCGCGACGAAGCGATGCCCTATATCGTCCATTCGGCGGCGCGCGGCGAACCGCGCGCGCAATATGTCCTCGGCACCGCACACTTCAACGGCGACCTCGCGTCGGAAGACTGGCCGCTCGCCTATGCGCTGACCAAGCGCGCGAGCGACGCCGGGCTCCAGATCGCCTCGGCGCGCCTCGCCCAGCTCGACCATCTGATCCCGCTCGAACAGCGGCAAAAGGGCCTCGCGATGCTGCCCGAGATGGAAAAGGCCGAAACGCGCGCGCGCCTCGCCGCGGTCAGCGCCGCCGCGCCGCCCGCGCCGAAGCCCGCCCCCTCGCCGGTCAAGACCGCGAGCCTCCCCGCCTCGGGCCCCGGCACCAGCTACACGCCGCCGCCGGTGATCGCGCCCGCACCGGCCCCGGCACCGCTGCCGCCGACGCCGAAGCCCGCGCTCTCGCCCGCCGCCGAGAGGGCGGCCGCCGCGGCCGCCGAAGCGACCGCCGCCGCCGACACCGCCGTCAGCATCGCCGCCGAGGAAGCCACGCCGCCGGCGTCGGTCCCGGTGAAAACCGCCGCCGCGCCGCCGCCGTCAGCGCCGGGCACGACCTATGCCGCGCCCCCGGAGAGCGGCCCGCTCCCGCCGGTCGCCCCGCCGCCTGCTCCTGCTCCCGCGCCGGTCAAGGCCGCCGCCCCGGCGCCGAGCCCCGCGAAACCCGCCGCCGCCCCGGCACCGGTCCGCAGCAGCGCCGCCACCGGCGCCTGGCGCGCCCAGCTCGGCGCCTTCGGCGTCGAGGGCAACGCCCGCAAGCTGTGGACCAGCCTCGAAAAGACATATCCCGCCTTCGCCGCGCGCCAGCCCTATCTCGTCAAGAACGGCAAACTCACCCGCCTCCAGGCCGGCGATTTCGCGAGCAAGACCGAGGCCGAAGCCTTCTGCGCGACGGTGAAGAAAGGCGGCCAAGCCTGCCTGGTGGTCGATCGATAGGCAACGACAGCTTTGGGGTGGGAAGCTGCCGTTCAAAATCACGTCATGCTGAACTTGTTTCAGCATCCATGGCCCGGCATTATCCGGCCAAGCCGGCGCCAGTTTGTTTTTCGCACAAAGACACAAAGCCAC
>Ga0182745_1002880_pt1 | contig 15110 bp, 14 predicted proteins | sample eDN3rd30CKraftBY_FD_128523 | JGI IMG/M metagenome (GOLD analysis project Ga0182745, IMG submission 128523) | Enriched backyard soil microbial communities from Emeryville, California, USA - eDNA 3rd pass 30_C Kraft BY (version 2) (version 2) | ecosystem: Environmental > Terrestrial > Soil >...
CTGTCGACGGCGGGAGCGATGTCAGCCTCGGTGTAGCGGGGGACGATGTGTTGCCGGCAGTTGACGTCCCAGGCCTCGATCGTGAAGGCGATCGCCCTTTGGGGCCGTGCGCGGTAGGCCGGGGCGACCAGCCGTTCCATCAGCTCGAGATCGCCTTCGACGATCCGCGCCCGGCCCCACAGCTTCAGCCGCTGCTGGGTGGCGAAATGCAGGACGAAGATGTGGGCGCGGTCGTTTTCCCGCAGATGGCCGAGAGAGATGTACTGCTGGTTTCCTGCGAAGTCGGCGAAGGCCAGCGTGTGGCTGCCGATGGGCTTCAGGAGCCCCGGCGGCCCGCCGCGGTGCTGTATATAAGGTCTGCCGTCGGCGCTGGCTGTCGCGAAGAAGAACGTGTCGATGATGCCGAGGAACTGGCGGAGATCGTCGGTGATCTCCGTGTTCCAGGTTCGGCCCGCGAACTGAGGTCGCGATCCGAGACGTGTCTGCTCCGCCTTCACCCCGGCTGAGAACATGACGTCTTCGGGATCGCTCATCCCAGCCGCTCCATCGTTACCCCAGCTTCTTGCCGAGCTCGCCGGCGATTTCCTGGATGAACTGCCAGGCGACGCGGCCTGAGCGCGATCCGCGCGTGATCGACCACTCGACCGCCCGCTTGCGCAGCTCGTCCCTCGGGATGTCGAGTCCGTAGAACTCGCAATAGCCCTCGATCATCGTGAAGAACGTGTCCTGGTCGGCATTGTGGAAGCCGAGCCACAGGCCGAAACGGTCCGACAGCGAGACCTTCTCCTCGACCGCCTCGGACGGGTTGATGGCCGTCGAGCGCTCGTTCTCGATCATGTCGCGCGGCATCAGGTGGCGCCGGTTCGAGGTCGCGTAGAACACGACATTCTCCGGCCGGCCCTCGATGCCGCCGTCGAGCACCGCCTTCAGCGACTTGTAGGCGGCATCCTGCCCGTCGAAGGAGAGGTCGTCGCAGAACACGATGAAGCGACGGCTCGAGTCGCGGATCATGGTGAGCAGTGCGGGCAGGGACGGGATGTCCTCGCGATGGATCTCGATCAGGGCGAGCGGGCCCGGCGGGCCGCCCATCTCGCGGTTCACGTGGGCATGCACGGCCTTGACGATCGAGCTCTTGCCGGCGCCGCGCGAGCCCCAGAGCAGCGCGTTGTTGGCCGGCAGGCCCTTGGCAAAGCGGCGCGTGTTCTCGACCAGGGTCTCCTTCTGGCGGTCGATGCCGACCAGCAGGTCGAGGTTCACGCGATTGACCTTGGGGACCGCTTCGAGGCGGTGACCGGCGGCGTGCCAGACATAGGCCTCCGCCCCGTTGATGTCCGCGCCGGCAGGCGTGGGAGGCGCCAGACGGTCGAGGGCTGCCGCAATGCGTGAGATAGTGGCTTTAAGGTCTTGATCCATTGTCGCCAGCCGCTGAAAAGGGGGGCGACCATATCGCCCCCGGCCTGCGTTGCAAAGCGGGGGGAGACCGCTATAGTCCGCGCGCTTTTTCGACGGCCGGAAGACTCGGGAGCAGAAGATGTTCATTTCACAGGCGTGGGCGCAGGGTGCAGGCGGTGGCGGCGGGGATTTCCTCGTTCAGCTCTTTCCGCTGGTCCTCATCTTCGTCGTCTTCTACTTCCTGTTGATCCGTCCGCAGCAGGCAAAGGCGCGCGCCCAGCGCGAGATGCTGGCCGGGGTGAAGCGCGGCGACCGGGTCGTTACCGGCGGCGGCATCATCGGCCTTGTGACCAAGGTGATCTCCGACAACGAGGTCCAGGTGGAACTTGCCGAAGGCGTGCGGGTTCGCATCATCAAGCAGACCATCACCGACATCCTGACGCGCGGCGAATCGGTGCGCGGTCCGAAGGACAGCAGCGAAGAGGACGACAAGCCCATGCTGCCGCCGCCGGCCCCCGCACCGGAGCGCAAGAGCCTGCTGGGCAGCCTGTTCGGCGGCGGCAAGAAGTAACGGCCGCAGAAGGGCTTAGGTCGGGATGCTCAACCTTCCGCGCTGGCAGACGATCGTCATTGCCGGCATCACGCTCCTGTCGGTGCTGTTCGCCCTGCCGAACCTGCTGCCGGCCAGCGTGCTCCAGCACCTGCCACAATGGTATGCGACCAGCCGGATCAATCTCGGCCTCGACCTGCGCGGCGGCGCCCATTTCCTGCTGGAAGCCGACCTTCGCTCGGTACTGACCGAGCGCCTGACCAACCTGTCGGACGCTGTGCGCGCGGAGCTGCGCAAGCAGCAGGTGCCTTTCAAGGACGTGACGGTCGAGGCCGGCAAGAACCTGGTGGTTACCCTGCGTGACGAGGCGAACCGCTCCAAGGCCCTGGACGCGATCCGCGCGGTCGATCCTGCGCTGGCCCTGTCGGGCAGTGGCGACACGATCCGGGTGGCCTATTCCGAGCAGGAGCTCGCGAAGCGCAAGAAGGAAGTGATCGACCAGTCGATCGAGATCCTCCGGCGCCGCGTCGACGAGACCGGCACGCTCGAGCCCACCATCACCCGCCAGGGCGACGAACGTATCCTCTTGCAGGTCCCAGGCATCAAGGACACCAGCGACCTCAAGCGCAAGATCAACCAGACTGCGAAGCTGACCTTCCATCTGGTCAACGAGGACCTCGCGGCGACCGGCCAGAACATCCCGCAGACCGTGCCGCCCACCACCTTCCTGGTGCCGACGCGCGAGGGCATGCTCGAGCTGCGCCGCACCAATCCCAAGGCCTGGGAGGATATCCAGGCCGCCAACCCGCGTCTGTCGCCCGAGCAGATCTGCCGGCGCTACCAGCCGCAGTGCCTGCCGGTTCTGAAGCGCGTGGTCGTCGGCGGCGAGGACCTCGACGATTCGAAGGCCACCTTCGAACAGCAGCAGGGCGGCCGACCGATCATCAGCTTCACCTTCAACTCGGCCGGCGGCCGCGCCTTCTGCAACGCCACCCGCACCAACATCGGCAAGCGGCTGGCGATCCAGCTCGACGGCGAGATCATCAGCGCCCCGGTCGTGCAGAGCGCAATCTGCGGCGGCAGCGGCATCATCACCGGCAGCTTCACGACCCAGCAGACGCAGGAGCAGTCGCTGCTGCTGCGCTCCGGCGCGCTGCCGGCAACGCTCAGCATCATCCAGGAGAGCACCGTCGGCGCCGACCTCGGCGCGGACGCCATCCAGGCAGGAACCGTCGCGGCGCTGGCCGGCACCCTGCTGGTGGCGATCTTCATGTTCGTGGCCTACGGACCGGTGTTCGGCGGCTTCGCCAATCTTGCCATGCTGGTGAATCTCCTGATGGTGTTCGCCGGCATGTCGATCCTGGGCGCCTCGCTGACCCTGCCCGGCATTGCGGGCCTCGTCCTCACGGCAGGCCTCGCGGTCGACGCCAACGTGCTGATCTACGAGCGTGTACGCGAGGAGAAGGCGCTCGGCCGGTCTCCGTTCAGCGCGCTCGCCACCGGCTACGAGAAGGCAATGTCGGCCATCATCGACGCCAACCTCACGACCCTGATCGCCGGCGTTCTGCTGTTCGGTTTCGGCTCGGGGCCAATCCGCGGCTTCGCGACGACGCTGACGCTCGGCATCATCACCTCGATGTTCAGCTCGACGATCTTCACGCGCATGCTCCTCGCGGTCTGGGTGCGCTGGCGCCGCCCCGCCGAACTCGTGATCTGAGGCGAAGCCATGTGGAAGCCTGTCCGCCTTTTCGCCTTCAAGAAGAAGTTCGACTTTCTCGGTCAGCGCCGCGCCGCACTGATCATCTCGACCCTGATCAACGTCGTGTCGATCGTCGGCGTCCTGACGATCGGCCTGAACTTCGGCATCGACTTCAAGGGTGGCATCGCCATCCAGGCCAAGGCCAAGGACGGCAAGGCCGAGCTCGACCAATTGCGCAACACGGTGGGGGCACTTGGCGTCGGCGAGGTTTCGCTGCAGGAATTCGGCGATCCGAGCACCGTCCTGATCCGCGTCCAGCGGCAGGAGGGCGACAACCAGTGCGTCGCAGGTGCCCAGCGCGTGATGCAGAAGACCGCCGGCCAGGGTTGGCTGGTCAAACCCGGCCCGGTCGGAACAGGCGATGTCCAGTTCACCTCGCCGTCCGCGCTCGACTCCGCCAACTGGCGGGATGCGGTGAGCCGCGCCGGCCTCACGCTGCAGGAGCGCCAGCTTCCGCGCGGCTCGACCAACACGGCCAATATCGACATGTCGATCGAGCAGCGCGCCGAATGGTGCCAGCAGGTCGCGATCAAGCTGGTCGAGGATGCGATCGGCAGCAACTACGAGCTGCGCGGCACCGAATCGGTCGGTCCGAAGATCGGTGATGAGCTGATGCGGAGCGGCATCTACGCCGTGATCGCCACCATGTTCGCGATCGCGATCTATGTCTGGGTACGCTTCGAATGGCAGTTCGCTGTCGGCGCACTGATCGCGATGCTGCACGACGTCATCTCGACGATCGGTGTCTTCGTGCTGTTCCAGCTCGACTTCAGCCTGACGGCCCTGGCGGCGGTGCTGACGATCGCCGGCTACTCGATCAACGACACGGTCGTGATCTTCGACCGCGTGCGCGAGAACATGCGCCGCTACAAGAAGATGCCGCTTCTGGATCTGCTGAACCACAGCATCAACGAGACCCTGTCGCGTACCTTGATGACCTCGGCAACGGTGTTCGTGGCCGTCGGCGCGCTGGTGCTGTTCGGCGGGCCTGTCCTGCACAGCTTCTCGGTCGCCATGCTGTGGGGCGTCATCGTCGGCACCTATTCCTCGGTCTGGGTCGCCTGCGCCGGCCTCGTCTATCTCGGCCTGCGCGCCGACCAGCTCCGCCCGGCCGACGACAAGGCTGACAAAGGCGGCGATACGGAGAAGGCGGGGGCGTGAAGCCGCCGTCCCCGGGACCCGCCGACAAGACCCTGCCGACCCCGGACCCGGCCCAGGTCCAGTACATCCGCAGCTACGGTCCCGGTCGCTTCATGATCAGTGACAGGGAATGGCGGTCGCCGGTCCTGGTGACGCCGACGGTCACCCATCCGTGGATGGTCGACCGCGTCGAGGATCTTTCCCTCGACAGCCTGGCACCGCTGCGCGAGGCCGCCGTGCCGACGGAGATCCTGGTGCTGGGCTGCGGCCCGCGCGCCGTATTCGTTCCGCCGGACCTGCGGGCGGCCCTGAAAGCCGCCGGCATGGGCCTCGAGGTGGTCGATACGGGATCCGCCTGCCGCATTTACAACGTGCTGCTGGCCGAGAGCCGGAGGGTGGCGGCAGCGCTCATTCCGCTGTAGCGAACGCGGGACGATCCGATGAAAACGCGGCCCGTGGGTTCCCGTTTCTCCTGTTCGTCCCGACGTCCGTCAAATCGGGGCGTTCTGCTGGGCCAGCATGCAATAGAGCATACCGATGGAGAACATTGTGTTGAAGCGGCTGGCATGGAGCGCCCTCGGAGCCGCTGCAGCCTTCTCTTCCGCCGTGGCTTCGACCAGGCCCAGGATCTTCTGCTGGTTCGGCCAGATGATGAACCAGACGTTGAAAGCCATCACCAGCGCCATCCACATGCCGACGCCGATCATGATGAACCCGGGACGCAGCGTCAGTGCCTCGACGATGTACCTGTTCATGGCGGCGACCAGAAGGCCGGTGACGACCGTCGCGAGAGCGGCGTAGCGGAACCACCACAACACCGTCGGTGTGATGAACTTGGTGAGGGCGGTCCGGCTTTCCACCGGCTGGATCTTCGGCATGGTGGGCACCTGCACGAAGTTCAGGTACCAGAGGAGGCCGATCCACATGACGCCGCAAACCACGTGCACCCAGCGCATGATGACCGTCGCATAGGCATGGTCGATCCGGATCGACTGTCCGGTCGCCGCGCCGGCGATCACGACGATCAGGATCAGGAGCACGACACCGGCGGAAACGGTTCGTCCAAGCGAGGCAAACAAGGCACCCATGTTGAACTTCCCCCTTTATCTTATTGAAGGGATTGATGAATCCCCGATCGGTATACTCTAATCCGGAGCCATTCTGCGTACAAGTGTCGCACCCCAGCTTTGATCCCCTCATGACCGGCTTTCAGCCCGACAGCTCCCGCGCCGCCGAAGCTTCGCACCGCTACGTGCTCGACCTGGTGCGCGCTGCCGACCGGGAGCGCTTCCTCGGCGCCCTGTTCGCGCCGGAGCCCCGGCGCAGCGGTTTGCTGGCGCTGCTCGCTTTCGATCACGAGCTGGCGCGCACCCGCAGCGTCACCAGGGAACCGATGCTGGCGCGCATCCGGCTGGAATGGTGGCGTGAGGCGATGGCGGAAGCCGCCGGGAGCGGCAAACCACGCGCGCAGCCCATCGTCGAGGCGCTGGCGGAGACGATCCGCCGGCACGGGCTTGTGCTCGAAAGCCTGGTCGAGCTGATCGACGCGCGCGAGGAGGAGATCGAGGGGCCGCTCGACGTCATGCGCGCCGGCCATGCGCTGGCCGACCTCGAACTCGGCGTCCTGGGGGTCGAGGATGCAGCGTCGCGGCAGGCGGCCCATGCGGTCGGCGCGGCCTGGCTGATGGGCGAAGGCCCGGAGCGCGACCAGCTCGTGGGTGATGCGCGGGCGCTGCGCCGGAAGGTCGATCCCGCCGCCCTGCCGATCCTGTTGCCGGCGCTTTCCCTCGGCCGCCCCCTGGGGCCGCTGCGGCGGCCGCTGGCCTATTGGTGGGCGGCGAGACGCGGGCGATACTGAGGGACAACCCGGGAGGAAGCGTGGCACGCGCGAAGGCAAACGGTATCGAGATCGAGTACGAGACGTTCGGCAGCCGGAAGGATCCGGCGCTGCTGCTGATCATGGGCCTGGGCGCGCAGCTCACGCTCTGGCCGGAGACAATTTGCGAGGGGCTGGCCGCCCAAGGTTTCTTCGTCGTGCGCTACGACAACCGCGACGTCGGCCTCTCGACCGACTTCGATGAATGGGGCGTGCCCGACGTGATGGGCGCCTTCGCCAAACTCATGAAGGGCGAGAAGGTCGAGACTCCGTATTTGCTTTCCGACATGGCGGCCGATGCGGCCGGCCTGCTCGACGCGCTGGAGCTCGATCGCGCGCACATGGTCGGTGGCTCGATGGGCGGCATGATCGCCCAGGTGATCGCCGCCACCTATCCGCAGCGCACGCGCTCCCTCGTCTCCATCATGTCGACCAGTGGCCGTCCGGGTCTGCCGATGGGCAAGCCCGAGGCCGTGGCGATGCTTTCGGCGCAGCCCGAGGGAACGGAGCGCGAGCAGCTGATCGCCCATGGTATCAAGTTGCGCACGGTCATCAGTGGCCCCGGCTATCCGACGGAGCCTGCTGCAATGCGCGCCCTGGTCGAACGCAACATCGACCGGCGCTACTATCCGCCGGGCGCGGCGCGCCAGTATCTGGCGATCATGGCCTCGGGTCCGCGCGTCGATCTCCTGAAGACGGTGAAGGTGCCGACGCTGGTCTTGCACGGCGAGGACGATCCGCTGCTGCCGGTCGAGTGCGGGCGGGACGTGGCCACCCTCGTGCCCGGCGCGAAGATCGAGACGTTTCCCGGCTGGGGACACGACGTGCCCGAGCAGATGGTGCCCAAGCTGGTCTCGAGCATCTCGAGCTTCTGCAAGACAGTCTGAGGAATCACGTCCATGAAGTTCGGCATCTTCTACGAGCATCAGCTGCCCCGGCCGTGGGGCGAGAAGAGCGAGTATCAGCTCCTGCAGGACTCGCTCACCCAGATCGAGCTCGCCGACCGGCTGGGCTACGACTATGCGTGGGAAGTCGAGCATCACTTTCTCGAGGAGTATTCGCACTCCTCGGCGCCGGAAGTGTTCCTCGGCGCCGCCAGCCAGCGCACCAAACGCATCCGGCTGGGCCATGGCGTGATCCAGCTCACGACCAACAACCCGCATCGCGTCGCCGAGAAGGTGTCGACGCTCGACCTGCTCTCGGGCGGCCGGGTCGAGCTCGGCATGGGCGAGGCCGCGGGGCCGGCCGAGCTGCACCCGTTCAACATCCGGGTGCGCGACAAGCGCGAGCGTTGGGAGGAGGCCGTGAAGGCCATCGTCCCGATGTTCACCAAGGAGAGCTGGGAGTTCCACGGCGAGTATTACGACTTCCCGGCACGCAACGTGATCCCCAAGCCGTTCCAGAAGCCGCATCCGCCGCTGTGGGTCGCCTGCTCGAACATCGCTACCATCGGCAAGGCGGGCGAATGGGGCATGGGGGCGCTGGGCTTCACCTTCGTCACGCCCGAAGCGGCACGCGCCTGGGTGCACAAATACTACAACAACCTTCTCAACAACTCGAAGAAGCTCGCCGACTATCCCAGCAATCCCAACGTGGCGATGGTCTCGGGCTTCATGTGCGCGGGCACCGACGAGGAGGCCGAGGCCAAGGCCGCCGGCTGGACCTTCTTCATCTTCGCGCTCTCCTACTATGGCCGCAAAGGCGTCGATGCGCCGGGGACCTCCAACCTGTGGGACGAGTACCAGGCCTGGCGTGGCGGACCGGAGGAGAAGAAGGCCCTCGAATCGGGGCTGGTCGGCTCGCCGGAAACGATCCGCAGGAAGTTGCGCCAGTTCCAGGCCAGCAGGGTGGATCAGGTGATCCTGCTCAACCAGGCCGGCAAGACCAGCCACCAGGACATCTGCGACTCGCTCGACCTCTTCGCCCGCGAGGTGATGCCGGAATTCCATGCCGCCGAAGCCGAGCATGCGATCTGGAAGCAGAAGGTGCTCGACCGCGAGATCGTGCTCGAGGACCTCGACGTCGCGAAGTACGACATCTTCAGCCACCAGAACGAACACATCGTCCGCCTGACGCCCGAGCAGCTGAAGCAGAAGATGGCCGAGAAGGAAGCCGCCGCGAAGCGCGCCTGAGCGCTCTGCAAGCAGCGACGTCAGCGACGAACGGGCGGCCCCGCGTCGTCCAGACGGGTGCAGTTGGTCGCTTTGGTCATCAGGCAATCCTGGAGCTGGGATGTCCTGCGCAGTTCGTGCGTCAGGACCACGCCCCCGATCAGGAGCAAGACCATGACGACGAGCGCGATCAGGCTCTTGCGACGTCCAACTGCTTCGCGTTCCTCTGCTTCCCGTTCGGAAGGTTCCCGGTCGTCGGACATTCGCGACCTACTCGGCCGGATGCGGGCCGGCGGTTGTCGGCGGTGTTTCGACGGCCGGCCGCCGCTTGCGCGCATTCAGTCTCTGCTGGAGGCGGTCGAGATAGAGGTAGATGACGGGCGTCGTGTAGAGCGTCAGCCATTGCGAGACGAGGAGACCCCCCACGATCGCGATACCGAGCGGGCGGCGCAGTTCGGAGCCGGCGCCCTGGCCGATGGCGAGCGGCAGGCCTCCGCCGATCGCCGCGAAGGTCGTCATCATGATCGGCCGGAAGCGCAGCAGGCAGGCCTCGTGGATCGCCTCCAACGGCGTCTTGCCCCGCTCGCGTTCGGCCTCCAGCGCGAAGTCGATCATCATGATGGCGTTCTTCTTCACGATGCCAATGAGCAGGATGATGCCGATCAACGCGATGACGCTGAGGTCGTAGTGGAAGAGCATCAGCATCGCCAGCGCGCCGACGCCGGCAGATGGCAGTGCCGAGAGAATGGTGATGGGGTGCACATAGCTCTCGTAGAGCATGCCCAGCACGATATAGACGGCCAGGATCGCCGCGGCGATCAGGAGTGGCGTCGAGGCGAGTGACGACTGGAAGGCCTGCGCCGTTCCCTGGAACGCGCCGTCCAGGGTGATCGGCGTATGCAGGTCGGCCTGCATCTGCTTGATCTTCTCGACCGCGTCGCCCAGCGCCACTCCGGGTGCGAGGTTGAACGACACGGTGACGGCGGGAAACTGGCCCTGGTGACTGACGGTGAGGGGCGCGACCCGGTTGGTGAAGCGCGCCAGCGTGCCCAGCGGTACCTGCGTACCGGTATTGCTCGCCACATAGATGCGCGACAGCGCGGTCGGGTCGGCCCGGAATGACGGCAGGACCTCGAGTACGACCTTGTACTGCGTGCTGGACGTGTAGATCGTCGCCACCTGGCGCTGGCCGAAGGCGTCGTAGAGCGTCTGGTCGATGAGGGCGAGGCTGACGCCCAGTCGCGAGGCGGTGTCGCGATCGATGTCGATCGAGATATGGGGCGCCGCGATCTGCTGATCGGATGTGACGTCCTGCAGTTCCGGCAGCTTGGCCATGTTCTGCTCGATGATCGGCGCCCAGTGGTTCAGCTCCGCGACGTCGGTCGAGGTGAGCGTGTACTGGAATTCGGTCTTGCTGAGGCGGCCGCCGACATTGATGTCCTGGCCGGCCTGCATGAAGAATTTAACCCCTTGGACGGCCGCCACCTTGGGCCTCAGGCGCTGGATGATCTCCTGTGCAGAGGCGTCGCGCTCGCTGAAGGGTTTCAGCTGAATGAACATGCGGGCGGTATTTTCCGACGAGTTGCCGCCGGTCGATCCCACGAAGCCGACGACGCCCGAAACCGCGGGATCCTGCTGGATGATGGCGGAAAGCTGGGTCTCCAGATCGGCCATGGCGGCGAAGGAGATGTCCTGTCGCGCCTCACCCTGGGCGAAGATGAAGCCGGTGTCCTGCTCGGGGAAGAAGCCCTTGGGAATGATCACGTACAGGTAGCCCGTGACGGCGATCAGGACGAGGGTGGACAGCAGCATCAGCGGCTGGTGGCGGAACACCCATTGCAGGCCGCGGTCGTAGCCGCGCATGACGGACTCGAATACGTCCTCGCACATCTGGTCGAGCCGGCCGCGCTTGTGCCCGGCCTTCTCGCGCTTGAGGAATCGCGCGCACATGACCGGCGTGAGCGTGAGCGACACGAAGGCCGACATGATGACCGCCACCGTGACGGTGACGGCGAACTCGCGGAACAGGCGGCCGACGATGCCGCCCATGAACAGCAGGGGAATGAACACAGCGATCAGGGAGAAGGTGATCGTGATGATCGTGAAGCCGATCTGGCCCGCGCCCTTGAGCGCGGCGTTGAACGGTGTCTCGCCCTCCTCGATGTAGCGCACGATGTTCTCGATCATGACGATCGCGTCATCGACGACGAAGCCCACGGCGATCGTGAGGCCCATCAGCGAGAGATTGTCGATGCTGTAGCCGAGCACGTACATGACGCCGAAGGTACCCACCAGCGACAGGGGCACGGTGATGCTGGGGATGATCGTGGCCCACAGGTGGCGCAGGAAGATGAAGATCACCATCACCACCAGGCCGATGGTCAGCACCAGGGTGAACTGCACGTCCGCCACCGAATCGCGGATCGATTGCGAGCGGTCGGAGACCAGGTCGACTTTCACGCCCTTGGGTGCGGAAGCGAGAAGGCGAGGCAGCTGCGCCTTGATCGTGTCGACGATTTCCACGGTGTTGGCGCCGGGCTGGCGGAACACCAGGAGAAGCTCGGAACGCTTGCCGTTGAACCAGGCGCCGCTGCGCGGAGCCTTGGTGGCGTCGAGCACTTCGCCGATGTCGGTGAGCTTGACCGGGGCGCCGTTGCGGTAGGCGACGATGATCTGCTTGTAGGTCGAGGCCTGGAAGAGCTGGTCGTTCGTGTCGATGGTGAACGACTGGTGTTCGTTCTCGAAATTGCCCTTGGCCTGGTTCAGCGTGGCATTGTTGATGGCCAGCCGCACGTCCTCGAGGCCGATCCCATGCGCGGCGAGGGCAGAGGGATTGGCCTGGATGCGGACCGCGAAGTCCTGCTGGCCGCCCACCAGCACCTGCGACACGCCGGGGATCGCCGAGATTTTCTGGGCGAGGATCGTGAAAGCATAGTCGTCGACCTTGTAGATCGGCATGTCGTCGGACCGAACGGCATAGATGAGGACGGCGCGGTCGGCGGGATTGACCTTTCTATAGGTCGGCGGATTCGGCAGGTCTTTCGGCAGGAGACCGCTGGCCGCGTTGATGGCGGTCTGGACGTCGGTCGCGGCGCCGTCAATGTTGCGGCCGAGATTGAACTGCAGGGCAATCGACGTGGTGCCGAGGCCGCTCGTCGAATTCATCGAGGCGAGACCGGGGATTGCGGCGAACTGCTGTTCGAGCGGCGTCGCGACCGACGACGCCATGGTTTCCGGACTGGCGCCAGGCAGGGTCGCCGAGACGCTGATGGTCGGGAAATCGACATTGGGAAGCGCCGCCACGGGCAGCAGGCTGTAGGTTGCCGCGCCGAACACGAGCAGGCCGAGCATCAGCAGGGACGTGGCGATCGGCCGGCGGATGTAGGTTTCCGAGATATTCATGGCGTCAGCCCGCCTGGGGCGTCGGCGCCGCGACAGCGGCCGGCGGCTTTGCCGAAGGCTCCGCAGCGGACGTTGCCGGGTCGACTTTGATGCGTGTGCCGTTGGACAGCCGGTACTGGCCGTCGACCACGATCTTCTCGCCGGCCGTTATGCCCTTTTCGATGATCGCGATGTCATCCTGCATGCCGGAGGTCTCGACGTCGCGCCGCTCCACGGTGCTGTCGGGGCGGATGACATAGGCATAGTAGCCCGACGGGCCCTGCATGATGGCGCGTTGCGGCACGGTCACCGCGCCATTCTTCATGGACAGGACCAGCCGCACGTTCACGAACTCACCCGGCCAAAGGGCCTCGTCGCCGTTGCGAAAGGTGGCCTTCATGCGCAGCGTACCGGTCGCGACATCGATCTGGTTGTCGATCAGCGAGACCTCGCCCTTGGCCAGTACCTTCCTGTCGTCGCTCGCATAGGCATAGACCGCCAGCGGGGCAGCGGCCTGGTTGTGGCGGATCGCCTCCGCATAATCCTGTGGGACGGTGAAGTTCACGAAGATGGGTTTGATCTGGGTGATGCTGACCAGGCTCGTGCTCTGGGAGGACTGGACGAGATTGCCGAGGTCGACGAGAAGCTGGCCGGTGCGGCCGTCGATCGGCGCGCGAATGTCGGCATAGGAGAGGTTCAGCCTGGCAGTGTCGATCGCCGCCTGATCGACGGCGATCGATCCCTTCAATCCGTCGACGGTGGCCTGTTGCTGGTCGACGCTCTGGCGCGACTGGAAGCCCGAGCCTGTCAGCTTGCTGTAGCGCTCGAGGTCGAGCTGTGCGCCGAGAAGCAGCGCTTCGTTGCGCGCCTTGGCGGCGGTCGCCGAATCGAGCGTCGCCTGGTAGGGGCGGGGATCGATCTGGAAGAGGGGGATGCCGGCGGTGACGTCCTGGCCTTCCTTGAACAGGACCTTGACGATCTGGCCGTCAACGCGCGCTTTGATGGTGACCGTCTTGAAGGCCTGCACGGTGCCCAATCCGCGTACGAGAACCGGAACGTCCTTCGTCTCGGCGACGCCTGCCGACACCGGGACGAGAGGAGGCGAGGCAGATGCCCTTGCGCTGGTATTGCCGGACTGATGGAGGAACAGATAACCCGAAACGGCCAAGATGATCGCGAAGCCTGTGCCCGCGAGCTTGGTCAGTGTCGATTTCTTCATCTCTGAACGGCCTTCCCTCGTCACTCACAGGAGAGAGCGAGATTGGGAGTCGGCGCCGCAAAGAGGGCTACAGCACGACGTTTCGCTTACAGGAAGCTGACGCGCCTGTGCTCATTGACGCAGGGACGAGCGTCGATGCCTTGTTCGCGGTCGATCTGATAAGCGCAGCCTATCTGCCGGCCGGCACCTGGGTGCGATACCAGTCGAGGATTTCCGCGCCGGTCCACAGGACGACGCCTTCGTGGCCGAGGATGTAGTCGTAGAGCATCTCGAGATACTTGATCCGGTGCGGCACGCCGGTGAGATAGGGGTGGATCGAGATGGCCATCACGCGCGGCGCGGTCTTGCCGTCGAGGTAGAGCCGGTCGAACTGGTCGCGGCCGCGGCGGAAGATCTCGTCGGAAGGCTGCTGTTGCACGGCGCTCATGACGACGTCGTTGATCTCGACCGTGTAGGGTACCGAGACGATCTCGCCGTGCGCGGTCTTCAGGGGCAGCGGCTGCTCGTCCATCACCCAGTCGGCGACATATTCGATGCCGGCCTCGGCGAGCAGGTCGAGCGTTTCGTCGGTCTCGGTGAGGCCGGGACTCTCCCAGCCGCGCGGCGGCTTTCCGGTGAGGTCCTTGATCGCGCGGATCGTGTCGGCGATGGCGCTCTTCTGGTCCTCGACCTTGTGCATCGGCTTTTGCACCCAGCCGTGACCCATGAAGTCCCAGCCGGCCTCGTGCGCCGCCTCGCAGGCCTCGGGATAGAGTTGGCAGGCCGTGCCGTTCACCGCGAAGCTCGCCTTGAGCTTGCGCGTGCTGAGCGTCTCGAGGAAGCGCCAGAAGCCGACCCGCATGCCGTACTCGTGCCATGCCCAGTTGGGCACGTCGGGCAGCAGCGGCACGCCCATCGGCGGCGGCAGGACGGTGCGAGGCATCGCACCGGCCGGACTCCAGTTCTCGACATTCACGATCGTCCAGACGGCGACTCTTGCATCGCCCGGCAGGACCAGCTTCGGCCGCTTGTGGATCGGCAGGTACGGCGTGCGGCCGCGGACGCTACTGCCAGTTTCTGAAGTCATCGCTTTGAGCTTTCCGGTGAACGAGCCCGTATTTCACGCAAGGCCGCAGCAAAATCCGCGCCGTTACCCGTTCGTCGTGGCTATTCCTGCGCCGGTATGAACTTCGTCTGCTGCCCCGGCTTCATGGGTACCCCTGCAGTGGGCGGAGGCATGTACCAGTTTTCAACCCAAAGCCCCGCGACGTTGCCCTCCATCCTGAACGTCAGGGTACAGCCGTCGTGGTTGTTGTCGGTCCTGAGTTGGTCTCCTGGCGTCGCCTCGACACTTTTAGCGCGAGGAATCTGTCTGTCCGACAGCCCTCCCTCCGGTTTGCTCTGATCCACGTCGAAGGCGCCGGATCTGGCCGCCCCCCGGATGAAAACCACACGAGGTTCGCTGAAGAAGACCCTCACACCGGCGGTCGTTCGTTCGACACGATCGATCCAGCAGATGTCGCGCGCTTCGGCGGAGGCTGCTGCGGCCAGAAGGCTTGCCAGAGCCACAGCAGCATGACGAAGCGACCTCATCGTAATGTCACTCGAGACGGCGAGTGCATCACTTGTTGGGGTTGATCAGGAACTTCTCGCCCGTCGCGCGCTTGGCGTAGGCGGTGAGGTTCTGGAGATCGAGCGCTTCC
>Ga0182745_1002881_pt1 | contig 15109 bp, 14 predicted proteins | sample eDN3rd30CKraftBY_FD_128523 | JGI IMG/M metagenome (GOLD analysis project Ga0182745, IMG submission 128523) | Enriched backyard soil microbial communities from Emeryville, California, USA - eDNA 3rd pass 30_C Kraft BY (version 2) (version 2) | ecosystem: Environmental > Terrestrial > Soil >...
AGCGCCGGCGCCGCCCGCCGCGGTCGCGGCTCCGTCGGGTGCCGAACTGACCGCTGTCCTGCGGTCCGCGGTCGATCCGGCCAATCCCGCATCGGTCCGCCAGTCGTACGTCGAGCGCGGCTCGGAAGCGGCGGGTGTGCTCGAACAGATCAGCGGCCGGGCCGGGCAGATGCTCGCGGTCGTGAACCCGACCGTCGTCGACCCGGTCGCGGTCGAGGGCAATACCGCCTCCGGACGACTGCAGGTGATGTTCGCCGGTGCCGCCGGTCCGCAGACCCCGCTGCGGCTGACCTTCGTGAACGACGGCTCCGGGTGGAAGCTGTCCGCGCGCAGCGTGTGCGATGTCGCGTCGTTCAACGGCTTTTCGTGTCCGCCGGGGTACGCGCGCTGACGGCACCCTCACCCGGCGAGAACAATGCGCTCCACCGCCCCACCAGGAAGCGGATCGCGACGTCCACGACGAGCGCGGCGCTGATGATCGTCAGGGCCCACGCGAACAGTTCCGGCGTCTGCAACAGCGTCCGGGCCTGCGCGATCGCGGCCCCGACACCGTCCGGCGCGGACAGCAGTTCCGCCATCACCGCGACCCGCACGGCACCGGACGCGACCGCGCCGGCCGCACCCACGATCGGCGGCAGTACCGCCGGACCGATCACGAACATGATCCGGCGGGTCCGCGAAAGACGCAGTCCCGCAGCCAGTTCCCTCAAATGCGGGTCGACGGCGCGCAGTGCCGCCGTGGTCGCGGCGGCCACCAGTGGTGTCATGACGGTCGCGGTCACCACGATCGTGATGGCGGGATCGCTGCCGAACCACAGCACCAGGCACACGATCAGCACGATCGGCGGCAAGCCCTGCAGGATCGCCCGCAGCGGTGCCAGGAATCCGTCCGCGACGGCGGACACCGAGGCGGCCCAGCCGATCAGCACTCCCACGACCAGTGCCGCGCCGGTCGCCGCCGCCGCCCGGCCCAGGGTGATCGCCAGTTCCACGGCGAGTGTTCCGTCGACGAGCAGGCCCCACCACGCGGTGAGGGTCTCGGCCGGGCTCGGCATCACGGCGGGGGAGCGGCCCAGTGACAGTTGATGCCAGCCCGCGACCAAGGCGACGATGCACGCCGTCGCGCCGAGCAGGTACCGCGGCGCGCTCACCCCGCCGAGCCCGCGTAGAACCCGTCCGCGGGCAGTTCACCTCCGACGGATGCGGGCACGGTCTCGAGCAGCGACGAGTACAGCAGTTCGGTGTCGGCGCGACCCTCCGCGGCCGGCAGGTACACCGGACGCAGACCGGGCAGGACCCGGCCGACGACGTCTGCCGGTACCGGGATCCGCGCAGCGACCTCCGCCGCCCCCCGGGCGGGCGAGGAGACGACGGACACCACCGAGGAGACGAGGTTCGCCTGCAGCGCCGCCACCAGGTCGGGGTGCGTGCGGGCCAGTTCGCCGCGCAGGACGAACCCGGCGAACGGCAGCGCCGTCGCGTCGGTGCGTTCGGTCCACAGCTGTTCGAGCCCGACTGCCTTGCCGACAGAGTCGGAGGTGTCCGCGACGACCGTGGCCAGGTGCTCGGGCAGCACCGCGTACGTCATGGATCCGCTGGTCAGGCCGGTGGCGATGTCCAGGGGGGTCGGGTGGTACTCGATCGTCACGTCCGGGTTCTCACCGTCGTACGTCAATCCCGCGGAGTCGAGGATCTGCTGCATCGTCAGGTCGAGGATGTCCCCAGGGAAGGGAATGTGCACGACCTGCCCGCGCAGGTCGTCGAGCGTGGTCCCTTCCGGACCCATGAGCTGGACGTTGTTGCCGCTCACGGTGCCGACCAGCACAAGATCGATACCCTGGGCGCACAGGTTCGCCGCGACGTTCACGGGCATCGCGGCCAGGTCGTACCGGCCGGCGATGAAGTTGGTCCGCAGCTCCTCGGGGGTGCTCGCCGTCGAGACGGTCGTCTCCGCGATGCCCAGGTCGTCGAGCCGGGTCAGCGGCACGGCCATCGCAATGTTGTTGGCGACACCGACGTTCAGCGTGTCGGGCAGGCCCGGGACCGGATCACCCCCGGCCGGGGCGGTGCCGCACGCGGTCGCGGCCTCGTCGCTGCCGCACGAGACGAGCCCGGCGATCAGTACACCGGCGGCGGCAGCCGTGACGAGCGGACGGAACAGGAGGCGGACATGGGGTCGGTTCACGCGGATCCTTCCATCGAGGCGGGGGAGCGCAACGAACCCCGGATCGGGTTCGACGACGTGACGATCGTCCGGGGCGGCCGGAAGATCGTGGAGCAGCTCACCTTTCGGGTCGCCGCCGGAGAGATTCTGGCGCTGCTCGGTCCGTCCGGGCGCGGCAAGACCAGCGTGCTGCACGCCGGTGCCGGCCTGCTGCGTCCGGCGTCCGGGACGGTGGAGCGCCGCACCGAGGCGCAGTCCGTGCTGTTCCAGGAGGCCCGGCTGTTGCCGTGGATGAGTGTGGGACGCAACGTGCGCCTGGGCGCGCGGGACCGCTCGGTGTATTCGCTGCGCCCGTGCTCACGTGTCGACGAGGTCCTCGCCGAGGTCGGGTTGGCGGGCCATGCGGGGTCGGCGCCGTTCCGGTTGTCCGGCGGGATGCAACGCAGGGCCGCGCTGGCCCGGGTGCTGTACAGCGAGCCGCAGGTGGTGTTCGCGGACGAACCGTTCGCGCATCTCGACGCGCAGTCGGCCGGTCTCGTCGCGTCGGCACTGCGCCGCCTCGCGGATTCGGGGGCTGCGGTGCTGATCACGGCCCACGAGGAGACCGCCGTGTTCCCACTCATGGGGAATTACCGTACATTATTCCTCTAAACTAAGCCTAAGCTGATTCGAGGACGACATGACCGACGACAAGACCACCGCAGGATCCGGTTCGGGAGAACTCCCCCTTGCCGAACGCGACGCCGCGCACGTGCCGGGACACTGGCTGCTCGCGCGTCTGGGCAAGCGCGTCCTGCGCCCGGGTGGCAAGGAACTGACCGAGCGGATGCTCGCCGACGCGAAACTCGCCGGCGCCGACGTCGTCGAGCTCGCACCCGGCCTCGGCCGCACCGCTCAGGACATCGTCGCCGCCGGACCGAAGAGCTACGTCGGCATCGAATCCGACCCGCAGGCAGCCGATCTGACGCGCCGCGCGATCGCCGGCAACGGGACGGTCGTGTCCGGTGACGCCGCAGAAACCGGCCTCGACAATGCCTCGGCCGACGTCGTCGTCGGCGAGGCCATGCTGACGATGCAGACCGACAAGCACAAGGCGGAGATCGCCGCCGAGGCGCACCGCGTGCTGCGCGACGGCGGCCGCTACGTCATCCACGAACTCGCGATCGAACCGGACAACGTCGACGACGAGGTCAAGACCGAGATCCGCAAGGCGCTGGCCCGTTCCATCAAGGTCAACGCCCGCCCGCTGACCGCGCAGGAGTGGAAGGACTTGCTCGTCGAGGCCGGCTTCGAGGTCGACGTCGTCGGCTTCGCCCCGATGAAGTTGCTCGACCCGTCCCGGATCGTCGCCGACGAGGGCCTGCTCGGCACCGTGAAGTTCGTTTCGAACGTGCTCCGCGACTCGGATGCCCGCGCCCGGGTGCTGCAGATGCGGTCCACGTTCACCAAGTACCGCAACCATCTCGTCGCGATCGAGGTCGTCGCCCGCAAGAAGGCCGCCTGACCGCCCGAGGCGCACCCATTGCACGACACCGCCCCGGTGCCTCCGCGAGAGCGGAGGCGCCGGGGCGGTGTCTTGTTCTGTTACAGCGGGATTCAGCCGCGCTGGGCCTGCTTGACGAGCCCGCCGCCGATGATCAGGCGCTGGATTTCGCTGGTGCCCTCGTACAGGCGCAGCAGGCGCACGTCGCGGTAGATGCGCTCGACGGGAACCTCACGCATGTAGCCGGTGCCGCCGTGGATCTGCACGGCGAGATCGGCTACCTTGCCGACCATTTCGGTGCAGTACAGTTTCGCCACCGAGGGGGCGATGCGGCGGTCGGTCTCCTCGACCCATGCCTTCGCGGCGTCGCGGACGAGCGCGCGGCCGGCCATCACTCCGGTCTGCTGATCGGCGATCATCGCCTGCACCAGCTGGAAGTTGCCGATCGGGTTGCCGCCCTGAGTTGCGGTGGCCGCGTAGGCAACCGACTCGTCGAGCGCGCGCTGCGCCTGACCGACGGACAGCGCGGCGATGTGCACGCGACCGCGGGCGAGCGAGACCATCGCGGCCTTGTAGCCGACGTCCTCGCTGCCACCGACGAGCGCGGAGTTCGGCACGCGCACATCGGTGAACGCGACGTCCGCGGTCCAGGCGCCTTCCTGGCCCATCTTGGCGTCCTTGTTGCCGACCTGCACACCCGGAGTGTCCGCGGGCACGAGGAAAACGGCGATGCCGGTGCCGTTCTCGTCGGCCGGACGGGTGCGGGCGAACACGACGAACAGGTTCGCCAGCGGCGCGTTGGTGATGAAACGCTTCTCGCCGTTGATCACCCAGTCGTCGCCGTCGCGCACGGCCTTCGTGCGCAGGCCCGAGGGGTTGGACCCGGCGCCGGGCTCGGTGAGTGCGAACGACGCGACGACCTCGCCGGACGCGATGCCCTCGAGCCACTGTGCCTTCTGCTCGTCGGTGCCGAAGTTGACGAGGACCTGTCCGGCGATGCCGTTGTTGGTGCCGAACATCGAGCGCAGCGACAGGGTGGTGTAGCCGAGTTCCATGGCCAGTTCCGCGTCCTGCTGCAGGTTCAGGCCGAGGCCGCCCCACGCCTGGGGGATCGCGTATCCGAACAGGCCCATGTCCTTCGCGGCCTGGCGGATGTCGTCCGGGATCGCGTTGGTGTCGGCGATCTCCTGTTCACGGGGCACCACCACATTGCGCACGAAGGCACGCGTCTGCGCGAGGATCTCCTGGAAGTCGTCGTCGTCGACCTCGGGGGCCGGTACGGACTTGGTGGCTGTCGACGAAGTGGTCATGGCAACAACGATCGATCGTTCCGCTCCACCTGTCCAATACGAATGGAGTATCTCCACATAGGCACTGTCGATGGTTCCGGCGGGGTCGACGGCGCGGTTCCGCCGTTATATTCGGATCATCAACTCGTGCGGACTGTCCGCACCTGCCGCTCGTGTGCCTTCCACCGATCCTCCCGGAAGGTCGCATGCCGAAAGGATTCGCATGTCTTTGCTGGAGAACCGTACTGCCGTGATCACCGGTGGCGCCCAAGGCATCGGTTTCGCGATCGCCCAGTCGTTCGTCGAGCAGGGAGCCAAGGTCGTCATCGGCGACCTCGACCTCGACGCCGCGACCGCGGCGGCCGAGAAGCTCGGTGGCCGTGACGTCGCGCGTGCCGTGAAGGCGAACGTCGTCGAGGCCGCCGACTGGGACACGCTCCTCGCCGAGGCCGTCGACGGATTCGGTTCGCTCGATGTCGTCGTCAACAACGCGGGCATCACCCGCGACGCGACGATGCGGACGATGACCGAAGAGGACTTCGACCTGGTGATCGCGGTGCACCTGAAGGGCACCTGGCACGGCACCCGCAAGGCGTCGGCGATCATGCGTGAGGCCAAGCGCGGTGCGATCGTGAACATTTCGTCGCTGTCCGGCAAGGTCGGCATGGTCGGTCAGACCAACTACTCGGCCGCGAAGGCCGGCATCGTCGGCCTGACCAAGGCCGCCGCGAAGGAGATGGCGCACCACGGTGTGCGTGTCAACGCGATCCAGCCCGGCCTGATCCGGTCCGCGATGACCGAGGCCATGCCGCAGAAGGCATGGGACCAGAAGATGAGCGAGATCCCGATGGGCCGCCCGGGTGAAGTGAACGAAATCGCTTCCGTCGCACTGTTCCTCGCCTCCGACATGTCCTCCTACATGACCGGAACGGTCCTCGAGGTCACCGGCGGCCGCTTCATGTGATCGCGTCCCGCGACGCCATCCATCTCCCTCTCGAAAGGTCATCATGCGCGACGTAGTCATCTGCGAACCGGTTCGTACCCCGATCGGCCGCTACGGCGGAATGTTCAAGTCCCTCACCGCAGTCGACCTCGGCATTGCGGCGCTGAAGGGTCTGCTCGAGCGGACCGGGATCGCACCGGACGCGATCGAGGACGTCATCCTCGGCCACTGCAACGGCAACAGCGAGGCCCCCGCGATCGGCCGCGTCGTCGCGCTCGACGCCGGACTGCCGATCACCGTGCCGGGCATGCACATCGACCGCCGCTGCGGGTCGGGTCTGCAGGCCGTCATCCAGGCCGCGCTCCAGGTGGGCAACGGCGACAACGACGTCGTGGTCGCCGGTGGCGCCGAGTCGATGTCCAACGCCGCGTTCTACTCCGTCGACATGCGCTGGGGCGGTGCCCGCACCGGTGTGCGGATGCACGACGGCCTGGTCCGCGCTCGCGAGACGGCGGGCGGCAAGTTCTACCCGGTGCCCGGCGGCATGATCGAGACCGCGGAGAACCTGCGCCGCGAGTACTCGATCTCCCGCGCCGAGCAGGACGAGCTCGCCCTGAACTCGCACCTGCGGGCGGTCGCTGCTCAGAAGAACGGGATCCTCGCCGAGGAGATCGTCCCGGTGACCGTGACCAGCCGCAAGGGCGACCAGGTCATCGACACCGACGAGCACCCGCGCGCCGACATCAGCCTCGAGACGCTCGCCGCCCTCAAGCCGATCATGGGCAAGCAGGATTCCGAGGCGACCGTCACCGCCGGCAATGCCAGCGGCCAGAACGACGCCGCGTCGATGGCGATCGTCACCACCCCGGAGAAGGCCGCCGAGCTGGGGCTGACCCCGCTGGTGCGGATCGTCTCGTGGGGTCTGGCCGGTGTCGCGCCGAAGATCATGGGTATCGGCCCGGTCCCGGCGACCGAGAAGGCACTCGCGAAGGCGGGCATCACCCTCGCCGACGTGGACGTCATCGAGCTGAACGAGGCCTTCGCGGCCCAGGCGCTCGCCTGCACCCGCGAGTGGAAGTTCACCGAGTCGGACTTCGAGCGCACCAACATCCACGGCTCCGGCATCTCGCTGGGCCACCCGGTCGGCGCGACCGGTGGACGCATGCTCGCGACCCTCGCGCGTGAGCTGCACCGCCGCGACGGCCGCTACGCGCTCGAGACCATGTGCATCGGCGGCGGGCAGGGCCTGGCCGCGATCTTCGAGCGCGTGGCCTGATCCGACGCAGGCAGCCGGGTCAGGCGTTCGCCGAACGCACCAGGTCGACGAACGCCTGACCCACCGCCGACAACGAATCGGGATCGAACACGAGACCGAACGCTCGGGTGAACGTGGGGTCGCAGGGCCGCACGACCGCGTGGTCCTGTGCGGATTCCGCGAGTTGCCGTTCGACGAGCGAACCACCGAGGCCGGCCAGCACCATCGGCAGCCGGGCCTCGCGATGATCGGTCACCACGCCGACGTCGAGACGCACACCGGCCCGCCGCATCGCGGAGTCGATGCTGTCACCCATCGCGCCGCCGCCGCGGGGAACCAGCACCATCGGAATGTCCGGCATGGCGGCGAGCGGCACGGGGCCGTCCGGAAGGTCGGTGCCCGGTGGATACGCGAGCCAGTACTCCTGCTCGCCGAGCTCGATCACCTCGAGTCCGTAGCCGCCTTCGATCGGGAGGTGGGACACCACGAACTCGCAGTGACCGTCACGGATGAGCGAGGCGGCGGTCTCCTCGGTGCGGAACTCCCCGAACCGGACCGCCACCTTCGGATGGGCCTTGCGGAACTGCGCGACGAGATCGACGAGCGGGTCGATCGCCAGGGCCGGGAACACCGCCATGTCGAGACGACCGGTGATCTCCCCCTCCAGGGACGTGAACAGGTCTTCCACGCCCCCCACATCGCGCAGGATCTGGCGGCTCGGGCCGATGAGGCTGTGTCCGGCCGCGGTGAGCACCATCCCGCGCCCGATCCGGTGGAACAACTGCACGCCGAGTTCACGCTCGAGGCTGCGCAGGGCCTGCGAGACCGTCGGCTGTGCGACGCCGAGCGCGGCCGCCGCACCGTTGATGCCGTCGTTCTCCACCACGGCGAGGAAGTATTCGACCTGTCGGAATTCCATGTGCGATTACGCTCCCGTCGTCCCGTTGGTGGCGATCGCGACGAACGCGGCGGCCGCCGGTGACGGCTCCCCGGCGCGCAGCACGAGACCCACCGGCCGCGACAACGGCGGATCGAGCGACCGCACCTCGGCGGTGGGCATCTGCGCTTCGGCGACCTGCCGGGGAGCGATCGTCGCGCCGGTGCCCCGCATCACCAGCTCCCAGGTGGCCGAGGGATGCGCACAGTCGACCGCGATGTCGAGGTCCTTGCCGTCGGTGAGTTCCCCCGACTGCATCGCGTCGGTCCGGTTCGTGAGGTCGACGACCAGCGGGATCGTGGGGAGGATCGATCGCGGCACCGGATCCGGGAGACCCTCGGCGAGGTTCGGCGGCACCGCGAGCACCAGTTCCTGCTCGACCAGGGGCACGGTGATCATGCCCGCGTGTTCGACGGACAGGTCGGTCACACCGATCTCCGCCTCACCGCGCCGCAGCGCGGTGTGCACCCCGGCCGGTCCGTCGGTGGCGACCACCCGCACCAGGATGCTGGGATAGCGGCTGCGGAAGCGCCGCGCCATCTCGATGACGGGGTGGATGGAGAACGCCGAGTAGGTCACGATCTCGATGCGGCCGGCGGCGAGTTCGCGGACCGCGGCGACCTTGCTCTTCGCGCGCTCCACGTCGGCGAGGATGCGGCGGGCGCAGACCTCGAAGGACCGGCCCTCGTCGGTCAGGGACAGGCGCCGGCCGGTGCGGTCGAACAGGGTGGTGCCGAGGCGGCGTTCGAGCGTGCGGATCGCCTGCGACAGTGACGGTTGCGAGATGTAGAGGGACTGCGCGGCTTTCGTGATCCCACCGTGGTCGACGACAGCGACGAAGTAGGTCACGAGATGCAGGTCCACCCGGCTATCCTATGCGATCACGTAATCTGCCAGTTACCGGTGAACGAGGGCGGACGCTTCTCGACGAACGCACGGATCGCGCCGGGCGCGTCGGTCGCGAGGTTGACGGCCTGGGATCGGGCTTCGTTGTCGAGGGCTTCGCGCAGCGTCGACGACGAACCTTCCTCGAGCAGGCGTGCCGACAGACTCACCGCGACGGGCGGCGCCTCGGCCAGCCGGGCGGCCAACTCGATCGTTCGGGTACCGAGGTCGGCGGGTTCGACGAGTTCGGTCACCAGCCCGAGCGCGAACGCCTCCTCGGCGTCCACGATGTCGGCGAGCATGACCAGCCGCTTCGCCTGGTGCAGGCCGACGAGGCGCGGCAGGATCCAGGAGCCGCCGAAGTCCACGGACATGCCGCGGCGAGCGAAGATCTGGCTGAACTTCGCGGTACGGGACGCCACGACGACATCGCACAGCAGTGCCAGGTTCCAGCCGGCGCCGACCGCATAGCCCTCGACCGACGCGATCACCGGTTTCGAGAACTCGGCGACCGCCAGTGCCACCGAATTGATCTCCCGCATGCGCTCGAGGGGATGCATGGTGCCGCGCCGGTCCATGTCGGCGCCGCTGCAGAAGTTGCCGCCCGCGCCGGTGAGGACGACCACCCGCACCGAGTCGTCGCGCTGAAGCTCGCGGAAGGCATCCCGCAGCGCGGTCCACGACTCGAGCGTCATCGCGTTGTTGCGATCGGGGCGGTCGAGCGTGACGGTCGCGACCGCCCCGTCCCGCTCGACCGCGATGCCGGACGAACTCATTCGCCCTTCCAGACGGGTGCGCGCTTCTCGGCGAACGCGCGGGCACCTTCCTGGGCGTCGGCGGAGGCGAAGACCGGCTCGATGAACTTGCGCTGCGCGACGAACGCGTCGGGGTCGGTGTAGTTGGCGGACATCGCCACGACCTGCTTGGTCGCGCGCACGGCGAGCGGCCCGTTCGCGGCGACACGCGCGGCGAGTTCCTTCGCGACGGCCAGGGCCTCGCCCGGTTCGGTGAGACGGTTGACGAGGCCGTGCTGGTGGGCGACCTCGGCCGTGAGCGGATCGCCGGTGATCGCCATCTCCATGGCCAGCGGGTAGGGGAGGATCTTCGGCAGGCGCAGCAGGCCACCCGCGGCGGCCGCCAGCCCACGCTTGACCTCGGGAATTCCGAACTTCGCCTCACGCGAGGCGACGATCAGGTCGGCGGACAGTGCGAGCTCGCAGCCCCCGGCCAGCGCCCAGCCCTCGACGGCGGCGATGAGAGGCTTCGTCGGGGGTGCCTCGGTGAGACCACCGAAACCGCGACCCGGGATCGACGGACGCTCACCGCGCGCGAATGCCTTCAGATCCATTCCCGCGCAGAATGTTCCGCCGGCACCGGTGAGGATGCCGATGGTCAGGTCGGGACGCGCCTCGAACTCGTCGATCGCGGCGGCGAGCGCCTTCGAGACCTCCAGGTCGACGGCGTTCTTCGCTTCGGGCCGGTTCAGAGTGAACACGGCTACACCGTCGGAGAATTCGGTCAGGACAACGCTCATGTCAGATTTCCTTCGTGTCTGTGCGGACGAGTGACCATCGTGCGGGAACACCGCCGTCGGAACGGATCTCACCGCGGTCGGCGAGAACGATGAGGTGCGCTTGGGTTTCGCGGACGGCGAGACGCCGCAAGCGGGGGGACATCACGTCGATCGGCCGCGACCACGTGATGCGCGTGGTGACTTCCCACGCGGTGGATTCCGGGTGCGCGGCGACGGCCGAGCGGATCTCGTCGAGCCGCTCGTCGTGGTGTGCCATGAGCCGGCGAGCGCGGTCGGCGACGCCGCGGAACCGGTACTCGTGGGCCGGCAGCACCTCGCATTCGGGCAACCCGGTCGTGGCGTGCAGTGACAGCAGGTAGCGGTGGAGTGGATTCTCCAGCTCGCCGGGACCCGACGAGATGTTCGGGCTGATCCGCGGCAGCATGTGGTCGCCGCTGAACAGCAGATCGTGGTCCCGGTCCAGGAACGCCAGGTGGCCGGGGGTGTGGCCCGGCGTCCAGACCGCTTCGATGTTCCATCCGGGCAGGTCGAGCCGGTCCCCGCCGGACAGCACGACGTCGGCGGACTCCCCGGCCGGGAACCGGACGAGTTCGAAGCGCGGTGCCTCGACGACCTCGTCCGGTGCGCCGAGATCCGTCAGGTCCACCCGCCACGCCTCGACGTCCGCGGCTACATCGGCCGGGGTGAAGTGCCCGAGCGCCGTGGCCTCGGCGGCGTGCATCGCGATGGCGGCACCGGTCGTCTCGCGCAGGCGCGGAGCCAGACCGAAATGATCCGGATGCAGATGGGTGATCGCGGCGTAGCGGACGTCGGAGATGTGGTGACCGGTTTCGGCGATGCCGTCGACCAGGGCGTTCCACGATTCCTCGGTGTCCATCCCGACGTCGACGAGGGCGAGGCCGTCGTCGATCGCGAAGGCGTAGACGAGGACGTAGCGCAGCGGATTGCGGGGCATGGGAACGGGAATCGACCACAGGCCGTCCCGGATCTGCTCGACGGGCGGGAGGGTTCCGGCGGCCCAGGCCTCGCGCTGCAGCACGCCGATGTCGTCGGTGATGCTCATGGTTGTGCTCCGGACGCCCGCGTACCCAGGGTGCTGCGCAGGGTGCGCTTGAGGATCTTGCCGCTCGCGTTGCGCGGCAGTTCCGGCACGAAATGGATGTGCTGGGGCTTCTTGTAGGAGGCGAGGCGTTCGACAGTGAACTGCAGCAGCTCCGCCTCGGTGGGTACGGGGGCGCCCTCGGCGATCCGGACGACGGCGGTGACGGCCTCGCCCCACTTGTCGTCGGGCAGGCCGACGACGGCGACCTCCGCAACCGAAGGATGTTCGGCCAGAACGGATTCGACCTCGATCGGGTACACGTTCTCCCCGCCGGTGATGATCATGTCCTTCACGCGGTCGGTGACGAACAGATAGCCGTGCTCGTCGAGATGACCGGCGTCCCCGGTACGCAGAAAGCCGTCCTCGGTGAACAATTCGGCGTTCTCGGCGTCCCGCCGCCAGTATCCGACGGTGTTGTTGCGCGAGCGGCAGACGATCTCGCCGGTCGCTCCGATCGGCAGGATCTCCCCCGTCGCGATGTCCCGGATCTGCACGTCGACCCCGGGCAGCGCGGTACCGGCGGAACGCAGCAGGTAGGAACGGGGACCGTGCGGATCGTGGTCGTCGGCGCGCAGGGCGGTGAGCGCACCGGTGGTTTCGGTCATCCCGTACCGCTGGACGAACCGGCATCCGAGGGTGTTCATCGCGCGGGCGAGCTGTGCCGGCGTGATCGGGGATGCGCCGTACGCGACGAGGTGCAGGCTCGACAGGTCGTAGTCCGCGAGATTCGGCATCTCGAGCAGCATGCCGATCGCGGACGGGACGAGGAACGCGTGGGTGACGCCGTACTCGGAGATCGCCTCGGCGACCAGTGCCGGACGCATCTCGCCGAGCAGTACCAGGTGCAGTCCGGCGGACAGGCTCGTGCTCATCCATCCGGCGCCCGCGATGTGGAACAGCGGCAGCGCATTCAGCGAGACGGAGTCGTCGCCGAACTCGTAGAGCTCGAAGTTCTCGGGCACGTTGTAGAGGTTGCGGTGCACGGACACAACGCCTTTGGGGCGGCCGGTCGTGCCCGAGGTGTAGAGCTGCAGTGCTTCGCAGTCCGGGTCGTCGCCGAAACCGGGGTCGATTCCGTCGCCGGATTCGACGAACTGCTCCCAGGACTGTGCGCCCGGAACGACCGAGGGGTCACCGACGACGACGATGCGCACGTCGGGCAGCACTCCCGCGACCGCCCGTGCGGTGTCGGCGAAGTCGGCGTCGACGACGAGGATGCCCAGCTGCGCGTCCTCTGCGATCGCGGCGGCCTCCTCCGGCGTCAGCCGCCAGTTCAGCGGGGTGAACACCAGGCCGGCCTTCGTGCAGCCGACGAACATCGCCGCGCCGGGCAGGCTCATGCGCAGCAGCGCCCCGACGCGCCCCGACGCGGACCCGATCGCCGCGAGCGCCGAGCCGACCTTGTCGGTGTACTCGTCGAACTCGCGGTACGTCAGGGTCGTCCCGCCGGCAGTCAGCGCGGGATGGTTCGGGCGCTCGGCCGCGAAGTGCCGAATGCGATTGGGAAGATGCAGCCCACTCGACAGCAGTCCACCTGACAAAGGAAGCTCCCGGTCACCGTGATCCGTCACGAACCCGGACGGGCCCGCACAGCCCAGTCGACCACCACGGTGGCCTCCACCACAAAGACGCGGCGCCGCACGAACCGTTAGGGAAGACCTATATCTCTTGCCGGCGGCACTCCAGCGACCGCACCACGGCCCGGATCCGTTCCGGATCGGACGGCCCGGTGTCGCACACGAACTGCCAGTCGGTCCGGGTCCACGGATCGACGAATCGGCCTTCGTCCGAGGGGACGTGCTGGGCGGCCTCGGCGAGGATCGGATACGCCGGGCTGTCGACGTCCTCGTCCTCCGTCCCCGTCAAGATCATCGAAATCTGTTGTGTGGCAGCGAGTTGCGTCAGACGGACCAGGTGCAGGAGGTCGTCGCTGCCGTAGCCGTGCGGAAGACCGGAGACCACCAGCACCCGCGGTTCGGGGCGGTGCGCGTCGACACCCGCGGACGCGGCCAGCGAATCCAGGTCCGCGGCGTCGGCGAGACCCTTCAGCTTCGCACCCACACCCGAGACCTCGTGGACCGGCGGAGCGGCAAGGAGCGAGCCGGCGAGGTCGGTGAGCTGCCGCATCGCACCCGCCGGATCGACGACATGGAGGAGGGAACCCGGCCGCGATGCGAGCAGCCGGAGCGCGAGCGCCGACGCCACCGGGGCCGCGGCCTCGGCGTCACCGTCCACCCACAACGGCCGCCCCAGCGGCACGGGGACGCAGAACGGCACCCGCAACGGTCCGCGGTCGGGTGCCGTGACCTCACCGATCCGCACGCCGTCCGCGGCCTCACCCGGCCGCCGCCACGCGGGTGCATCCCACGAGGCGAGCGCGGCCGGTAGCGATTCTTCGAGCGCAGCCAGCTCGGCGATCAGCTGTTCGGAATCGTCGCTGTAGCGGACCTCGGCCGCGGCGACCAGCTCGTCACAGCGCCGATGCGCCCGCGCCCGGGCCTGCTCGGCGGCGTCACCGGTGCGGGCCGAGAGATCGGCGACCGCGGCGGACAGTTCCTCGTCCAGCCGGTGATGCGCGTACTCGTGCGCCTGGACGTATGCCGCGGCCGACCGGGAGGCGTCCTCGAAGATCTGCCACATCCGCACGCACGTCGCCCCGGTTTCGAGGGGCGGCACTTCCTGCGGTGCGGGCGGGGGAGCCGGCTCGGGATCGTCGACCTCGACGCCGTGCGCGGTGAACAACTCGGCCAGGCCACCCGCATAGCCCTGCCCGAGCGCGCGGATCTTCCAGTCGCCGCTGCGCCGGTAGATCTCCCAGCACAGCAGCGCCGTCTCTCCCGCGACCGGTTCGATGCGGAACGTCGCCAGCGGGGTGCCCGCAGTATCGGTGAGCGTTGTGTCCACCGGGGTGACCAGCTCGGTGCCGACGGCGCACAGCACCTTCTCCGCATCCGGCCGCAACCGCCCCGGTTCGACGACGAGTGCGTCACCGTCGAGCCGGACACCCGCGGTCTGTGGCTGGTTGTAGAACACGACGTCCTGCGACGACGCCACCTGCAGGTGCGTGTCGACGACGAGGGCGCACAGATCCAGCGGGACCGACGCGGTCGCCGTGAAGCGGACCGACGGCGCCGCGAGCGGGGCGTTCTGCCCCGCCCGGAACTCGACGGCCATCGGTTACGTCGCCAGGAACCGGCCGAGTTGCGGCGCGGCCTCACCCGGATGCTTGGCCTGAATGCCCTCGCCGATCGCCTGCAGCTTCCACTCCGGTCCCTGCCGGTAGACCTTCGCCATCACCATGCCGGTGAACGGCATGCCGCCCTGCAGCGTGTAGCGGGCCAGTTCGGCGTTGGTGGTGCCGTCCACGAGGCGGCAGAACGCGTTCCGGACCTGCTCGAACGTGTGGCCCTTGTACGAGGTGACGATGAACATGACGGTGTTGACGTGCGGCGGGATCCGCGTCAGGTCGACGAGCACGACCTCGTCGTCGCCGGCGCCCTCACCGGTGAGGTTGTCG
>Ga0182745_1002882_pt1 | contig 15109 bp, 12 predicted proteins | sample eDN3rd30CKraftBY_FD_128523 | JGI IMG/M metagenome (GOLD analysis project Ga0182745, IMG submission 128523) | Enriched backyard soil microbial communities from Emeryville, California, USA - eDNA 3rd pass 30_C Kraft BY (version 2) (version 2) | ecosystem: Environmental > Terrestrial > Soil >...
ATATTCCTGGGCCGCGGCCGGGCGCATGTCCGCCAGTCCCGCCAGCATGAGCGCCGCCGTCCCGCACAGAATCCAACGCATCGTTCTCTCCCTGCCCTGTTTCCCGACCAGTTTCTCCGATCCAGCTTCTCCGATTCCTGGGCTCCCGCCTACAAGCATCGACCCTGGCATTTCGGTTCCATTGCCGACCCCACAGGCCGGCAACGGATCAGGCCACTGGCACCGCCGCATCCACGGCCTCGGCCAGACTGTGCCTGTATTTGGCCACCGCGTCATCAATGGTCCGCTCGTAATGGACCAGCGGCGGCTTCAGGCCGTGAATGAACATCTCCTTGCGCATCCGGGAGCTCGTGCCGGTCAGCATCACCAACACGCCATGGCGCTTTGCCTTTTTCACCATGGTTTCAAGAACATTCACGCCGGTGGAATCAAGGAAAGGCACGGCCGTGAAGTCGATCACCAGGACCCGGCTGGTATCCGCGACCCGGTCCAGCACCGAGGCGATCGCCGCCGCGGCGCCGAAGAAGAATGCACCGGAAATCCGATAGACCACGATATCCGGATCGGCCGCGCGCGCCTCGTCGTAGGGCCCGGCGTCGGCAACGCCATCGGCCTGGTCCTCCACCGCCAGCGGCGCATGGGGCAGGATCGACGTCGCCTTCGACATGCGGTGGATGAACAGGATCGCGCCAAGCGAGACGCCCACAACGATGCCCTCCGTCAGGTCGCGGAAGATCGTGAGCAGGAACGTCGCGAGCAGCACCGCCGCATCCCCTGCCGAGGTGCGCATGAGGGCCGCGAAAGCGGGCTTCTCGATCATGTTCCAGGCGACGACCGCCAGCACCCCGGCGAGGCTCGCCAGCGGAATGAACCGCGCCAGGGGCGCGGCGACAAGGATGAACAGCAGCAGGAATGCGGCATGGAGCATACCCGCCACCGGCCCATGGGCGCCGGCGCGGACATTCGTCGCCGTGCGGGCGATGGTGCCGGTGACGCAGATGCCGCCGAACAGCGCCGAGGCGATGTTGGCGACGCCCTGCGCCACCAGTTCGCAATTCGAGCGGTGCCGGCGGCCGGTCATTCCATCCGCCACCACGGCCGAGAGTAGGGATTCGATGGAGCCCAGCAGCGTGAAGGCCACCGCATTCGGCAGCACTGTCCAGACCTTCGCGAACGAGATTTCCGGCAGCGTCGGCGTCGGCAGCGTATTCGGAATGCCGCCGAAGACCGAGCCGATGGTCGCCACCTTCAGACCCAGCATCACGGCCAGCGTCGCCGTCACCGCAATGGCGATCAGCATCCCCGGCCAGCGCGGCCGCGCCTTCGCCAGCCCGGCGATGATCAGGATAGTCAGGCCCGCGAGCGCGACGGTGGTGATGTCGAGGGTCGGCAGGGCCGACCAGAGCACCGGCAGCTTCGCGACCAGCGCCGCCGGCTCCGGTTCGGACAATGCAAGACCCAGCAGGTCCTTGATCTGGCTCGAAAAGATGATGACCGCGATGCCCGCCGTGAAGCCGACCGTGACGGGATAGGGAATGAATTTGATGTAGGTGCCGATGCGCAGGAAGCCGCCCGTCGCCAGCATCACGCCGGATATCATCGTCGCCAGCAGCAGCCCGTCCATGCCGTGGGTCTGCACGGTGGTCGCGACCAGCACGATGAAGGCGCCGGCCGGCCCGCCGATCTGAAACCGGCTGCCGCCCAGCAGCGAGACGAAGAAGCCGCCGACGATGGCGGTATAGAGTCCCTGTGCCGGCGTTGCGCCCGAGGCGATGGCGATGGCCATGGACAGCGGCAGCGCCACGATCGCAACCGTGAGCCCCGCGATCGCATCGGCCTTCAGATGCGAGAGGCGATAGCCTTCCCGCAGCACGGTGACGAGCTTCGGCATGAACAGCTCGGCGAAGCTGGGCGGCGGCGGAGCATGAACGGGGCGTGACGTCTGCATGGCGGGGTCTGACAATCCGGTTCGCGGGAATCGCGTGTGTCACGGCTGGTCCTTCGGCTGCGGCGCGGACCCGTACCAGCCACCGGTCCCGCACCGTGATCGATCCGCACCTGTCGTCGAACAGGCCGGTCGTCTGCTTTCGCGACTGCGCGATGCTCAGCCCGAAGCCATCGTCACTTCCGGACGGCGGATCAGCGCGGCTTCTCCGCCGGCTCCTTGAGGCGCACGCCGCGGCCCGATGCAGCGCTGGGCACATTCTCGCCGATCAGCTCGATGCCGGCCCGCTCCAGCGCCTCGACCACCTTGGTGAGGCTCTCCACCACCCCCCGCACTGTCCCCGCGCTGGCCTCCATGCGCTGCACGGTCGGCACCGAAATTCCGGCCAGTTCGGCCAGCTTCCGCTGGTCGATCCCCAGCAGCGCCCGCGCGGCCTTCATCTGTGATCCCGTGATCATGCCCGCTTCACCATGTCTTTCTCATGTTTTACGCTTAGCTCTGATATATAATACATCCATATCGATTGTCGTTATGCGGACCTAGCAGGGCTGACACTCATCCCGATCCTGCCTTCTCGCCAAGTCTCGAAGACATGCTTGTGCAATCGTTGATTGCATGATCCCGTGAGATCGGGTTGAGCGCCGGAACTCCGGCGCGGCAGCGGGAGGTCAGGCGTGCAACACTATGCGCATTCGGTGGAAGGCCAGCCCGAGAGCGCATGGGAGCCGCTGCCGCATCACCTGCGCGAGGTCGGCGAGCTCGCCGCCAGCTTCGCGGCGCATTTCGGCGCCGCGCCCGCCGCATTGGCCATGGGCCTGCTGCACGACATCGGCAAAACCTCTGGCGCCTATCAGAGCTACATCCGCCGGCCCCATGGCGGCCCCAAGGGGCCGGACCACAGCAGCGCTGGCGCGAAGGAAGCGATCGGCCTGTATGGCCCGCAGTTGGGCCGCCTCCTGGCCTTCGGCATCGCCGGCCATCATTCCGGCCTGATGGACGGCTCCGGCCGCGAAGGCCCGGGCACGTCGCTCGCGGACCGCTGCATCAAAACGCTTGAGCCCTATGACGGCTGGAAGGCGCATGCGCCCGGCCTGCCCAGCCTCGACGACTTCCGCCGCGGCGTGAAGCTTCCGGCCCCGAACGCCATCGCACCGGGCTTTCAGTTCGCCTTCTTCATCCGGATGCTGTTCTCCTGCCTGGTCGATGCGGATTTTTTGAGGACCGAGGCGTTCTATGTCCGCAGCCGCGGCGAGCCTGTGCCCACGCGCGGCGGCACCATCGGCCCGCATCATCTGGGCGCGATCCGCCGCCACATGGCCGCTCATCGCCGCGACGACTCGGAGGTGAATCGGCTGCGCTCGGCCATCCTCGACCATGCCAATGCAAAAGCGGCGCTGCCGCCGGGCCTGTTCACGCTCACGGTGCCGACCGGCGGCGGCAAGACGCTGACCTCGCTCAGCTTCGCGCTGGAACATGCGATGGCGCACGGCCTGCGGCGCGTGGTCTATGTGATCCCCTTCACGTCCATCATCGAGCAGACGGCGGCGGTGTTTCGCGCCGCGCTACAGAACGACGACGATATCCTTGAACATCACTCCAGCTTCGACTGGGACGAGAAGCCGCCGTCGAGCGGCGACGATACGGAGAACGAGGGCGCGGAGGGCCTCGCCAAGCTGCGCCGCGACGCCGAGAACTGGGATGCACCCATCGTCGTCACCACCGCCGTGCAGTTCTTCGAAAGCCTGTTCGCCGCCCGCACCAGCCGCGCCCGCAAGCTGCATAACCTTGCGAAAAGCGTCATCATCATCGACGAGGCGCAATCGATCCCGATCCATCTGCTGCGGCCCTGCATGGCCGCCATCGACGAGCTGGCGCGCAACTACGGCGCAAGCGTCGTGCTCTGCACCGCGACGCAGCCAGCCTTGCGCAGGCAGGACGATGCCCTGCCGTTGCGCGCGAAGGACCAGCCGGACGGCTTCGACATTCCCGACGACCGTGAACTCGCGCCGGACCCGAAGCACCTCTATGACAAGCTCCGGCGCGTGGATGTGGAGTGGAAGCGCGAGCCCGTCACCGACGCGGAGATCGCGGCCCGCTTCTCGGAACAGCCGCAGATGCTGTGCATCGTCAATAGCCGCCGACACGCCCGCGATCTGTTCACGCTGCTGCGCGATCAGAAACAAGACGGAGCCGTTCACCTCACCACGCTGATGTGTGCGCGGCATCGCCGCGCGGTGCTGGCCCGCATCCGCGACGACCTGAAAGCCGGGCGGCCCGTACGGCTCATCGCCACCAGCCTGATCGAGGCCGGCGTGGACGTGGACTTTCCGGAGGTGTGGCGCGCCGCGACGGGTCTTGCCTCCATCGCGCAGGCGGCAGGACGCTGCAACCGCGAGGGCAGGCTGAACGGTCGTGGCCGCGTGGTGGTGTTCGAACCGGCGGAGGCCGGGATTCCCCGCATGATCGAAGCCTTCTATGGGCCGGCCCGCGAGGTGCTGCGGCGGGAGGGGCTGGATGTGCTCGGCCTTGACGCCATCGCGGATTACTACAAGCAGGTCTATTGGCGGCAGGGCACGACGGCGCTCGATGCAGCGCGGCTCGACGGCGCGCGGTTCCCGATTCTCCCGGCTATCGAGAATACGTTGAGAGCCCTCGACTTCCCTTTCGCGCGGATCGCACAAGCCTTCCGCATGATCGACGAGGTCATGGACCCGGTGATCGTGCCGTATGACGCGGAGGCCGAAGCCGCGATCAACGCGCTGCGCCACGCGGACTTTCCGCCCGCCGGCATTCGCCGCAAGCTCCAGCAATACGCCGTGCCAGTGCCGAAAGCCGCCCGCGCAGGGTTGCTCCTCAGTGGGGCAGCCGAGCACATCCGTCCGGAAACCTATGGCGATCGCTTCATCGTGCTGACGAGCAGAGCATCCTATGATGACGATTTGGGCCTCAGTCTCGACCCCACATGGCGCTCCAACGAGAGCAACATTATTTCGTGAGTAAACTGGAGCGCCATCGAACCGAACATTCATTCGTAGTGTGCGTAACTCAGATCATTTTACGAATAAAAATTTATTGCTCTCATTTCGAATAAGGCCTAAAAGGCAAAATGCCCAGAGTCGCCCCTCGTAAAGACACTCTGGGCATACGTGGAGATTGCTTCACAACGCCACCCTCCAGCCTCCGGGGAGGGAGAAAAGGAGACGCTGCTATCTGGCAAGTAGCAAACTTACCTGTTTAATGAAAGGATTGGCGGAGATAAAACTCCGCCGATCCAACCCCGCAGGCGGGCGTGGGTCGAAACGTAGTGGCAGTCCCTCCACATCATTTTTACGAATGTCGCCTCCCGCGCGGAGGCGTGGATATTTGCAATAAGGTCGCCCGCCGGCGGGCCTTCCTTTTCCGAAAGGAACAACTACTGATTGCGTGTCGGCGTAAGCTGTGCATCATTGGCCTTCGGGGGAGATAAGGCTGAATGGCTGTACGGTTGCATGTCTGGGGGGAGCGGGCCTGCTTCACGCGGCCGGAGATGAAGGTCGAGCGCGTCAGCTATGATGTGCTCACGCCGTCCGCCGCGCGCGGCATTCTCGAAGCGATCCACTGGAAGCCGGCGATCCGCTGGCATGTGGACCGCATCCATGTGCTGAAACCGATCCGCTTCCAGTCCATCCGCCGCAACGAGGTCGGCGCCAAGGCCAGCGCCGCCAATGCCGCCACCGCCATGAAGCGCGGCACCACCGAGGGGCTCGGCCTGCTGGTGGACGAGAACCGCCAGCAGCGCGCGACGCTGGCGCTGATCGATGTCGCCTATGTCATCGAGGCGCATTTCACGATGACCGCGAAGGCCGGCCCGGAAGATACGGCGGCCAAGCACGCCGCGATGTTCAATCGCCGTGCATCACAGGGGCAATGTTTTCACCGCCCCTGCCTCGGCACCCGTGAGTTCGATGCCGAGTTCACGCTGATTGCGGACGGCGAACCGCTGCCGGCATCCACGCTCGAAGCGGACAAGCGCGACGCCGATTTCGGCTGGATACTGCACGATATCGACTTCACGGGTGGCAGGAACGAGTCGCGTTTCTTCCGCGCGGTGATGAAGGACAGCGTCATCGACGTGCCGCCCTTCGACGCGCAGGAGGTGGTGAAGTGACCATCCTTCAGGCGCTGGAAGGCTACTATCACCGTCTTGAGAATGTCGCGGCGCCGGGCTGGAGTCCGGAGAAATTCGGCTGGTGCATCGTCATCGACAAGGACGGCGAGCCGGTCGACCGACAGGACCTCCATGACGTGAGCGGCAAGAAGCCGCGCCCAAAGCTCGTTCCCGTCCCGGCTGCGGTGAAACGCACGGTCGGCATCGCGCCGAACTTCCTGTGGGACAAGACGGCTTACGTGCTTGGCCGCACTGCGGGCGAAGGCAAGCGCACGGCGCAGGAGCACGCCGCTTTCGTCGCGCTGCATCTCGAACGCCTGAAGGACCAGACCGATGAGGGTCTCGTCGCGCTGCGACTGTTCCTTGAGAAATGGCGGCCCGAGCGGTTCGACAGCGCACCGTTCACCGCCGAAATGCTCGACACCAATGTGGTGTTCAAGCTGGACACCGACGACCGCATCTTCATCCACGAGCGCCCCGCCGCGCGGGCGCTGGTCGAGGCCCGCCCCGCCGCCGAGGGCGAAGAGTCCATCTTCTGCCTCGTCACCGGCACGCGCGGCGCGCCGGTGCGGCTGCACCCGACCATCAAGGGCGTCGAGGGCGCGCAATCGTCCGGCGCGGCGCTGGTCTCATTCAATCTCGATGCGTTCACCTCATTTGGGAAGGCCCAGGGGGCGAATGCGCCGACCAGCGAAGCCGCCGCCTTCCGCTATGGCGCCGCGCTGAACCACCTGCTGACCCGCGACGGGCCGAACCGCATCCGCCGCCCCATCGGCGACGCCACCGTGGTGTTCTGGGCCGATGCCAGCGATGCGAAAGCCGCCGCAGCAGCAGACGCATGGTTCGCGGGCGCGCTGGATGGCGACGTTACGGACGCGGAAGAAGCGGAGAAGGTGCGCTCGGAACTGGAAGCCGTCGCTCATGGACGCCCGCTCGCCGACCTGCGGCCGAAGGAAATCGCCGAAGGCACGCGCTTCCATGTGCTCGGCCTGTCGCCCAATGCCGCCCGGCTTTCGGTTCGCTACTGGCTGACCGGCACGCTGGATGATTTCGCAAAGCGTCTCGGGGAGCATTACGAGGACCTGCATATCGAGCCGCGTCCGAGCGGCTGGGGCGCCGCGCCCGCCGTCAATCGCCTGCTGGCGCGCACCACCGCCTTGCAGGAGAAGTTCGAGAATATCCCGCCGCTGCTCGCGGGCGAGGTGATGCGCGCGATCCTTGCCGGTACGCGCTATCCGCAGAGTCTGCTGGCGGCGGCGATGATCCGCCTGCGCGCGGGTGACGATCCGCTCGCCGGCTGGCACGCCGCCGTCATCCGCGCGGTGCTGCACCGCGACCACCGCGCCGACCCGACCAAGGAGGATGTACCCGTGAGCCTCGCGCCTGACGAACCTAACACGGCCTATCAGCTCGGCCGCCTGTTCGCCGTGCTGGAGACCGCGCAGCGCATGGCGCTGGGCAAGATCAACGCCACGATCCGCGACCGCTATTTCGGCGCAGCCTCGGCGACGCCCGCCAGCGTCTTTCCGCTGCTGCTGCGCGGTGCGCAGAACCATCTCAGCCGACTGCGCAAGGACGGCAAAGGCGGCTGGATCGAACGCGAGATCGAAAACATCCTCGACAAGCTGTCGCTGGACCTGCCCCGCGCGCTGCCGCTGGCCGAACAGGGCCGCTTTGCAGTGGGCTACTATCATCAGCGCAAGGAAACGTTCAAAGGCCGGCCCGACGAGGCCGCCGCGCTGGAAGCCGCCGAAGCGAACGAAGAAGGTGAGGAAAACCGATGAGCAAGCCTGTCACCAACCGCCACGAATTCGTTCTCTTCTTCGACGTGACGAACGGCAATCCGAATGGCGACCCGGACGCCGGCAACATGCCGCGGCTCGACCCCGAGACCAATCAGGGTCTCGTGTCGGACGTCGCGCTCAAGCGCAAGGTGCGCAACTATGTGGCGCTCGTCGGCGGCGACAAGCCCGGGCAGGAAATCTACATGTCCGAGGGCGCGACGCTGAACAACCAGCACAAGAAGGCATGGGCGGCGGTGATGCCCGAGGTGACAAAGGCGGACGAGTTCAAGCGCCTGCCCAAGGACGAGCAGAAAGCCCGCGAGCTGACGCAGTGGATGTGCGGCAATTTCTGGGACATCCGCACCTTCGGCGCGGTCATGTCCACCGGTGTCAATGCCGGGCAGGTGCGCGGGCCGGTGCAGTTCTCCTTCGCACGGTCCGTCGAGCCGATCCTGCCGCTGGAAATCTCGATCACCCGCATGGCGGCCACCACCGAGGCGGATGCTGAGGCCAAGGGCGGCCGCACCATGGGCCGCAAGCATATCGTGCCTTACGGGCTCTATCGCGCCCATGGCTATGTATCAGCGCCGCTGGCCTCCCATGCCACCAAGGGCACCGGCTTTTCGGAGGACGACCTCGAACTGCTGTGGCAGGCGCTGGAGAGCATGTTCGACCATGACCGCTCCGCCGCCCGCGGCGAGATGGCGAGCCGCAAGCTCATCATCTTCAAACACGAGAGCGCACTGGGGAATGCACAGGCGCAGAAGCTGTTCGGCCGCGTCAACACCCTGCGCGTGCATCAGGGCTCCGAACAGGAGATCGGCAGCCCGGCGACGGACAACTGGCCGCCCGCGCGCAAATGGGAAGACTACAAGGTGACGATCGACCGCAGCGACCTGCCCGCCGGCGTCGAGATCATCGAGAGATGAAAAAGTGAGCTTCGTTTACCGAAGCTCACTTTTAACACAACTCGAACCAAGTGAGTTTCAATCCACACCCCAAACGGAGCGTCAGGGGACACCAATCAGGCCGGCGAACTCTCTACGTCAAGGACCAGCCACACCACGGGGAACCACCCCGCATATATTCGCACCTTCCACCTTCGATTTTTCATCGTCTCCTCCGACCTTTAATACGAATGAAACTTGAACCTAGTGAGAAGCTAATGTCAAGCTTCTTGTTGTTACCCGACCCCGCCGCGGAAGACGCGCTGGTGCCGGTGTCGGCCTTGCAGCACTACCTGTTCTGCCCGCGGCAATGCGCCCTGATCCACGTCGAACAGTTCTGGGCGGAGGACGGCGCCACCGCCGAGGGGCGGCTGATGCACGAGCGAGTGGACAGCGGCAGGCCGGACCGCCGCTCGGGCATCCGCACCCTGCGCGGGCTCGCGCTGCGCTCCCTCGTCCATGGCCTTTACGGCAAGGCGGATGCCGTCGAATTCCATGGCGATACGCCCTACCCGGTCGAATACAAGCGCGGCCGTCCGAAGGCGCATCGCGCCGACGAAGTGCAGCTCTGCGCGCAGGCCCTCTGCCTGGAGGAGATGTTCGGCCAGCCGGTGGCGGAAGGCGCGTTGTTCTACGGCCAGACGAAGAAGCGCCAGACGGTCGCCTTCGACAACGAGTTGCGCGCCCTCACCGCGCGCATCGCCACTGATGCCGGCGCAATGATCCGCGCGGGCCGCACACCACCGCCGCGCGTCATGCCGGCCTGCGCCCGCTGCTCGCTGGAAGAACAGTGCCGGCCCAAACGGCTGGAGAAGCCGCCGGCCGTGCGGCGCTGGCTCGCCGGCCAGATCGCCGGCTGAGCGGAGGCTCATATGCGCCGCCATCTCAACACCATCTATGTCACCAGCGAGGACGCCTGGCTGCACAAGGACGGCGCCAATATCGTCGTGCAGGTGGATGGCGCGGAGCGTGGCCGCGCGCCGCTGCACATGATCGGCGGGGTGGTCTGCTTCAGCCGCCCCGGCGCCTCGCCGGCGCTGATGGCCGCCTGCGCCGAAGCCGGCATCGCGATTTCTTTCCTTACGCCGCACGGCAAGTTCCTCGCCCGGATCGAAGGCCCGCGCAGCGGCAACGTCCTGCTGCGCCGGACCCAGCATCGCGTGGCCGACGATCCCGCGCGCGCCGTGGAGATCGTGCGCGGCATCGTCACCGCCAAGGCCGCCAACCAGCGCACCGTGCTCGCCCGTGCCCTGCGCGACCATGGAGCGCGCATGGCGCCCGATGCTCGCGCCGCGCTGGAGACCGCCGAGCGTCGCCTCGGCCACACGGCGCGCCGCGCAACGGAAGCCGAAGACATCGCCACCCTGCGGGGCATCGAAGGCGAAGCCGCGCTGACCTATTTCGGCGCCTTCGACGCCATGATCCAGGGCGACCGCGAGACATTCTTCTTCCGCGGCCGCTCGCGCCGGCCGCCGCTCGATCGCGTCAATGCGCTGCTCTCGTTTCTTTACGCCATGCTGGGGCATGACTGCCGCGGCGCGCTGGAGAGCGTCGGCTTCGATCCGCAGATCGGCTTTCTGCATGCGGACCGGCCCGGCCGCGCCAGCCTCGCGCTCGACCTCATGGAGGAGCTGCGGCCCGTGCTGGCGGACCGGCTGGCGCTCACGCTGATCAACCGCGGACAGGTCAAGGCGCGCGACTTCACCTCGGAGGATTCCGGCGCGGTGTTCCTGAATGACGATGGCCGCAAGGCTGTGCTGATGGCCTGGCAGGAGCGCAAGAAGCGCGAGCTGCGCCATCCTTTTCTCGGCGAGACCATGCCGATGGGCCTCGTGCCTCATGTGCAGGCCCTGCTGCTGTCGCGCCATCTGCGCGGCGACCTCGACGGCTATCCGGCCTTCATCTGGAAATGACCGATGCTGATGCTGGTGACATATGACGTGAACACGGAGGATGCGGCCGGCCGCCGCCGGCTACGGCGGGTCGCCCGCGCCTGTCTCGATCTCGGCCAGCGCGTGCAGAATTCCGTCTTCGAATGCGAGGTGGACCCCGCCCGCTGGACGGAGCTGCGCGCGCGGCTTATTGCGGAGATCGATGCCGACAGAGACAGCCTGAGATTCTATCGGCTGGGCGCCGACGGAAAGCGCCGCGTGGAGCATGTCGGCGCAAAGCCGGTGCTGGATCTGGACGGGCCGCTGGTCTTCTGACCAGCCCGCGAACCTGAATCTGTCGGCTATATCGCGGCAGGTTCGCGCAGCTCGATCCGCTCGCCCTTTCAAACAGTTGCGCTGACCGGCGTTGCGGCGGGCCCAACTGCCTCCACTCATCCGGCCGGGTTCGCGGAAAGCCGCTTATTTACTGTTGGAGACCAGGGGCATAAACAGGCCGGCGTCGCCTCCCGTGCGGAGGCGTGGATAGAAACATATATTGCTGATACGCCTTGCCGCCGCCGGTCAGGGTCGCCTCCCGTGCGGAGGCGTGGATAGAAACTGGAACGCGCTAAAGTGCTCCTTATGGCTGAGGGTCGCCTCCCGTGCGGAGGCGTGGATAGAAACCGGCTCGGCCTCGCGGCCGTCCCGAAAATAAGGCGTCGCCTCCCGTGCGGAGGCGTGGATAGAAACGTGTAACAACTATTCCCATGAACGGGGTCCTTTGTCGCCTCCCGTGCGGAGGCGTGGATAGAAACAATCTTTCGACGGTGCTGTTGCAAGTCACGGGCCGTCGCCTCCCGTGCGGAGGCGTGGATAGAAACGACGAGCAGCGCAAGCGCATGGAGGTCTCCAAGAGTCGCCTCCCGTGCGGAGGCGTGGATAGAAACATCCGAATATGGCCGCTCCACGCTCAGGAGCCGTCGTCGCCTCCCGTGCGGAGGCGTGGATAGAAACGACGGCGGCGGGGCCTATGGCGCGATCACCAAGGGTCGCCTCCCGTGCGGAGGCGTGGATAGAAACTGACGAACCTATGGGGGCGGTCGTCTACACCATGTCGCCTCCCGTGCGGAGGCGTGGATAGAAACCACGACTTCACCGTGCGGAACATCCGGACGGAGCCGGTCGCCTCCCGTGCGGAGGCGTGGATAGAAACGCCGATGCCATCCTCTCCCTGTTCCACCGGCCCGGTCGCCTCCCGTGCGGAGGCGTGGATAGAAACCATAGCCGGGGCGAAACTCGACGATGGCACTGAGTCGCCTCCCGTGCGGAGGCGTGGATAGAAACATCCAAGATTTCCTGTGGCGCACCGGGCTCCTTGTCGCCTCCCGTGCGGAGGCGTGGATAGAAACTGCGGTCAGGCGGCGCTTGCCATGCCGTGGGCGAGTCGCCTCCCGTGCGGAGGCGTGGATAGAAACTGCCGCTACTTCCGCGCCGCCATCGTGCTGCACGTGTCGCCTCCCGTGCGGAGGCGTGGATAGAAACATTCGGTTCGGAAGCCCCATTTCCTCGCCGGCCGGGTCGCCTCCCGTGCGGAGGCGTGGATAGAAACCTCCATGCGGATATCGACCCGCCCGCCTCTGGCGAGTCGCCTCCCGTGCGGAGGCGTGGATAGAAACGGTCGCGAAAGTGTGTCCAAACAAGATGTCCAAGAGTCGCCTCCCGTGCGGAGGCGTGGATAGAAACACGACGCATGTGTCAGCCCTCAATTAAATTCGGGTCGCCTCCCGTGCGGAGGCGTGGATAGAAACGCTGGTATAGGTCTCGACGATATCATGATCGGGAGTCGCCTCCCGTGCGGAGGCGTGGATAGAAACCAAGATCAAGGATAGCGAGCAGCCCCGACTGAGGTCGCCTCCCGTGCGGAGGCGTGGATAGAAACTTGTCGCTTCCGCTCGATCTGTCGAAGGAATTCGGTCGCCTCCCGTGCGGAGGCGTGGATAGAAACGGGTGCCTTGCTCGTAATACTCGTGCGGAAACTCGTCGCCTCCCGTGCGGAGGCGTGGATAGAAACCGGGACGCTATCGTCCTCAAGAACGGCTGACAGCATGTCGCCTCCCGTGCGGAGGCGTGGATAGAAACACGGCTTCCTCCAGCGAATAGGCGATGGCCCAGCGTCGCCTCCCGTGCGGAGGCGTGGATAGAAACCGGCCAGAAGGCCAGCAGCTCGGGCGCTATCGGCGTCGCCTCCCGTGCGGAGGCGTGGATAGAAACAAGGATCAGTGACATGCAGCCTCGCAACGGCGACGTCGCCTCCCGTGCGGAGGCGTGGATAGAAACCGCGGCGTGATCCGCGTCCAAGGGGGCCGACCGGTCGCCTCCCGTGCGGAGGCGTGGATAGAAACCTGAAGGCGTCGGCGCCGACAAATTCGACCAGCGTCGCCTCCCGTGCGGAGGCGTGGAGATCTGAAGACCCCAGGCTCGCAGAGAAGCTCAATGCATTGTCGCAATATGGGACGATCAACGCTATTTGTATCGCCCAGGTATCGACCCAACTGGCGGAACTTCTCATGATGGACACGCTTCCGAAGATACGGCTCGCGGCCGTCCAGGCATCGCCGGTCTGGATGGACCGCGAAGCGACAATCCAGAAGGCCTGCCGCCTTATTGAGGAGGCAGCCGATCACGGCGCGAATGTGATCGGCTTTCCGGAGGGGTTCATACCCGGCTTTCCCGACTGGTACTCGTGGTTCATGCCCTATGGCCCGGAAAGCGTCGCGTTCAACAAGCGACTGTTCAAGAACGCGATCGAGATCCCCGGTCCTTCCGTGAACGCGCTTCTGGCTGCCACGCGCCGCACGCGCACCCACGTCATTATCGGGATCAACGAGCGTGTGCCCGGCACGCTCGGAACACTCTACAATTCACTGCTATTTCTCGGGCCGACGGGCGATCTTCTCGGCGTCCACCGCAAGGTCATGCCGACCATGACGGAGCGTCTGGTGCACAGCTCCGGCGACGGCGCCAGCCTGCGGACCTATCAGACACAGTTCGGCCCTCTGGGAGGGTTGATCTGCGGTGAACACTCCAACAGTCTCGTCCGCTTCGCTCTGCTTGCACAGCAGGAACGGGTCCACGTGGCCTCATGGCCGGCGTTCACCGCCGGCAAACGCGTCTTCGACGCCATCGACATCAGGGCCAAATATCACGCTTACGAGGGGCGGGTTTTCGTCATCAGCGCATGCGGAATTCTCGATGACGACTGCCTAGACGCCATCGGCCTCACCGCAGATCAGCGTTCAAAGCTCAACTGCCGCGGCGGCCACTCCGGGATACTTGGGCCGGATGGCAACTACATCGTCGGCCCCGTCGATGACACGCCCCAGATCGTCTACGCCGATGCCGACTTCGAACGCATCGTAGAGGGGAAGATCAGCCACGACCTGACCGGGCACTACAATCGCTTCGATATCTTCACGCTCCAGATGCGAACTCCGGGAGGAGACGCGCTCCAGCTCGACAGCGGGAAACCGGATGCGAGGCTGGCTAATGCGCCATTGCAGTCGGAGAGCGATGCCGCCCCGGAGGCGCGGCGGTGACAAGGGGGCATGCCGGGCCAATACGCCCTGCTCAGGCAAACGCGGCAGCATCGCCCGCGGCTCCGGGAGCGGAAAATTTATACACGGGGATGGGACGACCGGCGCGGCGCGGCGGAACAGCGGGACGTGGCGAGCGCTGGCTCAGGACCACGATGATATCCGGGCCGGACTAGCGAGATCATTGAGGCCGATGCCAACACTTCCATCAGATCCACGGTCGCTGAGCGTAACGGGCGGTCTTCGACGAAGGCGATCATGGTCCTCGACCCTGCGGGAAGGGAGCGGAATGGGCGATGTCGGAAGCCGTGGCGCGGCAGGCGCTGCTGACGTGTGGTTCTTATCGGCGAAGCGGCGCTAAGCTCAGCGATCAACTCCTCGAAGGCGTACTTCCTGGAGCCGTATGAACCGAACAGACCGCGACTGAGGCGCGAGTGATGGCCGCTAGCATGGCCCAACTCGTGCAACGCCGTGCGATGCCAGTTGATCGGCTCGAAATAGGCCGCTGGTGGGGGCACCTTTACGTAGCCGGCGGATGAGCGATAAAAAGCCCGACTTCCGCCGATCCCGAAGCCAATGCTCGTGGCCTCGATCAGGTCGAGGGCCAACAGGATCGCATTCACGCTTTCCCTGTATCGCCCTCTCGCTCAAGGATTGTCCAGGCTGAAGACATGTGCGTGATCGTCGTAGGCAAAGGCTTCAGCATAGCGGCCCAGACCGATGATGGCGCGCAACGTCTGATCGGCCGCATCCGGTGACATGTGATCCTCCAGCTCGTCCGCAAACCGGCTCCAGGGGGCGCGATGGTTCGGCCGTTCGTCG
>Ga0182745_1002887_pt1 | contig 15095 bp, 13 predicted proteins | sample eDN3rd30CKraftBY_FD_128523 | JGI IMG/M metagenome (GOLD analysis project Ga0182745, IMG submission 128523) | Enriched backyard soil microbial communities from Emeryville, California, USA - eDNA 3rd pass 30_C Kraft BY (version 2) (version 2) | ecosystem: Environmental > Terrestrial > Soil >...
AGCGGGGCGTTCACGAACACCGAGAAGATGAAGACGAAGGCGGTGCAGGCCAGCGCGGCGACGAACTCGACCGACAGCAGGTGCGGCCACACGTGGACCTTGTCCTGCGGGGCGGCCTTCACGTCTTGGATCGAGCCCGACTTGACCACCGTGAGGAGGCGCTGGGTGTGGCCCCCCGGGCCGGCGGCCACGGGCGGAGCGGCCGTGGCGACGGCGGTGCCGCCGCCGGCTGCCGGCGTGACCTCGCTGCCACCGGCCGCGGCGGCTTCGCCGCCTGCCGCCTTGGAACGGGCCGCCTTGGCCCGCTCCAGCAGGTGCGCAGGGATCTTGCTCTCGGCTTCCGACGCGGGCGCGCCGGACCCCGCTTCGGGTGCCGCCTCTTCCGCCTTGGCGGCGGCGGCCTTGGCGCGGGCCTCTTCGGCCCGCTTGCGGAGGTGCTCGGGGATCTCGGTCATGACGTCCTCCTCGACCTAGAGCGGACCACTGATGCCGCCGTCCTTGCGGACACGCCAGAAGTGGATGGCCATGAAGATCACGATGACGAACGGGAGCATCAGCACGTGCAGCACGTACCAGCGCAGCAGCGTGTCGGTGCCGATCTCGGAGCCGCCGAGGAGGACGAACCTCACCTGGTTCCCGAAGACGGGCGTGTAGCCCATCATGTTCGTGCCCACGGTCACCGCCCAGAGGGCCAGCTGGTCCCACGGGAGCAGGTAGCCGGTGAACGACAGGAGCAGGGTGAGCAGCAGCAGCACCACACCGATGACCCAGTTGAACTCGCGGGGCGGCTTGTAGGCGCCGTGGTAGAAGACGCGCGCCATGTGCAAGAACACCGACAGCACCATGAGGTGGGCCGACCACCGGTGCATGTTCCGCACCAAGAGGCCGAAGGTCACCGAGGTCTGCAGGTGGTAGATGTCGTTCCAGGCCTGCGCCGCGGTGGGCCGGTAGAAGAACATCAAGAAGATGCCCGTCACCGTGAGCAGGATGAACAGGAAGAAGGAGAGCCCGCCGAGGCAGAGCGTGTAGCTCACCTTCACGGCGTGGCGCTTCACCTTCACCGGGTGCAGGTGGTACAGCACCGAGTTCATGATGACGTAGGACCGGTTGCGAGGGCTGTCGGTGTAGCCCTTCCGGAAGATCGAGCCGGGACGGAAGATCGAGTTCCAGGCTTGGCTGGACTGGGTCTTGTCCATCAGCTCGGAGACCTTCGACGGGCCCTTGTTCTGCATGGTCTTGGCCATCGGACTACTGCTCCCGATTCTCTGGGCCGGTGGAGGGAAGGGTGATCATCCGAGGCGCATCCCGTAGCCGTAGCCGTGGGTGTTGGTGCGCTGGTGGCCGTCGCCGTTGGCAGCGGGGTCACCGACCTTCCCGAGGATGATGACGCCGGTGGGGCACCGGTCGACGCAGAGCGCGCAGCGGGTGCACACGTCGTCGTCGATCAGGAACACCACGTTGTCGCTGGGGTCGACGCCCGGGAGCTCGGTGCCCTGCGCCTCGGCGATGGACTCCGGCTGCACCATGTGGATGCACTTCCACGGGCAGATGTCGACGCAGCCCTCGCACATGATGCACTCGGACTGGTCGATGTGGATGAACTGCTTGGGCTTGACCGCCTTGGCCAGGTAGTCCGCATCGACCTGCACGAGGGCGTAGTCGGTGCGGAACTCCGGCATCGGGGGGTTGGCATCGGTCTTGGCCATGGGTCAGGCCTTCACCAGGGGGCGGCCGTAGTTCGACGTCTCGACCTCGTCGGTCTTCTTCTGGCCCCGGTTCTGCCACACCGCCCAGAGGACGACGGTCAAGGTGAAGGCCAAGCCGTAGATGCCCACCGCCACGAGGTCGGCGAGCGTCTGCTTCGAGATGACGATCGGCGACCACTGCGCGAGGCCGGTGGAGTGGGGGCCGGCGAGGATGGCGTCGGACCGCATGGCGAGCTCCGAGCCGGAGTAGGTGAGCCAGGCGTGGGGCACCACACCGAACGCCCAGAAGAGGCCGAACGTGCAGAACACCGACGCGGCCATCGCCTCACCCCACGAGAGGTAGGCGTCCTTCGGCCGGCGCTTGGAGTAGAGGACGACGATCCCCGCCAGGACGAACATCACGATGAGCGAGCCGGTGAAGGCCACGTTCGCAAAGCCCTTGAGCACGTTGCTCACGATGGTGCCGAGCTGCGACAGGATTGATTCTGCACCGATCACTGTGAGCGCTCCTCCTCGTGAATTGGATCACAATCCGATGGACCGACCGAATCCAAACGCACGACCCGGTTCGGTTTCTTGGTCTAGCACGCGACCTCTGGGACCACACATTCCGAGGCTGGCTGGTTCCACACCGGTTCCGGTGCCCTGCAGAGCGGTCCCCGAACCCTCCCAGCGGCAGGTCGGCAGCGCCGTGGAGAGGCCACGGCCACGAGGGCCCGCGACGCATCGGGGACCCTCGTCGGCGGCTTGGCTCCGCCCGTGGAGGCAGGCCTAGAGTGGCCGCGTCTCACCAGGCGAACGTGTCGTCGCCGGGTGCCCATCCGCCCGCGGAGGAATGCGTTGACCGAGATCCCCGAGCACCTGCTGAAGAAGGCGGCCGCTGCACGCGCCGCCAGGGAAGGCAAGGAAGCGCCCGCCGAGGGAGACGCGCCCGCCTCCGCCGCAGACGCGCCTGCCGCCGCAGCCGCCCCCGCCGCTGGTGCGGCCGTCGAGAAGACCAAGGCCGCCCCGGCGCCGCTGCCGACGCTCGACGAGGCCGAGGCCAAGCCGGTCATCGACATCCCCGTCGTCGCCGCCGCCAAGGCCCGCCGCCGCGTCCCGTTCTGGGCGGCGCCGGTCCTGGCCCTGCTCCCCCTCTGGGGCGTCATCTACGTCTTCTCCGTGCAGCCCCCGCCCGCCGGCGAGACCGACCCCTTCGTGATCGGCCACGAGGTGTACACGAAGAACTGCGCGAGCTGCCACCTCCCGAGCGGTGCCGGCGTTGCTTCCGGCGGGCAGGGACAGCAGCTCAACGATGGTCACGTGCTCGCAACCTTCAAGGATCCGCTAGCTCAGGTGTACTGGGAGCACTTCGGCAGCGCTGGCGGCACTCGCGCCGACGGCACCTACGGCGACGGGACCCACCGCGACGTGAACGCCATCACCAGCGCGATGGGTGCCTTCGACTCCCTGACACCGGAGGAGATGGCGGCCGTCGTCATCTACATCCGCGAAGAGCTCAACGACGGCACACCCGCCGACGACCCGACCTTCAACTCGGAGCTCTTCGAAGAGGATCCGTCAGCCATGGCCGCATTGGTCGAGGCCGTCGCCGCCCTCAAGCCGAACGACCCCGACTCCGTGTCGTCCGTCGACGGAGCCGAGTCGAACTGAGCCCGCCGGCCGGGGCTTCCCCGGCACGAGGCTCCGTACACTCACGCCATGGGTGCCTCCGCTGCTGATCGTGCCGATGTGCTGGTGGTCGGGGGCGGGCCGGCGGGTGCGGCGACCTCGTACTGGCTGGCCAAGGCCGGCGTGCGGGTCGTGTGCGTGGAGCGCAAGACCTTCCCGCGCGACAAGACGTGCGGCGACGGGCTCACGCCCCGGGCCGTCAAGCAGCTCACCGACATGGGGCTGCACTCGGCGCTCGAGCAGTACCACCGCTACACGGGCCTGCGGGCCGTCGCCCACGGCGTCACCCTCGAGCTGAACTGGCCCGACCATCCCGTCTACCCGGACCACGGGTTCGTGGTGAAGCGGCGCGACCTGGACCAGATCGTGTTCGACCACGCCACCGAGGCCGGGGCCGAGACCCACCAGGGCACCGAGGCCGTCGCCCCCATCGTCGAGGGCGGCCTCGTCACCGGCGCCGTGGTGAAGGACAAGGCCAGCGGCGAGACCCGGGAGATCCGGGCCCGCTACATCGTCATCGCCGACGGCGCGAACTCCCGCTTCGGCCGGGCGCTCGGTACCGCCCGCAACCGCAGCTACCCGCTCGGCATGGCCATCCGCACGTACTACGAGAGCCCGCTGCACGACGAGCCGTGGATCGAGAGCTGCCTCGACGTGCGCGACCGCAACGGCAACTCGATGCCGGGCTACGGCTGGATCTTCCCGGTGGGCGACGGCACCATCAACGTCGGCATCGGCCTGCTGTCCACCTTCCGCGACTGGCGCGACGTCAACACCTCGCACCTCATGCGGGAGTGGGCGGCCACGGCGCCGGACTACTGGAAGATCGACCCGGAGAACCCGGTCTGCGCCCCCACGGGCGGCCGCATCCCGATGGCCGGCTCGGTGAACCCGAAGGTCGGCCCCACGTGGGCCGTGGTCGGCGATGCCGGCGGCTCGGTCAACCCGTTCAACGGCGAGGGCATCGACTACGCCTACGAGACCGGACGCCAGGTGGCCGAGTACCTGGCCGAAGCCGTCAGCACCGGCGACGGCATGGCGCTCCAGCAGTACCCGAAGTGGCTCGAGGCCGAGTACGGCCTCTACTTCAAGGTCGCCCGCCTCTTCGCCCAGGTCATCGGCCAGCCCGCCCTCATGCGGGAGCTCACCCGGGTCGGCATGCGCAGCCGCAGCCTCATGGACTGGGTGCTGCGCATCATGGCCAACCTCCTCCAGCCCGACGAGATCGGCCCCGCGGAGGCCGCTTACGCCATGGCCGCCGCCGTCGTGAAGCGAGTCCCCGAGCCGCTCCCCTAGCGCCGAGGACTGCTCCGCCAGGGCTGCGGCGCGCAGGTCCGCCGCTTCACCGGGCGGGAGCCGGCTCTTGCTCGTGCGCTACGTGGCAGAGCGTCAGAGCCAGACGAGCGCGATCGCTGACCCCACCAGGCCGACGCAGACCCACCCCGCATCGGTGAGGGCGTGCTTGGCCCGCTCGTCCTCGCCGAGGGTCCGCGCCATGGCCACCAGAGCGAGCACGAACACCGCCAAGGCCGCGACGAACAGGGCCGCGCCGATCCACTCGAGCGGCGGCCAGCCCGTGTTCGTGAGGCGCTGGTGCCCGCCGACCCGCAGCAGCACGCCGGTCGCCGCCCCGTAGCCGGCCGCAACCCAACGCCGACTGGTCAAACCCGGAGCTCCAGCCGAGATGAAGGTCATGCTCTGCTGAAGGCTCCAAGGAACCGGTTCGTGATGCGACCCGCACCGGGTTGGGAGACGACAGCCGGGAGGCCATCGGTGATCAGGCGATCAGGTGGGGTCGGGGTCGACCCAGCCGCCGATGTCGGCGGCGAGGCGGTCGGCTTCGTTCGGGCCCATGGTGCCCGGCTGGTAGAGGTGCACGGGCTCGTGGCGATCGAGGATCTGCTCCACGATCCGCCACTGCTCGTCGAGCGAGTCGGCCCGGCCGAAGCGGCGGGCGTCGCCCTCCATCGCATCCTCGAGCAGGCGCTGGTACGCCGCCTTGCGCTCACCCAGGACCTCGCCGAAGGAGACCTGGAGGTCGACCGGCTCGGGGATCAGGTCCTCGCCGGGCTTCTTGGCGTGCAGGTGGAGCTTCACGCCGTCGGAGGCGCCGAGCTGGAAGCGCAGGAAGTTCGGGCCGGGCTCGGGTGCGTCGGGCGGAGTGAACAGGAGCCGGGGCGGGTCGTTGAACGTGACGACCGCCTCGGTCGCGGTGACCTTCAGGTCCTTGCCGGTGCGCACCAGCCACGGCACGCCGGACCAGCGCCACGAGTCGATCTCGAAGCGGACGGCGGCATAGGTCTCCACGTCGGAGCCGCCGTCGACGCCCTCCTCGTCGACGTAGCTGCGGTACTGGCCCCGCACGTAGTCGGCGGGCTCGATGGTCCGGACCTGGCGGAGCAGCTTGACCTTCTCGTCGCGGAGCGAGTCGGCGTCGGCGCCGACCGGTGGCTCCATGCCGAGGAGGGCCACGATCTGGAGGAGGTGGTTCTGGAGCACGTCGCGCAGGGCCCCGACGCCCTCGTAGAACTTGCCCCGGCTCCCGACACCGAAGTCCTCGGCCATCGTGATCTGCACGCTGGCGATGAAGTTGCGGTTCCAGACCGGCTCCAGCAGCGAGTTGGCGAAGCGGAACACAAGCAGGTTCTCGACCGACTCCTTGCCGAGGTAGTGGTCGATGCGGAAGATGTCGGTCTCGGCGAACGCCTTGTGCACGCAGTCGTTCAGCTCCTGGGCGCTGGCGCGGTCGCGGCCGAAGGGCTTCTCGACGACGACCCGCCCCCCTTCGTTGGCACCGACGCGGCGCAGGCCGTCGAGCACGTCGTCGAAGAGCGTGGGCGGGATGGCCAGGTAGAAGAGCGGGCGCTCGCAGGGCTCGAGCACCTTGGCCAGCTCGTCGAAGACGGTGGGCTCGCGGTAGTCGCCGGACACGTAGCGGACCTGGCCGAGCAGGTGCTCGACGACGACGTCCTCGGCGTCGGCGACCTGCTCGGCCAGCGAGGCTCGGACCTTGCCGCGGAGGAACTCGTCGTCGCCTGCCGACGAGGCCACCCCGATCACGGGGACCTTCAGCTGCCCTTCGAGCGCCATGGCGTAGAGCGACGGGAAGATCTTCTTGTGGGCGAGGTCTCCGGTCGCCCCGAAGAGGACGAGGGCGTCGGACTGCTCGCCGGTCATCCCTGGCCCTCGCCGCCGTGCTGCTCGCCCTTCGGTGGCTCGAGCTCGATGGCGTGGCCCCCGAACTGGTTGCGCAGGGCCGAGATGACCTTCATGGCCTTGTCCTCCTCGCGGTGCTGCGAGGTGAAGCGGGCGAAGAGGGCGGCAGAGATGACCGGGGCGGCCACGCCGTTGGCGACGGCCTCGGTGACGGTCCAGCGGCCCTCGCCCGAGTCGGCCGCCACCGACGCGATGCCGTCGAGGTCGGGGGTCTCCTCCAGCGCCTTGATGAGGAGGTCCAGCAGCCAGGAGCGCACGACGCTCCCCTCCTGCCAGCTGCCGATGGCCTTCTGCACGTCGATGCCCAGCGGCGAGGCATCGAGGATGGCGTAGCCCTCGGCGTAGGCCTGCATGATCCCGTACTCGATGCCGTTGTGGACCATCTTCGTGTAGTGGCCGGTGCCCACCGGGCCGGCGTGGGCGAAGCCCTTGCCGCTGGGCGGGGCCAGCGCGTCGAACAGCGGCTGGGCGATGGCCACCGACTCGTCGGTGCCGCCCACCATCAGGGCGTACCCGTTCTGGAGCCCCCACACGCCGCCGGAGGTGCCGCAGTCGACGAAGCCGATCCCCTTCGCGGCCAGCTCCTCGCCGTGGCGGATCGAGTCCAGGTAGTTGGAGTTGCCGCCGTCGATGACGAGGTCGCCCGGCGCCAGCCGCTCGCCCAGCTCGGAGATCACGCCATCGGTGATCGGACCCGACGGGACCATCGACCACGCCACCTTGGGCTGGCCCTCGGCCGCCAGCAGCGGGACCAGCTCCTCTAGCGAATGGGCGTCGGCCTCCGGCTTGGCCGGGTCCATGCCGACGACCTCGTGGCCGCCGTCCTCCAGGCGCCGGGCCATGAAGCCGCCCATCTTCCCGAGACCGATCATGCCGAGCTTCATCGGACGTCTCCCTTGTCCACGTGGTCGGTCAGCTCGGCGAGCGTGGTGCGGCAGGCGCGCAACCCGTGCTTGGCGAGCGTGAGCAGGTCTCCGTCGGCTTGGGCGTGCTTGAGCTGCGAGAAGGTGAACTGCTGCCCCGGGATGGCCGCGTCGGACGGGTCGGCGCCCACCACCTGGAGGAAGACGCCGGTGGGCGGGCCGCCCTTGTGGAGCTGGCCGGTGGAGTGCAAGAAGCGCGGGCCGAGCCCGAACGTGGTGGCGACCTGGTGCTCGTCGCGCAGCTCCAGGCGGATCTCCTCGAGGAGGGGCACGGCGTCGTCGGCCGGCTCCAGGTAGGCCTGGATGGCGAGGTAGTCGCCGGGACGGAGGTCCAGCAGCACCTCGGCCAGCCGCCCGCTGGGGAGGTCGCCCGCCCCTTCGGCCAGCACCTTGGCGGTGGCCTCCTTGGCCTCGGCCACGTTGGGCTGGTCGAAGGCGTTGATGCCGAGGGCGGCACCGCACAGGGCGGTGGCCACCTCCCACACGAGCACGTGGGCACCGAGGTCGAGCGGGTCGTCGAGGTCGAGCTCGATCACCGGGTTGCCCTCGTCGGCGAGCACGTCGAGGCCGACGGGGTGCTCGACGTCGCCGATCGACACGAAGATGCGGTCGGTGCCGTACACGTCGACGGGGCCGAGGGCCTCGCCGGCGATGGGGACGACCCCGGTGCCCTGCTTCCCGGTGGACTCGGCGAGCAGCTGCTCGAGCCACAGGCCGAAGGTCTCGACGCGGGGGTCGATGACCAGGGTCGCCTTGTCCCGGCCGGCTTTGACGCCCGCAGCCAGGGCGGCGCCGAGGCGGAGGCCGACGTTCACGGTCGGGTCGGGATCGCGCAGCGACGCCTCCACCCGCTGGGCGGCGGCGACCAGTCCCAGCCAGTCGATGCCGGCCAGCGCCGCGGGCACCAGGCCGAAGAGGCTCAGCGCCGAGTAGCGGCCCCCGATGTCGGGCCGGTTCTCGAACACCTGGCGGAAGCCCCGCTCGCGGGCGAGGGCGCCGAGCGCCGAGCCCGGATCGGTGACGACGGCGAACCGGTCGCCGCGGCCCACCCGCTCCCAGAAGAAGTCCAGGTGGCTCCGGGTCTCGATCGTGGAACCCGACTTCGACGACGCCAGGTACAAGGTGGTGTCGGGGTGGAGGTGGGCGGCGATGCGGCCCACCGCGGCGGGGTCGGTGCTGTCGAGCACGTGGAGGCGCAGACCCCGCTCCCCCGTCGGGAACGAACGGGCCACGACCTCGGGGAACAGGCTCGAGCCGCCCATGCCCATGACCACCGCGTCGGTGAGGCCGTCGGCCCGGCACTCGGCTGCGAAGCCGTCGAGCAGATCCACGGCTGCGGCCATCTCACCGGGGACGTCGAGCCAGCCCAGCCGATCGCTGATCTCGGTGGGGTCCGGTGACCAGAGCGTGTGGTCCTTGGCCCAGAGCCGGGCGACTGCCTGAGAGGCGGCCAGGTCGTCGAGCACCGCGGCCACCGCCCCATCCAGCGCTCCGAGTCGGATCTGACGGGTTCCGGCACTGCTCACGGCTTGCTCCTCCTGGCGGGCGGTGCCAACGGTTCTACAGGCTGCCACCGCCTGGGCGCGAGCGGTCGGCTCGTCAACGGCTCCCGGCGCCGTCGAACACGGCGCCCCGGGTGAGGAGGTCGTCGATCGCCTCGGCGGTGATCGACGGGCTGAAGAGGTGGCCCTGGGCCAGCTCGCAGCCGAGGCGCTCGAGCACCTCGGCTTGGGCCGCGGTCTCGACGCCCTCGGCCACCGTGTCGAAGCCGAGGTTGTCGGCGAGGACGAGGGCGGCCGACACGATGGCGAGGTCGTGCGACGACGGATCGCTGAGACCGGCCACGAACGAGGCGTCGACCTTCAAGATGTCGGCGGCCGAGAACCGGCGCAGGTAGTCGAGCGTGGCGAAGCCGGTGCCGAAGTCGTCGATGGCGAGGCGGACCCCCAGCTCCTTGAACCGGCGGAGCTGCTCGACGATGGCATCGGGATCGGTGACGAGGTCGGCCTCGGTGACCTCCAGGCACAGCTGCTCGGGCGGGACGCCGTGGCGGGAGAGGCAGTCGGCCACGAAGTCGACCAGGTCCGCGTCGGCCAGCTGCCGGGCCGAGAGGTTGGCCGCCACCTCGAGCGAGGGCCAGCGGGCCGCGTGGCGGGAGGCCTGCTCGATGACCCAGCGGCCGAGCGGGAGGATCAGACCGGTGTCGGTGGCGACGGGCACGAACGCGCTGGGCTTCACGAGACCGATGCCGGGACGCTCCCACCGGAGCAGCGCCTCGACCCCCACCATCGTCCGGTCTCGAAGGCGCACCACCGGCTGGAAGTGCAGGACCATCTCGTCGGCGCGCAGCGCGTCGCGCAGGGCGTTCTCGACCTCGAGCCGCGCCAGGGCGCGGTCGCGGAGCTCGACGTGGAACAGCGCCGTGCGGTTCCGGCCCCGCTCCTTGGCGTCGTACATGGCGAGGTCGGCGTCTTGGAGCAGCTCGGCGGGGTCGGCCGGACCGGTGGCGTGGACGACGCCGATGCTGGCCGACACCACCACGCGGCCGCCGGGAAGGTCGATCGGCGCCGCGAGCGCATCGGTGAGGCGGGCAGCCAGCGCGGCCACGGCGTCGACGCTGTCGAGATCGGGGCACAGCACGACGAACTCGTCGCCGCCGACGCGCGCCACCAGGTCGGCGGGGCGCAGGGCGCGGCGGAAGCGGTAGCTCACCTCCTGGAGCAGCTGGTCGCCGGCATCGTGGCCGAGGCTGTCGTTGATGAGCTTGAAGCGGTCGAGGTCGACGAAGAGCAGACCGGCGCGGACGCCCTCGGCCTCGAACGCGTCACGCAGCCGGGCGAGCAGGAAGCGGCGGTTCGGCAGTCCGGTGAGCTCGTCGTGCAGCGCGCCGTGGGCGAGCCGAGCCTGCAGGTGGTGGCGATCGACGGCGATGGTGGCGAGGTCGACCGCCAGCGCCACCAGGTCGCGCTCCTCCGGGGTGAGGTCCTCGTCGTGGTGGCGGAGGAACACGAGTCGGCCGACCAGCCCTTCGGACCCCGAGAGGTCGACGGTGAAGGCGCGGATGCAGCGGCCGCCGGACGCCGCCTTCACGACGGAGTCCCAGCCTTCGTTGGTGCGGACGAGGTCGGCGCCGGGCGGCGGTGGCTGGAGGGGCGGACGGCTGATGCCGGTGCGGTCGAGCACCGCCATCAGCTCGTCGTCGACCGAGGGCGACTCGGCCAAGTAGCTGGTGCCGTCGAAGTAGCCGATGAGCACCTCACCGTCGCCGAGCCGGCGGGCGGCGAGGTCGGCCACGGCGAGGAGGGACTCCCCGACCGGCGCACCCCGGGCGATGCGCTCGAGGAGCACGGTCTGGTCGCTGAGCAGGTCGGCGGCGTCGCGCTCGCCCTGGACCTCTCGCCCGGTGAGCAGCATGAGGTGGTCGCCCAGCTCGTCGCTGGTCGAGCGCTCCATGCGGAGCCGCTTGTACGAGCCGTCGCCCGTCTGCACCCGGAGCACGCGCTGGCGGCCGGGTCCGGTGCCGAGCACCCGGTCGATGTGCACGCCGTCCTCGGGCTCGGCCAGCAGGTCGTCGGGGTGGATGATCGAGCTGATGAGGAGCCCGGTGATCTCGACCGCCGAGCACTCGAGGATGCGCTCGACCGACGGGCTGGCGTAGGCGATGCACCCGGAGCGGTCCGTGACGACGATGAGGTCCGAGGCGCCCCGCAGCAGCGACGACGCCCACGCGTCGCGCTGGCGGTACACCTCGGATTGGCTGTCTCGATCGGTGATGTCGCGCCCGATGGCGATGAGGTGCCCGACTCCCGGCTGGTCGAGCGCGTTGGTGAGCATGAACTCGGCCTCGCGCAGGCGGCCGTCGGGCGTCACCACCGTGACCTCGATGGGCCCGTGGACCCCCGGGCTCGCGGCGGCGAGGGCGAGCGCCTGGACGTGCAGGTCGTGGTTGGCGGCCTTGGCGAACAGCTCGAACACCTTGCGGCCCGTCACATCGCCGGGGCTCCACCCGAAGGTGTCGCCTGCCGTGGGGCCGAAGCCGACGATGGTGCCGTCGGCATCGAGCAGGATCACGGAGTCCGGCAGCGCGGCGAGGACGTCCTCGGACGACACCCCCTCGGGGAGGCCCATCGGGTTTCGGTCCGCGGTCACGCGGTGGCGATCGCGGTGGCGGCGTCGCCGGCCACCGCGATGACCCGGTCGATGACCGCGTCGTCGTGGGCGAGCCCGGGGAACATCACCTCGTAGGCGCCCGGCGCAAGTGCGACCCCCCGCTGGAGGAGGGCGTGGAACAGGGCCGCGTACCGGGCTTCGTCGGTGGTGCGGGCGTCGACGTAGTTCCGTGGCGCGACCGGGCCGAGGTGGAGGCCGATGAGCGGACCGGCGGTGGTGACGACGGCGGTGATGCCGGCGCCGTCGAGCGCAGCTTGGAACCCGGCGGCGAGGCGCTCGGCCTGGCCGTCGAGGAACCGGTAGGCATCGTGGTCGCACAGGTCGAGCGCCGCCAGCCCGGCGGCGGTGGCCAACGGGTTCCCGGACAGGGTCCCGGCTTGGTAGACGGACCCGATCGGGGCGAGGTGGTCCATCAGGTCGGCCCGGCCGCCGAAGGCGCCGACGTTGAGGCCGCCGCCGATGACCTTGCCGAAGCAGGTGAGGTCGGGCGTGACCCCGAACGCCTCCTGGGCACCGCCCCACCCGAGGCGGAAGCCGGTGATGACCTCATCGAAGATCAGCACCGCGCCGACGCGGTCGCACTCGGCCCGCAACCCGGCGAGGAACCCGTCGGCCGGCTGGACCAGGCCCATGTTGGCGGCCACCGGCTCCACGATGACGCAGGCGACGGTGTCGTCGAGCTCGGGCACGTCGTTGTACGGGGCGATGACGGTGTCGGTCACCGCGGCCGCGGGCACGCCCGCCGAGCCGGGGACACCGCCGGGGCTGTGGGCGGGATCGAGGTGGGCGACGGCGGAGCCGGACTCAGCCAGGAGCGCATCGCCGTGGCCGTGGTAGTTGCCGGCGAACTTCACCACCCGGTTCCGGCCGGTGGCGCCCCGGGCGAGGCGCAGGGCGGTCATCGTCGCTTCGGTACCGCTCGAGACCATGCGCACCTTCTGGCACGACGGGACCCGTCGCCGGATCTCCTCGGCCAGCAGGACCTCGCGCTCGGTGGGCGCCCCGTACGAGGTGCCGTCGCCGGCCGCCGCCCGGATGGCCTCGACCACCTTGGGGTGGGCGTGGCCGCCGATGAGGGCACCGTAAGACTGGACGAGGTCGAGGTACTCGGTGCCCTCGACGTCCCACACCCGGGCGCCCTCGCCGCGCGCCACGAAGTACGGCGTGCCGCCCACGGAGGTGAACGCCCGGACCGGCGAGTTCACGCCGCCCGGGATGACGGCGCGCGCCCGGTCGAACAGCTCCTGGTTCGTGCTCACCGACCACCCGCCAGGGCCTCGGCCGCCTCGCGGGCGAGGTAGGTGAGGATCAGGTCGGCACCGGCCCGCTTGATGGACGTGAGGTGCTCCATCGCCACGAGGTGGCCGTCGATCCAGCCCCGCTCAGCCGCGGCCTTGATCATGGCGTACTCCCCGGACACGTGGTACGCCGCCACCGGGATGTCGTGCTCGGCCCGGACCTTGGCGATGACGTCGAGGTAGGCCAGCGCCGGCTTCACCATCACGAGGTCGGCCCCCTCCATCACGTCGGCCCGCACCTCCTCCAGGGACTCGCGCACGTTGGCCGGGTCCTGCTGGTACGCCTTGCGGTCGCCGCCGCCGGCGATCTCCACGTCGACCGCGTCCCGGAACGGGCCGTAGAGCGCCGACGCGTACTTGGCGGCGTAGGCCAAGATGGCGACGTCACCGAGCTCGTCCTCGTCGAGGGCGTCGCGGATGGCGGCGACCTGGCCGTCCATCATCCCGGAGGGGGCGACGATGTCCACCCCCGCTTCGGCCTGGACGAGGGCCACCTCGGCGTAGCGGTCGAGGGTGGCGTCGTTGTCGACGGTGCCGTCGGGAGCGAGCAGCCCGCAGTGGCCGTGGTCGGTGTACTCGTCGAGGCACAGGTCGGCGATGACGACCAGCTCGTCGCCGAGCGCGTCCTTGAGGTCGCGGATCGCGAGCTGCACGATGCCGTCGGGATCGCTGGCGCCCGTGCCCTCGGCGTCTTTGTGCTCGGGCACGCCGAACAGGATCACCGACGGGATGCCCAAGCCCACCAGCTCCTTCGCCTCCTGCAGCACCGAGGTGCGCGTGTGCTGCAGGACCCCGGGCAGCGAGGTGATGGGGCGGGGCTCGCTGATGGCCTCGCGCACGAAGAGCGGCGCGATCAGGTCAGCGGGGGCGAGCTGCGTCTCGGCCACCATCCTGCGGAGCGCAGGCGTGCGGCGCAGACGCCGGAGGCGGCGCTGGGGGAACACCGGGCCAGCCTACGGTGCGCCCGTCGCCACGGCCTCCTGGCCTGGTCAGGCGTCCAGCCGCTCCCGCATCATCTCCCGGTAGTCCGAGGCGAGCTCGGCCTGGTGGGTCTTGGCGAGCGCCTTGCCCGCGAGCTGGAACACCTCGTGCTCCTCCTCATCGAGATGGTGGGTGAGCCGTTGCTCCAGGTCACGGGCCGTCTCCAGCCACGCCGGAGCGGTGCGGTCGTACTCCTCGAGCGACGCCACGAAGTCGTCGAGCTCCTTGTGCTCGGCCACCGAGTGCCGGGCCTTCTCCTGGGTCAGGTCCGACTCCATGAGCGGGACGTAGAAGTACCGCTCCTCGGCGGCGGCGTGCGCGGCCAGCTCGCCGGCAAGGCGGGTGAACACCTCGTCGCGCTCGTCGCTGTCGCCCGTGGTCTCCACCAGCCGGGCGATCAGGTCCCGCTGGGTCTCGTGGTCGGCTCGCAGCTCCTCGAAGATGTCCATGCACGACCGGTTCCCGCCACCCGCACGGGTCAGACGCGCCTCGCCTCCTGGCCCGCAGACCCGCCCGCACCCTGGATGGGGGTCGCGGTGTCGATCGATCGGGGTCAGGTGGCGGGGAGGATGGCCTGGAGGACGGCGAGGTCGACGTGTCCGAGGTCGGGGACCGAGTGGTGGGCGGCGGAGAGGTCGGTGTGCCGGGTGATCTCGCTGGGGACGGCGATCACCGTCAGGCCGGCGGCGAGGGCGGCGGTGACGCCGGGGTTCGAGTCCTCGATGGCGATGGTGCGGGCCGCCGCCGCGCCCAGCATCCGGGTGGCGTAGCGGTACGACGCCGGATCGGGCTTGCCCCGGCCCTCGACCTGGTCCCGGGAGGCGATCACCGCGAAGCGGTCCCGCAGCCCGAGCCGGACGAGGTGGGTCTCGACCCAGGACTCCGGTGAGCTCGAGGCGATGCCGAGCGGGATGCCAGCAGCGGTGAGCTCGTCGAGCAGGGCCTCCACCCCCGGCAGCGCCGGCAGGGTGTCGCGCCACGACCGGTCTTGCCGGGAGTAGCGCTCCTCGAGGTCGTCACGGTCGAGCTCGGCGCCGACCGCGGCGCACAGGGCCCGGTGCGACTCGTCTTCGGCGTGACCGACGACGGTGGCCCAGCCGGGGATCGTCAGCTCGTGACCCAGCTCGGCC
>Ga0182745_1002890_pt1 | contig 15084 bp, 12 predicted proteins | sample eDN3rd30CKraftBY_FD_128523 | JGI IMG/M metagenome (GOLD analysis project Ga0182745, IMG submission 128523) | Enriched backyard soil microbial communities from Emeryville, California, USA - eDNA 3rd pass 30_C Kraft BY (version 2) (version 2) | ecosystem: Environmental > Terrestrial > Soil >...
CGGACCTTTTCCGGCCGATCCGCCGGACGGGTTCATGAAACAAGAGACGGCGGAACAGCCGTTCTTGGTCGAATGGGCTCGCGTCGGACCAGACCTCGAACGACGAGCCCCGAGCTTCGCAGCCGCCGTGCAGCGGAAGGCCAGGTCCTGCGCGTCGTCATCCGGTCCTGCGCGTCGGCACAGCCTCAAGGCGGCAGCCCGATCTCCCGTGCGGCCTGCCGCAGAACAAGGCCGGCGTTGAAGCCGGCCCTGTTGTCTCAAGCCTGAATGGCCCAGGTGGCCGAAGCCGGGGCCGACAGCGTGACATGCTCGCCGATGCCGGCGACGCCGAAGGCGGGCGCTTCGATATGGAAGCGATGCACCGGCGTCTCCACCACCATGGAGCGGTGCGAGCCGCGGAAGATGGAGGACGCAACCTTGCCCTGCCACTGCACGGACGGGCCGGCGGTGTCGTCATGTGCGCCGTTGAGCGAGACATTCTCCGGCCGGATCATCACATAGATATTCTGGCCGCTCGCGAATTTCTCGCCGGCGCGCGCCTGTCCGGCCCAGCCATTGCCTTCCACGGCCAGGTCGAAGCTGCCATCCGCCTTCGCTGTTGCGTCCGTCACGCGGGCCTCCAGCAGGTTCGGCGAGCCGAAGAAAGCCGCGACCTCGCGGGTGGCCGGCCGCTGGTAGATCTCTTCCGGGGCGCCGGTTTGCAGAATCTTGCCGGCATGCATGACCACGATACGGTCGGACAGCGCCATCGCCTCCTCCTGATCGTGGGTGACGTAAAGGCAGGTGATGCCGAGGCGCTTCTGAAGCGAGCGGAATTCGTCGCCCATCTGCAACCGGAGCTTGGCGTCGAGATTGGACAGCGGCTCGTCGAGCAGCAGCACGTCCGGCTCGAACACCAGCGCGCGGGCGATGGCGACTCGCTGCTGCTGGCCGCCGGAGAGCGCCGGGGCCGGCCGCTGGGCATAGGGCGTCATCTCCACCAGCCGCAGCGCGGCGTCCACCCGCTCCTTGATTTCCTCCTTGGACTTGCGCCGCACGCGCAGGGGATAGGCGACATTGTCGAACACGGTCATGTGCGGCCAGATCGCGTAGGACTGGAACACCATGCCGAGGCGGCGGCGGTCCGGCGGCATGAAGAAATTCGCCTCCGCGTCGCTGACGACGCGGCCGGCGATGCTGATGCGGCCGCCGGAGTTCTGCTCCAGCCCCGCGACCATGCGCAGCGTCGTCGTCTTGCCGCAGCCGGACGGGCCGAGCAGCGTGACGAATTCGCCTTCCTGCACGCTGAGATTGACGTCATCGACGGCCAGGACCTCGCCGAATTTGCAACTGATGTGTTCAAGCTCAACCGCGGACATTCTCGTTCCTCTTGATCGTCTTGGTCGTCATTTCGGGAAAGCGCGCCGCATCACAGGGTGCTGATGCGGCGCTTGATGAGTTGCAGATGGACATAGCGGAACACGATGACCAGCAGCATCATGAGCAGGCCGATGACGCTGACTTCCTCCGCCTTGCCGTTGGACCACAGCTTGAGCAGCACCACGGAGAGCACTTCCGAGCCGACCGAATACAGCAGGATCGAGGCGGAAAGCTCGCGCATGATGCCGAAGAAGGTGAGCACCCAGCCGACGGCGAAAGCCGGCCACGCGAGCGCGATGAGAATGCGCCACAGCGTCTGCCACCAGCTCGCGCCATGGACGCGCGAGCATTCCTCCAGATCGTATGAAAGCTGTTCGTAGGAAGCGGACATAACGCGCACCGCGATGGGCGTTCCCAGCGCCATATAGGCGAGCAGCAGCGCCCAGATGGTGCCATAGATCGGGATCGGCCCCGGCAGCATGGCGAAGGCCCAGAGGAAGCCGACGCCGAGCACCATGCCGGGCATCATCCAGGGCAGCCAGGCCAGGGCGTCGATGATGCGGCGGCTGCGGAACTTGGTGCGCACGCCGACATAGGCGACCATGCCGCCCAGCACCATGGTGACGGAGGCGCCGATGAGGCCCAGCAGCATGGTGTTGCGCAGGGCCCGCCAGAATTCGGCATTCTCCCAGACCGCGCGATAGTTATCCAGGGTCAGCATGTCCCACTGGTAGAAGCCGAAAAAGCGGAAGAACGAGCCGAGCAGAAGCTGGCTGATCGGCAGCGCGACGGTGAGGATGAAGAACAGGATACAGAAGCCGAAGGTGACCCATTTCCAGGGGCCGAGCTTGGTGACGTTGGGCCGGTAGCCCTTGCCGGTGACGGTGGCGAAGCTGCGGCCCGCCAGCAGCCGCCATTGCAGCAGCACGAGCATGAACATCAGCACGACCACGCCGGTGCTCAGCGCCGTCGCGTATTGATAGTCCGGCGTCGCGCGGTGGTTGATGGCGTTGTAGATTTCCGTGGTGATCACGGTGATGCCGGCCGGCGTGCCGAAGAACAGCGGCGATTCGAACGCCTCGATGCCGCGGATCAGGCTCAGCATGAAGGAGGCGAGCAGCACCGGGGTCATCAGCACCAGGGTGACGCGGCGGAAGGTGTACCAGCGCGTCGCGCCGGACATGCGGCTGGATTCCTCCAGCGAGGGGTCCATGGCGCGGAAGGCATCGACGATGAACAGGAACAGGAACACCGTCGAATACTGCATCATGTGCCAGACGACGCCGCCATAGGAATAGACGTTGACGATGGCGTAGTTGGTGCCGCTGATCCATTGCCAGAACTGGTTGATCAGGCCGACCTGCTCGTTGCCGAGCATGCTCCAGGCCAGCGCCGTCAGGATCGGCGGAATGAAGAAGGGCAGCGTGACCAGCACCTCCAGCGTGCTCGCATAGGGCGTGTCCGTGCGCGCCACGATCCAGGCGAGCAGCACGGCCAGCGTGATGGAGGGAATCGTCTTGGCGAAGGAAATGCCGACCGAGTTCAACAGGATCTTGAAATTCTCGGCATTCAGCATGGTCCGGTAGCCGTCGAGATTGAACTCGCCGACGGAACCGGGCGGCGCCGAGTGGAAACTGCCATAGATCAGCATGGCGGTCGGGTAGAGCGTCAGGAACGACAGGAACAGGATCAGCGCGGTGAGGCCGATGTTGCGGCCGAGGCGTCCGGCCATGGCGTCGCCGAAGCGCTCCCAGGCGGTCGGGGTCTCCATTCTGAAATCGCGCATCTGCCTGCGGGGCGTGACGCCTTGGCGAAGGTCCGCGGATGCAGGATTGGTCACGTCGGCCATGCTCGAGCCTCTGGCTGTTTCCTTGGGCGGCGCTCTTGTCCCCCGGCCGAAGCCGGGCGGCGCGCCTGTTTCAAGTCGGCCATTTTATACGCGCCAGCCACCCAGCGCCAATGATTCGGAGTGGGCAGGGTGGGACGGATTCACGCAACCGGAGCGGGGCTTCGGCGCTTCGTCACCTCGACGATGCCACGGTTCGCATCGACCCTCACCCAGTCCCCGGTCTCGATCACGGACAGGGGGTCCTGATCGAGTTCCGTCACCGTCGGGGTGTGGGTCACGACCGCGCCGAGCGCGGCCTTGGTGGTCATCTTGACGAAGATCATGGCTTTCGGGTTCACGCCGTTGAGCCGCGTCATGTGGAAATAGGCGGAATAGCCGGACGAGCCCTTGGCGCCGGGAAAGACCAGCACCTTGTCCTTGAAGGAGACGCCGCGCAGCTCGTGCCGGCGCTCGATGACCGTGCCTTCGCGCTCGTTGATGCCGCCCCAGCCCGAGATGGTGTCGCGCGTCACCAGCGCCTCGCCTTCCGCGACGCCGGGCACCACCTTGCGGCCGTGAAGAATGATCGTGCGGTCGGACAGTTCGCTCATGGTTCCAGCTTCCATCCATTCGATATGAGGCAGCACCGCCGGATGCCGCTCACCGCAGCGCGCCCTGCCATTTTCCGGTCAGCGCGGTCGCGACGCAATCCTGCACCGTGCCGAACCAGACCGGCAGGCCGAGAATCGCCGGCAGGTAATGGGCCTGCTTGGCCGAATCGGTCGCGATCACCCGAGTGCCTTTCGGGGCGTAGCGGGAGATCGCCGGGCAGGTGTCGCTCATGACCACGCCGCCGGCGTCCTCGATCATCTTCACATAGCCGTTGCGGGCCGCCACCTCGCGCAGGGCGCGGGGCGTATGCACCCACATCTGGGTATTGGGGTGCAGCTTTTTGCCCTCGACCGCGAGGGCGATGGTCGCGACCTGCTCGATGGCGTTGTGCGGGCAGCCGAGCATGACGAAATCGACGTCCCGCTCCTGCGCGCAGTTCAGGTTGTCATAGGCGAGCCTGCGCTCGGCCGGGCCGTAGCGCAGGCGCTCCACGATCCTCCGGCCGCCGAAGGCTTCGTCCACGTCGCGCGCCTCCGGCGTGACGCCGGGCACGTGATACATCTCGACTCCGCCGGAGGAAGCCGCTGCCGCGCCGAAATGCTTGAGCTTGATGAGGCTCGGCTGTTTCAGCCTGCCGGTCAGCACCGGCACGTCTTCCTGGACGATCTCGCCGAGCCAGTAGCCCAGCAGGCCCCAGTCCATGATGTCGTCGACCTCGACATCCACCTCGACGAGATGGGTGCCGCGGCGGTTCTCGGGAATGTGATAGCCCCAATAGGGGATGCGCCCGGTCAGCGCCGCAGCGCCGGTGGATTCCTTGCCCTCGGTGTTTGTGCGCGCGCCCAATACCGAGTTGCAATAGACCACGGCGGAGGATTCCATCCAGGCGCAGTGCTCGCCCTTCACCGGCACGTTGCCGACCTGATACGGCGTGCAGGTCGCGAACATGTTGATGCCGAGCGCGCCGAAATGGGCCTCGGCCGCCTTCTGCTGCACCACCAGTTCTTCCGGAATGCCCTGGATCGCCCAGTTGTCGTTGTCGATGCCGGTGATGAGCTGGCAGGTGTTGGCCGCCATCTTCGGAATCGGCACCGTCTCCTGGCTGTCGAGATTGAGTTCGGAGAACACCGTGTCGAAGCCGCGCTTGACCAGTTCGCGCACCGAGGGCGTCGAGGCGTTGAAGGCGCCGGCGACGTTGTTGGTCTCGACCAGCCGTTCCGCGCCGAGCGCCTCGCCATAGCGGATCAGCAGGTCCATCGCCTTCGCCTTGGCGGGGCCGTGGTCGCCGTCCCGCATGGCGCGTTCATGGTCGGTCAGATGCATGGCGCGCCTCCCGTGGCTTCGAGCCCGTTCAGGGCATTTTCCGCTCGGCGTGGCGGCGCATTTCCGCGTCCATCTCGGTCTTTTCCTGCGGCTCGTTGCGTTCGAGATTGTCGTGCAGCCGCGCCTTCAGCGCCTTGATGTCGATCTGGTGGACGCTGCCGCTGCCGGCAAGGTCCAGCGCATGGGCGGCCGCCGCGCCCATGGCGATGCACGGCCCCATGACGCGCACGCTCGACAGGGCGGCAAGATCGGCGTCGATGCAGCGGCCGGCGGCGACGAGGTTGTCGCAATCCTCCGGCGTCAGGCTGCCGAGCGGAATATAGTGGGTATGGTCCTCGGGGAAGGTCTCCCAGACATAGCCGGCGCTGTGGTCGTGCAGTTCCACCGGCCATGCGGTGCGGCCAATGGCGTCGTCGAACTTCACGCCCTTGCGCACCTCATCGAGCGTCAGTTGATGGCGGCCCTTGATCCAGCGGGTCTGGCGGATGCCGGGGTTGCCATAGGCGCGCACGCGGGCGTTGCCGAAACAGGCCGGGAACTGCTCCTTCAGCATCTTCACCGCGCGGTCCGCCTGGGCTTTGCCTTCGAGCTGGCTGCGCGCGGCGGCGAGCGGCTCCAGCGGCGTGTCGGTATGGGTCATGTTCAGCACGGCGATGCCGCGGCCGGGAATGACGAAGGAGACGGCGTTCTTGCGCTTGAGGTCGTAGCGCGCCGCATGCTCGGTCATCGTCGCCGCCATCTCGTCGCGGGTCGGATGGGCGTCCTCGACGATATGCTCCAGCACCACCATCTGGGTGCCGTAAACTTGCCGGCCGGCGGATTCCTGACACGGCAGGCCGGCGAGCCAGGCCAGCGTCGCGTCGCCGGAGGCATCGATGAAGCCGGTCGCGGTGATGCGCATGTCGCCGTAGCGGGTCGCGAGATCGATGCTTTTGATGCGGCGGCCGTCGCGTTCCGCGCTGCGCAGCACCGCGCCGAGAACGACCGTGATGCCGGCCTTGCGGATCGCTTCTTCCGTCCAGCGGCCCAGCGCGACCTCGTCGTAATAGACGATGGTCGTGACCGGGCCGTGGCGGCGGTAGATCAGCCCCGGTTCCTTTTCGAGGTCGCGGAGCAGGTCCTCGGCCATGCCATAGGTGAACTGGTGGCCATGGGTGCCGTTGGCGAACAGGCCGCAGAAGGTGCCGATGATGGAATTCACCATCTGCCCGCCAAGGGTCGGCAGGCCGTCCACCAGCACCACCTTGCGGCCGAGCTTGGCGGCCTCCAGCGCGGCGGAAGCGCCGGCCGCGCCCGCGCCGATGACGCAGATGTCGGCCGAGACATGCTGGATGTTGTCGCCCGCCGGCCGCCGCACGATGCGCGTCTGCGTGGCGACGTGGTCTGCTGCGGTCCCGGCCATGTCTGCTCCCTCTCGGTTTTGCGCGCGCCCGGCACAGCCTATCAGGCGAGGCGGGCGTCCTCCAGAATCATCTCCGCATCATCTCCGCGCCCTTCCCGGCGATCGTCACGAGGCAAGCCCGGCGGCGCTGTCACCGCCGCATGGGGTGGCCCACCGGCGAATGGGCAAGGATGTTCTTTTCAAAGCATCGGAGTTTCGGCAGACTATGCGGCAATTCGCGCGGACGACGCGAACCGCAGGGGAGGACGAATGATGAGACGCATGATCGGCATCGCTGCCGCCGGCGCGATGCTTCTGTCCGCGGGCCTGGCCAGGGCCGACACCATCAAGGTCGGGCTGGTCGCCTCTTTCACCGGTGCATTCTCCACATGGGGGCCGCAGTTCCGGATGGGCGTGGACGCTTATCAGGCGCTGAACGGCAAGACGGTCAAAGGACCGGACGGCACGGTCCACACCATCGAATTCGTCTATCGCGACGCCGCCAGCGCGGGGCCGGACAAGGTCCGGCAGCTTGCCGAGGAACTCGTGCTGCGTGAGCGCGTGAAGTTTCTGACGGGGCTGGAACTGTCGCCCTATGCCATGGCGATGGGCGAACTGGCGCAGCAGGCCAAGGTGCCGGTCATCCTGATGAATGCCGCCACGGCGTCGATCACGCGGATGTCGCCGTATTTCGTGCGCGTCAGCATGACCATTCCCCAGCACGGCGCGGCGGCGGGCCGCTGGGCCGCGAGAAACGGGCTGAAGAAGGTCTATACCATCGTCAGCGACTATGCGCCGGGCTACGACGCAGAAGCCTATTTCCACAAGGAATTCAAGGCCGGCGGCGGCGAGATCGTCGGCTCCGCGCGCACGCCCCAGCAGGAAACCAATTACGCCGCCTATATGGAGCGCGTGCTTCAGGCCAAGCCCGATGCGCTGTTCATGTTCCAGCCGGCCGGCTCGCCGTCCATCGCTTTCGTGAAGGCGTATGTGGAGCGCGGGCTGAAGGCGGCGGGCATCAGGCTGGTCGGCACCGGCGAGACGCCGCAGATCTTCCTGCCACAGTTCAGCGACGACGTGATCGGCACCGTGACCGCCTATCACTACACCGAGACCAACACCAATCCGGAAAATGTGAAGCTCCGGGAGCAGGTCACCAAGATGCATGGCGAGAAGGCCATGCCCGATCTCGCCACCGTGGCGGCCTGGGACGGCACGGACCTGATCTATCAGGCGGTGGCGGCGCTCGGCGTGCTGCCGGACGGGATCAAGTATATCGACTTCATGAAGGGCAAGGAACTCAAGAGCCCGCGCGGCCCGATCAAGATCGATCCGGAGGAGCGCGACATCATCCAGAACATCTACATCCGCGAGGTCCAGAAGCATGACGGCAGGCTCGTCAATGTGGATATCGCCACCGAGGAGATGGTGAAGGACCCATGGAAGATCGACAATCCGGTGAAGAAATGAGGCTTGCGAAGCGCATGTCGCTTTTGGGTTCTGCTGCATCGCTGCCGCCGATCGGATCGGGGCGAACCACACCGGGGCGAACCGGGCCGGGACGGACCATACCTGCGCAGACCGTATCGGAGCGGGCCGCGCGCCCGCCCCGCGCGCCCGCCCCGCTTTCATCATACGGTTCTTCCTCCTGATGCTTTCCTTCACGGCGACGCTGCTTCTCGACGGCATTTCCTACGGGATGATCCTGTTCATCATCTCGGTGGGGCTGACCATCACCATGGGCCTGATGCGGGTGGTGAATCTCGCCCATGGCTCCTTCGCGATGATCGGCGGCTATGTCGCCGGCTACTGCACCCAGCGCGGCATGAATTTCTATGCGGCGCTGGCCTTCGCGGCGATCATTCCCGGCATTCTCGGCGGCCTGGCGGAGGTGACGCTGTATCGTCCGCTCTACCGCAAGGGCGAATTGTCCCAGGTGCTGCTCACCATCGGCATCGTTTTCGTGACGACCGCCGCCGTCAGCGAGATCTTCGGGGCATTTCCTTATCCGGTGCAGTTTCCGGACTATCTGGTGCGGCCGGTGGATATCGGCTTCCGGACCTATCCGGCCTATCGCCTGTTTCTGATCGGCGTCGGCGCGGCGATCGCGCTGGTGCTGTGGCTGGTGATCGAGAACTCGGTCTATGGCGCCAAGCTGCGCGCCGCCGTCGACAATCCCCACATGGCGCGCGCCGTCGGCATGAACGTGAACCTGCTGTTCACCGGCACTTTCGTCGTCGGCTGCGCGCTGGCGGGCCTCGGCGGCGCGGTCGGGGCGGGGATCATGTCGCTGGAGCCATCCTATGCGCTGAAATATGTCGTGCTGTTCCTGGTGGTCGTGATCGTCGGCGGCGAGGGCAGCTTCAAGGGTTCCTTCGTCGCGGCGATGGCGCTCGGCATCATCGACACCCTCGGCAAATACTTCTTCACCCAGGCCGCGCCCTATCTGCTTTACGCGGCGGTCTTCGTTCTCCTGCTGTGGCGGCCGCAGGGCCTGCTGCCGCCCAAATCGGCGACCTGAGCGATGTCGGCTTCCGAGACCAGCCCCGCCGCCGCGCCGGCGTCCAAACTCCCCGAGGGGTTCACCGCGGTGCCACCCGCGCCGGGGCGCGACGGTCCGGGGCTTGCCGGCCTCGGCCGGCTGTCACTGGTCGGCCATGCGGTGCCATGGCTGATCGCCATCGCCTTCTTCTTCATTGCGGAAGGCTATCTCAGCATGGGCACGCAGATCCTGATCTGGATTTTGTTTGCCCTCTCGCTCGACCTCGCGCTCGGCTATGCCGGCATCGTCACGCTGGGCCACGCCGCCTTCTTCGGCCTCGGGGCCTATGCCGCCGGCATCTTCTCCATCCATGTGTCGTCGGACCCGATCATCGGCCATCTCGTCGCCATCGGCGTCGCGGCCCTGTTCGGGCTCATCAGCGGCGCGCTGATCCTGCACACCACCGGCGTCACCTTCCTGATGCTGACCCTCGCCATCGTCTCGGTGCTGTTCGAATACGGCAACCAGGCCCGCGGCCTCACCGGCGGCGACGACGGCCTTCAGGGCATCAAGATCGATCCGATCTTCGGGCTGTTCGAATTCAACATCTTCGGGCAGACCGCGTATGTCTATGCGCTGGTCGTGCTGTTCCTGTGGTTCCTGGTGGCGTGGCGGGTGGTGCATTCGCCGTTCGGCCGTTCGCTGGACGGCATCCGGCAGAATGCGCGGCGCATGCGCGCCATCGGCACGCCGGTGTGGTGGCGGCTGCTCGCGGTCTACACCCTGTCGGCGGCGATGGCGGGTTCGGCCGGCGCGCTGTCGGCGCATGCGACGCGCTTCGTCGGCCTCTCGGTGCTGACGCTGCTGACCTCCGGCATCGTCACCGTGATGCTGATCCTCGGCGGCACGCGGCGATTGTACGGCGCCTTCGTCGGCGCGACGATCTATTTCGTGGTGCAGGACTATACGGCCAAGCTCAGCCCGTATTTCTGGGAATTCGTCGTCGGCGGCATGCTCATCGCGACGGTACTGTTCCTTGAGGGCGGGCTGATGGACCTTGGCCGGGTCGCCCGCAAGGGCTGGGCGCGGCTGCGCGGGCACCGGGCGGAGGGGCCATGATGACAGCGCCACATGCCGCGACGCAGACTGCCATGCCGCAGGCCGCCATGCCGGCGGCGACAGGCCCGGTGCTGTCGGTCAAAGGGCTGACCAAGAGCTTCGGCGCCATCGTCGTGGCGCAGGACATCAACCTCGATCTCGCAGCCGGCGCGCGGGTCGGTCTGATCGGCCCGAACGGCGCCGGCAAGACCACCTTCGTCAACCTGCTCACGGGCTTCCTGACGCCGGACGCCGGCACCATCGAACTGGCCGGAGAGGCCATCGAAGGCGTGGTGCCGGAACAGCGGGTCCGCCGCGGGCTCGCCCGCACCCACCAGATCAACACGCTGCTGACCGAGGATACCGTCACCGAGAATGTCGCCATCGCCGTGGCGGAGCGGGAGAAATATGCCTGGCGGATGCTGCGCTATACGCCGCAATGGCGGCGCTGCGTGGCGGAAGCGCGGCAGCGGCTCGCCGATATCGGCCTTGCCGCGGTGCTGGACCGGCGTGTGTCGGAGCTGCCTTACGGCCAGCAGCGCCTGCTCGAAATCGCCATCGCGCTGGCCCTGAACCCTCGCGTGCTGCTGCTGGACGAGCCGGCGGCGGGGATTCCCTCCTCGGACACGCATATCATCCACGACGTGATCGAAAGGCTTCCGCCGCAGATCGCCATCATCATCATCGAGCATGACATGGACGTGATCTTCCGCTTCGCGCGGGAGATCGTCGTGCTGGTGCAGGGCCGCGTGCTGACGCGCGGCGCGCCGGCGGCTATCGCGGAAGATCCGCAGGTGCGCGCGGTCTATCTCGGGCGGACGGTGGTATGAGCGGCGAGCGGATCATGGACGGCGGCAGCGACACGGACCGAAAAAGCCTCGGCCTGGCGGTGGACGGGCTGGTGGCCGGCTATGGCGAGACCGTGGTGCTGGACGGCATCGGCCTCGATGTCGCGGCCGGGGACACGCTGGCGGTGCTCGGCCGCAACGGCGTCGGCAAGACCACGCTGCTGACGACGCTGATGGGCATCACCACGCGCCATGCCGGCACCATCCGCCTCGGCGGCGCGGCCATCGAGGCGCTGCCGATCCACCGCCGCGTCCGGATGGGCCTCGGCTATGTGCCGCAGGAGCGCGAGATCTTCAAATCCCTCACCGTCGAGGAGAATCTTGCCGTCTCCGTGCTGCCGGGCGGCTGGAGCATCGAGGAGGTCTATGGCCTGTTCCCGCGCCTCAAGGAGCGCCGCGGCAACACCGGCAACCGCCTCTCCGGCGGCGAGCAGCAGATGCTGGCGATGGGCCGGGCGCTGGTCGGCGCGCCGAAGGTGCTGCTGCTGGACGAGCCGCTGGAGGGCCTCGCCCCCGTCGTGGTGGAAACGCTGATCGAGGCTTTGCAGCGCATCCATGAACAGGCCGGCCTGACGATCGTGCTGGTGGAGCAGAAGGCCGAGATCGCCCTGTCCATGACCCGCAACGCGGTGGTGCTCGATCGGGGCAAGGTGGTCTGGAGCGGCACCAGCGCCGCCCTCAAGGCCGACGAGGCGGCGCAGGCCAGCCTCCTCGGCGTTGCAGGAAAGCATTGACGCTGCCGCCCCGCCGTTGCGCGGAACCGCCGCCCTGACGCAGCACCGGGCGGCCCGCCGGCGTCCGGCCTTGATCGCGGCGGCAAATCGCCCCATCTGATGGCCCGTCAGTCCATCAGAAACCGGGACGTTGCCGTGACCACTGCCGACACCCAGCCGGAAAGCCGCCCCTTCGAGGCCGATGTCGCCCGCTTGCTGCATCTCATGGTCCATTCGGTCTATTCGGACCGGGACATTTTCATTCGCGAGTTGATCTCCAACGCCGCCGATGCCTGCGAGAAGCTGCGCTACGAGGCGCTCTCCGCGCCGGAGCTGCTGGGCGACGATCCCCAGCCGCGCATCGTCATCACCCTTGATGCGGAGAACAAGCGGCTGATCGTCGCCGACAACGGCATCGGCATGAGCCATGACGAGATGGTCGAGGCGCTGGGCACCATCGCCCGCTCCGGCACCCGCGCCTTCATGGAGCGGCTGGAGGCGGCGAAGGGCGACAAGGACGGTGGCAACGGTGATTCGGGGCGGGCGGCGCTGATCGGCCAGTTCGGCGTTGGCTTCTATTCCGCTTTCATGGTCGCGGACCGCGTGGAGGTCGTCTCCCGCCGTGCCGGCATGGACGCGGCGTGGCTCTGGTCCTCGGACGGCAAGGGCGCTTTCACCATGGCGTCCGCCGCCCTTGAGGATGCGCCGGCGCGCGGGACGCGCGTCGTGCTGCATCTGATGGAGGATGCGGCGGACTATGCCGAGCGCTTCAAGCTGGAGCGCATCGTCAAGGCGCAGTCCGGCCATGTGCCGGTGCCGATCTCCATCGTCGAGAAGCCCGGCGCGGAGCCGCAGGAAGTCGCGGACGGCGCGGCGCTCTGGACGCGGCCGCGCAGCGAGATCACGCCGGAGGCCTACACGGATTTCTATCGCAGCGTCGCCGGCCAGTTCGACGAGCCGGCGATGATCCTGCATCTGCGCGCAGAGGGCCGCCATGACTATACGGCGCTGGTCTTCGTGCCCGGCTCGCGGCCGTTCGACCTGTCCGACCCGGACCGCAAGGGCCGCGTGAAGCTCTATGTTCGCCGCGTCTTCATCACCGACGATGCGGATATCCTGCCGCGCTACCTGCGCTTCGTGCGCGGCGTCGTGGATTCGGCGGACCTGCCGCTGAACGTCTCCCGCGAGATGATCCAGGACAGCCCGATCCTGACCGCGATCCGCAAAGGCGTGACCAGTCGCGTGCTGGGCGATCTCGACAAGCTCGCGGACAAGGAGCCGGAGAGCTATGCGAAAATCTGGGAGACCTTCGGGGCGGTCATCAAGGAAGGGCTTTACGAGGATTTCGAGCGGCGCGAGCAGTTGCTCGGCCTCGCGCGATTCAAGTCCACGGCGGAGCCGGACGGCTGGCGCAGCCTGAAGGACTATGTCGGCGCGCTGAAGGACAACCAGACCGCGATCTATTACCTCGCCGGCGACGACGTCGAGCGGCTGAGGACCTCGCCGCATCTGGAAGGCTTCCGCGCCCGCGGCGTCGAGGTGCTGCTGCTGCCGGACCCGGTGGACAGCTTCTGGGTCACGTCCGCGCCGTCCTTCGAGGGCAAGCCCTTCAAATCCGTGACGCAAGGCGCGGCGGACCTCGCGCTGATCCCGCTGCTCGATGCGCAGGGCGAAGCAAAGGCCGAAACGGAACCGGCGGTCGCTGCCTTCATCGGCTATGTGAAGCAGACATTGGGCGACGCGGTGGCGGATGTGCGCGCATCCGACCGGCTGACCACCAGCGCGGTCTGCCTCGTCGCGCCGGATTTCGGACCGGACCGGCAGCTCGAACGGCTGCTGGCCAGCGCCGGCGGCGGCGCGTCCGCCGGCAAGCCGATCCTGGAAATCAACCCCGCCCATGATCTCGTCAAGGCGCTGGCGGCCCTGCCGGACAGCGACGACGCTTTCCGGCAGGACGCTGCGCAGTTGCTGTTCGACGAGGCGCGGGTGCTGGACGGCGAACGCCCGGCCGACCCGAAAGCCTTCTCGGAAAGGCTCGGCCGCATCGTTCTTCGCGGCCTGCAAGCAGCGCCATCCTGAGGGCGGCTGTTCCCAACTCCGGACCAGCGAAAGGGCCGCAATGGCGCCGATCATTTCCGTCTCGCATCTGTCGAAGACCTATGCCTCGGGTTTCTCCGCGTTGAGAGATGTCAATCTCGACATCGAGCGCGGCGAGATCTTCGCCCTGCTCGGGCCGAACGGCGCAGGGAAAACGACGCTCATCAGCATCATCTGCGGCATCGTCAATCCGACGTCCGGCACCGTGCTGGTCGATGGCCACGACATTGTCCGCGACTATCGCGCCGCGCGCGGCCGGATCGGCCTCGTGCCGCAGGAACTGACGGCCGATGCCTTCGAGACCGTCTGGGCGACGGTGAGCTTCAGCCGCGGCCTGTTCGGCAAGCCGAAGAATCCGGCCCATATCGAGAAAGTGCTGCGCGATCTTTCGCTGTGGGACAAGAGGGACAGCAAGATCATGGCGCTGTCCGGCGGCATGAAGCGCCGGGTGCTGATCGCCAAGGCGTTGGCTCACGAGCCGGAGGTGCTGTTTCTCGACGAACCCACGGCCGGTGTGGACGTGCAACTGCGCCAGTCCATGTGGGAGACCGTGCGCGAACTGCGCCGCGCCGGCGTCACCATCATCCTGACGACCCACTATATCGAAGAGGCGCAGACCATGGCGGATCGCATCGGCGTGATCCGCCAGGGCGAGATCATCCTGGTCGAGCGCAAGGCGGAACTGATGCGCAAGCTCGGCCGCAAGCGGCTGGTGCTGGAATTGCAGACGCCGCTTGCGCAACTGCCGGAAACCCTTGCGGCGGACCATCTCGAACTTGCCGCAGACGGCCATGAGCTGATCTACACCTATGACGCCCAGGAGCGCCGCACCGGCATCGCCTCGCTGCTGGACGATCTCACCCGCTCCGGCATCGGCTTCAAGGATCTGCACACCACCGAAAGCTCCCTGGAAGAAATTTTCGTCGATCTGGTGGGGCGTCAATCATGATCGGCACGATGAACACCTTCATGAATCCCCGCGCGGTCTGGGCGATCTATCGCTTCGAGATGGCGCGCACCTTCCGCACGCTGCTGCAAAGCATCGTCTCGCCGGTGATCTCGACATCGCTGTATTTCGTGGTGTTCGGCGCGGCCATCGGCTCGCGCATTGCGGAGATCGACGGCATCGCCTATGGCGCCTTCATCGTGCCGGGCCTCATCATGCTGATGCTGCTGACCCAGAGCACGGCGAACGCGTCCTTCGGCATCTATTTCCAGAAATTCACCGGCACGATCTACGAGATATTGTCCGCGCCGATCTCGCCCTTCGAGATCGTGCTCGGCTATGTCGGCGCGGCGGCCACCAAATCCGTCATTCTCGGCCTCATCATCCTCGCGACCTC
>Ga0182745_1002891_pt1 | contig 15081 bp, 15 predicted proteins | sample eDN3rd30CKraftBY_FD_128523 | JGI IMG/M metagenome (GOLD analysis project Ga0182745, IMG submission 128523) | Enriched backyard soil microbial communities from Emeryville, California, USA - eDNA 3rd pass 30_C Kraft BY (version 2) (version 2) | ecosystem: Environmental > Terrestrial > Soil >...
CGATCCGGGACAAGGGTGTCTTTCTGGCGCGCAGCGCCTATGTCGACGCCGTAACGGATATCGCCGCCCCCATCACCATCGCGCCGAACGATCTAGCCGTCGGGGCCCTGGTGATGCCCTTCATCGGTGGTCGATCGGCAAGAATCAGCGTGACGCAAGGAACGAACGCCACGAAGGACGCCGCGCAGCGTATCAGCAAGGAATTGATTTGAGGAGGTGCCGCGCTGGTCTCAAAGCGCCCAGCCACCGTCGATGACATGTGTCTGCCCGGTGGTGTAGGTGGCATTGGCAAGATAGACGGCGAGGTCGGCGATCTCCTGAGGCGTTCCGATGCGGCCGATTGGCTGACGCGCGATGAAGGCGGTTCGAGCGGTCTCATAGTCGCCCTGTGCGCGCAGACGTTCCTGAAGCGAAGGGCTTTCCACCGTGCCGGGGCAGATTGCGTTGCACCGAATTCCCTGCGCAACGAAGTCGGCCGCGACTGACTTTGTCAAACCGATCACGGCGGCCTTGGTAGCGCCATAGACGAAACGCTTCGGCACGCCCTTGATGCTGCTTGCTACTGAAGCAATATTTATGATTGCGCCATCTCCGCGCGCCAGCATTCCCGGCAGCACAGCGCGGATTGTGCGCATCATGGATTTGACGTTGAGGTCGAATGCCAAATCCAACTCGTCTTCCGTCGCGTCGAGAATAGAGCCGTTGTGCACGAAGCCTGCGCAATTCACCAGCACATCGAACGGACCGTCCGCGTCGACAAGCGCCGTCACGGCTGTACTATCACGCACATCGAGCCGGCGCGTCCGTGCCCCGGTCAATCCGGCGAGCCCGGCTTCATTGATGTCGGTGGCGACGACCTGGGCGCCCTTTGTCATGAAGGCTTCAGCGATTGCGCGTCCGATTCCTTGCGCCGCCGCCGTTACCAGCACATGCTGTTTACCCTGCAACATCGTCAGCCCTCCTGCATGATCGGGTAGTCAATATGAGATCGCGTCATCTGGTCCACCGTGAGCTTCTGGATGGTTTGAGACTCTGGTCTGACAAGGACATGGATCTCGAACGATTGAAGCAGGCGCGCGGCCAGGCGATTCCTTCGCCACCAGCGCCGGACCTTCCCAACGTGACGACGCGAGAGACTGTCATCCCAGGCCCACGGGGAGCGCCGGACGTATCGGTTCGCATTCATCGGGACGCAACTCGCGAAGGGGTTTTGCCTGCCATCCTGCACATGCACGGCGGGGGCTACGTTCGCGGCAGTGCGGAAAGCTCTGATGCTGACAATCGCATTCTTGTTCATGCGCTCGGCTGCGTCGTGGTATCGGTTGCATATCGACTGTCGCCCGAGACGGCGTTTCCCGGACCGCTGGAAGATTGCTACGCCGCACTGAAATGGCTGCACGCTTCGGCTCATGCGCTTGGCATCGATCCGAACCGTATTGCAGTGAAAGGGGAGAGTGCGGGCGGCGGCCTTGCGGCCGGGCTCGCCTTGCTCGCGCGCGACCGTGGAGAGATTCCGATCATTCTGCAGGTGCTGACCTACCCGATGATCGACGATCGGCCGCCTGTGACGCCTCATCCCTTTGCCGGCGAGTTTGTCTGGACCCGGGGAAGCAACCGGTTCGGTTGGTCGTGCTATCTCGGCTGCGAGCCGGGGCTGGAGGGCATATCGCCCTATGCGGCACCCGCCAGAGCAGTCGATCTTGGCAATCTGCCGCCGACCTTTGTGGCGACCGGTGCCCTCGATCTGTTTCTCGAAGAAAATATCGACTATGCGCGCCGACTGATGTGGGCCGGCGTGCCAACCGAGCTGCATGTGTACCCCGGGTCTTATCACGGCTTTCCCCTGGTTGGAGACACGACGCTTGCGCGGCGATTCAATGCGGACATTCGGGCCGCGCTGCTCGATGCTTTTTCGAGCTAGCGCCGGTCATGCTTGACTCGAATAACCACGGGTGAAACAATAGTTCACCAGTGGATTATAAACATGCCGCGCATCACCGGTCAAAAAACCTACGATCTTCGCTTTCCGACCTCGAAGTTCCTCGATGGATCGGATGCGATGAATCCCGATCCGGACTATTCCGCGGCCTATGTCGTTCTCGAGACCGACGCTCCTGGCCTGAGCGGGCATGGCTTTACCTTCACGATCGGCCGCGGCAATGAAATCTGCGTCGCGGCGATCGAAGCCTTCCGTCCCTTCGTCGAAGGGCGATCGCTGGATGACATCGTTGCAAACATGGGCGCTTTCTGGCGGCAACTGGCCGGCGACAGCCAGTTGCGCTGGCTCGGCCCGGAAAAGGGCGTCGTCCATCTCGCGCTCGCCGCAATGATCAATGCGATATGGGATCTTTGGGCCAAGGTCGTCGGCAAACCCGTCTGGCAACTCGTGGCCGATCTGACGCCCGAGGAATTCGTCGCCCTGATCGACTTTCGCCATATGCAGGATGTGCTCACGCGTGAGGAGGCGTTGGAGATTCTGCGCCGTCAGCATGTTACGAAGGCCGAGCGTGTCGCGCAGCTGAAGTCGCACGGCTACCCGGCCTATACGACATCGGTGGGCTGGCTTGGCTATGACGACGCCAAGCTGCGCAGGCTATGTCGTCATGCGCTCGATCAAGGCTGGGATAGCTTCAAGCTCAAGGTGGGTGGGAACCTGGCTGACGATATCCGGCGCTGCGCCATCGTCCGCGAGGAGATCGGTTTACGCCGCCGCATGATGATCGATGCCAATCAGGTATGGGAAGTCGACGAGGCGATCGCCTGGGTCCGGGAGCTTGCGCGCTTCGATCCCTGGTGGATCGAAGAGCCGCTAAGCCCGGACGATATCTTCGGTCACGCGCGCGTGGCCGCAGGTGTAAGGCCGATCCGGGTGGCGACGGGTGAACATGTACAGAACCGCGTCATGTTCAAGCAGTTCCTGGCCAGCAATGCGATCGACGTCGTGCAGCCCGACCCGTGCAGGCTCGGCGGCCTGAATGAGGTCCTTGCGGTCCTGCTGCTGGCAGCCAAGTTCGGCAAGCCTATATGCCCCCATGCGGGGGGTGTGGGTCTTTGCGAGTACTCGCAGCACCTCTCCATGATAGATTTCGTTGCGGTAAGCGGACGTTGGGATGAGGCGATGACCGAGCATGCGGGGCACCTGCACGAGCACTTCGTTCAGCCGATTGAAATCCAGAACGGTCGCTATCGGGCACCGCTCGCGCCGGGTTTCAGCGCCGAGATGAAGCCGGATTCCATTGCGGCGCATACCTTCGGACGCAGCCGATCGGTGCGCTAGAAGAATCGATGCCGTAGAAACTTAGGGGGAAGCGCCATGCGTCAGGCCTGGGTCATGAAGCTGAAGCCGGGTTGCGAGGCCGAATACAAGAAGCGGCACGATGAGCTATGGCCTGAATTGGCCGAGGCATTGCGGCGCGGCGGTCTACGCAATTTCTCTATCTATCGCCATGGATTGACGCTGTTCGCTTATGTGGAAAGCGACTCGCCGGTCGTCAACAGCAAGCCGCCCGCCGGCTCCATCCAGTGGAAATGGTGGGCGATGATGGCACCGCTCATGGAAACCAACCCGGACACATCGCCGGTCATGGAGCCGGTCGAGGAGATGTTCTACTTTCCTGGCTGATCGGAGTAGCCGTCATGGCGATGTCATTGCAGTCGCGCCGAGTGGGTTCCACCGGCCTATCGTTGCCTACCTTCGGCTTCGGCAGCGCCCATCTCGGCGGGTTGTACGAACGCGTGTCCGGCGAGGTGGCGCAGCTGACGCTCGATGCTGCCTGGACCGGCGGGGTGCGGTTCTTCGATACCGCACCTTGGTACGGGCGCGGACTTGCCGAACATCGGGTCGGCAGCTTCCTGATCGACCAGCCGCGCGACGAATTCGTTCTGACCACGAAGATCGGTAGATGCTTCCGGCGGCCCGGCGATCCCCGGTCCTTCGATCGCTTGCCCTGGGGCGGAGGGCTCAACATGGAGGTCGTCTGGGACTACTCCTATGACGGGGTGATGCGCTCCTATGAGCAGAGTCTGCTTCGTCTCGGACTCGACACCATCGATGGTCTGCTCATCCACGATCCTGAGCCGGAAGGGCATGGCGAGCAGCATGCAGAGCGCATGCGGGACATGGCCGACTCCGGCATCAGGGCGTTGGAAGAACTCAAGCGCGGCGGCCAGATCAAGGCGATCGGTATGGGGCTCAACGAGACCGAGGCGCTCGAGAGCATCGCTCCGTTGGTGAAGCTCGACTTCGTCATCGTCGCGATGCCCTACACCCTGCTCGACCAGTCGGCCCTGGTACATGGAATGCAACGCTGCGTCGAGGAGGGTATCTCCGTTGTCATAGGCGCACCGTATGCGTCCGGGATTCTGGCGACGGGACCCGGTCCTGCGGCGCGTTATCGCTACGGCATTGCGTCCGAGGACATTCAGAACAAGGTCCGGCGGATACAGACGGTCTGCGCAGCGCATGGTGTGAGTCTCAAAGCGGCGGCGCTGCAGTTTCCACTGGCGCATCCGGCGGTCGTCTCTGTCATTCCAGGCGGTGCGCGGCCCACAGAGGTCAGGGAAAACATCGCGATGGCATCAGAGGCAATTCCGGCCGAATTCTGGGTGTCTCTCAAGGCCGAGGGGCTGATCGACCCACAGGCCCCGGTGCCGGCCTGAGCCGATTCATCCAGGCGAAAGCCGGCATCCGCGCCGGCGCGCTCTCTCTCCTGTGATGGCTCGACTTGGAGTATCGCTCCCGCTACGAACGCGATAATCTGTCTCCATGATCCAGTGCTGGTGGTTGTACCTGCTTATGTGCCGCGATGGCCGGACGTATGCTGGAATTGCGATAGATGTTGCGGCTCGATTCTCAGCGCACAGCAGAGGTAAAGGCGCGAAGTTCACGCGTTCCAATCGTCCTGTTCGCGTGCTCGGGGCGCAGCCCTTCGTCAGCAAGTCCGGAGCGCTCAAGGCGGAAGCGGCATTGAAGAAACTCAGCCGCGCGGAGAAATTGGTCTGGGCCCGGGAGTGGGAGCCGAACGGGCAAGAACGAGCCGCCGGGCTTGAACCTCAAGGAGTCATGACATGACCGATATCAAGATCGCCCGGGAAGATGATGGGCGTCATGGCCGCTATGTCGCGACGGTGGCTGGCATCGATGCCGAAGCCGAACTGACCTTCACGCATCGGGGCGCCAAGCTGATCAGCGCGGATCACACCGGCGCCCCGGAAAGCCTGAAGGGCACGGGCGCTGCCGCGGCGCTGGTCGAGCGGTTGGTGGCCGATGCGCGTGAACAGGGGTTCAAAATCATTCCATTCTGCCCCTATGTTCGCGCGCGCTATGCCAAGAACCCGGCGTGGCAGGATGTGATGACGGTGCAGCCGGGCGAAGTGCCGGAGCCCTGAATCGACTGGAGTACAGGACAGGATAGAAGAACCGCGCGCACCTCCTGAATGCGGAATAAGGTGCCACTTTAATACATAAAAAGATTTTAAGTGTGCCACTTTAATACAAGCATCGTGTCGGCGCTGGGGTCGGTTTTTTATATAAACCATTGATTATTTTGTGTTTTTATATCGGGCCGCCCAGCCGTGTCGCATAGTGGTTCTGATCACTTGACCAACCGTTGAATTCGACCAGTAAAGGTCGATTCGCCCCTCCCTGATACGTCGAGTCAGCGGCCGGCCTTCCTAGCCAACACGCCATCCCCGTTCAACTCGGCGGTGAACCCCGCACGACGCAGTCGCTGTGCCACCTCATTGACGAGGTCGCGCCCGCTGGTCAGTTTGTTGGGCGACCCCGTGTAGTGAAAGAGCAAGCCTTTGCGCTTGAGCACTCTCGCAAGTTGATCGTAGAACCCTTGCGAGTACAGCTCTCCAGCAATGCCGAAGCGTGGTGGGTCGTGCAAGATGGCATCCGCGGACCCGTCGGATAGCAGCTGGATTTCCTTGGTGATGTCCCCGTGCGTCAAGCGCAGCGTATCGCCAGCGTCAGGGGTGTTCTCGGGCGACCAGGGATTCAGGGTGCGCAGCCAGATGACGTCCGAACGTTTCTCGTAAGAAAGCACTTGCCGGGCTTTGCCTTGCAGACACCACGCGGCGAAATAGCCGAGTCCGCCGCAGGTATCCAGGATCACTTTACCGCCCGGCTGAATCAAGGCGACCTTGCGTTCGGCGTCGACGTAAGGTGAGAGCTGCGAGGTCGGCAGCATCTTGATTCCGTCGATCTCGAAGGTCGGCGGACCCCAATCGGTCGGCACCAGCTTGATCAGTCCCCCGGTGAATCGTGCGGCGGGTTCGAACGACGTGCCTGTCCAGTAATAGATCGTCCGGTCCTTGCAGGTCTCGAGATACGGAAATCGATGGCCCTGCCATTGCCACCCAGTGGCATCGATGCCGACTGAAACAACCGAGCGATCCAGGTCCAACGAGCAGTCGACTGTTGTGGCACCGCCGCGTGCCGCGGCCAGCAATGTCTCGTGCACTTTCAAAGTCAGCAGTGGTTTCATGGGGGTCCTTAACGCCCGCGCAACCGTTGCCTACAGCTGATCCAGCCACTCGCTCAGCGGAATCATTTTGATCCCCGACCGCTCTTGAGGGCGATCCAAGTTCAAGACGAGCTGGAATGATTGTTTCGGCTTCAGTTTCTGGGTGTAGTGCTTGAGGCTGGCGCTGAGTTCGCTGTTCGATTTCTTCACTTCGATGAGCCAGTGGACGCGCCGATTGAGGGTGACGACAAAATCCACTTCGCGGCCTTCTTTGTCGCGTAAATAGAACAGTTCCCAGCTCTCGCCGCTTACGTCCTTTCTGAACTGAGAATGCTTTAGCAGGCTGCAGGCCACCAGGTTTTCCAGCTGGGCTCCTCCGGTGTCGTCGTAAGCTGCCGCGCAGTCGAAGAAATATGCTCGGCGATTCTTGCGAATACTGCGTGACAGACTGTTCGAGTAGGGGGGCAACAGGAAGATGACGTATAGCTTTTCAAGCAGCTCCACCCAGGACTTGGCTGTCGGTGGGGATATGCCTAGTGTCTGCGCAAGATTGTCGTAGTTCACTGGTTTGCCGACGCTTTCACGCAGTAACTCCACGAGATCAGCCGGGCCTCGCCACGAGGTGATACGCGTCAGGTCCCGCAAATCCTCGCGTGTAACGATTTCCATCCGATCGTTTCGGAGGCGAGCGGCTTGGAGCGGATTGAGGAATGCTTCGGGAAACCCACCGGCTGTGAGCAGGCGGCCAACCCGTTCTTCGAGTGTAAATTCCGGCAGGAACTGCTTCGATTCCGCGACATCGATCGGATGGAGCCGATAGAAGTAGTGACGCCCGGTCAGCGCATCTCCGGCCTTGCGAAAGGCATCCAGCCGGGCGCTGCCGGTGACGAGCAGCGGTGGTTTGTTGCCGAATTCGTCGATGACCCCTTTCAGCAGATTCTTCCACTTGGGTGCCTTGTGCAACTCATCGAGCACTACGAGCGACGCGTCCTTGGGCCAGGCGATTTCCCGAATAATCTTGCGATCGCGAGCGATGTCCCAGTTGAAATACTGTCCGTGTGCGTCCAGCAAGGATTTTGCGAGTGTCGTTTTGCCGCACTGGCGCGGCCCGGCGAGCAGAACCATTTTGCTCCGTAAGTCCTGCTGCAGTTGCGAGGTGAGGTAACGCACTATGGCTATTCTAATGGCAACTTTATTTTGGTCAAGGCTATTCTAAAATTGGCTTTAGAATGGCCGAGAATCAAGTGCGCACCTAGAAAAATAGCCTATTTGGCCTATTTGGCAATTTAGGCTATTCTGCTCGTGTAATGATGGAGGCGGTCCCCTATGTCCTTTATCCTGAAGCTCGATGCGATCGGCGCGTTGCCCAAGACCCCGGCGTCGGATGTGAAGAAGCTTGGCTGGCGCGGCGTGATGCGGGATGTCCAGAAGAGCGGTCGTGTCGCGGTGACGAATCACGATGCACCCGAGGCGGTTATTTTGTCGGCGAGTGAATACGAGGCGATCATCCGGGCCTTGGAAGAGGCCAAGGACAGGGGGCAGATGACGCTGGATGCCCTACGGAAGCGCTTCGATGAGCGGCTGAAGGCATTGAAGGAGCCAGGGGCGAGAGCCAAGCTGCTTGCTGCCGCGAGGACACCTGTGAAACTCCGCGGCAAGGTCAAGGCAGGGAAGTCGTATTGAGCAAGAGCCCAATTCTTTATGTACTGGCCGGCGTGAACGGCGCCGGCAAAAGTTCTATCGGTGGGCGACACCTGCTCGATGTGTCCGGGGTGTCGTGGTTCAACCCGGATACGTTTGCGCGAGAGTACCGCGAAGTTACCGGGTGCAGCCAGCAAGAGGCCAACGCGGTCGCATGGAACGAAGGCATGCGGTACCTGGACGAAGCCATTGCGAATGGCACGAGTTATGCGTTCGAGACCACGCTGGGTGGACGTACTGTCCCTGCGAAGATCGCCGCGGCGGCAGTCACACATGATGTCGTCATCTGGTACTGCGGCTTGGCTTCACCGGAACTGCATATCGCACGAGTGGAGGCTCGCGTCGCGGCGGGCGGGCACGACATTCCCGAAGGCAAGATTCACGAGCGATACCAGTCGTCCCTGTTGAATCTGATCGCGTTGCTGCCCCGCTTGATGTCCTTGACAGTCTACGACAACAGCGCGCAAGTTGTGCCAGGAGAACCTATCCCGGATCCTGTACTAGTCCTCGATATGTACCAGGGAAAGATTCACTTTCCGGATACGGTAGCCTCCATCATGGCGACGCCTGACTGGGCCAAGCCGCTGGTCGAAGTGGCTTTGAGCGAACGAGAGTAGATGATAGACGAGAGTAGGCGAGGGGAGTATCAATCGATGCAAGTGTCGAGAATCGGCTTGGCGATCACGATCCTTGTCCCGTTGATGTGCTTCGCACAGGGATCTGCAGCTCCGGCGGCGGCACAAGCTATGCTCGATGCTTGCGTCGAGTCCGCATCTTCGGGTGCCGCCGTCGAGACAGCGAAGCTGTCGCCGTATTTCAAGGCGGCGAGCTCGGGACAGAACAAGCGATTCGAGTCCATCGAGCCCCTTCCTGACCTGGAGCTGCTGATCGATCACATCGGCATTCTGCGCTGCACGCTCATGGGAGACAGGAGTGCGGCGAAGTCAGTCTTCGCGACTGCCTTGACCAAGGCCATCCGCTCACGGCCGGGATTTCAACGCGGCTCTTTCGAATCCACGCCCAACGCCTATCTGGCACCCGGAGATGCCATGAAAGGCATCCACCGGGTGATGGTGACGATGGAAGAGGACCCAGAGCAGTGTACCTGGACCGTCACCGTCTGGGACGGTCGGTTGCCGGGCACTGGAACAGACTGATTCTGTCGTCTGTCTGGTAAGGCAGCGCATCGGGAAGCTGTTAGGTTTAAATAACAATCAAACAATTATGAGATTTTCTCCGCGAGATGCCGGTTCGATTATGCCCCCCTATTTGAGTAATTCACATTCGAAATAGGGGGTCTAAATTGTCGTCATGGCGCAGGTAGGGGCGCATCATTTTTCTGCCGACCGCTGTCCCCGCGGCCCGCTCGTGCGTCTTACACTGCCATACGAACGTTCGCCTGAAGAAGGCAGGGACTCGACAAAACGTGGCAATCGCGCCGCAGCATCCACAGCGTGATTCGGAGCAGCTCAACCGCCGGTGGCGGCCGGCTCTGATGTCGTTTTTTCTGCGCCGGGTCCGCAACCACGCCGAAGCGGAGGACTTGACCCAGGAGGTGTTCGCCCGGCTGCTGATGAGCTGCGAGCGACCGGCCTCATCTCCCGATGCTTATGTCTTCCAGGTGGCTGTGAATCTGTTGCGAGATGGTGCGCGGCGCAACAAGGTGCGGGCCGAGTATTTGCACGCCGCAAGCGCGCTTGCTGAGCAGAACGTCGAGCTAATTGATCCGTCGGACGTGGTAGGTGCACGTGATGCGCTCGCGGCGTTTATCGGAGGCTTGGACGCGCTGCCTGAGCGGACCCGTTCCATCTTTATTCTGTACCGCATCGAGAACTTGGACCTGGAGACGATTGCCAGCAGCTTTGGCATCTCGAAAAGTGCGGTCAAAAAGCAAGTGATGAAAGCGATGGCGATGCTGATGGCTCACGTGAGGGAGTTTCGATGAGCAGGCTCGATGATGAGGAGCTGCCGGTAGGCCCGGACGAACAGGCCGCGGCTTGGTGCATGCGCATGGCGGAGGGACGCCTGTCATCGCAGCAGCAAGCGGCGTTCGATGAATGGGTGGCCCAGGCTGGCCACCGCGAGGCGTTCGCGGCGGCCGTTGCCGTTTGGCAAGGCATCGAACGCTTTTCCGATCAGCCGGAGCTGATTCACGTCCGTTCCCAGGCGCTCGAAGACTTCAGGCACGTGAATAGCCACCGCTGGGCGAGGCGGTTGTCGGGCGGATGGCGCTGGTCAGCCGCTGCGGCCGCAACGGTGTTGCTTGGAATCTTCGCCGGCTCTCATATGCTGCGTGACACCACGTCGGTGTATGAGACCGGCATCGGTGAGCGACGTGTCGCGGTGCTCGAGGATGGGTCGAGGCTGTCCATGGACGCCGCCACGCGTATCAAAGTGCAGTTCACCGACGAGCGCCGCAAGCTTCAGCTGATCTCCGGGCGGGCAAAGTTTGACGTCGCCAAGGATCCCCTGCGTCCATTCAGCGTCATGGCAGGGGGCAAATTGGTCGTCGCCGTGGGTACATCCTTCAGCGTCGAGCGATTGCGGGAACAGATTCGCGTCGTGCTGTACGAAGGGCGTGTCGAGCTTCTGGAGCAGGCGAGTGCTGTCGGGAAGCCGCGCCCTCTGCGTTTCGATGCGAGCGTCGCGGAGAATGAACGCACGCTGGTGCCGGGACGTGAGCTGGTCGCATCGATCGAGAAGCCCTCGGCGAGGGTTCAGCCGGCGGACGTCCCGCGTTCTCTGTCTTGGGAGGCGGGGCAGCTCAACTTCGTGAACGAGCCGCTTTCTTCGGCCGTCGAACGCATGAACCGCTACTCCAAAGAACCCCTGGAAGTGGGTGATGCGCAGGTGGCGGCGTACAGGGTCAACGGCGTGTTTACCGCGGGCGATATCGATGCCTTTATCGAAGGCGTGATCGCGTTCTCTCCGGTCGAAATCGTGCATCGGTCGGGGGCGCGCGTTCTAGTCAGCGCGAAAAAAATTTCGCCAGCCGCTGTCCCCAGCGGCCACTGATGCGTTCTCCCTCACAACACTGCCCATGAGTGGCAGGTCCGGGGTAGAACCAACTATGACTCTTAGAGCATATTGCCGCGCGATTCTGCTCGGCTGCGCGACGATCAGTAGTCCGTTCCTGTGCGCATATCCTTCGCTGCTGCACGCGCAGGAACAGATACATGTATACGATATTCCTTCCCAGGAGCTGGATTCGGCGCTGCGCGCGTTCGCGCGAGCATCATTGCAACAGGTCGTATTCGAGGGAAACACGGTCAAGGGCAAACACAGCGCTGCTCTCAAAGGCGAGTACACGGTTCTCGGTGCACTCGACCAATTGCTGAAGGGCTCTGGGCTTACGGTGCGCAGGGGAGAGTCAGGTCTGCTCATCGTCGGCGGTGGGAAGGTATCCGCTGGTGCCGATGCTACCTCAGAGCTGGACCGGACACCCGTTCTGGAAGAGATCGTCGTCACCGCCCAGAAGCGTGCGGAACCTCTGCGGGAGGTCCCGATCTCGGTTAGCGCGGTGACGGGCGATCAATTGCAGCGGCAGGGTGCAACTCGGCTCTCGGACTTCGCGGGCTATGTTCCGAGCCTGACGTATTCCCAGAGCGGTGTCCCGGGCGAGGGAACCGCTACCTTGCGCGGCGTCACGACGGCCACCAGCCCGACTGCCGCGACCGCCATCTATGTCGACGACGTGCCGACGACAACGCACGGAACATTCGCCTCGAACGGCTCCAGGCCGGCAGACCTGTTTCCCTATGACCTGGAGCGGGTCGAGGTGCTGCGTGGCCCTCAGGGCACCCTGTATGGTGACAGCACCATCGGCGGACTGGTCAAGTACGTGACCAAGACCGCCGACGTGAACGACTTTTCCGGTGCGGCCGGTGTGGAAGCGGCAGCCATTTCGGGCGGCGACGAGATCGGCGGTGGCGCGCGCGCGATGGTCAACGCGCCGATCGTGCCGGGAATATTCGGCGTTCGGCTGAGCGGCTTTTATCAAGAGACGCCTGGCTACATGGGCAATGTGCAGACCGGCGAGAAGGACACCAACGAAGTCCGGCAGCGCGGCATGCGCGTGGCTGCGCGGCTGACGCCGACCGAAGCGCTTTCGGTCGATGCGCAGTGGCTGCACAACGAGTACGAGGCTGACAACCTCGTCTACACGGCGATGGCGCCCGGAACGACGCGGCCGCTTTATGGCGATTATAAGGACGCCTATCCCCTTCCTCAGCCCTCGTTGCAAAAATTCGATCTGCTCTCCGCAACGATGCGCTACGACTTCGGGCCCGCCACCTTGACGTCGGTGACCGGGTATTCAAAAGCCAACCGCAATATTTCCACGTCCTATATCACCTCCACCGTCGGCCCTTGGGTCGACATGTTGACCGGAGGCGCGGTGAACGACGCTCTCGGCACCTTCGACGCTCCGATGAAGAACAATAAGTTCACGCAGGAATTGCGGCTGGCCTCGGCCCAGGACCAGCGGCTGACTTGGCTGCTCGGCGCCTACTACACCGTGGAGAATGCGGACGCTTCCTCGAGGATCGTTCCCTATTACGCTGATGCGACGGTCATCACGTCGCTGCTCGAGCTCTACAATGACGAGCTTACCGCTCGATATACGGATCTGTCGGCGTTCGCTAACGCGACGTTCAAGATCACGGACCAGTGGGAAATCTCCGGCGGTGTTCGGCAATCGCGGATCACCGATGCCTACCACGAACGGGGTACCGGCACGTTTCTGTCGGGAAGCCCAACGGTTCCCGTGGTCGACAACATCAAGAGTGAGAACGACGCGACGACGTGGTCGCTGGGCAGCCGCTACATCGCCAGTGACGACTTGATGGTGTTTGTCCGGGCGGCCAGTGGGTTCCGGGCCGGGGGTATCAATTACACTTGGCCAGGCGTACAAAAAAGCTACAACCCCGATAGCCTGGTCAGCTACGAGGCGGGCTTCCGCGCCGACTTCCTGTCCCACAAAGCCAGTATCGACCTGACGGTCTATTACCTGGATTGGAAGGATCTGTTTATCAGCGCGTATACGGAAGATATCTTTCCGATGGCGTACCAGGTCAATGGCGGCAAGGTTGCCGGCCCGGGCGTGGAGTTCACCGGCACGCTGCGGCCTGTTCGCAACCTGACGCTGGCAGCCACTGCGGCCTATACCGGCTTGAGGGTCCGCGAAGACCTACCCACGCTGGGCGCGCTCGACGGTGACCGCACGCCCACCAGCCCCGCCTGGACCGGATCGATCTCGGCCGATTACACCGTCCCAATCATCGGCGATTGGGATTTGCGCGTTGGCGGTGGGGTCCGGATGGCCAGCCACACCGATTCGCGGTTCATCCACGACCCACTCTCCAGGCGGCTCGACGGCTATGCCGTGGTGGACCTGAACGCAGCGGTGTCTCATGACCAGTGGACGCTGCGCGGCTACGTCAAGAACCTTGGAGGCGATGACACCGTCGTATGGATGGGTGGGGCCGACGGGGTCCAGATGACGCCGCGCACCATAGGCTTGGCGCTAGATGTGAGGTTCTGAGCTTTTGGCCGCGTTTACCGCCTCGGGACGGCCTTGGTCTGGAGGTCGAAGCAAACCCTGCATTTGCGGAAGGTAGAGATGAGCCCAGTGACTGTCGCGCAGCTTCGGGGAGGGTGGAAGCGGAGGTGGCTTGGGTGCGCAGCAAATGCGAGCGCCATAGCTCTTCTCACGGTCGTGACCCTTGGCACAACAGCAGCCATTCACGCAGAAGCGGCTCATGCATCACCGTTCCCGTCTAATCGGCACACCAGCGAATGGTTGCTGGGAGGCGACGACGCCCAAGACTACCGTATCTTTGCGTCCATCCCGGAAGGTCCTGTGCCGATCGGAGGGTTCCCGGTGCTCTATGTCCTCGATGGAAACGCCTGGTTTGGCGTTGCGGCCGAGATTGCGCGCATAGCCGAGCTGGAACACGGACCGATGATCGTGATCGGGGTCGGTTATCCCGGTGACCCCACGCTCACCTCGACGCGCCGCATGTCGGACTTGACGCCCGTTCCGGCAGCGCCCGAGGACCGGACGCCGGATTTCGTGTCGCGCCAGGATGCTTTCCTCAGATTCCTACGCACGACCCTCCGCAACGACATCGCGCGGCGCTATCCCATCAACGGCAAACGTCAGGCGATTTTCGGTCACTCCCTGGCCGGCCTGTTCGTACTGCACGTGTTGTTCACACAACAAAATTCGTTCAATGCCTTCATCGCTGCGAGCCCCTCTATCTGGTGGAATAAGCCGGCCGTGTATCAAGAGATGGACGCTTGGCTGACGCGTCGCGTGCACGGCGCAGACCCGCGCATCCTGCTTGAGGTCGGCAGCCTCGAACAGAGCGCACCTCTGTCCATCAAGGCCTCGGCCGCGGAGCTGGCCGCTTCAAAGCGGCCACCGTTCGCAGGGAAGACTGCCGCTGAGATCGAAATGATGATCGCCGCAGAATGGAAGCGCGCCCGTATGGTCGAGAATGTTCGCGAACTGCACACCAAACTGGTGGGGGCGGGCGCAACGGCCACTCTCGTCGTGTTCGATGGTGAGCATCATGCCTCCGTCGTGCCCGCCGCGCTCAGTCGCGCAATGACAGTGGCGTTGGCGATAAAGTAGCAATAACGCGGCTCAGCCTATCGTCAAGGAGCCCCGGTTCGACTGGACATGGGGCCTGGACAAGGCGTGGGACCAGGACTCACGCGCATCATCGTGGTTCGGTCGTGCTGGTGTGAGCGTGAAAGTGTATAGTGCACGCAACATGCGTCCGCGTGCCGTACATCGTCTAACCTTCTGGCTGCTGCCGTTGCTGATAGCACGGCTGTTCGTGCCCGACGGTTTCATGGTGACGGCGACCGCGCACGGTCTTAGTTTGACGCTATGTCCGGCGTA
>Ga0182745_1002904_pt1 | contig 15035 bp, 14 predicted proteins | sample eDN3rd30CKraftBY_FD_128523 | JGI IMG/M metagenome (GOLD analysis project Ga0182745, IMG submission 128523) | Enriched backyard soil microbial communities from Emeryville, California, USA - eDNA 3rd pass 30_C Kraft BY (version 2) (version 2) | ecosystem: Environmental > Terrestrial > Soil >...
CCTGCAAATCCGGCACAAACCGCTGCAGCACGACAGTCAGCCCAGCCAGTACCAGAAAAAACAAAGCCGTCAGCATCGTCCCCGAGCGCCATCTGCCTGAGGGTTTGACGGAAACCTCAATTGGTGGCGAGACGGGTTCAGGCACCGGTGAGGGCGCCTGAGCAGCCTTTCGAGATTTGGAGGACTTTCCGGAGGACGCCATATTTTCTGAACCGTTTCACCTTTTTGATTTTACACCGGAGGGGAAGGCTCTTTCCGAACCGCAAGCCAGGGCCTGTCTTGACGCGACTTGATTGTTTGACAGAGAAGAACTCTCCTCACATCGACCAGATTCCCGGTTCCACCCCGGGAATTTCACCGCGACCGGCAATCATTGCTGAGGCCACATATTCGTCACGACTCCTGTGTTTTTGTTCGCATCGCAGAAAATAGAATCTCTTCACAAAGGCGGGACATTGACCAGCCAGCCGCCAGGGCTGATTTGGGAACCAGACTGTGCTGCGTCATCCCGGGAATGGTATTCACTTCCAGTAACCAGGCACGCCCCGCAGCATCGACTCGTAGATCGACTCGGCTGATTCCTCGACATCCCAGCGACTGGCAGGCTGCCAAGGAAAGTTGCTGCACCTGCAAGACAATCCGATCCTGCAAGTCCATCATGACGTCGTAGCGGGTCTCTTCGTCCAGATATTTCGCTTCGAAATCAAAGAACTGATGGGGCGTACCAATACGAATCGGAAACAGAGCCCGGTCATCCAGCACCGGCACCGTCCATTCCTGCCCTTCAATTGCTTTTTCCAGCAAAATCAGTTCATCCAGTTCACGGGCCACCCGCACTGCCGAAGCCAGTTGCTGAGGGGACGTTAAAATCGAAACGCCCAGGCTGGACCCTTGTGCCTCCGGCTTGACGACCAGTGGATATCCAAGTTCCCGGGCATGGTGCTGGACTGCCGCATCATCCATTTCTATTGAAATCGTGCGAAAGTCGGGTGTGAGCAGCTCGTTGCCCAGGAACCGTTCTTTGGCGGCACGTTTGTGAAACGCCAGAGCAGAGGCTTCCGCGTGACTGCCGGTGTAACAAATGTGTAACTGGTCCAGTTGCTGTTGGATGGTGCCATCTTCTCCATGCGTGCCATGCAGGGCCAGGAAAGCGAAATCATCAACAGCCCAGTCAAACTCTGCAATCTTCTGGCGGCTGGGATCGACTTGAATGACGGGATATCCGGCCGCCAGCAGTGCTTCCGAGACCGCAACTCCCGATTGCAGGCTGATCTCCCGTTCCGCCGAATCTCCTCCCAGCAAGACGATCACACGATTTTTGAGTTGTGGCAAACGAGAATCAAAATTGTCCGCAGACAGGAAACCGTCGGTAGGCATGTCAGATCATCCACGAAAAAAAATCGTCCGGGTACGAGATGGTCTTGTCTTTAGAGCGTTTTTGTAAATCTTGTGGCGAACTTGCCTCGCGGCATTCAGTCTTTCATCAAGTGAAACCCTCTCGACGCGGGCACAGGAGAAACCAAACTGGTCTAGTGCCCTGTCAGGGCTTGGATTTAGGGTACGTGATCGCGAAACGTCCGCCATTGTCGGACTTTGCGTGAAGACCGACCCGAATTTTTAAAATTGACGAAGCACTAGAAGTTGATGAAAAGCTCGGTTGTGATCCATCTCTTTCCATCATACAAACTGGTAATCAAACGAAATTCTGCCAGTATGATAGGGACATTCTGTTTTGAAAACCTGATCAGACAGCTTTGCTTTAGCGCATATTGATGGGAGACCAGGCACCAGAAAGCGATTGTATGCAGGATTTTCCTGATTTCTGGCCCTTGCCCCTTTAGCTTCTCAACAGTGATTCCAACGTCAAAGGGTTCTTGAATTCATGCCCACACTTCGCCCCATTACCCGTGCTCTCGTGCCCGTCGATTCTGTCGCAGCTTTTAAAGTCAGTTCACCCAATTACGACGAATTTCAAAGTGATCGTGAAGTGTGGGATCTGCTGCAGGAACGCCCCGACAATGTGTTGAAGATTACCATGCCGCATTGCCATGTCGTCCGTCCGGAAGAGATTCTGGAAGATGGTTGCGAGGCTGCACTGGGACATGCCACGAGTGAAATGCGTGAGTTAGAGCATGATCCGCTCATGCGGGAAGTACGCAATGTGCTCTGGGTCTATGCAATTACTTCGCCTAAACGCCCCGATGAACCGCAACTGGGCGTGGGGGGATTCGGACTGACATCCGAGATTCGCACCGAACAGACCCCGCAGGGAACGGTGATTCGGAATGAAGGTATCCGACCGGAAAAAGCCGAAGGCCGCGCCCAATTGCTCAGGGCCACAAACGCCGATTTTGGAACGGTCAACTTGGCGGTGCAGGACTCTCAAGGAAAGCTGCTGTCAGCCTTGACAGACATCACAAAATCTCGCCCCTGCGACTTCGAAACTCTGGATGAAGGCGAAAACCTGCATCAAAGCTGGCTCGTCACGGATGCACCAACCCAAAACATCCTGATGAATCTATTGGCCGCCGAGCCGGCCGCTTATGTGGCAGATGGCAATCATCGCAGTGCAGCCGCAGCGGCCATGGGACTGGATCATTTCTTAACAGTCTTCTTTCCTACTTCCCGGTTGGGACTGGAGCCTTATAACCGCTTATTGCCACTGAACGGTCTGACCGCAGCCACGTTTCTCCATCAACTGGAAGAAAAATTTGAGACGAAGAAACTCGGAAAAACAACCCCTTACCGTCCCGCTCATGTCGGACTGATCGGTTTGTATCTCAATGGGGAATGGTACGAACTGACCCCCAAAGCAGGCACTTTCGATCCCGGGAATGCAGCCGAATCCATCGATTCTGACATCATCCAGCGGCAGATTATTGATGGAATTCTGAAGATCTCGGATGCTCGCGACAAGCGCATCAACTATGTCGGCGGAAATAAAGATGCTGCCTATCTCGTTGAGCGTGTCGATCACGGTGATTACGGTCTGGCGCTCTCAGTCGCCCCTGTCACAATGCAGCAGTTTGTGGATGTCTGCGAACAGAATCTGTTCATGCCTCCGAAATCGACATGGTTTGATCCCAAAATTCGAAGTGGACTGGTGATTGCCCTGCTGGGAGAATAGCGCGCGTCTCGCAAATCAACCTCGCAGGACAGGAAGATTTCCAACACATGAGTACTCTGTCAGGGGAATTCAGGATACGTCATCGCGAAAACGTCATCGCAGAACCCGGACAATGTGGGGTGAATGTACCCTCAACCAGATCTTCCATTATTGAGTCCTGCAATATCGACTCTGCAAGGAGACGCGTTCGGTGCCGAAGACTGTCGTTCACTATCGATAACCGCCCCTGCAATTCGTGGATCAGTTCTTCACTTCACCTTGCCAGGCATAGCACTGCTGGGCTGCTGGTGATGACCTCGCGAAAGAGCAGCTCTGGGGGGAGTCGATCTCAGCCAGCAGAGACAGAATCAACGTCGGGTTCCCGGGTCACCTCCTGGGATCGTTCGCCCAGATCCGTCCTGGCAAGCCGACGGACCAGCTCATCTCACCCGTTTCGACAGTCAGAGTCTCGATTTCCAGAAACGTCTGAGCTTTTCTGAGCGAAGATTTTTCTTCTTTCAAAAGCTGCTCGACAAAGCCCTGAACCCGTTCTCGCAACCGGTCACCCATGACCCATTCCCCCAAATGACATTCAAGTTCCGGAAATTCCCACGATTTCACACGCCCAACAGCATCACAAACCCCAAGCCAACCGCAAAGTGAGGAATACACCCACTTCCAAAATGTTCGGGGACCTGATCTTGCAATTTCAGCACAAACAATTAAGGTGACAAACCTTGATACCCGGTAGTGTAACGGTAGCACAACAGATTTTGATTCTGTTCGTCCAGGTTCGAATCCCGGCCGGGTAACTTTATTCAGAAGCTCTTGCTGGGACGTGGCTTACGTCCACCGCAAATCGAGTTCTACTTCACTCAATGGCGTGACGTGGAACGACGTTGGCGCAGGGCGTCTCGAATGGATTTCTCCGCATCCCGTTTCTTCAGGGCGTCTCGCTTGTCGTGCTGTTTACGGCCTTTCGCAACAGCCAGTTGCAGCTTGATCCGTCCATTCGAAAAATGGACGTCTAACGGCACCAACGTCATGCCGTCATGCGTGGCATTTTCTGCAAATTTACGAATCTCGTTCCGACTCAACAGTAACTTTCGAGATCGTCGGCGTTCGTGATTCAGGTAAGTGGCCTGTGGATATTCCGCAATGTCGCAGTTATGCAACCAGACTTCACCATCTTCCACGCGAGCAAACGCTTCTTCAATGGAAATTTTGTTAGAGCGGATACTCTTGACTTCGCTGCCGGTCAAGACCATGCCACATTCGAGCTCGTCGATAATTTCGTAGTCATGTCGCGCGCGACGGTTCTGACAGACCACACGGTGGTTCGAATCCGTAATCTGATTTTTTTTGCCTGCCATAACACTTCGCCATGATTGGTTCGGGAATTCATCCAGAACAAGTTGTTCTCACCTGTGCCCGTGATGTCAGCGATTTGATTGATGAGCTGCTGACTGCCACGAGTGTTGCACCGCAGTTTGAGTTTCGGGTTGGCTTTTCGTGATTCCGCTCCGTTGTCGCTCGCTTCATATTTTCCCAACCAAAATTTGAGACGCATTCGCCTACGAGGCAGGTGCCGGACGGTGCGGGGTGAAGCGCTCTCATTATGGGGTGCGTGCGATCTGGGGACAACATTTCTTCAGCGTTTAACCGCTACGGGTTTCAATTGTGGATGGGAGATGTGATTGAGAATCCACGTGCGGATTTCTTCAACGACGACTCTCCATTCCGGCTCGTTATGTGGTTCGTGTACCAGATCTTCAAACAGAATCAGTTCCGCATGTGGGGCGCGCTCGGTGAATAATTTTGTGCCGTCTGGGCTGGTGACACTATCGGCCGTGCCATGCAGGGCCAGAATCGGCAACTGGCATTGCTCCGCGTGTTCCAGAGCCCACAGGCCCGCGAAAAAAGCTTCGCTGATCAACTTTACAGAAGCCTGTTTATGAATCAGCGGATCATGCTCATAGGCGTCGATGGCGGTGGGATTGCGTGTCAATTTACGTGGCCGGAACCCCGCCGGAATGAGGAGGCTGGGCCAGATTCTGGCCAGAATACAAATGGTGGCCACCTTCAATCGAGAAGGTCTTCGAGTGAGCGTGAACCAGGGCGAAGAGAGGACGACACCTGCCGCCGCAGCTGCTTCTTCAGCACGGCGAATCATCCAGTTGGCAACAATATTTCCCCCCAGACTGTGGCCGAACACAATGATCGGAATCTCGGGGAACCGGCGCTGCGTCACACGGAACATCATGGACAGATCGTCGAGCAGGGATTGGTATGTCGAAGCATGACCGCGCGGTCCATCGGACCGTCCATGTCCACGCAGATCAAACCGGACAACCGCCAGATTCGCCTCTTGAAAGCAATGGATGACATGACCGTAGCGGCCGCTGTGTTCGCCCAAACCGTGTGTCATCAGGACGACTCCACGAGGCGCGGCCACTGGATGAATACAGCTGAAGATCTTGATGCCTTCGGTGGAAGGGTAAAAGTTCTCTTCAATATCCAGCAGCCGGTTCGACGCGGAGAAATTTATGGAGATTTCTCCGTTCGTTTCGGGCATGATTTGGTCTCCGTGCTGCATAGAATGTGCGAATCCTCTCTGGAAATCCCGGCAAAAAATCTGCTCCGGCGAAAACGCGTGCATCCGTATTGACTGCATTCTGTCACGCGGGATATCACACATAACCAGTTCAGAAACATTCACTGCGGGTCCAGGCCAGAGCTATTTGCCCGCCCCTGAGGCTCAACATTTTATCAGGTAAAATGAGCTGATACGAGCCCTGAATCTGTCGACCGCCCCCGGTCTGCCGATTTCAGAATCATCCCCCGGACTCCCGTTCCTGGCTGGAAGCGGGGCGTTTCCATCGGCGCGGCAGGACAATCTCCCGAGGCAATCCTTCCAGGGCACAATAGACAGGTTGCCCTGTCTCTCGATGGCAGGTATTTTGAATAGAAATCTCTTTCAATTTCTGGACATGAAAACGAACGGAATCTTCGCCGATGCCTGCCGAGCCTCTCTTCGACTATAAGCGGTTCAATTACGAAAAACCCATGTTCACCTTAGATGATATCCGCAAGGTGAATCCGCAACGCCACGAAATGGAACAACTTTCCGGAATTGTATTTGTGGATACCACGCAGCACGGCCTGATCGGTTTTAAGGATGTCACCGATGATGAGTTCTGGATCAAAGGGCATATGCCTGGTTTTCCACTCATGCCGGGTGTCATGCTGTGTGAGGCCGCGGCTCAGCTGGCTGGTTTTTATGCACGAAAATACGATATCTTGAAGGCCGGAGACTATCTTGGTTTTGGTGGCATGACTGATGTTCGTTTTCGGGCTCCCGTCTATCCGAATTCGCGGCTGATCATCCTGGCTCGGGTCACGAAATACAAAGAAAAACGTATGGCACACTTTGAATTTCAAGGCTTCGTCAACGATGAACAAGTCTATAACGGACAAATGATCGGCGTCCCCATCAGCCGCGCCAACGAGACCCGATAAAATGCGCACATAGCAGGACCGGACGGGAAGGATCTGCTCTAGAGCGTTTTAGTCAATCTTGTAGCGCACTTGCCTCGCGGCATTCAGTCTTTCATCAAGTGAAACCTTTTCGACGCGGGCACATGATCGACCAAACTGGTCTAATGTGATTTGCCCTGACACATCAAGGGCATTTCCCGCACCAGCACGGACAACGAGATTGCTGCCGCTTTGAAACAAATTTTGAGGAGGATATATGCAGACATACTTGAAAATCGGCTGTTGCCTCGCAGTTCTCATGTCCTCCGCCCTGATTCATGGTGAAGAGCCTGTCGAATTGCGAAAGGCCTTTATTGACGGGAATGGACCAGACTGGAAAGAGCTGACGCTGGACGATTTCGACCATGTGAACTGTGATCCTGAAACATGGTCCATGAAAGACGGGATGATCCACACAACCGGCCGACCCGTTGGAGTGGTTCGCAGCAAACAACAATACACAAATCTGGAACTGGTAGCGGAATGGCGACACCTGGAACATGCTGGGAACTCGGGATTTTTCCTATGGGCGCCAGAAGCAGCCTTCACAGACCTGAAACCGAATCAACTTCCCCGGGGAGGCATTGAAGTCCAGATTCTCGATTTAGGATATGCTGAAAATTACGAAAAGAAGAACGGAAAGCGATCCGACTGGTTCACCAGCCATGGGGACGTTTTTCCCGTTGGAACCTCGAAAATGACGCCATTTCAGCCAGTCTCTGCCAACGGCAGCCGCAGCTTTCCACGTAAGGAATTAACAAAAGCGCATGGCGAATGGAATCATTATTATGTCCGTGCGATCAATGGCGAGGTTCGCCTGTGGGTCAATGGCGAAGAAGTTTCCGGTGGGAATCAGTGTCGGCCAGCCACTGGTTACCTTTGCCTGGAATCTGAGGGGGCTCCCGTCGAATTTCGTCACCTGCGAATTCGTGAACTTCCATAGAGCGTTTTTGTAAATCTTGTGGCGGACTTGCCTCGCGGCATTCAGTCTTTCATCAGGTGAAACCCTTTCGACGCGGGCACAGGAGAGACCAAACTGGTCTTGGAGTCTATCCGGAAAGGTCAATTTGCGCTGCGATCGGCTCTTTTGCGTTCTGAGCTGCATCGGCCTACATCGACGTCAGCCTGCATCGACGAATCCTGGGGATTCGTCTGACAAAGCACCTTTCCGGATCGACTCTCAGTGATCTTCGGGTGGAAGCCATACGGTTGAAATCAGACAGATCGAAGTGATCGTGACAGCGGTGAACAGGGCGACGAACTGAACCAAGAAAGCCATGCTTGCCATTTCGGTCTCCATTTCCAATGGGTGTCGAGGAGAAGGTGACAAGCAGTATTGCATTCCTGGATAAGACCTCCCTGAAGCCTTTCTAAAATCTTCTTCACGTAAGCTCAGGATCGTTCAACGATGCTGAAATGACGATTCTGGATGCCGCCTCCCGCGAGTCCCCAGCAAGGTTGCCCCGCCAGTCACACGTGGTTCGGATCGTCGGTTGCAGAAACAGGTTGACGCGACGCTCAATCATCCTGCAGATGGGCCTCGACAAACCACAGGTATTTGTCAACATCTCGCGAGATCCCGGTAAGAAGATCGGAACTGTCCGCATCTCGCAATTCCGCCGTTTGATCGATCCCTGCCCGGATAGCCTTGCCAAAAACTGCGAGTGCCGAAGCAAGTGCATCGATATGTGCCCGGCCCCCGTGAATTCCATCCGGATAACCTGGCAGTGACGAGGCTTTGGCAACCTGCTGCACGCGGCCTTCCGCATTTCCTCCCAACGCGACAATTCGCTCTGCGAGTTCATCCGTATGCTCAGCCAGATTCCCATAAACTTCATCAAACAGATGGTGCAACCCAATAAAGTTCGGCCCCTTGACGTTCCAGTGTGCCTGACGTGCCTGCTGGGTCAAGTCGATGATGTCTGCCAGCCGTTCATTGAGCAGGCTGCAGATTTTGGTGCGATGGTCGGGGGTCAGATCGATTCGAGTGGGATTCATCGTTCTCTCGCTGGATCATGGTGAATGGTCAGAGGAATGCCGAGCCACGGCAGAAAATGCATACACCTGGCGTTGGCTGCATTTTGCCAGGCGGGAGACCGCACAGAATCAGTCCCAGACGTGATCAGTCCCAGACGTTTTGTGCCGGTTCCCCAGGAAGCAAACCCGGACGCGACGCCTGCGTTTGCCTCCTGATTTCATGGTACGCACTCCCTAAAACTTTTAAAGCATTCTCTTCGTCGGAAACCCGATTGAGATAGATTCTCACCCAGCCGCTCGCAGGCATGACAGGATGTGGCTCAACCTGCCCCTCCAGCACCAACGGCACCCGGAGATGCTTTGGAAGCAGAATCGCCACAACATTTCCCCGAACATGTCCGAAGACCTGTTCGTTCAAAATGAATTGAGTCCCACCGAAACGATGTTGTTGTAATCGGACTCCGTCCCATTCTGCCACGATGGCGATCATCTGTTCCAATGTGTCGAACAGTTTCATGGGTCAACTCCTGGAGACCTTGACTGCCGCCTCAAGTTTGAAGTGCGGGGATGATGGGTGGAGAGATCAGGAAAACCTGTCAAACGTTGAATTTCCCACTCCCGATCTTCACTATTGACACCCTGGCTTCCCGATCCGACCTGGAGCCGACTCATTAACTTGGTACGGCCTGCCAGGACTCCTTAACTCCTATTTTGTGGTGATTTCAATCGATCGTCCAGACTCCATTTCCCAGATCCGTTCGCCATGATCAGCAACATGGTTCCCGTCATCGACAGGTTCTTCATAAACTGAATCAATTGTGCTTCCTGCGCCTCGCCCGTCATCGTCCAGAAATCGTGGAAGAAGTACGATGCCAGAATCAGGAAAATCAGCAGCAATGTTGCCCCGAGACGTGCCCGAAACCCCAGTACCACCGAGAGCGATCCCAGAATCAGGAAGACAATGGCCCCCGCCAACATCAGCCGTGATGCTGGGACTCCTTCGGATGTCATGTAATCGGCAATGGCTTGAAAGCCGGGAATCTTCTTGCCAATGGCGCTGAGAAAGAAGATGGCGACAATAAAGATTCGCCCCACAACTGTGATCAGGCCTTGAACCGTCTGCATGAGAATCTCCTTGAAATGTGTGCGTGAAACAGAATTTGTGAACGCAATAGACCAGTCTGGTCTCTGATGTGCCCGCGTCGAAAAGGTTTCACTTGATGAAAGACTGAAAGCCGCGAGGCAAGTGCGCTACAAGATTGACTAAAACGCTCTAGTGCCCTGTCAGGGCTTGGATTTAGGGTACGTAATCGCGAAACATCCTCCGTTGTCGGACTTTGCGTTAAGCCCGACCCGAATTTTTAAAATTGACAAAGCTCTAGTGCATGTCAAACAGCATGATTTCCGCACTTTCCTTGGCCATGATATCCAGGTGAAATTCCTCACTGATGGCAGCGCCATCGCCGGCCTGTAGCTGTTGACCATTGAGTGTTACGCTGCCACGTAACACCTGTAGCCAGCCATGCCTGTCTGGCTGCAGTGGGTGGATGACGCCCTTGCCGGCTTCCAGTCGGGCCAGAAAAATGGAGGTATCCTGGTGAATCTGCAGCGATCCCGCCCGTGCCTCTGCAGACGCCACCAGCCGCAATCGATTCAGCAGCGTCTCGGGAGGAAATTGCTTCTGTTCATAACTGGGCTGATGCCCTTTCCGGTCTGGAAGAATCCAGATCTGATACAGATGGACCGGTTCATCTGCGGAAGGATTGAATTCGCTGTGCGTGATGCCTGTCCCGGCGGTCATGCGTTGGAATTCTCCAGGCCGCAACACTTCCCCGTGGCCCATGGAGTCACGATGTTCCAAGGCTCCTTCCAGGACATATGTCACGATTTCCATATCCCGATGAGGATGGGTTCCAAATCCTTGCCCCGGGGCGATGGTGTCCTCATTCATCACCCGCAAAGAACGAAATCCCATCTGTTCCGGGTCGTAATAGGAGCTGAATGAAAAAGTATGATAGGTATCGAGCCAGCCGTGATTGACATGGCCGCGTTCGCTGGAACGTCGAATGCGAATCATGATGTCTTCTCCTGGTTGATCTTTCAGATACTTGACATGTAAAGTATTTGGCTAAAAAATTTTGAAGGCGGAAAAACTGCCCACTCACAGAAAGGAGATTCCCCGACATCAAGGACAGTCCTTGTCAGCACAAAAATCAAGTCCCCTCTTCCGACAGAAACGGCCTGCGGGCCTTCTCCAGCAGGCGGCTTAATTCGATCAGCTCAGAGCGGGTCAGGTGCCCGATGAGATCTTCGTGCAGTTGCATGACTGGTTCTTCCATTTCCTGCAGCAATTTTTGAGCCTGACTTGTGAGTTCGACATAAATGATTCTCCGGTCTTCCTGGCAACGTTTTCGTAAGACCAGCGATTGCTTTTCCAGACGATCGATCAGGCCGGTGATGGCGGGAACCACCTGGATCAGGCGGTCGGCGATCTCCAGGCTGGGAAGCGGCTGGCCTTCACCTCGTAAAATTCTCAGTACATTGTATTGGGAAGCGGTCAGGTCATATTGCCGAAAGAGCCTGCCGAATCGATTTTGAAACAGGTCGCTGGTGCGAAGCAGATTGAGGATGGCTTCCTGGGCTGGTCGCTCGAACGGACGTTTCTTTTTCAGATCTTTTTGCAGTTGACTCATGGATTCACTTTTTTTAGCGGCGATGCACATAGTTTACACGTCAACTATCTTCGTGTCAATAGATTCTTGAAAAAAAGCTGCTTGACAACCACAAACCCACATACAGATAGTGACAGCACTTCCAGGTTTGACTTAAGGTGACGTCAACAAAGAGAAGAACAGAAAAAACGTGTTTGATATTTTTTCTTCTCTTTCCCCTTATCCCTGGTCTGCACCAGTCGAACCTCGACCGAGAGAGGGCGCCTTGCAGCATCCTGGTCTGCAGGCGTCGTGGTGGCGACCTATTTTCTGATCCATTTCCTGTATTCCTGAATCGAGATCTGTGAACATTCTTGTCACCGGGGCTGCCGGCTTTATCGGGTTTCATGTCTGCCGCGCATTGTTAGAGCGTGGCGACCACGTTTATGGGCTCGACAATTTCAATGACTACTACGATGTCCAACTCAAACGTGACCGAATCTCGCAAATCGCTCATCATGAAGCCTTTCGGTTGACGGAAACAGACCTGGCCGACCGTCGCAGCATGCAGTCGCTCTTCGCCCAGACACAATTCGACCGCGTGATTCATCTGGGAGCACAGGCGGGGGTGCGGCATTCCATCACCTCTCCCGCGACCTACGTCGACAGCAATCTTGTCGGCTTCGCCAACATTCTGGAAGGGTGTCGAAATCAGCAAACTCCACATCTGGTGTTCGCTTCCAGCAGTTCGGTCTATGGCTCAAACACCACCCTGCCGTTTTCCGTTCAACAGAATGTCGATCACCCCTTAAGCCTGTATGCAGCCACGAAGAAAGCCAATGAAATGATGGCTCATGCGTACAGCCATCTTTATGGACTGCCCACCACCGGCCTGAGATTCTTTACGGTCTATGGGCCGTGGGGACGCCCCGACATGGCGATGTTTCTGTTTACCCGGGCCATCCTGGAAAACCGCCCCATTGATGTTTTCAATCATGGACGGATGCAACGGGACATGACCTATATTGACGATATCACCCAAGGTGTTGTGCTGGTGAGTGACCACATTCCCCGGCCTGATCCCAACTGGTCCGGCAAGTCCCCTTCACCATCCACCTCTTCCGCACCCTATCGCATTTATAATCTTGGCAATCACCAGCCTGTGGAGTTGATGACATTAATCAAAACCGTGGAAGACTGCCTGGGGAAAACTGCAAAAAAACGATTCCTGGAGATGCAGCCTGGGGACGTGACAGCCACCTATGCGGACATGCAGGAACTTCAGCAGGAGATCGGGTTTCAGCCCAGCACATCCATTGAATTTGGAGTCCGCCAATTCGTGGATTGGTATTGCGATTATTATCGCATCACAAAGTAGTGTCCTGTCAGGGCTTGGATTTGGGGCTTGGATTTGAGGTCCGTACTCGCGAAACATCCTCCGCGACCAGACATGACGTCTCGACCTCTTCGAATTTTCAGAATTGGCAACACTGCCGTTTCAGCCCGGCCCGGTGAAGCAACGAGAGGAGCTGCCAGAAGGCAGAGTGTCAGAAGGCAGAGAACGACCAGTGATCGAAACCCGGGTAACACATCGAAACCCGGGTTTTTCACGCCTCCGAGCGAGACTCGCCTCCCCTTGCTCCCAAAGCAAAAGTTCTGTCTCTCGCCGGGTTGACACAGTGCTGCTGGCACTCAGAGCCCTCAGACTTTGCCAAAGATGGTTTTCCCGGAAGAATGCAGGTCGTCGCAGGCTTCGGAGAGTCGCTTGGCCACGCCCGCTTCGCCCAGCTTCAGATAGGCACGGGGGTCGTAGGCTTTCTTATTGCCGACTTCACCGTCGATCTTCAGCACGCCGTCAAAGTTTTTGAACATGTGTTCGGCCACGGGTCGGGTGAACGCATACTGCGTGTCGGTGTCGATATTCATCTTCACCACCCCATAGGCCAGCGTCTCTTCCAGTTCATGGCGAGGCGTTCCAGAACCGCCATGGAAAACGAGATCGAATTCCGCTTCCTTGCCGAACTTCTTGATCACCGCATCCTGACCTTGTTTCAGAATGTCCGGTCGCAATTTCACAGAGCCCGGTTTGTAATGGCCATGGACGTTTCCAAACGTGGCGGCGAACATGTAACGCCCCAGGCCGTTGAGTGCTTCATAAACGGCGACCATGTCTTCCGGAGTGGTATAGAGCTTGGAATCTGGAACATGTTCCATTTCTGCTCCCGCAGCACCGTCTTCTTCTCCGCCGACAACACCAGCCTCGATCTCCAGTATGATTTCGTTTTCCGCACAGAGTTTGAGCAGTTCCGTGGAAAGCTTCATGTTTTCTTCCAGCGGCAGATTGGAAGCGTCCAGCATGTGCGACTGAAACAGATTGCCGTTCCCGGCGGCACGGCGTTCTCTGGTGGCGTTGATCAGCGGCTTGAGGAATGTTTCGACTTCTTTCGGCGGGCAGTGATCGGTATGCAGCCCCACCAGGACATTGTGCTTTTCTGCCAGACGATGGGCAGCTTCAGCCAGGACGATGGCTCCCAGTACGGAATCGCCCACGTTCAGGCCCGAAGCGAATTTTCCACCACCGGTGGAGATCTGGATAATCCCGTCCGACTTCATATCGGAAAACGCCTTCAGCGCGCCATTAATGGTGGTAATCGAAGTAATGTTGATAGCTGGATAGGCGTAATCCCCTTTCTGGGCAGCGTCCAGCATGGCGGCATATTGTTGGGGGGTGGCGATAGGCATCGATGAGACTCCGAGTCGGCAATGATGAAAAGGTGAAACTGTTTACAGTGTGCGGGTTCTTTACAGTGTGCGGGTTTGGGGAGAACGGGTGTCGAGCATCAATCTGATCGGCACTGGCTGCCGTTTCCGGACAAAATGAGAACTTCACGGGGCCGCGCAGGCCGTTCTTTGACGGTCATGTCTTGCGCAACTCAATCGCGGCGAAAAGCATATCACGCTGATCGGATGGCGAACATGGTAGCGTCAATACTTCAACGGCTCCAAATGTCTTCAGACGGCGGAGGACAGATTTTCCTGATCGGTCGATGATTTCAGAAAGGTGCATCTTAGCTCAGATCAGTTCGCCGGCCAGGGCGTGGACCATGTCGGCATCGATCTGCGTCAGGCCATCTGCTTCGCTGGCCAGGCTGGCCAGTTCCGCCAGTTGCTGAAGTTTGCGAATACGGCCTTGAGCAATCTGCTGTGCCGCTTCAATTCCGTCCGGAGTGAAACGGGCAGCACTGCCCCGTTGCAGCATGTCGCGGGACAGCAATTGCAGCGACTCCCGGCGAGCCAGATTCTGCAGTTCAATTCGTAACCAGACATATTCGTTCAGAAACGATTTCCAGCCCGGAGCAATGGTCTCTGCGGCGGCAAAGATCCAGGAACAGCTCCCCCCAAAAGCATGGATGATCCGGTTGAGCGGAGCAATCACGGATTCATCTGCATGTTCCAGATGGTCTATCAGAAAAGTGAGTCGCCGGCGCGACGCCCGGCTGGCGTCCGCAAAGTCCTGCAACCACATCCAGCATTCCACCGGACCTGTGCCCGTAAAAAGACCTGAACCCAGGCGAAGACTCACCAGCCAGGGAAGTTCCTGCGGTGAAACAGCGGCCAGATCAATCTGGGCAGCAGAGACCCCTTCGCGGCGCAGTTGCCGGGCCAATTCAGACAGACACCAGCTTTTGCCGGTCCCGGTGGGTCCGGAAACTAGTCCACAGGTGCCGGAATGAGCCAGATAACGGAGTCGTTCCAGAGCTTCG